>Ga0181612_166670_pt1 | contig 11102 bp, 10 predicted proteins | sample HoacroProtozoa21_FD_119630 | JGI IMG/M metagenome (GOLD analysis project Ga0181612, IMG submission 119630) | Hoatzin crop microbial communities from Cojedes, Venezuel. Combined Assembly of Gp0051906, Gp0051904, Gp0051908 | reverse complement strand
TTCTGGTTCTTATTAAGTTTGCAATATTCATTAAAAAGTGAAAGTATTATTCTGTGGGACCCTGAGAAGCTCATTTTTTCTTGTCTCCAGTATGTCATACAGGCACTTCTGACATCTGAAGCCCTAAAGACTTATGGGAAATGCATTTATTGTTGGAGTGACACATAGCAAATTTACTTAGAGGCCTGAAAATAAATCAATTCAGACATCAACAGCCTGCTGAAATAACTTGGAAATGAGTTCAGTATGAGTTAAATAAAAAAGGACGTCTTTAGCAAGAAGGAGATATTTTGCTTGTCAGCTGAATTTGTGCTAAAAATCAAGTGCAGAGCATTACTCATCTTTCATCATAGGAAAAGAACTGAACACAGAAGTGATGCTGCATTCATTATTTCTTTTACTGTGTTTAAGGAGTGGTCTTGAAACAGAAGCTACTGGGTAGTTTACAACAGGCAGTCTCTCTGTAGGCCCTTCGGCGTAGCTTCTTAATCTTGAAAGAAAAAAATTTTTAAAATTACTGTAGTCTTTGCTGAAGATCTGCTTCTCTGGAGATCTGTTGCAGGCTTAGTGCATTATCCCTGGGCAATCCCTTGTTTCCCGTACAGACTGGCACAATCTGGAGGAGATAAAAATATGGTGACCGTTAGCATAAGCTTGAATGAAAATGATATATAGATTTGGTACTTTTCTGATGTCACATGTTAACAGAAGATTAATTCATTCATATGAGCCACAGATGTTATCGTATCAGAGATGCAAGAGAAGTGCTAAATGCAATGTTTTGACGTAGAATATTCTTCCACTAGCTTGTGCCTGCTGGTTATGATGTTCCCACCTACCTAGAACAAACAGCTTCAATCTGGTGTGTTTCATACTCTACCTAGGTTGACACGACACCCGCCCAGTTTCTTGACTCTAATGTTTATGTGTGGGACGTTCACCAGACGAAGAAGCTTATTAAAGTGGATGGAGTTTTCACCACCAGACGCAAGCGTCACTGTGTTGACTTTGCTGCCATCAGGCTCCAGATTTCTCTTCTGCAAGAAATGCATGTCACACACTTCCATTTTTCACTGAAATGGTCTTTAATCCTTCCTTTAGGTAACCTTTCTCTAATCAACCACACACTTGTACATTATTATCAGTGCTTTGCTAGTGAACTTCTCAGAGTTAACATAACTCCTGTTGTTGCTTTATGGCAACCTATGGCTGACAATCAAGAGCTTCCAGTTTCCCTTGCTAAATATGGAGCTTGGGAAAACCCAGAGACTGTTGAGGCTTTTGTGGAGTATGCCAAATTCTGCTTTAAAAGTCTTGGGCACCATGTCAAATTTTGGATCACAATGAATGAACCGTCTGTGAAAAACTTGACGTACACCGCGGGGCACAACCTGTTGAAAGCACATGCAAAAGCGTGGCATCTTTATGACAAAGAATTCAGGAGATCCCAGAAGGGTAAAATATCTATAGTTCTGCAAGCTGACTGGGTAGAACCAGCTTGTCCCTTTTCCAGGAATGACCAAGAAGTTACTGATAGAATTTTAGAATTTGACATTGGCTGGCTTGCTGAGCCAATCTTTGGGAATGGTGACTACCCACAGGTGATGAGAGCATGGCTTCACCGAAGAAACAGTGTTGACCTGTATAATTTCCACTTGCCTTATATCTCAGAAGATGAAAAGAAGTTAATCCAGGGCTCGTTTGATTTTTTTGCCTTGAGTCACTACACTACTACCCTTGTGGGCTGGGAGAAAGAAGATGCACTAAAATATGACCACTATCTTGAAGTTCAAATGATCAATGACATCACATGGCTGCACTCCCCGAACAGAGCTGCAGTCGTGCCCTGGGGACTGCGTAAATTGCTCAAGTGGGTTAAATCAAAGTATGGCGATGTCCCAATTTATGTTATGGCTAATGGAATTGATGATGACCAGAATATGGTGCATGATAAGCTCAGAGTGTATTACATACAGAACTACATCAATGAAGCTCTCAAAGGTGAGGAACCGTAGAGGGTTTATATGTCACAAATCCCAATATTAGTATACACTGTCTGATAGAGTATGTTTAACTTAAAGTAAAACCTACATAGAATACTCCATAAATTGAATGTTATTGCAGCATAACAGATAGTTCTTCTTTTGATTTACGATTGGTGTTCCTAAACATCAGAAAGACTGACTTTGCACGTATTCTGCAGAAGACAGCAGAAGAATTTCTTTATGGATTCAGGAAATTTAAGTACCTGTTATGTGAGTAGCTCCACATGTATTTAGTCAGATTTTCTTCTTATTGCACTTCTACTGTTGTTTTGCTTTGTTGCTTCTCTCCACTGATGTGCGTGCCTCAGGGCTGGGTATGAGTTCTGTTCCTCAGCTGTCTCTGTATCTTACCCAACAGTGATCTTATCCAACAGTGATCTTCACAATAATTCAGCTATCTACCTCATTATGCCATTTCCTGGACTCTTTCCTGCTATTCAGAACCCAATCCAGTCTTCTCTGTCTCAAAGATTCATAAATTATAAAGCAAAAAGGAGGCATTTTGAGTCATCCTGTCATAACCACACACACTGTTTCTTAAGAAAAGCACGAGACCTGAATGAGATATTTTTTACTGATGAAGAATATTCTACATCTCACTGTAAGCTGTTGCAGTGGCTAATTATTCACTGTTTTTTATATGTAAGTGTGTGTATAAATATATACAAATCTTACTTCTAGTGTTAATTTATTTAGCTTCAGCTTTAAGCCATTTTGTTGTGCATTTCCATGTATTTTACCTGTGTAGGTATTCACAGACAGAAAACAATCTCTCTCTCATTTATTTGTTTGATGAATAACACAGGCAAAGCTCTTTGTGTCCCTTACTATAAAACACGATTTAAAACCTGTCAATTATTAAACTTTTCCCCTTTGCCAGCATTCTTCTTGAGAGGGGTAAACTGAGGCCTGGACACACTGTTCCTGCTGCAGTCACACCTATATCTCAGGCAGGCATAGTGTAACCTCTTACTCTTCTACTCCTCTTTTGTAGGTGTAAGCAGCCCAGTAGCCCTTTTGGTCATGGCAGCAGGATGGTTACACACACTCCGTGCTACCTACTGAGATTTCACATTCGGTTACAGATTCCTAGCTCCCAGGCAGAACTTCACTGCCAAAGTATGGTCTGCGTGTTCTTGGACATCCTCATATTTGGTCATGTTCAAATGTCAGTTGCTTGCTTGTACAAAGCTTGCTACACTAACTAAATCATATCTGTAATCTTTGTGTTATTTGCAGACTTTGTGAGAAATAGTTTTACTTTTCTGTCAGATCACTGATACATTTAAGATCATTAAATATCTTAGTGCTAAAAGCCAATCTCCTTGACCATGGTAGAAACACGCCTACTGTGACGCTTACCAGCAATTCCGTTTCTAGACTTCACCAGTTCTGCTTGAGACCAGTTGAAGTCTGTTAATTATGGGCTCCCCTTGACCTTGTAACATTCTATTTCTTGATCCAAGGGCAACAGAATACCAAGTCAGTTGCCTTGCGAAGTTCTAAGTATATCACATCAAAGATCATTTCTTTTATTGATCTGCAGATCTCGTAAAAAAGATATCAAGTTAGTTTTACAAGATTTACTTTTCGTAAAGCTAAGCTGATTGGCATTAATCATATATATCTCCTGTAATTCTTGCTTATCAAGCCTTATATAATCTATTCCTCTCTTTTGCTAGATGGTGAAGGATGGCTGGCTGTTCCATAATTTGTTAGGTCATCCTGTCCACTCTGCTAAGTATGGGCTTTAAGTTCCTCCTCTGTAATTTCCACCTCTTTTAGGAATTACTGGACATCAGTATCAAGTGCCCAAGAGTTCCTTCTCCAGCATTTTGAAGCACTGGGTGCACGTTTTCTGCATCTGTGGTTAAAAAGCATGTCTTGGCTATATTTGGGTTTATGGTTTCAATCTGCTTTTTTCTGTATTGCTTCTCTCCATCCTACCACTTTAGATTGTACCAGTTTTGACACCTCAGTTTTCAAAGCGTGTATGACTGTGGGCTTTTCTCCCAGTTCCCGTTAGCCAAAACACCTGCACATCCCCCTGCTTTTTACAGATGTTGTCATTCATACTCATCTGGTACCAGTATCCCCCAATCACTTCCTTCTCCCCTCTTCTATCGAGCCTGGAAATAGCTCATATGCTTTTCAACTTAACCATCACATGTAAGCCATATTTTTCTATCTTTCCACCTTCTGTGTCGTGGATGAATATGCCCCTGCTAACTAGCCATAATACTAAACTCACTCTCCCTCTTTTGACATCATACACTCCTCTGTAGTGTTTTGTGTGTAAGTAACACCAGATTTTTCGTTCTCTTTTCTTCTGCCACCCTGGTATTTTGCTTTTGCCCATCTTGTCCTTACACAGGGAGCAAGCTCTTAACCTTGGTGTCATGACTGGTTCAGGTTTCTCCAAAGCTTGCATTTTTTCTGCAAGACCCTGTGCGCTAGCCGAGATGAATTACAAATCTTGTGTCCTTACCTCAGTAGGAGAGGAATGAGAGAGGATTGGGTCCATGTCTGTTCTTGCGTTAAAGTTCTTATTCTGCCACCTTCCTCCAGCTGGTTTCAGGGACTGCATGTGGCAGCATTGTGCGTGTAATGTTGCTCACCTGTGTTGTTCCAGGGGAGCCAACAGGTTTGTGTGGATAAATGATTCCAGAATACCTTATGGGACCCTTTGGACTGAGGCTATGTTTTTAGGTGCTTTGTACACTGTTTAAGTACATATTTGCCAATTGAAAACAAAGAACAGCAGTAACCATTTATGTAACACCAGTAAATCCACATGCAGTTCTACAGACATAAACTAATTATCGTGGGTAGTAGCTCTGTAAAAGGGCAGGTAAATATTATTTCATTTTACATGTGAAAAGTAGGTTAGAGGTGCTAAATGTCTTGCAAGTGGCTGAAAAAAGAGTTCTTTCCAAAGGCATATGAAAATTCAGCAATTGTTAGCTTTCAGTCCTATGTTCATCGTCTAGAAGATGTTGCTTTAATTTGTTAAAAACAGTGATTTTGAGAGATTATTGTAGTTTGCATATACTGTTGTGGATTGATTGGTTTTGTCAAGGGGGACTGATGGTTAATGCTTCAGCTGCTGGGCCACTTCCAGTAGTCAAGTTAACAGTATGGATCGTGGACAAGTTTTCAATAAAAACTAGTACAGGATCAGAAACTCAGCTCAGTAACAAGAGGGGACTATGTTCTGCATAACCTTTCCACTTCTACTAGTGATATCCCAGTACGTGACCTTAGCATGGGCGCGTCTTTTCCTGGTGTCACCATGTCTGCCTCATGAGGAGTGCAGCCTGATGTCCTCCTCTTCCTTGGCCATCCCCATCAGGAGGTACTCTGCAAGGGAGAAAGACCAATCAGAGAAACAGGCTGCAGAAATCCAGGTGCAGGAAAACCAAAACCTGTGTCCTTTCATACAGAAGAAAGAGCTATTTTTTCACGATAGGCTGCATGCTGATCATTAAACACAGTCATGCACTCACAGCTGTGTTTACCAAGCACAAGGAAATAAATTGCAGGATACACGCAGATCGCACTGTCTGGCAGTGGCTGACAGATTCTTACTTTTTATGAGAAACACTTCATAGATGTACATGCACCTTACCTTATTTTGGGGAAGAGAAGTGCAGATAATGGGTTTAACGTCCGCCTGCCCCTGCTTTGTGTACTGGCATATGGTACTGCTCTTGAATGCCGAAGTGACATTTATTCATTTCTTCAATCCTTTGTTTTCTTTTGCAGCTTACACCTTGGATAACGTTAACCTGCAAGGATATTTTGTCTATTCTTTTAATGACAAGACTGCTCCTAAATATGGTCTTTACAGTTATGTTGCAAATCAGTATGAACCAAAGCCTTCTATGAAACATTACAGAGAAATAATTGACAATAAGGGTTTTCCTGGTCCTGAAACTCCTGAGTTGCCGTGCCCAGAAGAGGTTGCCTCATGTCCTGAATGCCACTTCTTCCGGACCAGAAGATCATTATTAGCCTTTATCTCTTTCATATTTGTTGCTTTTATTGTTACTATATTCTTCATTACTTACTACTCCAAGAGGGTAGAAAGAAGGTATAAATAGAGCTGCCCCGCTGAATACGTCACTCACTGTGTTTTCTCTTGCATCCCCATGGGAAATCTGAAATACGAGCGCACAACGTTGTGATTGCTTCAGCACTAGGAAGGCATTTACATTGCCTGGTACTGCAGGACACTGAGAAGAGATTGCTAGCATATGGCTTCTAGAAATTGTTTTCTCTGGTTTAGTACATTTGGTTTATGACCAGTCCTTAATTCCTGTGATTGGAGTTATCTCACAACTTTCCCTGGGACCTCGTGTTGAGCAGATGCTTTCTCCTCCTTTGTCTTGCCTTGCTGGGTTGTGTTTCAAAGTATGTTTCAAAGACATGGAGTGGTGGAAGAGCCTGAATGTCAAATTCTCCAGGAGAAGACTGAGGAGAAACAAAATGGTTTACTTTTCCAAATCAGGCTTTAATGCTGGTGTTGCCTGATCAGAGCCAACATCTGATGGGAGCAGGGAACGTGACTGAGTGGGGAGAATTGCACAAAGCGGCGCCAGGGGAAAGGACCCCACCTTTCCTAAAGCAGATGCAGGGGCAAGAACAGAGGGACCCGAGTCCATGCTGCTGGGAACTCGCGGTAAATCAGTTAACTGCTACTCAGATTGCTGACGCCTATGTCCGACTTCAGGATGTCATTGGGGAGCTTCAGCTAAAGGAACTGTGTCTTTCTCAGTGGGGAAAGCAGCAGGGGTATGTCCAGGGATGGCAAGGGTCGTGCCACCTGATGGGAAGAGACGGGAAGAGTGAAAGGGCTTCTCATTGATTTGCTCAGTAGAAAAGCAGAGAGCAGGAACTGGGATGTCTTTGCTGTCTCGGATGTCAGAAAGCTGTGTGCCTGACCCTGTGCCCTGTACCCATGGACACGGCAGGGCCAGGGCACCCCGTTTCTGCGCTTCTCGCAGCAAGCTGCACACAGTTGGCACTCTGCTGCTGCCCAGCTACTTACCTGCTGGAAACCTGTGGGTGATTTGGTAAGATGTCAGTTCTGACTTTAAATCCCAACATTTTGGTGTAATAATCCAGCACTTTATTGCTGCTTTTGCCAGGGCCGGAGATCCTGGAGCTGTTGCTGCTGAGATGCACTGTCCGGCTCCTGGGAGCCTCCTCCATGTTGGCTGGAGGGTCCTCTTTGAGCAACTGGATCTGGCCCTGGCAGCATTTCATTCCCAAAGTATTACTGAACGTCTGCCGGCTTCTTATTTTTCTCTCAGCAAGATAAATTAGCAAAATATTAGCAACATTGTTTATTTGTAGGAATAGAGAGAGAATGGAAAAAAAACCCTACGTTACTGTGCCTGCCTAGTGAATCACCACATTAGGAGTGTCCTCAAGTATAAAGCAATGAGGTCATTTTTCTTCGCTCTCTAACTCTAGGCCTTCATTGCCTTCAGCTGTAATTGTATTTTTATTGCTATGTGAATAATGTCAGTCACTGGAAAGAATATTTTAAAGGAAATGTGCTCTGTGTTAATTAAGAATTATTTATCTACTAAAGCTGGTTACGCTGTATTAAATATGATGTTTATCTATTAGATGACTAATAGATGACTAAATGACCTCCCAGCATTCCTTTCAACCTGAATACTCTATGATTCTGTGATTCCATACTGCAAATTAAAACTTAAATATGTTTTTCATTTGTAATTTAAGATTATATTTTTCTTAAATAATCTATAGAAATAGAAAAGAATTAGTATCTTATCAGAGTGATTAATATATTTGTCCGCTAGTTCCAGCTGTAAAATGGTCTGTCTTTGCACTAATGTATATTTTGGTATTGAGATTAAGGTGAAAAATTCAGAGTAAGTGATGAAGTATTAAAAATATATATAAAAATTATTTATAGCCTGATAGGGCTTGCTGAAGAAGAGCAAATTTTAAACTGCTGTGTATTTGTGCGTTGGTGCCTGGCGCAGTGTGGATTACAATGAAATAGCTCTCCCTAACCGTGTGAGATGCCAAATGGCTTTCTCCGTGGCATGGCGGCGAATCGCCTTGCAATACATTACTCCAGGAGCCAGATGCCTTCACAGTACATAACGAAAAGTGGCATTCATTTAATACAAACTGTAGCCAGGTCATGCCTAACCTGTATGTTATGTGCGTGCGTGTATGTATTTTATAATTATGTTGTTGTTGGTAAAACAAAAGAAGTCTGGAGCTGGTCTTTGTGTGAAATTGAGCTTATGTGCCTCCCCTGGGTTTGAGGAGGCTCAGCGGGCCTGGGCAAGGCAAGTCCAGAAGAACCCGAGTGCCATGCTGGCGGGCACCGGCCCGTCCTGACCCTTCACTAACCATTAACCATCCCGTGGGTTGCTGCCCTGTGCCGTTTAATGGCCCAGCCACAGCGCGATGTGTAGAACAGCAGTGCGAGCGCGGAGATGCTGCAGGCTCTTCCCGTGGAGGCCGGGTGATATGTAACCACCGGCAGGCAGATGGCACCAGCTGGATATCTAATCTGTAGGTAAATTGGGATTTGGTGCTGTGAAGCTGTATGATCGCATCCGTTCATGGTGCCGTGGCCCATAGAAATAACACAGCCTTTGGCGCAGTTCCCTTCGGAAGAGTTTTTAAATATCACTGCAGAGCAGCGAGTGGCTGGAGCTGGGCACGGCAGTTGCCAAAGTCCTCTCCTAAGCAGTCTGCCTGCGGTGCTGCCTGTGCACAGCAACACGTAGCTCTCAGCAAATGAATTGCATAATGATGGGCCGGGGAAAATACAGGCTGGTCTGATGGAGATAATGGCATGGTTTTGCTTCAGGAATCTGCTTCATTTTATATAATCGGGGGCCAGCATGAGTTTCTTGTCAATCATCTTCTTGAAAAAAATCGCCCTCCACTACCAACAAAAAAGCCCTTGAATAGGCAAAGATTAGGTACCTGCCCAAGGAGAACTGCGGTGTGCTCATGCACGCTGATGTGGTAATGGCCTCCTGCGATCGGGCTGTGAGCTGTGGGGCCCTGCCTCCGCGCGATACCCACGTGTGAGCGATGATCTGGCACCTCCCCATCACCATCTGTGCCTCTAGAGCAGAAGTGCTGACAGTAGCAAGGACTTTGAGCAGAGGGGAATCCATACTCAGTCTGCAGAGGCAGCTCAGGGGAGGACGGTGTTTTATTTTCTGAAGAGCAACCGGAGTCTGCATGTGATGGATGTTAACATGCAGTATCGTGTGTAGGCTGGTTTCTTGATTTTAACCATGTTGCTAGGATGAAATGTTGTTGCCAGTTTGCTCAATGCTCCAGATTAGACATGTTGTAAAACACAAAATTATATTTTTATTCAAAATGTTTTTGTGACATGAGTGCAAAACTTCTGTTTCGTTTGTTGAAGAGATTGTGCAGCATGACTGTGGGAAGGATGTCTTTGCTAAATGAAAGAAGGAATGTTATGTTGTTTATATAACAATCTCAGAAATGAAATAAAGATACTGGGCGTAACAAATTGTAACGTGATCTTGCTGTTTAATCTGTCCAGTTTCTCTGTTTGCAACATGAAGAGCGGAGTACCTTAGGAGAGACCGTTACCGTATCCTCTGCAAGGAGCTGGTGTTGCTGTTTGTTTTTCCAATGCACAGAAGTAACTGTAACTTTTGTTGGAGACTGCTGGGGCCTGTGTCTAAACAGAGGTTTTTCCAACAGACCTAGGGCTTTGGAGAGGTTTTGGTTCTTTGATTTTTTGTTGGTTGTGTTGTTTTAGGGTGACTATGTGATTTAAGAAGTCTGTGGAAGTAACCATACCAATAGAAGAGTCTTTTGTTGCAATAGCTTATTCCATAGTAACATTGCAGTAAATTTGACAGTTCTTCTATTCCAGTAGAGTTACTCACAGGCCGGAAGGACTTTGTAAGCATGTGACACTAAGCAGTCAGTTTGTGGCATCCTTATTAAACATCCTAAGGGAAGTAAATGTCAAGGTTAAAGAAAGAAGAAAGGGAAAAGGCCAGTGAATGGGACAGTGGCCATACAAGCGTCAGCATGTTTAAACACACAACTTGCCCTTCACTTTTCTCCTTGTGTTGTATTCATTTGCTTCTGAGTTATTCAGAGAGCTTGTTCTGTTCATTCTGCTTGCAAAAATCCCTTGGGTGAAAATGCCCTTATTCACGGCAAAGAAGTCACATGTAGGTGCTAGATTTCAGTTTCAGCTGAGAAAGTTTGGTCTTGTTCCTTCTTCACTCCCGCAAAGCTGAGAAGAGGAGATGAGGAACAGAAAGGGGAAAGAAAGGTCTTCCCGTCTTCGGCATGCCACTGGTGGGTTGCCAAACCACTCTTTGCCAGCCGTCACACAGCTACGGCTGGTGCTGCCCACTTGAGCCCACCCTGCTTAAGGGATTGGGAAAAGAAGGGATAACAAGGTGAGGTGAAAGTGGCCAAGGTATCAGCAGCTTTTGTTGTGGAGCTGAACAGAAACACCACTTTCTGTCAAACAGTTCTGAGAAAATTACGATCGTTAAGAAACCAGAAAGTTGAAATAATAGCAGCCCACAGCCAAGACACTTGTGGGTGCTGACGCTTTGGTGGTTACTGTTTCATGTGTTTGTGAAGGAGTGGCAAAAGGGCCAACGAGGCAGAGAGAAGCCAGGGAAAATACTAACGGAGCAGGGCAGAAAAACCACAGGTACAAGCAGATGCATGAGTTCCTCGTCCTGGGAGCTGAGGGAATGGTCCCCTGGCATGGGGATGCGCCAAGGGACTTTGAATATTCATGGTTAAAAAAATCAAATTTGAAAAAATGATCTAATGTGTAATCTTCCTACCTCGATCGTATTTGTCCCATAATAGATACACCTCCTGCATGAGGAGTTTTACTGTCAAAAGCCTTCTCCTTGTTGCAAGGGTTACTTGCAGCACGACGTGGCGAAGCATCGTCTGCCAGTGCCAGCCCTCCTGAGCTCATCCAGATGTGTTTCTGGCCTGAGGCCCAGGAGGCCCATGGGGGTCTGAGGTGCA
>Ga0181612_136777_pt1:2500-11102 | contig 11102 bp, 8 predicted proteins | sample HoacroProtozoa21_FD_119630 | JGI IMG/M metagenome (GOLD analysis project Ga0181612, IMG submission 119630) | Hoatzin crop microbial communities from Cojedes, Venezuel. Combined Assembly of Gp0051906, Gp0051904, Gp0051908 | reverse complement strand
GTTTAGTACAGACGTACTTATGTATTTTGGAAGATCTGTGCTCTGTGCCCTATATACATTGCTCCTGGCTTCTATGGGCTCCATCATTCTGGATACTGCCCCTGTACCGGTCCTGTGGTAGTCCATTGAAGATGGAGAACAACTGGATGGCAATTGAAAGAAAGAAACACCCTCTGCATTTGTGCTGTTCATCTTACTATACTCTGTGGGGTAGACTTTTGTAGGTGGACTTGTAACAGCCAAGGGCAGAATGGGGTCTGAAAGGTGCTCCCAGAGCTGGCCATGCACCAACGGAGGGATGGGCAACGGGAAGACCCCCACAACAGTAGTGCAAAGGGCCAAGAGCTGTAAATGAGCAGAGAGGTACCTGGGGATGCGCTCACGTTGTTCCCTGGCAGACTCAGCTCATCGAAAAACTCTGCAGCCCCCTTCCACCCCAAAATGAAAAAATGTCACACACAGATTTTACAAACTGTTCATGCAAGGTGGGGTAGTGCCAAAATGACCTGCAAATAAGGCTGAAGCTACAAAATCAATGCTCACAAGGGAAAAACTAGAAGATAATGTGAGGAAGGGCACTTTTAGAAAGAAAATAATACCAACCACTCACTGAAGCTGCAAGAAAGTCCTCTCCATGGTGACTTCAGCTTCACTGAAGGACAATTTCCCCTGTGTTTGGCAAGCTCTCACAAAGAGCTGCCTGCTGGAATCAAATTTTGCCCCACCATAACGCCTCCCAAAAGTTTTGTTTCACAAGCCTTGTCCCAGGGCTTGAAGGTGATGACATCATTGCTTTTCTTCCCTGACCTAAGCAGGCACTGGTGGGTACTTTCCTGACTGTGGAGGTGGAGGACTATGCCTCGAAGCTGCCCCCAGGAGCCCCACCATGGCCCCTCGGGGAGCCTCCTCATTGGACAGATGTGCCACAACACAAGGGAAGGTGCTCAGGCACCCCCATTTCCTTTTGGTATGTGAGCTTCACACATTCCCAGGGACCTTGTCCTTACTCAACATACATTACACTGATTTAGAGGGCAGCTTTCAGTATTTAGCTTCTCGTCATTGTTTGGTGTGTAGCTGTATATCTTACTTACTAAACCTTGTTCCATCTCTGTTCTGCGGAGAATTATCCGTGTCCTTGTGCGCTTTTCCATAGTGTCAGAATGCCTCACAAGTATTTATCTCCACAACTCCTGTGTAAAGTGCGGCAGATGAAGGGAGAGAGAAGATATTGCTGAAGTGAGCTGAGGCACAGAGTCACAGCCAAAAGTAGTAACTAACAGGGGGGGTCTTTGTTGTTTTGTAGTATTCTGGCACTACCTTGTACTTCATTAGTCCAAAGCATCCCCCTCACTGGCGTCAACTGCAGCTGAGACCCTCTGCATCTCTGAGTATCATCACATTTCTTATTGAGGCAAATTCTTCAACCCGTCCATCCTCAGGCAGGACTTGCCCTGGCCTGTTCCTCCCACCTACCCTTTCCCCAAATCCAGACTTTTCCAAACCTATGGCTTTGTGTCCTGGCTTTAGTCCCACTGTCATCTCGTACCCCCAGCTATGTTCTGTGTCCCAGCCCTGATCACTTCTGGTCTCACAGCACAAGGCTCCCTGGCCCAGACCCCAGATCTTTCAGGTCTGACTCCCGAACCCAGTTTCTCTTTCCTCTTTGTCTATTTCCAGGTCTCCATTCCAGTTTCCCTCTCCAGTTACACTCCTTCCTCACTTCTGAGCAGGCTAATTCTCATCTTCTTGATATTAAGCCAGGCAGAGTCCCTCCCGTGGATCACTGGTAGCAGAGGAGACAATGTTCTACTGCAGGTTGAATCCAAGGAGATGTCTCCTCCGTCCGCCAAAAGAAAATTGTAACTGCAGAGATGTTTCTCTGCAAATGTGTTAAAAGTCATAGTTGGCTCTGAAACATACGCAAAACCAACAGAGTTTTCAGGGAATGAAGTCATTAAAATTGACAAAGGCTTTATTGAGCATGTGCAAAAGTTCTCATTATTATAATTTTGTTATAATTTCTCCAGATTTGGCTGTGTTTTTGAAAAGGCAGTAAAACACAAATCCCCAACAAAGAGCCATTTTGCCAGATTCAGATCATTCAGATTTTCCTGTGAAAAGCCCTATGGCTCTGTGTTTGGGAAATGTCAAAAAATAATATTTCCACAAAAAAAAAATCTATTTTGTTGTGTTTCTCCAGGAGTTATATTTCTGTAAACGTCCTAACCACTTGGTTTGGTGTTTTCCATGCATTCAGCTTGAGCAGACATCTATTCAAAAATTACCTATTCAAACAGTACATTGAAAAGTAGGAACAAAAATAAATAGGGCCGTATAATGTCAGAAAGATAAGGCAGCTGGTGAAATGGGTGCAAATTGAGGGGACTGGAAGGAGAACACTGGTGAAAAGACAGAGTAAATCTCTGCAGCCCAAGGTGATACTTCAGAGGCTTTGATTTGTGTTAGGCTCCAAAGGCACAAAGACACCATTTCAACTGTGTGTCTGTGTGGAGGCAGAATTCAAAACAACCGAATACTACATCTTTTCACAAGTCTTGCTTTTGCGGTAAAGGTGTGTTTGTCTTGGTGTAAGAGTCCAGTTTTGTTAGCCCTGACCTAGTGGAGCAGAAGCCTTTCAAGGAGACTCGGAGAGTTTGCTCCCATGGAGGAACATCCCTTCAGGGTGCATGGTGAGACCTGGTCACAACCCCTTGGCCATGACTGTCAGTGGACTTTACCTCTTTCTCAGACTCATCCTCTGCATTAACAATGTAGCTCCCAAAGGATGTATCAGCAACGATGCAGAAGACAGCCAGAGCCCAGGTGGCAGAGGCCCTGGCATGTATCCTGCCAGCTGACATAGGGGTGGTGTTTGCATACCACACGTTGTACCTCTGATGCTAGAAAAGGAGAGTTGGCATGGTGCTCTGGCACTGCTCCTGCCACAGGTGTGTGCTGGAAAAACAAGTGGTTGGCCTGAAAAGCCTCCTCTGGGAAAACACACGGCTTTAGGGGTCAAGCTGACAAGCCATACATGATTTTCGTGCTGTGTCAGTCGGTCTGCAGTCCTCACTCTACTACTGATGTCACCCTCAGTTTATGGACTACTGCCATAAGAGGTGGGTGGCCTCTTCCTGCTGCTTCTGCTGGTGACTCCAAGCTGGAAGAAATGCCAAATCCCTCACTCCATCATGCACCCGTTGGCCCCAGTACCTCCAGCTCGTGAAAGCCAGGAGGGAAGAGCCAGGGCGTTTGTGAGTGAAGGAGACAGGATCTGGTCTCTCACAGACAAGAGCTCGACAAAACAGAGGCAGCCTCTAAAAAAAAAATAAATGAGAGTATCATAAGGTCTGAAATGGGACAGAAAGTCTGGAGTTTCTTCTTTGTAGGACACACTGTTGAGGTTGGCGCTTGGCATGAGAGTATTTAAGATGTGTGACTAATTTGTTCATGAAGGCATCAGTGCTCCCCCAGCATGGGACTGGGACAGGTTCTGGAGGTAACCTGGAGGAGAGGCACGTGGGAGCCCCTACTGCTTCATCCCATTTGATGGCACTTCATTAACACCTCCCCCACCAAAGCAGCTTCTCTGGTATGCAAAGTCAGTGTTGTGGTTTAGCCCCAGCCGGCAACAAAGAACCACGCAGTTGCTCTCTCACTCCCCCCTCCACAGCAGGATGGGGAGGAGAATCAGAAGGAAAAGGCAAAAACTCATGGGTTGGGTTAAAAACAGTTTAATAGAACAGCAAAGGGAGAAAAAAACAACAAGAATACTGATAAAAAGAATACACAGATTGCAATTTTCTCACTGCTTGATACTAAGCTCACCGCTCAATGCACAGCTCGCTCCCAAGTAGCAAATCCTCCTTCCCCAGCCAGCTCCCCTACCTAAATACCGAGCATGATGTCACATGGTATTGAATATCCCATTTGATCAGCTAGTTTGGGCCAGCCCTCCTGGATTCTTGTGAAAATTTACCATATCCTAGCCAAGCCCAGGACAGCCATTCTGTATGGATCATGCTCAGTCTCTTTCTGAGATTTAATACTGCAAACCAGACCAGGAGTAAGAGTATATCAATTCTGCCACGCTGGGGCCTGGACATGTGGGTGCTTGACTCAGCCCCTGCCTCCAGGCTCAGAGCACCCAGCACCAGCGCTGGGTTCCTTGTCTCCCAGCAGAAGGTGCTCAGAAATGTTGCGGTCTCCCCAGTACCCTTCCCCAGCGTGTGCTCTGCCCATCCCAGGCAGCTAGAAGCATTATTCTCAACATAGCTGCTTTCCTATTTTTGTTTTGTGTATTAGGTAAATGCTACAGGGTCATAAATACGATTTAAAAGGCTGTAAGTATAGCACTGGGACTTTCAGTTGCCTAGACCGTTTCTGTGAGCTGATCTTTGCTTGTCCCAGTGAGTGTTAGTCTGTCAGATGGAGGCATTAATGAAGAGGTGAAATAACTCCAATTTTGGGGTATTCTGTGTCAGCTCAAAAGATGACACATACGAAGTTTTCCCAATCTGCCGGTAATTGTCTGTCTGCTAAAATTAAATAAGGAAACCAAGGCTTTAAATCTTACTGCTACATAATGGCTAAAATATTCCTTGTGATTAAAGCCTGGAAAATCAATATAATCTCTGCAGCATTATTAAAAGATGATCATCTAGTCAGTGCCGGGTGAGACTCCTGAACACCAAAGGACGCAGGGTCATTTCTCCGATGTGGGATGGCCCCTGGACAAGCAGCTAGTGTGACCCCAGGACACGCCTGCCGCTCCCAGAGGAGTTCCCTGCCAGCAGCCCACGAGCTCTCTGCTGCAAGCGGGCTCTCCATCTGCAGCATGGGTGCCCCCAAGATGTTCTCCAAGCTCATGGGGACACTTGATCCTTCCCTCTGCCCAGTGGTGACCTTACCTGCTCTCACCTTCAACTCTGCCCTCCTAGTGCTACCCATGCCCTGCAGCTGGGGCAGTTGCTGGGTAGCCAACCCAACCCAACCACCTCATCTGATCATGCGGTGACTCTTTTCCCTGATACAGTGCTCCAGATATTTCCCCTCCATTGAGTTAAACCAGCAGCCATCACAACAACTGGAATCCAGAGCATGCAGACATGTGAACAGAAGCACCCAACCTGTATTTCTTATGCCAGCAAGATCCTAATGGACACAGGACACAGCTCACCCACTTCTTGTATACAACAAACTGGTGAACATACTCATATGTTTTTTGTCACTATAAGCAAGGAAAAAGAAGTTTCTGCAGTGTGTTTGCAGTTCCCAGGCAAAACCAAGCTGTCCAAAACATGTTCTCGGAAATAATTCACCTGAACTGCCATCAAGGCTTTCTCTCAGCTGCCTGTGGGTTTGTCCTTTGCTAGCCACGTCTTTGAAACTGAGCTGCATACTGAACACCTCTCTTCAGGACAGCCAAGCCCTGAGCTTTCAGGACAGGCTTTATACTTTTGTCAGGGAATGCTCTGAAAACCTTCCATAGTCTTCATAAAATCTCCCTGCTTGACAGCTTGGTCTCTATAAACAAAGGAGAACCAGAAATTCATTAACTTGGAGAACAATCTTGTTTACTGGAAAAGGCAGATTAGAGTTTTGCCGGGTTTTCCTTCTAAGTGGGAAGGTCCTCAGCTGTCTCAACCAGATGCCAAATTCAGAAATTGCTTCCTAAAGTTTGAGAACTGAGGTTTTGGGGTTTTTAGAGCAATTTATCTTTTACAGTATGGCTCTCAACACAAGCTAGTGCGGTTTTAAGGATCCAGCAGTTCGGTGAGATTTCAGGGTACCAGCAGGAGCATGAGGGGGGAGGCTGAGTCTCCACAAATTCTCCTGCCTCGGGCCTGGAGTAGTTAGCACCAGGTGCCGAAATGGCACCTCTCTCTATCATTCTCTTGGTGAATCCACCTCCTCCATGTCAAGGGACGTGGAGACCCCTGCTGCGTTTTAGGATCAAGAGATAAGGCAGTCCCCTTGGTGTCCGTCACACTCATGTAGGTGAGGACACAACTTCTGGAAGATCAGAGCTGGCTTCCAAAACTTCACGTCAAGGACACATTTTCTGGAGCAAATAAGGCACCTCCCATTAAGGCTTTGTGACCATAATATTTCTTCTGGTACGTGCTGCGCTCCTGAGGCCAGGCCCCCTCACATTCTACCAAGCAGACATGACTTGTCAGTGTGCTTTGCCTTTTATAGATGGACCGGCTTGGGGTGCAGGAAATGGTGCAGGGGGTGGAAATGTTCCTGTTCCCTGTGGCAATGGCTGATGAAGAACTGGAGTTATTGAAAGGGTCTTTGGTGAGACTGAGGGCATATAATGGCTTTTTATCTGGTGACAGCTGTTGAACAGGGTCCCCAGCTCTCACTCTCAGAAATTTCTGTTTTACCTGAAGTGATGGTTTTCCTCCGTTTTAAAGACACCTACACAGCTATGGTCTGGTCAGATACGACTTAAAGGTCTCCACCTCACCAAGAATAACAGTAAGTTTTGGGCCTTAGGAGGGTTAAGAATGCTGTGACAGAAGCGAAATACACACTTCGAACTTGAAGCTGGGCTTCAATATTGACATCACAGCTCTAAATAAAACACACACGTTTTTGGAGGAACGACAAACTTGCAGAACCCCTGGACTTCATAGGTATTGGTAGACGGGCCCGATTTCTGAAAAAGTCAGCTGCCTCCCTTGGAATGCCTATATACGAAATTTCGGGGCCTATGTTGAGCTTTCTTTCTTCTCACAGACAGCGTTTCAGCCTTAAATTGATCTCCAAAACCTTCCCAGGAGGTGGGAGGTATGTGTATGAGTATGAGCACAGAGCACATCTCCCTGTGCTTGAAAACATAGGGTAATATTCTCAGGAAAATTGAGTGGTCCAATACAGTGGGTGTCAGACCAGGTTTTGTTCACTGTTTTCTGAGCCTGCTACACTGGGGCCAGCCGTGGGGAGACCACCGTCTGCTGCAGTGAGATGAGCCCACCCTGCCTTCCCACCTACCCAAACTGGGGAAGCCGTGAGTAAATGTGGACTGGTAGCTGGTGACTGGGAAAACGCTCAGGTAACTCCGATCTCTTCTGTTGGACTCCAGGTCTTCCTGGACTGAAGCCAATAAATATTTTGTGATATCAAGACACATCACGTGTGTGGCAGAGGCATATGACCGCTCATTCCTACCACTGCTACTGCCCTCCCAGCCCCCTGTCCCCTCCTCCATTTTGATGCACACATTTGCAGTTTTTACTTGGGACCTGGTTCAAATTGTCCTGTAGGGTCTTCTCAATAGCTTCAGTGGACTCAGAACCAAGCCCAGGAGGAACAAGCTGAAGGCAAGCCTGTGGCTTTGTGGATGGTAGATGTAGTGTGCAAGTTGCACCTTGGCTTTAATGAAGAAACGTGTAATGAACGGCCACTCAAACCATGGTAACAACTGCAACAATGAGAAAATCCCATAAAAGAACTGCAGAGGCAGAAGAAACCCAAATAAACCTGTGAGACTTTGACAATTAACTCCAGGATCAAAATAGCAGAAATCAAATATTAGAAGCAACCTGGAGTGGACAGCCTGGAAATTGGTTGGAAGAACAGGGAGCTGCAGAAGTGATCCGGCCGCACTTTTTACCCCTCGGGGCGTCCGCACAGGGCTGCCGGGTGCCGTCGTCCGGAAGACGCCTGCCCCGCGGGCGCTGCTGCTTCCCCCGTTCCCTTGGAAGAGGAAGAGGAGCAGAAGTAAGTGTGGGATAATAGGCCACAGGCACGCAGCCCTCCCCTCTTAGGAAGAAGTTATTGCGCCTCCGCATGTGAGTTTGTTTTTTGATTTTCCACGGTCCGGCCCTGTATTTAGCACAGAAAGACACTGCCGAAGCTCTGACACCGATAATAACCCTCAATGCCCACGTGCACAAAGCCCAGGGCATGGCTGGTTTGTCCCTGCAGACAAATTATCGTCGACGCATTGTGTGCGCACCGGGATTTTGTTTGGTTTGTGACAAAGCTGTAATTTCTTCTTAGGTTCTAACACGCCATTAAAGCCGATCCCCATGGAAGAAAGAAAAAAAAAAGTGAGCCTGATTTAAGTGAGGTTTAAGCCAGTTGCAAAATGCAGTGCGGCTCTTCATACGAGGATGAGCAAGGGGCTGTAAAATTAACTGGTTAGTCTAGTTTAGGTCACACCATGAAACTTGCTCTGCATCAAGGAGGGAAATTTTAAGAGAGTGGTGAAATTTAGATGTAAACATGAAATGTGATAACTTTTGCCTGAGTACTGCAAATCACCACCCAAGGAGAATTCCCCATGGCAGTGGTGGGAGTTTTAGGTGGTTAAATATTTCGAGATAAAGCTGACACACAGTAAGCTGTGCGTTCTGACTTTCTAGTACTGAACCGCCTCAAGTGTTACAGTTAAAAATTAGATTTATTTTTATTTTAACAGGAGAGAATTTCTTCAAAGGATCATATATTAATTTTCTACTCGGTAACTAGAAAGGTTATTATTCAGCTTCTCAGAGGGATTAATCCTCAAAATCCTTGTGTGGGGAGGGGGGGATATTTTTAAAATCACTACTGGGATTTCAAACCAGTGTTTTTTCCCTTTTCG
>Ga0181612_173108_pt1 | contig 11103 bp, 9 predicted proteins | sample HoacroProtozoa21_FD_119630 | JGI IMG/M metagenome (GOLD analysis project Ga0181612, IMG submission 119630) | Hoatzin crop microbial communities from Cojedes, Venezuel. Combined Assembly of Gp0051906, Gp0051904, Gp0051908 | reverse complement strand
TTGGAACCAGATGATCTTTAAGGTCCCTTCCAACCCTTTCCATTCTATGATTCTATGACTTTACAGGCACAAAACTTGGATGAAGACATAAAACATGTCATAGCAGGGTGCCTAATCTCAATAACCGCACAGGTTGCGGAGCAAGCTGGCCATATCCGCAGCTACAGGGAATCAGGTTTCAGTGCTGATTTTGCATCATCAAGCACATGGCACCAGAAAGCACACCGATTTGTGACATTTCAGTTTAGTTTCCCAGGAATCTCCCAAGTTAAAAACAGCCAATACTTTAACCCACGCTGCCATTGAAGCAGAGGGCTCTGTCATAGCTTACAACAGCCATTTCATAACAAAGCAATTTTCACCTGGGGTCTGAAAAAAAAGATGCTCACTTAACTCATTTCATCCATTCTTAACAAAAATCTGCTTTAGGAAATTCAAACTGCTGGAAAACACCTGCATTCACTTTAAGTCACATGAAGCAGGTCCTACATCATGAGGCAGGGGTTCATTAAGTCAATCCAAGCAGACGTGAAGGTCACATTGCTATGCTTACTCAAAGAAAAATGTGATGCGAGAAACACCTTTTATCAAGCTATATATAGAACAGAATATAAAAATTTGTAAGCAACAGAGCCAAAAGCAAGTATTCCGTGCATCTCCCACTGACTTCTAAATTTTGCATTCACAACAGCACAACTTTCTCCATGGCTCACAACTTCTCACAACTAGGACAGAGAGGAGCCAAGACTGAAATAACACCAGAGTTCACTGTGCTTTAAAAGTCCATTTTCCATTGAGGCCCACTTACGGCACTATTATTTCTTTCCAGACATTAGGCTAAAACTGAGCTTTTAAAAAATGGATTTTGATACTAGAAGCTTGCTGTGCAGTGAGGGACAAAGCAAAAGCAAGCTGGCCAGAAAGGAGCAGGGGGCAGCAGGAGAAGCCACACAGAGGGACAGAGGCAGCCAAGGGCTGCAGCACGCACCTTCCAAATGAGACCCAGATGGATTTCCTCCCCGTACTACTCACCCAGACCAAGAGGATAGGCCAGATTGTCAAATAACAAGTACACTTAAGCATACTGCTCTTCAACATAATTGCACCATGAACTAAAACGTATACATTCAGGACAACCAGAAGTGAGGCACCCACACAGGCACCCAACAGATTTCCTTATCCTCTCCTGCAGCTTATGTTGGAAACAAATTTCTCAAGGACGTTCTACATTGCCATATCACACAACCAAATACCAAAAAAAGCCAGAAACAATCTCACGCCTTTTTTTTTTTTTTTTTTAAACCTACCTCAGTAACAGTCAGGTGAATTACAAGCCCTCTGGTCATGTTGTTTCCAGGGTCTGTATAACAATGGTCCTTAACTGAGGTTTCTGGGTGCTACATATTTAGTGCCACACATGCCAGACTCCTACAAAAAGAAGCAAAAAGTACCAACGCATACCTTGCCTCTCGCAAAACACACACCCACACTCTGCATACAAATTCCAGAGCTTGAAGATGATTCACTTTAATTACTGATCACACCGAAGGCTTTAGTAATGATTAAAATGACTCTATTGCCTTTTTCTTCCGGTTCAGAAATATCCTGATGAGCTTTGAGTGCATCTGCATTTCTGCCTCCACATACAGCAGCCCAGTCCATCAAGCCGAGACCAAAAAGTTTGCAGAGAAGTCACCTCATGGCACTTCCTTGGATCTTCCCTTCCCTCCACCCCAGGTGAGATTTGTCTCACATGTGATGTTGGGATATCACCCGGGCTTTCTAGCTTCACCAAGACGCTGACCAGCTGCTATTGAGCACTGTCATATTAACATATCAAACAGCCAAGGGAAAAAAAAAAATGCATCTGGAAAGTTCCTCTCTGAAAGTGAATCACACAGGGGCACGGATGCTCTCTGCAAAGGGGATCCCATTGGTATCACACTGTAAATGCGCCCAGCGTTCATCATAAAAGTGGGTCATTCCAGAGGAAATGGACCTGTGATTTCATCTATGCTTTACAGTTGGATCTGGATGTCTTCCTGACAGGAAAAAAACCTACTGACCAGGAAACGTCTCCCCCTTCTAAGGATTCTGAGTGCTTTTTGTTCAACAACATTATAAAGATGGGAGAAAAACACTTAAGCCACAAGCAAAGATTTAACTCAGATCTTTATACTGTTCAAAAGAACATGTTAAGAATTACCTGAAACTGCAAGTAAATTTTGCAAGCAAGTCAAAACAAAGCCTAGCAACTGATTCAGAAAAATAATGATGAAATTTGAAACATCCATTTCCTCCCCGATTTGAGACAGAACTCTGTGGGGGACAGATAGAAGTGGCTGCAGCCTGCCAGCAGCTCAGTTACCTGCTGCTTGAGCTCTGCATGCCGAGAGGTCTCACGAATGGAGACCTCAGGGAGGCAGCTGCTGCTTGCCAGCAAAATGAAGACTCCCAGAGTGCTCGGTCTTACCCCAGCCCTCAGAAGACAAGGTATTCATGCACCAAGTGGGAGTAGTGGGAGAATTTTGAGATGCCTGTTCACCAATTATCCATGTTCATACGTGTTTTTGCAAGGTAGGATAACCCGACTCGAGCATCACTATTCTGTATTTCTGCTGTAGATGATGATGATACCAGAGTCTGGAACAGCCAAATTGGCATTACTTGTCGGGGCATCAGAAAAACCATGAAGAATAACCACAAAAATCAGAGTCGAATACTCTTGACAAGGAACAGATTTTTAGGTTTTAATCTAAACAAAATCTGATCTTTCCATTCCCATGGATGCCTGCTAATTGCACTGCCAAAGAAGCTATAAGGCTGTTAATGAGCAGACAGCCAACTACATGAAGTAATATGTTAGAAATAGTGTTTTCCCATTTTCTAAATTCACAGTTCCTAAAATGAACCACAGAGATAACCTCTGGTCAACCTCTTCCCCGCAGTCGCTCTATGAAAATGAAGTTGATTTTGTATCATGCTAGTTTTTCTGCATATAACTCAATTAGCATGAAAACCTGTATGAAAATCACGTCCTTGTGTTTGTTGGCTGCAAGAGTATAAAATCACTTACGTAGATCCCACGCTGCTCTGGCCAGCAGAGCTGTCTGTCATTCATTTCATAAGCGCATAACATGCTGGCACGCCACAGGTTAGGGTTTTTAAAAGACATCTGATTTACCTCAAGGGTACCCTGAAGAGTCAGCCTAGCATGAAAACACGTACACATTTCATAAAGGTCATTCAAAAGTAACATCTGCTATTGATTCAATCTGAAAACTCATAACTAATCACTATAAACAGTTACTTAAACAATCTTCTCTTTAGGAAAAATTACTTAAAAGGACTAGTCCCTTCTCGTGCATAAAATAGCTTTGCTATTCATCTCTTGATTACAGAAATACAGGAGAAAAAGGACTGTGGTTGGAGAATTGTACCGGTCCCCTCATCATGACAACATCCCTCAAGAAGAGCCATTGCTTAGCACTGGCAAAATTCCAGTTCAGGTGGGAAAGTTCAAGGCATACGAGAGTGCAATGGCGAGACTTTTTTCCTCCCCCCTCCTTTTTCAGCTCCCTCTTCAGAGGACAACGCAACTATTTGTCTTGCTCCCAAGACTTCCTTCAGGACCGCAGCCCAGAGGAAGATGCTCGCTGAGGCCAGGCACGCTCCTTTGCAGGACAGGCACGGACTTGGTAAACATCAGATGCATCTTGCGGGACAACCCGTGCCCACGTAGGGCTGACCCCAGGCTGCGAGGTCTCGACCCGAAAGCCGAGGGGCCAGGCAGAGCTCAGGGGTTTACAGCCAAAAGCCGGGGGGGTAAGCTGCACCGCGACGGCCATGGCGTTAGAAAGGGCAGCAGAGACCCGTGTTCCGAGGGAGCTCCTGCAGGAGCTGCTGCTCCGAGGAGGACGAGGATTTTGTTTAGGGCTAGACAAGCCATTTGCTCTGCAAGTTTGCAACAACTGACCTTCGGGGGAAGGAAGGAACATTTGCCACAGCTCAGCTTTCCCCGGGATCAAAGGCACTTCCACACATCTGAAGCAACTCCACCTGCTTTGCAGCTGAATGTGCGAAACCTAACGCGATTTTAGGAGCAAGGTGTTAACTTCTTGGCAGGAGTTCTGCTGGGTTATGTCAGTTTTCAGTCTGACTCGCAAGTCCTAATCGGCATCACGGAGTTCCACTGGTCCTACAAATGCACCGGGACGGACAGACAGACGCAGGTCTGACCTGGTGGTGCGCTTCTCATGCAGCCCCAACATCACCACCCCTTCCGTCAAGAAATTCAGGGCTATGTTTTGTCCCAGTGGGTAAAGGACCTGCACTGTCACCCATTTTCACTTCCAAGTTACCATATTCCCTCTCTAGTACTGAGCTTACTAAAGAAAAGAAACAGGGCTGGGGAAACCAGAGCCCTGCTAACGTAAACAGGGATGTTTTCAGGTTGAAACTATTCAAGCCATTTAGAGTTTTCCAAACAACCCCAAACCTTTTTCCAAGCGATTTTCCTCATGGTCAAGCAACAGACACACACATTAATTAAAGCATTCATTTAACTCAGGTCAGAATTAGTTGAAGGCCTTTTGATGCTGAGAGGAAAGAGAAAACTGGAAGCCACTCTAAGCAGCAAAAATTATTCACTCCCTGGGTTTCTCACTACCTGTTGCTTCCTGGGGATAACTGCTTATAAACTGTGTTAATGTGAGATTTACATGTCTCAGTGCGTTTCTGCAACAGTCCTCATAACGAGTCAGATGATTGCCTTTTCCTTCGGCTGTGGTGGTTCAGGACATTATTACATATGCAGAGATCCTTGCTCAAACTCCTCCTGGTTGTAGACCTTGCCGTGCCCTCCCAAAGCCCAGCACAGGGACAGCCCTCCCCTGGCCAGGGACTTTCTTATGCAGATATTTAAGAGCATTTGATCTCATCCCCCTCCAATTACAAATAACCAATACACAGAAGTTCATAAAACACAGTCCAGTCCAAAACACTCAGGATTATTTTGTAACAACACATAGTAGACCTGGATGCCTGCCTGTCACATTGACAGGTCATTACATCTCTTCTCCGATACCGCGCGTGCTTTGAGATAAGAGGGCACTAAGCAAGCAAGACCTTTTTGCTGAGTTTACGTCGCTACTGAAATGCACTTTTTACGCACCTACCCAGCAGCTGATCCTCTTCCATGATTGAAAACATCCTGCCTCAAGCATCACTCTCTCTAGAGGGAAAAGCATGTATTCTTTATTTTTGAATATGGCTGCGCACATCTGTATGCACCCATGCACGTGTGTGAATTCTACACACCCCACTCAAAACCAATCCTGCGTAAGGGGCTGCGAGAAGAAGTCACTGCGTTTTAAAGGCAGTGCAATCAGTCCAGGCTACGGAGTGCTGTGACAGAGAAGGTATTTACAGCAGAAATGCTTATGGTGTCTATAAGCATCCATGTGAAAACTCAGTCTGCCACAATTTGTTATGGTTAAGTGCACAATAAACAATTGGTTTTTAATATTTTACGTATGTGAAAACACATTAATGTGTCTGCCTGAAGGATTTCAGGGACAGCCATAAACATTGTGGACATGATAAACTCAATTAGCTCAGTAAACAAGTAAGGCACCGATATACTCACTTAGGAAACGTTCAGTGGCACATTATCAGGTTTTGAGCCGTACATCCCACGGTAACAAACAAAAAGACATTTTTGTACATAAAGATTCATATTCTCCACTTTAAACCCACAACTACCTGGAATTCCTCTTCAGCAAATCCCATCCTCTCGGGACAATTTCTTAATTATGTCTATGGAGCAGAGAGAGCCCAAAGCCAGCTCTGACCACAGGCTCACGCACCAGTAAGCTGAACTTCACAGGAACATTGGCTGAAATCATTATTTCCAATCCCTGCTCCCACTGGGGACCTTGCCTTCGGCTTCCCATAGCAAGCAGGAGGCTGCTGGGACTTCTGGCTGGCAGTAATCAATTGCTGCTGCTGTGCCCACAGCTCCCAGTTAGTCAGGACATTATTAAACTCCACCAAACTTGCTGCATTGGGGAGAAGACCCCATGATGCTCACCTGTACTATTTTGTTTGGGTTTTTCCAAGAGTTACTCCCCAGGCACTGCCACCAAATGGAACATGCAACACAACCACTCTTGCTTCTTTGAATAGCCACAATACAAACTGCACTAACACAAAGCTTTGATAAACACGTCCTCCACCTAATTCTGTCCAGATTTCATCCACCTCAGTGAACTCTTTGCCCCCAAAAAATAACATCGCTGATGCGTTTTACAGCAGAGCTTCTTCTCTGGAGGCCAGAGCAGGAGCTGCACGAGAGACTTCTTACGCTGGTGGTGCAGGAGGTTGGGCATCCCTGCTCCAGTGAAACAAAATCTGCGCGACTGAAGCCAAAGTACACACTCGCCAAGCCACAAGTCAGTGCCAATATAAAAATCTCTCTTTTTTGCAAGCCCCAGAACGGAGTTTTATTAAGTCTAAACTACCTGTGAGAAATCCAACCACCATCCCATCAGGAAGCAGAATTTAATCCTCTCTTCCCAGCAAGTGGAAGAGCTGATGTTTTCCTTGGCAGTCAGGTCTGTTTCACAAACACATATTAGGAAAACCACAGCTGGATAGAGGTGAAAAGGTGCATTTTCAGTGCAGATCCGATTTGGTACACGTAGCAAGGACAAAGTTCACTTCGGCAACACAGAAAACCTAGCCACTCTTCCAGCTTTCAAGAAATTAAAGGCTTGATACAACAGCAATTTTAGGTGTAGTCACCCAGGAAACATCGAGTTGATGTAAAGTGGCCTTGGAAATTCAGACCTGCTGTCCTGCTCCTGAAAAACTTGTCCCCTGATACCGTCACCACCACACACTGCTATCCCATGCATCTTAGATTTTCAGATCCTGATTTATCAAAGGATGAATAGCCAAATTAATTACTTCTAACTACAGTTCAGAGCAGGGAAGGGTACATCTTCCCAGCTGAAGTCAACATTAAGTTCAGTTCAAACCGTCTCCAGCACCTCGCCCCACTCGCGGCGTCACTCCCCAAGGACATTCGTGTCCCTTCCCGCAGCCCCACGCTTCAGCCCTGGGAAAGGGGAGGGTGTGAAATTGTGCCCGCTGGGGGAAAACAAAAAAAGCATCAGAGATGGCAAAGATATCACGGCTTGCACGCAAAAATCAACCCACACAGCCCCACGCAGGCAGACGCTGAGCTATATGTGCTTCACAGCAAGAGAGGAAAGGGTTTGTGCACGCACAGCCAGAGCCCGATGCCACCCAGGGCAGTTGCTGAGTGGGTTTTGTTTTTTTGGTCCTTGCTCAAGGCATACACTAAAATATAATAACAATTAAAAAAAAAAAAAAAAAAGAGAGCAGAAGGATATTTACTCCCTGGGTTAGACACTGGCTGCTAAAATGCATGTTTGTCTCAGTTCAGGGCATGGAAAGTTTCTGATTTTAAAAGGAATTAATCTGTTTACCACAGACTGTATTAATTAGGGTTTATTGCAGAACTGTACTCTGTGCTAGAAAAATACCACCACATATTTATCAAATTTTAACCATGATTATTGTGTTTTATTGTTTCATAAACTTTGAAAATGTCATGTCAGGATCTATTTCATCTCAGATTTTCCTCTCCATCTAGAAACCTTTACACGTGCTCCGAGGAGAATCCAACCCGGCTGCACACGTATGTGCTACAGGATTCCGTTTGCAATGAAAATTGTCTGCAAGTGATTCTCATGGAGACCAATCTTCACAGGCATTCTGTGAAGCCAGAGTTAAATAACAAACAGTGTTTGCAAAAAGCCATACGGTTTCCTGCAGGCAAAAAAAAGGGCGGGGGGAAATACAATTAGTGCACTAATGGCAATACCAAGCTAATGGAAACCCGAGACATCAGCAAAGCACCAGAGCGGTCTTGCTGCGATTTCAGGGGTCGGTGCTCTGGGGAAGAGCCCAGCAAGCCACAAAAAAAACACCCTCAATTTCTGAAAAATATTTAACTAGCACCTAAGGAAAACTGCCTGGTACAGAGCAGAGGCAGACGAGCCAAGCAGCGTTGCTAGAGCTTCTGTCTCCCTACACAACGATGCTGGCCTAGGTGTCCATGAAGGGGGTATGGTGAACTCCCATACGCCAGAATGACAGCGGAGAACCATCATGGGCAGACTGGCCATGCCACTGGAGATCTGCAAACTCAGTTTTATAATTTTATCCTTCTCTCTTCCTTGCTACAGCAGCATTAAACTCCCAGTGATATTTCTTTGCTTCAGTACTTGAGATCTTATGAACTCCAGACCCTCTCACCTACACCAGTGACCATGCCTATGCATCAGTCCTCCCTCCTGATTCATTCCAGCATCCACGTTCCCACACGGGAATTTCATTTACAGCCCCTCTGTAGTCACCCATCTCTCCTATGTGGATTTAATTCATTCATCCATTCAAACTGTGTGGTAAATGGAAGATGTCTGGGTTGGGTTTTAATTTTCTGAATTTACCAGTCTACTTATGAGGGCTCCATGTTCTCCACCTTCCCTTACTGGTTTTCCAGTCTCCACTAGGATAGGAAGAGATACTTGGACAACAAAGGTTCTGTCTGTGGATGCCTACAGTTCCCCCAGGAGCTACTGAACTGATTTGACACCGCACTCAGAAGGCATCGCGCTACAATCTAGCAGAGGGCGAAAGTCGTGCTTTGCTTAGCCCGATGCTAGCATCCCACCAAGAGATGGGGAAGGCCATCGCCACGCTTCTCCCATCATAATTGAGCTGACATTAATGGGCAATTTGGGACCTGTGAAGGGCTCTGACACTGAGGATGTTTTCCATCCCCCCACCCAGGCGCTGTGCTTGGCTGCAAGAGGTGCAAAGCGGCTTGGCTGTGCCTGACCCTGCGCCAGCGAAGGAAGGATGGGAGATGCTGGTTACAGACGCCAGGCTGACAAAGCTGCTGCCCTCCATCACCGCAGCCCTCGCCTGCTCTGCACACCGAGTTGTTGACCGCCAACCTCACAGCTGTTACAAATGAGCAAACGCTTGGCTGCTGAGCACAACGTGAGCAGAGGGCTCCTCATCTGCCCCACTAGTGTCCACTTGTCCACCAGCGTCCCACTATGGGAGCCACCACCCCATAATGTCTCCAATGCCAAAAGCATCCAGCACAGAAAACTGGCAAAACCAATCCACGAATCGCATTAGAACTCCATTTTCATCTCCCCAAGGAGAAGCCTCTACCACGGGAGAGCCCTGACACACACACACAGAGCCAGGACACTGCTTTTAGGGCAGCAACAGCCACGCGAGCTCCCTCTGCCCCCCTAAACACGCTCCAGACGCAGAGGGGATAGCTCCAGGGCTGGGCTGGCTCCTCTCAAGGAGCTTGTCCATCACAGCCGACAGACTCAATAGAATCCCCAAACCCTACATAATTGATTTTACGCATATTCTGCAGATCCCATGCATATTTCCTATCTTCCCTGGCCATAGAGTGGATACAAAGGGAATGAAGTCCGGTATTACTTGCTAAATGGATGGAGAAAACCTCTGTCCCCTGCAAGTACCACTGAACAAAATTCAAAGCAGCACTGCTAAAATTATAACTTCTAGGCCAGTTTCGAGCACCAATGGCTGGATCTCTGCCTCTCTCCGACCTGACAAAAACCAAACAAATGTCAAAAGCTTCCTATTTCTTCAGCACCAAAGACACTACTTCATGTTGAAGAAAAAGGGCCTCCATCACATCTCCTCCACACTATCGCTTGCAATGCTTTTATCCTGCTTTTTATAAAGCCAGGAGAGTTCAATATTAGCTGATAAATTCTGAAACAATAAGGTTTACAAGTGCAAGAAACACTTCCCCCCCCCTTTCAAACTCCTCTATTTGAAACAGTTTGCTGGGATTTCTGCCAGAATCTGGTGGAAAGTCTTCACATCTGGGCTGTACAATTAAAATGTCAAAGCCAGAGATTATTTAGTGTATTAAGAGGAAATCTAAAGAAAAGCCACACATTTTTAAGAGTCATATTCTTCACTGAATTATGCCAAGACTATCTCCTCATTCAGTGTGAGCCAATATTTCCTATACTATTACAACTGTTACGAGGATCTAGCCAGTTTTTACACTCTTTTTGCCACCTTGCCCCCTTCCCACCCCAGATTTCTTCCTCCTGCCCCACCAGCGGCAATGTCTTGAGCATCCCTCAGCACCAAATCTGCGTTATTCGGACACGCTTCCATCATGAAGACTGTGTTTCTTGAACTCTCAGTAACAGTTGTAGAATTGAGCTGTCGCCATGCAAAAGCAACAAGTTGAAGCCGTTCAGCACAGCAGATTTGGCTCAAGTCTGGCTTTTGCAGATCTGCACTGGAGCCTGCAGCCTTGCACTAGGACGCTTACAGCAGCCTAACAGCATCCGAATAATGCACTCCAAGCCAAAGAAAGCGAATACCCAAAACTGTACGATTTGGGAGGAGGGGGGATTGGGTTTTGGATTTTTGTTTGGTTTCTTTTGTTTGTTTGTTGGTTTTTTGTTGGTTTTTTTTTTTTAAATAAACCATAGGGACACCTTTGATCACAGTTCACAATTTCCACAAGCTCTTCTATGCCAGTGTGAGCTGCAGAGCTGGCACACCAGGAGCAGCGCTGCTCCTGCTCCTCTGACGTGGCTCCGTGACCTGCGGGTCCAGAAGAACCCCAAAAGAATAAGCAAGCTGGGTTCCTGCAGGACCATTTGCTCATTTGAGTTATCTGTTTCTATGTAGCAGGGGTAGGGGAGTAAAGAATTCAAGCTTAATAAAAGTTTCCTTATGTCAATGTTTGAAATAAAATTGTATTTGAAAAAGTTGGACTGTTAACTCATTAATTCTGGAAAAAAAAATATGTATCACACACCCCCCTGTTTCTACAAAACTGCAATCAACTTATTATCCCCAGTTCAAGAAAGATGAAGAGCTACTGGAGAGAGTCCAGCGGAGGGCTACGAGGATGATGAGGGGACTGGAGCATCTCTCCTATGAGGAGAGGCTGAAGGAGCTGGGCTTGTTCAGCCTGGAGAAGAGAAG
>Ga0181612_112189_pt1 | contig 11103 bp, 9 predicted proteins | sample HoacroProtozoa21_FD_119630 | JGI IMG/M metagenome (GOLD analysis project Ga0181612, IMG submission 119630) | Hoatzin crop microbial communities from Cojedes, Venezuel. Combined Assembly of Gp0051906, Gp0051904, Gp0051908 | reverse complement strand
TGATGTCAAAGGCCTTACAGAAGTCTAGATAGACAACATCTGTAGCTCTTCCCTGGCACATTGATGCAGTCACTCCATCATAGAAAGCCACTAGGTTGGTCAGGCAGGACTTGCCCTTGGTGAAGCCGTGCCTGTAGTCTTGAATAACCTCCCTGTCCTCCATGTGCCTTATCGTAGTTTCTAGGAGGATCTGTTCCGTGATCTTCCCAGACACAGAGTTGAAGCTGACAGGTCAGTAGTTCTCAGAATCCTCCTTTCTATCCTTTTAGAATGACACAAGTAGGGAAGAACAGAGGATGCTGGAAGAGAGAAGTGGGTGACAAGAGGAGAAAAAAATTGTCTTTAGTGGATAATTGTCTCAGAGCTGGGCTCATTTAAAACCATATGGGTCAACAGACTACAGAACAGACTGGGGGAGCTATCTATCTTTAGCCCTATTAGAAAGGGTGTATGGGCTCTAGCATAGTAGGTCTGTTCCAGCTTGTGATTCATGATAAAGGAAAATCTGAACTGTTTAGCAACCAATAGCCTTTCTGGTTGCACCAAAATCTCACCTAAGGCAACATGTTTTGCTTCCTAAATTGTGACAATACTCAGCAGGCATGTTTGTTATCAGGCATTTTTTAGAAAAAAGTACAGAAGCTCAAAATCTACTTTTCTTTGCCAGGCACTGCACAAGCATACATGGAGAGAGGTATCCCCTGGACTTGAAAATCCATAAAGCAAAGGGTGGGAGACAGGAAGTACAATTCTTCTTATTGCTACAGAAGTTCAGGCATGGAGGAGGACATGCACACAATTGCTGAGTGTTAATGGCAAACTTCAGAGTTGAAGCCAAGTATGGTGCTCTCCATTGCTGTTGCTAAATCACAAGATCTTCTTCAGTTTCCTGATTGGACCTGACACTTCAGTAGGCACACCCTGAAAATGATGATAGTCATTGTTTATACATCTAATTTTCTACACTTAATGCTAGCCCTAGTAAAATGCAGTATAAGAGCTGAGTCACCGTCTCAAGGGATACAAAAGATCAGTGATTTCATCTCACCCTGTGCACAGATTTCTAGAGACTATGGCACATGGATGATGAAATCAGTGCTAGAAGATGTAAGGAAAACTCCATTGAGACTCCACTTCTGGCTCTGGCATTGCCCACGTGCCAAACTTTATGCAGCTTGGACATTGTGGAGAAATCCCATCAAGGCCGTTTCTCATTATCTGTCTCCTCAGAAGAAGTGTGGTCATGAGGCACTGCCAACAAAGGTTTTAGCTTTGATCTGGCACTGCAGAAGGAGACTTTCTGGTCACAGTCACAGCGGGTCAGCCCACCTCACTGGCTGTTTATGAAAGCCAATTTCAGAATCACAGATGGAAAATGCATTACAAGATCTGACTGTTAACAGCCACAAGGACCGCAATGGCTGATCTTGTCATGTCACTTGCAAAACCCAGCATGCAGAACTCTGCCTGGCCAGCTGGCAGACCAGACACTTTGCTCTTCCCCACTACTTATCAAATCCAATACATTCTGGTAAACTAGACCACATAATTTAGCTGTCATCCCAGACTGGACGTAAAGAGTCCAAGCAATGACAAATTCTCCACTTGCCTTAGGAAATGTTTTCAGTTATTCCTTTCCTCTAATCTTAAAAAAACCCCTTGCATCTTACTTCCAGTTTGAATTTTACGGGTTCCATCTTCTGGGCTGGGCTTTATTGGGGTGTTGTTTATGGGGTAATAGGCCTCCCTGCTCTTGGATGCGTTTTTCCTTAGTAGATCATTAAAACATCATAGCATCCCTGATTTTTTTCTGATAAACTATATGGGATACTGAAGAGCTCATGCTACAGAGCGAAAACTCTTCAGGATCCCATATAGTATCTTAAAGATTGTGTATCATTCCTGCAGCTCATTTCTGAACCTTTCCCAGTTATTCTGCTTCCCTCTTGAATGTGGTCATCTAGTGGATGTTTTGTCAATGCCATGCCAGTGGGAAAATCATGTTCTTTTCTGCCACTCCGTATCTCTCCATATAATTAGCTACCAGGAGAAACAGTTTAGGCTTTCTTGCTCTGCCTGGAGCCAGCTTCCAGTGAATTATCTGTGTAACCCAGCAGAGCTACCCAGAGTCACTGCTTCCAAGAATACAACCTCATACATACATAAAGCTTGTCTATATGGACTACTCTCTGCCATATTCATCTAGGACAGATGTTATAACACGCATCACCTGATTGTTGCCTGATTATGAGCTTTGTATCACTGATCTGCTCTTATTGCCATTTTACTTTTCCAGTTTTCTACCCAGATACTCTCCAGCATATGGAACATGGAAGTGCTGTCCTAGCATTCTGCTGTCTTGCAGAATAGGGAGTAGTCCATGTTCCAGTCCGCTTCCTCACCTGCCTCACCCACATTCAGGTGAAACTGTTATTTTTCGCTATCTGTGAGCCAACCAGGTTCTAATATATTTTCTTCCTTTATTTTTTTCCTGGTCTGCATTGTGCTAGCACCTTGGTCAGTGTGACAACTTTGGGAAACTCTTATCTGCATTATTATTTCTTTATTTATACTAAAATAGTGGCTGGAGGCTCCAGAGGAGTTGTGCTCTGTATCCAAGCGTGCAACAAGACTGTCCATGGCACTGAGCAATTACAACTTCAGCAGAATCTAGGAAGAAGACACACAGAAGCTAGGAAAAAGGATTTCAAATAACTTTGTTTTTCAGATAGGGCACAATGACATGGAGTTCAGAAAAAGGATGTGTGTGATTTTGGCTTAGCTGTCAAAAATAAAACTTTCCCAGCAACTGAGTAGCAGGAAACACCCTCAATCAACCTTTTGACCTTACTATTGCATGACATTCAGGTTTGATTTACAAGTATCTTGCCTTTCTGTTTCCTTTACCCTACCCTTTGCCATCCTCGCTCTAACTCTCAGACAGCTGGTCTCATCTCAAGTGCACACTTACCTATATTGTCTTAGCCATGATAAGTTACTCCAAAACAGCATATCCTCCTGGATGATGTAATTTTGGCCAAGGGCTCTGTTCCTCACTTTTAGATTATTTCCTGTCACTGAGACATGAAACTTCTCTTTTTTTGGCTATGTACTCCCCTTTCAGAGCTGTGAAGCCTCCTTTCTTGTGGGACACCTCCCAGAGGCCTCCAGATTATGCAAAAACGCGAACTCTCCACACCGTCAGAATTTTGCATCAGGTGTCCTGTGTAGTGTCTTTTTATTGTAGTGAGCTCAAAAATCTGCTCCCATGAGAAGCCAGACACAGAATCCCAACCGCTGTCTGTGCACCTGCTCTTTAAACAGTGCTGGGGCAAGCCAGCTCTTCCACAGCTGGCTAGCAGATGGGGAAAGGTGAGAACAGACAGGCTGCTGTTCAGGGTTTCTGTGGCAGAGTAGTAGGATTGCATTAAGCTCCTCTTAACACATTATGCAGAATCCTAAGTCTTTAGCTGAACCGGGACTACAATCCTCTTATGCGTCTTTGCTGAAATTCCGTGAGTTGCATGCACGCACGCACACACACCAGCACAGAGGAGCCTTCAGAAGCAGCTTACCCCTCGCAGGTGACAAATGACACCAGGCAAGTTTGTGCTGGAAAGCCCGTGAGCCATCAGTCACCCGCAGACGAGAGACAGCTTTTGGCTCCCCCAAGCTTAAGGCATGTCGTGATTACCTTCTTTTTATTTACAGGTAACGGAATTGCTTGTTAAGATTGGCTTGTCCTTTCTTGCTGGGGATTTTTGTGTGTGTGTGTTTGTTTTCTGCTTCCAGCATATTCATGTGAAGTCTTTACCTTCCTTGACCTCCAGCAACAAGGCAACTCGTGTTTGGGTTTGACAGTCTGTGAGAGAAGTTTGCAGTGAGTGAAGCTCACCTCTGTGCAGGACACCAGGACACAGCTGGGGTGCTGCAGCTAGGGTGGACATGACTGCCAGTACTGCATGTGCCTGTGTGAGAGAAATCCTGTCCTACTCAGAAATGGGATTTCCCGGGCAATTGCCAATGTAATTGCAATGAGCAGGGGTTTATAACAGTCATCAGAGTTCTTCTCCTTCACTGCAGTATTTTGATATCATAAATATTAATTGGTCATTTATTTAGGTTGGGATTTTCAAAACTTACTGGGGATTTTCAGTGCCCATATTTCTAGGGACTGGACTTTCAACACTGGTTGAAAGAATACAATCCACACCTATGTAAAGTGTCTTACTTTGAGGCCCCAAGCCACATGGCCAAAAAAATCCATTAAAAGAAACATGGGTCCTCTCCTTGGGAACAGACATTCTCTGCCACCCTGAGACCCTAAGGATGGGATTAGCTGGATATCCAGGTCTGATGCTGGACCAAGGCCCACACAAGCAATGCGAGAGCTGACCATGGTGAACTGGAGAAAATGAACCTTGGGCTTTTGCTGCCTGCCAGCATGGGTAGCTTTTAAATTTGTTTTGGCTTATCTGCTCTCTGGTAGGGTGCCCCTACCTGTCGCCCCTCCATACAAGCTCTGGACAGTGTCTGGACCCAGGCTGCTCTCAACAGTGGTGGGTAGAAATTGAAACCGCAGAAGAAGCCGGCTTGGGAGCCAGCTGGCTAGGGAAGGGTCAGATAAGTGGCATCTTGAGAGCCAAACATAGTCATGATGGTTTCTGAGGTTGGCCTCCAAAGCCTCCCAGTGTCTGCCCATGGCGCCAGGCCTGTGTGCACAAGTCCTGATGCTCAGCATGGTCCCCTGCTCATGCCCTGCCAGCCAAGAGGACCCGGGGGCCCACGAGGATGGTGGTATTGCCAGTGTCTGGGGCCATGGGCGAGCAGTGGCTGTCTCTGTGCAGTGGCTGTCCTTTCCAGGGCTACGTCAGATCCCATTTGCTGGAACTTTGTGCAGGCTCATTGGCAATTATGGGCGAGACGTCCTGTGGGATGCTGTAGCCCAGGGAACTGCAGCTCTGCTGGTGTTGAGGCATCCTTGGTACATCAAAGCTTTTGATTCGTGTTGCCAGCTGTGGGAGATTTTGAGTCTAATAATTCGAGATTGTGTCAGTGTCTCTGTATTTTTATCAACAATAAGCGTGCTTAAAACAAAATAGCCAGCTGCGCCAGAAGCGGTGTGATACACTCACCATGGTATACAGTGAACGTCTCCAGACAGGACTATACAGAGCATTTTTAACATTTGTGTCTCCTTCATACAATCTGTTTCATTTCTTCATCCTGCAGAAGTGGAAGGCTGGCCACCCCTCCGACAGAACATGCACTTCCCCATCTTGGGGGCTGAACACCAGCCCTGTCCTCCTGTGCTGGTAGTCTCAAGCAGCCAGTCCTATGCAAAGCACCCTTTCACAGAGAGACTGCAGAGCTGCCGCTCTCCCCAGAGTTGCTGTTGAACAGCAAGTAGCTCCAAAGCCTGCAGAAATACTCCATGGCACCCTTGCATTAGCTTCAGCAGGGCTGAACGACACATGAGCACAATTTTGTACGTGGTGAGGACTGCCATGGGGCGGTGGCTCTGCTGCATGGAGCCTGGGCGTGTGAAGCCTCACCTTAATATCTCACTCCCTTAATGACTTAACGTGTCCATGCTCTTTGCATGTATCTGTGATGGGTTTTGCAATCTCGTCTGCGCTGCCTCGTCTTTCAGTTTGTGGCCTTGCCAGCTGCTGACAGTGGTGAGAGGGTGATTGCAGCACTGCCTGGCCGCAGGCCAATGCATGTGGCGTTTGCTCCCTTCCCATGTCAGTCCACATAGCCTCACATGCAGCTCTGTTGCTGCTGCTGCTCCCGCTCTGTCCAGATCCAGAACACGGTCACCATTCTTCCAGCCCCGCACCTTTCACAGCTCTGTCATCTGGCCTCCTGCCCAAGCTGCAGTGGACCTCTCAGTTGGTTCAGAGCTTTTCCAACCCTAGTTCCACCAATACCTCCTTCAGCTGTCCTCAGTCCCCACTGGCTCTGGACTTATGCTGCTGTGCAGAGGTGTTGTTAGTCACTGTTTTTTGGAATCTCAATGGAGACAGGATTAAAACCCCCATGTTTGTGCTGGTGTTGACTTGTGTTTTAGGAACAGATATCCACAGAAGTATGAAGGCTCATTCCTGACTTATTTTTCAAACGTAATATTTATAATCCCTAGGCCTCTGCTGCCAAGTTCTATACTTCTTGTCCTGTCTGGTCCAAATAGCACTATGCAGGGAAAGCTTCTTTCCGTCAGAGGACTGCTTAGTAGCCAGATGCCTATGGTGCCCTCCACCAAAGGAATGCTCATGCGCACTTGAGGACAGTGCTTTTAGGAAGGAAGTGCTCCACTGAAAGAAATCCCACCTGAGGCTGACCCTAAATGTAATGATACAAATGAGACTACACTGGCTGCAAGAAAGGGAAAGAAACTCTTGTGGCTTCTGTGGTACTACATTATGATGCCCCACCTTTTCCTTCAGGAAACTGAAACCTGAAGAATGATGGTTTTCTGAAGATCACCTGCTGAGCTGGTGTCAGAGCCTGGAGTCAGCTATCAGCTCAAGGCCCAAAGTGACGTTCTCTGTCACAGAGACATCGTGCTCTACATGGGCATTGCAATCCTGGTGTTGTACCAGCTCTAATTTTCACTTAAAGAACAAATAAATCGGAGCTGACCTACCCATCCCAGTTTGAAGCCGGGCCAAGTCACAACTGAGCACCATTTATGAAATAGTAACTGGAGCTCTGGCAACTGAACTACTATATTTATTCAGCCTGAGGTGAAGTCTGTTACCAGATAATTGCAAAGGGGAATGAACTTATTCCAGTAAGGTCAGTTTTACTGTTTCATCTCCTGCAAGCTCAGTTCATAGTTCCTGTTTGTTAACTGCAACTGGGCTGCACACAGAGGCTTTGTGCTGGGGGATCTCTCTGAGAGGTAGGATGCAACAGTGCCTGTCCCAAAGAATTTACAGGAGAGGATGTTTGTCTCATGCAGGTTAGTAGCAGGGCTTTTTGTTTTAGCAAAATGATGTCCTGTATTCACTGTACTTCTGTTAGGAAACACTCAGATTAGGGTGTTTTCTAGGGATTGTGTGTGTCTCAAGCAGAGGAGAAAGAAGAATTCTTTTGTGGGGGAAAGAACAGGGAAGCAAAGAAAGGTTTGGGCAGAGAAGAGCTGTGGCGTGGTTTGGCAATGACGGGCTGCTGAGGCAGAGGGGAGTGAAAGGGGCTGACACCCAAGAACAATCAATACGGCGAATGAAAAGTCAAGATCAAGCAGGCTGGAGGAGTGTCTGGGAAAGAGGGCTTGTTGTGCTGCTAGCTGTATGCAGCTGTGATCTCCACGCTGTCAGTCCCAAAACTACCAGCAGTTTCTCCTGAACTGGAACCATCTACAGAGAGGCTGCCAACACCGCTTTCCTGGACACTCAGTAGAGATGCTGGTTGAACTCCCATTAGAAAATTGGCCTGGCTTCTGGGAATAGAGCCGCTCCAGTCACACCCCTTTCATGCTCGCTGCTTTTGGAGTGGCCAAGCTATTGTTTGCAGGGCTGGAATTGCAGAGCTGCATACATAGAAATGAAACAAAATTCCCACACCCCAAGAGCTGGGCAGCAAATGTTCATGCCCTCAAACTTCCTGGGGGTGGGAGGTCGTCACCAAGCATGTGTGTGTGGATGGTCCTACTCACAAAAGCTTCAAATGACCCGCTGTCTGGCACACTGAACTGCAGCAGCACCAGGATTCTGCGAACAGTCTTGGAGCATTGCTTTAAATTCAGGTTGCCATACAACGTGAGATCTGTCACCTGCAGGATATGAATCCCTTCATGCTAGTACCTGTCAGGCTCATTTCTGCACTTAGTACCCCACTCTTTCAAAGGTTTTTATATTCCCATACATTATAGCTATGTCAGAAACATAAATATTCATGGATCAGGTGGACAGATGCTGCCCATTCTGGTCATAGCAGACATCTGAATCAGCCTAAAGGCTCCATACCTTCATCATCTGTTATGAGTCCAAATGTGATTATTATCAATTCCTGCAGAGAAATCCTGCAAGATACTCTGCAGTGGTTGGTTCTGGACTAACCAAGCTTGGGGACAAATTCCTTCTCGGCCCCACAGCCTTGAGACCTGTTTATCAGAAGCAAGAAGGCACATTTTTCTTGGGGAAATCTGACATGTTTTAAATAGTTGTTATTCCAGTACATTACTTTCTTCTTAAAAAAAAATCTTGCTTAGCTCTTGTGCCTCGTAGCACCCTGAGGCAGTGAGTTCAAGGTAATCTGATAAGATGACAATAAGGTCACATGTGGCGTTCTGGGATGTATTCTTGCTGTTGGGTTGTAGAACTGGGAGTTCAGGATCTCTCTTCTCTGTAGCTTGTTCAACATTTCTATGACAGCTCCTTCCATCTGTCTTCCCTCCAAGTCAAACCTTACTCACTGCTCTGGGACCTTAGTCCCAGAGGCCAGTTCCTCTGGGTGGGGGCATTGCAGCAGGGCTATATATGAATGTGCCAGGGAAATCCATCCTCTCCTTCCTCCCACTTCTGTCAGCTCTCCATCACCATCGCTTCTCCATGGTTCAACAGGATGGCAGAGCTCCCAGAAGGAGTCCAGGTGATGGAGGAATTCCCAGAGGTCTGCAGATTTTTGGGAAAAAAATAAAAGGTCTGCCTTTTTTGAAAAAGCAGCTCTTGCAGAACTTGGAGGAAGGCAGAGGGAGGAATGTTAAAGCCAGCCTTCTAGTGGGAACCCATAAGCAGTGAGCAGCTGCACCATCCAGCCTGTCTTGGTGCAGCTCCTCACTCCATTCCCTGAGGGATGCCAAGATAGCCCCAGCACGGATGAAGGCAACATGCCATTGGAAGTTTCCATTGTGTGACACAGTGCTGACAAGCCCTGGCCCTACAATGATTCAGTAGGGGTCCAGTTTAGTCTCATCCAGTTCTCTGATGGTAGCCATTGCCATAAACACAGGACTCCTGGAGCTGCAAGACAGAACTGAAGGTAGCACATGTTCTCCTGGACACAAAGATCAATGCTGGCTCTCAGAAAACCTCAGTGTGTGCTGAAATGGAAGTGGAAATGGTGCCTTTTCATTAGCACACAGGAGTACTGGCATGTGCCTGCTTCTGTGCCAACAGGTATTAATGCCCATCAGAGCGTGCCAACCAGCAGGCACTGTCTAATCCTGCTGTTGTATAATGAATAAGATTGTTGAATTGGGAAACTGAAGGTCAGAAAATGAGAGTGAAGCTGTCTGGAGCAGGGCTGCTCCACTGAGATCCCAGGGGACAGTCCCCTCAGGTGCCCTCCTCACTCTTGCTCCTGGGGGCCTGACCACTGGTCTTCTCTAGATCTAGATGCCTGTGTTCAAGGGGGAGGCTATGAAGACCGCAGCTGAAATAGAAGAGACAAGACCAATTGCAACTCCAGCTACTTCTGCCCATGTGTACTATATCTGGACACAGCTGGATATCAGAGTCCCATCAGTTTCCAGCCATTAATGAAAGCTAAGGTTGCTGCCTGACAAAATAGATGGCGGTTCTCCAAGGGATGAACCTTCCTCCCCTTCAGTCTGTTACAGGCCTCACAGTGTGACTGCACTGTGGGAAAGAGTGGGCAGCACTCAAGAAAGAAAGAATATCTATAATATTGTGGTGCTGTAGCACCACTGGCATGGAAAATGGAAGTGGCAGGTGGATGTCCACATTACCCACAGGTGAAAGATACAGGAATTGAAGGGAAAGTGGAAATGCAGGAGAAGCGTTTGAAGAATGCAATAAGCCCAAGTGGTTTCCTTGTTTCAGCTCTTTGTTATAAGCAAAAGCTTCCACCCCACGTCTCATCTCTCTTTCTCATTGTATGAAGAACTGAGGACTCTGAAGATAAGGATCATTCAATTCACAGAAGGAAGAAAGGGGTTGCTGCACTACTCTGTAGGGCCTCAGGGAAGAGTTGGATGCTGAAGACTTTTGGACTCTGAAGGGAACTGCCTTTGAACAGCCTTCAACTGAAGGCTGATCTGTGGTCTGAGGCACTCGGGGAGGGGTAAAACAGGGTTCTCAGGGTTGCATGAGATCCACAGAGAGCTGAATGTGTAATTAATGTCTCCAAATGCAGAAGAATTCCCTATCATCTGCCTTTTTTTGAAATTCTCCGTAAGTAATGTGAGGGAACCAAAAGCTTGAGGCTAACGCACAATACCCCTGTTAATCATTTATTAGTGTTTGGTTGGTGCCTGTAATGTGTGCATAGAGATGGCTCTGATGAGCTCTGAATTTCTGGTTCCCATCTGGAACCTCTTGCTTTGCCCAGACTTTGTTCAGACTTTGTTTACTGTCAATTAGCCATCTGGCCTATCACCAGGAAATTCATCAGTACAGGTATCGATCTGTGCAATTGATTTTGTGTCACTTTCTCCTCGGGGAGTGTGTTCACATGAGAATAACTCAGAAAATATGAAGTTCAGAATGCCACTGTGGACCCCCACAAGGGTTCTCTGCCCTGAAGACCTCTCCTCTCTGCCAGTGAATCTCTCTGTAAAGAGTTCAAACACATGTATCTGTTGGTACATTGACCAGCCAGGACCGAGACGGTTAAGAGTCCTAGGACGTACAAACTCATTTCATCTTGTTTAGGCAAAATGATACTTTTCTGTTGAAGAGACATGCCTGGAGAACATCATGATGGTGCCTTGTAAGAGCCAGCCCACTGGGGTCCTTGGGCAACATTCGCTCAGCTCAGTTTATGGAAGCAGAAGGGACTTGAAAGAAGCAGTCTGGTTCCTAGACAGGCTGGGTGGTGGGTGGTGCCTCTGCTCACGTCTCCTGGGTTCCCATGGGAAAGCTTGTATTCAAACCTCTCCCCTCGAGCAGGTCGTCTCCAGATGTCTGGGATGCCCCTGTCACCACCACCACCTTGGGAGCTAGCCTTGGGGAGGTGTTGTTTACAGGGGGGGAGCTGGAAGGAGGGAAGCAAGGGTGGAACTTTTTTTGGAATATGAAGACAAAGATCCTGAGCTGATTCTAGTTCGTAAAGCCAACGCTGATATCTGGTGCTTGGCCTAGTAAAACACAGGGAGTAAGAGGCTCTCTCTGATGTGAACAGTGGGGATCGTTA
>Ga0181612_110544_pt1 | contig 11103 bp, 8 predicted proteins | sample HoacroProtozoa21_FD_119630 | JGI IMG/M metagenome (GOLD analysis project Ga0181612, IMG submission 119630) | Hoatzin crop microbial communities from Cojedes, Venezuel. Combined Assembly of Gp0051906, Gp0051904, Gp0051908 | reverse complement strand
TTCTTTTTTTTTTTTTTTTTGGCTATTGTCTGCAAATATGACTACAGGTAACCTTATCTTACAGATTTCAACTGCGAAAATATTTGTAAGTCAGGTCTTTACCGTTTAACAAGCTTTAATAAGAGGGCTGTTTAAGTCAAGTAGCCTTCACATCTCGTATTAGATATGCAATGAAATATAAGCTTGTAAGTCTGAAAGATCACAATAAACATCTTACTCTCAGCAATGAAAATCAATTTACTTAGCTTTAGTTTAAACCTGTTCTAAAATGCAAACAGTATTTATCTCCTTCAAGGGCCAGAAAACTGGCTTTTTCTAGGCGGATGCAGAGCTTTGAAAGACGTACAATACATGGCTGGTCTGTCAAAGGTACAGAGAATTTAAAGCAGTTTGGCATTATCATAACTGTATTAAGCTATGTTTGGTTTTATCATGTCGTGTTCTTTGACATTCTGCCTGGTGTGTGTGTGCTGCCTGTCAATCACAGTCAGCATGTCATGAGGGAACTTTACTGCAGAAATGGTGCTACTCGGAGAATTCAGATGAGCTTAAGGAAAAGGAGCAAGGAACACTTGACAGCTGCGAGAACAATTTTTTGAGGCGAATCTCAGTCTCATTAACTGTATGGTTAAAATGATGACTAGAGATGGGATGACAGAGGGAAAGGTTCTGACATACTTCCAAGACTCATTTTACTGGAAATACTTTTTAAAAATTTTTCTGCAGTTTTTCACAGGTGAGAAGCTTAGTGAAATGAGTGAGCAGCTAAGCATAACAATTTATTTTAAAAGTGAAAAATAGTTCCAGAATTATTTAAAGGATAAGTGTATATCTATGTTACTTACACTGAACATGGGGAAAAAAGCCAGGATGAATTCAGCTAAACTTCCTTTGTGGACAATTTACAACAAATTTGTCCTATACTGTGACTGGACTGTGGACCTGCAAAAACCTAATGGTTCCAGAGCTTGTTTGCTATTGCATTTTCTTCATCTTTTTATCAAAACAGGTGCCTGGCTGCCTCCTTGCCTGTTTGAAGCTGTCCCTGCCTTGTTGGATGCTGCTGTCAGTGTATCCATATGAGGAAGTCAAGAAGTGGCAGGAGATGTTCGTGGGGCCTGGAACCTGACCAGCAACACCACTGACTTGTCATGGTGATCCCTGGGGTGATTTTGCCCTTGCCAGCCATCTCTCAGCCCGTGCTGGGGCCTTGCTCAGGTGTTAGCAAGAAGGCGGGACCAGTTCTAACAGGCAATGTGGGTAAGGCCATCCTGTGTGGGAGCGGAAATGGACATGGGCTGGTCTACGGAGTTTAGTTTCGGTGTCACAGAAAGGTACTGCCATGTTTAACTTTTTTTCAGTAGATATCAAGTTTTTCTGTACTTACTGGTAAACTGCTGCTCTGACTCCTTCAATTTCTCCTCCACAGCTTTGGGGATCAATGTGTGACTCTCATTCAGAGGAACAGAGAAGAGAAGTACAAGATATAGGCTCTATTTGATCTAGAGTGCAAGTGACAGTAGTTTCTGCTGCACAGTTACTCTCCAAATCTGGTAGATTAGGAGCAGCTAAAATGGACTGAGGAGTGGAGTGGACCTTTGGCTCAGTCCTTCCTCCAGTTTCACAGTCATAACTGCAATACGGACATCGCTCTGCCCTGGTGTAAATGGTTACTGTAAGCTACTTCTTCTCAAGGGCTTTGAAAAGGAGAGGGCTTTATGTTGGAATATAACTATAAAAGCTGCACAGAAGTATTTGTGAGGTTAATGCTAGAGGTAAGTAAAAATCCTGATATGCTTTATTTGGCCATGGAAATATTACCATAAGACGATCCTAGAGCTGGGTGGTAAATACTTTGATGGAACCTTCTTTGTGGAAAAACAAAGCTTTGGAAAATTAAAAAGCTCTATGGAACACTTTAAAGTTCTCACCAGATTTTTGGTTTTGGAGGATGTGAACAAACTAAAATTTTCATGCAGTGTTGTAACATTCACTCTTCACTATTCACTATTTTTGGAATTAATGTTTTGAATTTTTTTTTACATTATTTTTATTGCAACTTCTTTCTATGTTATATTATTATGTACTTAAATAGAGTATTTAAAAAAAGCCAGTTTGAAATCACTAAATCCCCTGAATCACAGAACTTCAATCTTCAACATAGCTTTATTAAATTCCAGACAAATAAAGACTGAAAGAAAGTTTTGTCTCCTAGATGCTGCAAGTTCTTTCACTTCCCTCATCTTACAGAGACCAGGAACAGTGAAGCTTTGGAGGTGAAAAAAGCTGTCCTTTCTTTCCTCTTAGGACCCAAGACATACTGCAAATACTATTCCAGTTCCAGTTGACTTCCACATGCACATAGACAGGTTTGAACTCCCAGCAGGCTCAGCTCTTTTCTTGTAAAGACAGGTTGGGTGACATAAGTGGGAGCTTTCAGAAAAAGGAAGAGATTTTCTTGGTAGTGAGAGATAGCTGGGTACAGAAGAGTTACTTCAGAAAAGTGAAAGAAGAAAACTGAGCTCAAGATCTACTCATTTTAATCAGGCTAGTGTTGCTTTAACAAAGCATACTGACTCTTTGCTGGTTTTGTGATATTTAATTAAATTTGGAAAGTTAGGTAGAAAAGGTATGTTTTCCAATTAACCTCTACCTCATTAAAATTTCATTCTAAGTTGTAAGCAGTTCTTTTGAGTACATGCTGTTAAGCACTATCTGGCTATTTTATTTCTTGTTATACTTGCTACTTACCTGAACCTAAACCAGGATATCTTTATTTTAAATTCTCACCCTGGGAACATGTATTTCTCTACATGGATCACCACTGATATATGTCACATTGTATATTTAACACCTGCAGAAAATAACCTGAATGAATGTGATTTTTACATGACGTAAGGCAGGATTTTTCTTTGTATCTAACCAGAAGTTGCAGCAGGGAATAATATGACTCATAAAGAGCTAGCATTTCAGAAAAGAAAGCTTTTGAAGAACACAACCACAAAGCTAAAACACTGCCGCTGCTTTTCTTCCACCTGGGAGAAATCTAGCCCAGAACTCTGTATTTACCTCTGATTTGTCAGGTATGGCATGTATGGTGTTTTCTTGAACATCTATTTTATGCTGAAGTTGCTAAAATTGAAGAGAGACTAGGAGTGTGTTGTAATGTAGTTTGAAACTTTTATGATTTGTGGAGATTATGCCAATAAGCAGTTGATTTTTTTTTAAGCTACTGGTAGAAGTAATAATGAGAAAGGCAAATGTCATTTAAAAGGAATGAAAGAAAGCGTTAGGTGTCACCAGCATAATTATGAACTCTGAATAACTGTTCTTTTCCCAACTGCAGTAGATCTGACTAGAATTATGTGTGGTACGATAACAAAGAGAGAAGAACTCAGACCAAGATACTGAAAAGCTGTTAATGAAGGACGGAGTTCTACTGAATATAGACCTGGAGGTGGTGCAAAATGTGAAATGCAAGATATGGCTCCAGACCAATCTCATAAGGTTGTGTGGGTCCTCTTCCCAAAGTGATAGTATATTACCTTCTAAAATAGTTTTGTTCATTCAAAGCTTATTTTGTTTCAGACCAAAGTATTTTGCACACAGATTTGGAAGCTTACTACCTTCTTATTTAGACCCAAATCTATATTACACTATACTAATGTTCTGAGCATTATACTGGAACAAGGAGTAGACATTAACAAATATTTTTCTTGGCAGAAAGCTAACACAGGAAAGGGAATTAATGGGTTTTGCACAAGGACAAGGTAGCCATGTTCATCCTAAGACAGCTATCTTAGCAATCTTCATCCTTCATTTCCTAAAATCACCCTCCTGGACTGAGAAGGATAAAATTAACTTATTTAAATTTACTTATACTGTGAGCAGGTATAACTCTTATTAATGCTGATGAGAAATGTACTGAACTTACTGGGGCTGAAGTTATTTAGTTCAACAAAGCAGCTTGTATTTATTTTTCATGGCTGTGATCATTCTCTTCCTCTACCATAATTATACTTCACGCTATCACAGAATCACAGAATTACAGTGGTCGGGGTTGGAATAATCTAACCCACACTCCCTGTGAGGATGTTATGGGGGACAGTGTCAAAAGCCTTGCTGAAGTCGAGGTAGACAACATCCACTGCTCTCCTCTCATCTACCCAGCCAGTCATGCCATCGTAGAAAGCTAATGTTTAATACTTTTGTTGATTCCCTTTATCTTCACATTTTGTGGGGAAAATGGAGCTGTCGAGGGCACCCTAGCAGTGTGGACCACCGTGGAAGCTGCAGCCTGACCTGGCCCTCAGGAGTGCTGCAGTGCCAAGGGCAGCACAGGCAGGAAACTGCTCTAGATTTGGAGACTGCAGGAGCAAGACTGCATCACAGTGGTGCCTCATAAAGACCCTAATCCAGACTAGCCAAGAAGAAAGCACATATGCTGTCAGAGTATGTGTGGCTCGTATACTTAAATAGACTGATACTATTAGAAGAATGATAGGAGCAGAGATTGTCAGGATGTCCATCAGCTACTTCCATGGCTGTAGCTGCAAGTTGTTGAGTGAATTAATTAGCATTCCTTTTGGCTACTGGGATTTTAGATCTCTGCACTTAAAGAAAGCATAATTGTTGGGTGCTTTGTTTATCCACCATCTCTGGTGAGCTGTGTGGTCACTCCAGCGCAAGGACTGATGCAGCCCACTTGGGCGGGCACAAACATCTGACCCAAAAGTAACTCATTGTTTTCATCAAGCAAGGGTAGAGCTGGAAGTGTGCCAATCTATCCTATAATTAGCAGTGCTAATTAGTGGGGCTTCAGGCTGGCCCTGACTGGGCATTTTGGCAGCAAACACAACAGACAGACTTAGCTCTTCATCTAGCACTGAGAGAAGTACAAAATGCGCTTAGAAGAAGACGATGGCAATGACATTTTGTAGGAAAAATGTACATAACAGAGGATATTACTTACATTTTTCATGATCACAGATACCTCAACATCATTATCTCCAAAGAGCTGTACTGTTTTGAAGCTATCTCTTCTTGCTGTCACTGCTGCTTCTCCATCAGCTTGTCCACTACGTTGTCAGTGCTTTGGGACAATTTCTCCTCGATACTTTAATCTCCACTAATTCAAAATGCTTCTGGTTTTGTCCCTTATCCATTTTTCCGACTTCTACAGATCTTTTGCAACATTTCTGTCATCTCTAAAGTTTGATTGGCTTCCAAGGCAGCACCATCTGCTTATTTAACTAATGTGCTTCTCATGCCTTCTTCCTGATCACTAAAGGTGATGTTAAACAAGCACAATCTTAAGACAGATTCCTCTGCTATCTTTTTTAGCTACATATGACAATTTGATGCTTCAAAAATCTATCGTTACCCGTTGTTTACCATCAGTCAGCCAATTTTCTAGCCAGATATGGTGCTTATATCCAGTTCTGTCGAAATTATTTTTTTCAGGCAATTTATATTCAGTACAGAAGAAAATTAATCCTGTGGTTAAGATACGTGTGATGAATTGTTCTCTGCTCATGCTTATCCTCTTGACCGATAATGGAACAAGCTCTATACCCCACCTTAACTCCATAAAAATTTGTTAGATTAATATAAATGTCTATTTCTCTCCTACTTGTCTGAGATACTCCATGGCTACTTTCTTTCTGATTTACTTGCAGAATTCAGTAGTGAAAAATTATGTTACCAGTATCAGGCACTCTCAATTGAATGAATTCTTACCACATTTTACATTAGCAGTGATTTATCTGAAAATCGTTGACAGAGAGTTGACAAACAGTAATATGTATCAAAAGCATATATGAAGTTTGTTCCAGATTTGTTATATCACCAGCAGACATAACCAAAGTTTGAAAGCAATTTATTGACCTAGATAACAATCTGTGTGTTTAATTGAAACACTTATTATTCACTTAGTAATATTTTATGAACCACTAGGAAAATAGAGTATGAGGTGTGACAGCAAGTTTCTCAATAAGGTTTACACTAAAATGAAAAAAAAAGCCCAACTCTAATCTCTGCCTCAGGTTGTACATAAAGTCCATTGAAACAACACCAATTTATTATTACCCATACTCTCAGCAGAGCATGTGAACCCAGCGAGTGGTGCACATGCCTAGCTAGACAAGAAAATAATGTTATCTTCATCAGCCCTGGGGCTGGAAGGCTCTGATGGAGACCCTATACTCACCAGGCTGTGAAACAGAAACAAAGAGAGAAAAAAACCCAACAGAAATCCCTCTCTAATACTTTCTACTTTACTTTTCAGTCTATCCTATTTGAACCAGAATTGTTGTAAAGGTCACCTCTAAGAAAAGAAGACCCAAACATTTTTTTAGTAGAAGTGTGATTTCAAGTAGCCTTTGTCCTCTTCATGTCAGCAAGTATAAAGCATACTGAACCCTTCACTCCAGAAAAAGATAAAAGAAGAAAAATACACAATGCACTCTGCTTTGAATATATTATGGTCACTGTACTGCCACCACTCTTCTTCCAAGCATGTTTTTCCCCAGAGTGTTTTCTTTTCAGAGCTCTCCATGGCATTTGTCCTTATACTAGTATTCTTTTTCTATTTACTCTGCTTTTGCAAAGTGCCACACGCAAAGGCAAGAAATCTGTCAGTGTAAGTAAAGGAGGTCCATGTTTCAAAAACAAACAAACAAACAAACCAAAACAACAAAAAGCACAACAGAAAAACAACAGTGAGATCAAGCAGCAGTGATTTTTTTCTTCGTATATTAAGTTTCTTTCTCAGAATCAAGACAACAACTTTTGACTGAAGTCTTAGAGGAATATATGCTTTGAAAACAAAATATTTTACTTCTTTGGTTCCTGACATTCATATATCCACAATACAAAGCCCTTAATTCTATGACTGGCATAAATTGATTGCTTTTGTTGGGGGGAATAACCAAAAAATGAGACCTAAAAATGTGTATGGAGCTTGAAATGGTCTCACACTGTAAACCTTTGACGACCTCCTAATAGCCAGTAAGGAAACTACTCATGTTTGTTGCATGGGCTGTCTTATGGGAAGAGGACTCCAGCATTCAATGTTGCTGTTTAAGTACTTTTCATCCATATGTAAAAATGTTAATGAGAAATAGCTTCTTCAAAATCATCTGAGCTTGATTAGTTGCCAGCTCTTGACATCATGGCCAGGAGCTTCACGGCAGCATTATCCAGCACTTTCTTGAGAGTAGGGCATCTCCCCTGCTGCTTGCTAGAGTCAGTGGCGTTTACAGCAGCAAGAAGAATCATCCTCTAGTAGTGATGAGGGGATAAAATACCACTGATGTGATGCCAAAGGAGAGGAATCCACTCCTGCTGGGAAGGAGACTTCTGAACCAGTAGAATCAGCCTGCTGTTGAGGGGATAATCATGTAACATAACTGCTTCACGAAGACCTCAATCTCCTTTTTAAAACTGCTTCTCACCCATTTGATAGTTAAAAAGCTTCAGTTAATTTCCAGCTTAAGTCTATTCATGATCAATTTATGCTGTTTTGCTCCTGTGCCAGTGGCACCATTAGCTTGCAGTGTTCTTTTCCCCAGTTCGTTTGTAAAGGGAAATCAGTTTTCCCCTTCGAAATGCTGCTTGTAGACAAATTTCCTAGTCCACGAGTTATCTGACCTGCACATCTCCAACTTGAATGAATCTTCATTGAACACGAGTGAGCAGAGGTACATTTAGCAATCCAGCATCTCACACAATAATACTGATCCTTCTTTATCTCTGTAGGATATACATAGTCTGCTATCTCCAAAGATTAGGTTTGGCTTTTTATAGCTGCGTAACACCAGTGGCTTAGAGTCCACTTGCAGTTTGATTAATGTTTCAGGCCGCTTTTTTGCTCTGCTGATCTCTCGTACCCCAGCAGGAACTCTTGTTATATACTCTTAAATGTGCAGAATGGTTTTACAATGTTAATATATCGCAACAAATAGAATGACTTTGCAGTTTACACTATTGCATTTATTTTCATTTTCATTATTCCAGTGCCCAAAGTCATGTACTCTTAATCTGTTACATGCTGAGCATCTTCCACAATGAAGATGGTTTCTCAACTTTGTGCTATTAGCAAATTAAATTTGCACACTGAAACTTTTTCTGTTTGCAGATATTAATGAATATATTAAATAAGATTAGCCCTAAGGATGATCTTGAGTTTCGCTGATGGTATAAAATTATTCAGGGTAGTAAAAACCAAAACTGATCTTAGAGTTCTGAGGGAGCAATAAACTGGCAGATTAAATTCAGTGTTGATAAATGCAAAGTAATGCGCATGGGGAAAACAACACTAAATACATATATATAATGATAAGCTCTAAATTAGCTATTATCATTCTGCAAAGAGATCTTAGAGTCACTGCAGATTGCTCAACAAAAACATCTGTTCATTGCCCTGCGGCAGTCTGAAAAGGTAAATAGAGTGTAAGGTATTAAAGCAACCAAGAGCAGCAGGGAAAGCAGCACTGTGCCACTGAATAAGCCCAAGATTTGCCCACGTCTTGAATACTGCATGCATTGCAGGTCAGTGTCTCAAAATGAAACAGAAAAAAAACTAGTGAAGATAGAGAAGGACAACAAAGACAATCAAAGACACGGAATGGTTTCTGTACTAGGAGAGATTAAATAGACTAGAAGTCCAACTCTGAAAAGAGGTGACTGGAAGAAGAGGTAGTGTTATAGAGAAGAGTGACTGGCAGGAAAAGGTGAATAAGGAATGATCATTCTCTCTTCCTCTGTGAGAGGAACTTGGGAACATCAAATGAGATCATGAGGCAGAATTTCTTAACAGAGAAGAACAGAGTGGGTGCTCCCTGCTATCTTGCGTGAATTGTCAATATGCATACACACCTGAAGCAAGTACCATGACAGCATATCCCAGTTTTCTTTAGATAAATAGAATTCATTAGGTGGATAAATGCTGTGTTTTGTGAGTATAACTTCCTTTGACTCTACTAATACTAGTGTTATCTTAAACAACTAGGTGAAGTTTTGCTTTTGCTTTTTAAAGGGGGACTATTCCATATAGCTTGTATAGGTAAAAATTTTATTTTAAATGGAATGTATTCTTTCATGCTCCCTCTATCCTTTATATTTGGAATATTTCCAGGAAACTCCCAATGAGTGGCTGTCAGTCTGGTCTGTGATTTTGGTACAGTGCACATAAAATTAGCAGGACACAAATTAGTATTAGCAGGACATCTCCTGGTCATCAGGAGACCAGTTGTTACTTTCAATGATACTTAATGCCACCTTGATCCTTTTAATTGTCCTACAGAGAAGGAAAAAAAATAGTCTATTAAGGTCAGACCAAAAAGAATATTAGTCTAGGATACTTTATCTGGAATTTATTTTTTCCTCCCAATTGTCAGAAAAAGCTGATCCTTACAGAATCCCTCCGGGATGTCTGAAGTCAGGTTAAGACATCATTTATACTGACAGAGTATGTGGGCAATGGGGGTCAGACCATCTTGTGTGGATCCCACTGTGCAGGTGGAGAACTCCAGAGATTAGCTAAACACATACTACGTCACAAAGTACAAAGTCAGCTGAGCTGTCGAGAGGCCTCTTGTTATTCCCAGAGGGAGCACAACAGACACATTTCCCAGTTTGTCTGTCAAAAGGAGGAATGTGTCTGTGCTCCGGTCTCTAAAAGAAGGAAGATCTTAGGAATTATAATTGGAAATGTCACCTAAATACTGCTTCGTTTGAGCAGAGGCCAGAATAAAAAGCATTCACAGTTAATTCTTAACCCACTTGAAGCCAAAGAGGATTTTGGGGGAAAAAGAGTTATGAAAGTTTTAGTAGAACTTCCTCAGCTTGTTGAAAATTCTGGCATGGTAGCTGTGCAGCTTACTTAAAAGGTCAATGAGAATCTCATGAATAAAACCTAACTCTATAATGAAAACACAGTGGTTAAAATTTCCCTGGCTCTCCTTGCTCAAAACTGATTAAGAACAGAACTGATGCTATCCTGTAAAATGCTTGTAAATGAGTCATCATTTCATCAGCAAAGCCCAAAAAGTTCAGATGCAATTGCCTAAGAAAGAATATTTTCAAAACTATGGCATACCAGTTGGAGATGCTGATAGCTTCCAATCCGCAGGAGGGCCCTGCTAAAAAAAAAAATCTCAGACAACTTCTCTTTTAAGGTTTCCCCAGCTGACTGATTAAAAAAGTCACAACAGAAAATTCAAAGGTCACATTCTCTCGAGTGTTGCTGAGAACACACTATCTGAGCAATCACATGAGCTAGAGACACAAAACACTAAAGCACTGTGAGATCAGATTTAGTCTTTCAATTTTTTGCTGTTTTAAAAAAAAATTGGGGGGTGGGGGGAGGAATTTTCTTTTTTAAATGACATTTGAATTGTAGGAAAAAACCTTATTGGAGATATGCCACTGCCAGAGGGGGAAGTATACTTTTACCAGATTTTGTTATTTTGCTTGAGGAACTGATCTAATCTATATCAGTTAAAAGAATTATTAAGATGAATTTGAAGCAGAAGGATTTACCTGAGTTTATGCTTTCACGAATCTCTTTTAGATATCTCTGAAGGATGAAATTGAAGGTCAGTTTTACTGTCTGTAGAAGCCAATCATCAGAAAACTTGAATGTGGTGTACTTTACTCCAGAAAATAACTAAGAAAGGATTGAGGATTTTGATCCACATTCAGAAAAATCTTTCTTTTACTATTAGAAGGTAACATGTTTAGTTGCTCCTGGATATAGCAGCTGAGAATTGGACTAGAGGTTTATTACGGTAAATAGATTTAAGGACAAAGAGGAAGCTCCTAAGGGAAAACCTTTCAAAACCACACATGTGAGGAGTAGACATGCGTGCTTTCTCTTCTTGTCCTGTTCTCCCTACTTGTGCCATTCTTGGGTGTAATCAGAGTGTTTTGTTTTCTCTTTTTCTGATATTGACAACAGACAATACACAGCAATGGAGATGATAGTAAAAAGCTGCCTGTAGAAGACTGCTACAAACTGGTTTTGTCTCGACATCGTTATTGCCATCTCTTGCTGGCCTCTGGAAAGAAGCTGCCATAACGACCTGCAGGAAAGCAGAGCGC
>Ga0181612_165384_pt1 | contig 11104 bp, 5 predicted proteins | sample HoacroProtozoa21_FD_119630 | JGI IMG/M metagenome (GOLD analysis project Ga0181612, IMG submission 119630) | Hoatzin crop microbial communities from Cojedes, Venezuel. Combined Assembly of Gp0051906, Gp0051904, Gp0051908 | reverse complement strand
GTAAAGAAATTGATTTTAAGAGTCTTTGACTTGCCATCACGGGAGATGGACGACTTGACTGGAACCAAAATCTCAGACCTAATGGCAAAGTGATTCTCAAATGCTATTGAGGTGGTAAAAGACAATAAATACCTCTTGGTTAAACATTACTCAAATAATGTGAGGATCCAGAGGATTGCCTTGAGTTTTATATAGGATGTACCTAGCATATCTGTAGGAAATCTGTTGTTAAAAATTAGTAATGGGAATAGCTTAGATTTGACACCGACTAATAGACAGGAGGACTTTCTTGAATTGAAAAACTAAGTGAGAATTTAGATGAAAATGAACACAAGTCAAATTCGTGATTCTTAAAAAAAGGGATGAATGCATGTCAAAAAATAGTTAAGCAAACTTGAGGAACTTACAGGAAGGCCATCTACAGGGAAACAATAATGAAGAAGTTCCTGATGCTAATAAAAATTTGTGAACTGCAACTATCCTAATGTGGAGAAATGACAGGAAAATGACGATGGATTAGGACGACTACACCAGAAACTGCCAAAGATCTTGTGAAAAAAACACAAAGAGTAGGAAGCTACAGGAAAAGGATAGGGCTGAAAGGTCAAGGTATCAAATGAATTACAACAATTGAAGAAAAGATAAAGTTTATTAAAAAAAATAATTCTTATAACAGTAAAGAGAAACACCTAACTGATGTGGAGAAGGCATTTAAAGCTTCAGCCTTCTCAAACAAGGTTATTTCTTCAATGCTTATTTTTAAAAAGCAACTGACAAAAAAGACTAGTACAGGAGAGCTAGAGATTGAAGATATTCAAGTCTGCAGGGCAACAGAGTAATTACCGTGCAAACGGATGCACTCTGTGAACAAATGGACAGTTTGAGAAGGATGGTTGAAGTCCCATAAGAGGAAAAACAAAGTATGCATTTTTGAAATGTCAGCTCTGTCAGTCTAATTCTTCCTGTGTGGAACAGATTTTATTTCATTTGTCAGGGTAACTTGGCTAGTGCACACAGAGGAAGTCGTACGTCTAAAATCTTTATTAACACTTTGATACTGTCTCATATTAGCAAAGCAGAGACAAAAGAAGTAGTTTCATCTAGCCATAAGATCAGTGCACAAATATTTGAAAAGTTTTATTTGAAGTAGGTAGAATTAGTATAGAAAATGTTCTTATAGATTGGAGGAGATATCTGAAATCCACAAGATGAAATACGGTATCAATTTGTACTAGGTCTTGCACTTAAGAGGAGAAGTCAAATGGTAATGGAGAAATAAAATAGAGTTTATTAGACCAATGATCATAATAAAGTCTTCTCCAAATTCCCTTCCCCCCCCCCGTGATAAAACGTTGTAGTCCCAGGAGGCAAGGAGGCAAGAATAATATGCAGAAAATTTCATGAATTATAGAATTAGAAAAACATCTACATTAAACAGTCAAGTCTGTTCAAAGTTGCATGTATTTTACTTCAACTGTACTATTAGTTTGCATCAGAAAGGCTTGCTACATTTTTGTTCAAATTTCTATAACCACTTGTCCTCTGAAAATTTATCATTTAATCTGATTTAAAACATTGTTTCCATCATAAAATGGATTTCACTTGAAACTACATTTGTATATTGCTTAAGGATGCTCAGTGCAAAGTTAGATGAAATTATGTGGGTAAGTGCATGATTTCAGAATACAGGACAAGTATCTTACAAAAAATTATATATATCCATTCACTTCCTTAATTGAAGATGTCTGTTCTGCACAAAGTATAATTCAGGTTAATATAAGTATGGAACTTGGACGTGCAAAGGACTTTTCAGGAAAGTAGACATGGCATTACATTAGGCTTCTAATAACAAAAAAGAAAAAACCCTAGTGAAATATAGGAATTTATTCTTCTTATTAATGGAATAGTATTTAATCAAACACTTTACACCTAAATTATAATAAAAATCCATATTCTTATTCCTGAATTGAAAATATTATTTAGACACTTCATTGTGGACAGAAAGCATACAACTTCTTTTATACAATCCTGTCTACAGTTATTTGAATAAATTTATTTTGTATTCTGTGGTAAGAATACTTGTGTAAGAAGTGCAGCATGAAGTGTAGGAATAGAGAATTTTGTTGCCTGACTTGTTTTCAATACGAGTTATTAACAGCGAGTCAGTCCTGTGTGCCAGTGTCTATTCAGGAATGTTTGAATATTTGCTATTGATGGGACACTCATAAGTTTTCAAATGGCCATCAGTTGCTTGTTTAAGAATTTCTTTCAGATCTTACCTATAATACTTCTTTAATACTACGTAGATGTAGTGCCATGATAGCTTGTATTGGATATGCTATTGTGAGAGGAACCTGAGTTTTCCAGAATGATCAAGTGCATCTGTCTAAGTGTTCTTCTATAGTGAGTCTCCAGAGAAGTAAAGCTGGTTTTTATTCTAACCCACAAAAGACAGGATTTATAAGAATAAAAGTGGAATAGTTACCTTTATAGAAAACTCAGTGGTTATGTCCGGGAGAGCACAAATTAAAAAGGAGGGTTGTAAACATCTGCCCGCAGTGCCCTGGCATGTGGGGTCTTACTGAAGTTAGTTCAGTGTCTTTCTGACCCTCAGGAAACTCGGTGGACTCCTCCCTAATACGTGGGATGTTTTTTCTCCGAGACTTAGTTGTCTGCTTCACATGCTGCTCTGCAGTAATCTACAGTAATCATATTCTCTTGCTTAACCTGCATCTTGAAGCTCTTTGGTGCCACTCACTTCCTCCTTTGCCTGCTACCCCCTGCAAAGTATCTCCACCAGAAGGATGCTCAGCTGCTCCTTGGGGAAAGAGCAGTCTTCCCCTGACATCCATTCCCATTTTTTTTGCAAGGGGTCTTAACTGAGCTAGATAGCCTGTTAAAGGCATGTAGCACAAATGAAGAACAAATGAATAACCCACTATCTGTTATACATATATGAATATTCTTTTAATTTCAGTGTATTTTTAAGACCATTATATGAGTCATATCAGTAAACAGAATAACAGTCTTCTGCTTCTGTTCCTTAGGGACTTTACTGTAGCGTAGTAAAACAAGTGACATGAAAACCCTTTTAGTTATAATGAAACCCAAATAACTGTTTAAACTTTCATGAAGTAAGGTGATCTCAAACTGAAATAATCTGAATGGGGTATTCTAGCTACATCTGGTTATGTAATAAAATCATCAGACCCAATGTATTTCCTCCTGGTATTAGAAGTTGGGAATACGAGTTGGGAATTTTTGTTTGAAAAAGCTGTCTTTCCTAACTTTCATTTCAAGTCTGTTGTTCTGCTAATTTGCCTCTCATTTGCTTCTCTGATTCATTATTTTTTTCACCTTTTTCTTTGAGTTCTTCCTTAACAGAAGAGGGCATTACAGAAGAGATTGCCTGAAGCTGTTTCAGAGGAGGATGTTTGACTTGGTGCGTTTCTCACTCCTCATTTTATTCACTTTCTCAGTTAGTCTGGGTTGTAGAGCCACTGTTTCCTTCTTTCCTGGTGGCTTTACATCACATACCTGCCCACTTAGTCTGCAGTCGATTCTGTCCACTTTGGCTACAGTGTCAGTTAAAGCAGCTGTTACTTAGCTAAACTGTGAAGTAAGGATTAGACCTTAATCCCTGCATGACAGGCAGGGCTAAAGCCAGTCCAGTCTTTTGATGAGAGAGACTGAGATTTGAATTTTAAAGATGTAATTAAACTAGGAATTTCAAAGACACTTTGCACTGACCTGGTTAATATTTAATGCTTTCTGTTGTCCCCCCTGGACTTCATTATATTTCCTTAGTGTAAGTGTTGGTGATAACTTCCTGCGTATAGGGGATGAGCCCTAAAAGACAGTGCTTTTCTTGGCCGCCTCCTCATGCTAATACAGAAGACAGTAAGTAGTCCTCTTCTGTGTTCCAGTGCTCTTCGATGGATCTTTTCTAAATCTAACTTCTGCAAATGTGAAACTCCCCTGTAGAGCTGCTTTCATGCGCTACATATCCAGTTTAGTCAAAAGACTGGTGGCGCGGATAGTGGTGCCAGTCTGGCTTGCCATAGGTAAGCATTGTAGCTGGCGGAGACACGAGTTGCTGCCCTCTGGTAGATCTGTGGTGCTGAGGAGGTAAGGTGCTGTGATAAACTTCCAGGTGTGTTCACCCAGCCATACTGCACTAGGGCAAACTAAATGATCTCTAAATACCTGAGAGTAGCTTCACTTTTATTACAAGTTCAAATCTGGCAAGCTAAGAATATGTACCTACACTCTGACCTAAAACCTAGATACAGTATCTGGGAAGGTCACAGAAGTTGAATCCAGAGCAAAAGAGATAGTGCAGTATGAGCCAGATAAAAAAGCAAATGTTGTACATTTGAAGAAATAAAATACCCCTGTCTTTCTAACACTGTCCCTAGCCAAAGTGATCTGCAGTACCTAAAAACTTCAGTGTCACTGGATGCATGGTCTGGTAGCTTTATATTACTGTGTTCAACACTAACACAAATAAAAAAATCACAGATCTCTTATGCAAATATAATCTCTTGTATTATGATATGGAGCATTCTGAAACTGTAATTAATTTTGCTTTCAGAAAATGGATAGGTACTAGCTGCATTATCAATAATTAAGGCACACCCTATTGTGTGAGATAGGATACTTTGCCGTAGATTCATGCAGTTTGGGCTTGTACTTTTTTTTAGACTTAGTCAGGTGACAGGTTGAATGAAGATCAGTTGAATAACATTAGTTAGATGAATAACATTTGTCTAGTTATTAATAGACCTCAAAAATATTTCTGGCTTCTGGAACCATTCAGCTATTTTCTTTGGCAGAGAATGTCTTAATGAAAATTAAAATCATAAAGGGTATGCTTCTGTTCTTACTCAGTTCCTTTAGTGCTTTCTGAAAGCTGTGTTTGTGCTTCCAAGAACAGCTTTCTGTTTTCTCTTTATTATATTACTGGGCTTACTTATAGGCGATATTTCCATTAAAAGAACTGACACTAGCTGTGTGTGACCTGTATGGATTATATATGTACATGTGTATATGTATGTGTATAGTAAAGATATATAAAACTGATTACATGCATTTGAATAAAATAATGATCTATTTTTTCAAGACTTTATTTTAAAACATGTGATTTTGCTTGCTACATCTTATCTTTTATTTATGCTTTCCATTTTTAATGTGTTACCTGTATTCCAGTTGTCTTTTCCAGTTACTGTGTCTTAGCTTTTGGGTAATTACAGTAACACAGTTGATTGTTTTGGGCCCTGGAGGTTGATGTCCTTGATGTACTGATGTCTGCTGACAGTATAATAGCATGGATAAAGACATAGCCATTATAGCTTTTCACTGTTATCCATGATCCAATAACTGGAATGACTACCCACTTGGAAACTGAAGACTTGAAGATGCGTCAAGATGTGTATGTAAATGGTGTCATAATTCCAGGTAGCAGCTCAGACTGACATCATAATTTAAGCTCTCTGTCCCATGTAACTAATGATTGTGCACATGTTAAGATCACTGAATGTTGCAAAAATGAGTATGCCTTAAGATTCCAGAAGTTGTCATAAATTTGCAAGAAAGTTGCACCCGGTAACTTCTGGACTGGCTAATAGCAGTCATTAATGACATCATAGTCTTAAAAGACAGTGAGACTGTTACTGTGGATTAAAGGCAGCTCCTTCCTTTGGCTTCCAGAATGTGGGGATACAATGGTTATAAATGAGAGTGCAATGTGAGCTGACTGCTTCTCCCAGTACTGATAAACAGCAGTGGAAGTGGATCAGTAGACAGACACTGAAGTTGCAGCATCTAACTTAAATTGGAGATTAACGGAAAAATACTATTCAGCAAAACAAGCTTTTCCAGATTAAGAGTCTGATCAGCTATCCAAATAATAGGTGAATCAAAATAACAATTAACTTAAACACATCTGATGTTGCAAAACAGATGAAAACAGTTCATATCTTTTGCTTCACCAGCTGAAATGTACTCACTGCAGCTCACTGACATCTACCTCGAACATGAAGATTTATTTTCAGTCTGAAATTTGGTTTCACTAATTAAATCTCTAGAACTTGAATTCTTTGATTCTTTGGCTTTTGCAATGTTGTAGGTCAAGTAGATAATCTTTTCAGGTTTGAGGAATATGGAAAAACTTGCAGTTGCTGAAGGAGAGTGTTCAACACATGAGAATTCTTGTAGCGTAATGTTTGTGATTTTTAGAAATGGTGATGTTGAAACCTAATTATATACATTTTGTAGAAAATTACATATTTTTGCAAACTTGGCTTATGGTACAGCTTACAGAAATTTTAGGGGTAGAAGAGTGAGAGAAGTGTCCAAATGTTTGAATTACTGTAGAGTTTCTGTAATAGCACCAAGGGCTTGTACTAATCACAACATTAACACAAAAAAGTTACAACTAGTATTTCTCCTTACTACAGATGCGGTCCAACCATCTCCATCACTGGAGTGTGATTTTTAGTTCCAATTGATTTTTTTTTTTGGCTGCAAATTATCATACATCAATGTAACCATTCAGTATTATGGACATATCACTTATGAGAGGCAACAGAATGACAAATATCTATTCAGGTGACATATAATTCTTCCCATAATTTACAAGGAGAAAATTCCTCACGTAGTTCTATGCAGTATAGAGACATAAGGAGATATGGATTTTGACCCTGTAATTTCAGTGTTATTTTTGCACTAGCTAGCCTAGCTGGTCATCAAGTCACAAATGAATGTAGCTTGAGGTGTAACAACTCCAATCAACACCACAGCAGGTGTTTAAGTCCAGATAATTTACTTCATGCTTACAGAAGGTGTGGAAGGTGAGAATTCGGACAGGCAGTAATTCTTAAGTGGTTAGGTGCAGTAATTCATCTTGAAAACAGATGCAAATGAAGTAACAAAAATGACTGAAGTTTGGTCTTGCACTGAGTTTTGTGCTATAATGGCAATGTGTTCTGAAGTCTAAGAATGCACCAAGCGGCTAAGAATCATATTAAAATTATGAATATCCAACCTCTAGTCCTGATTCTTAGACATTTTTCTAATCCTTCTGCCCTTCTTACGCCTCTCTTGCACTGAAGTCCCCTCTGCCCCTCGCTTACCCTTTTATTTTTAGGACTTTTTCGGGGGTATGTAGATGGCTTGTGTTTTTTCTCCTTTTTGTGATAGAAGATTTGGTTTAGTAGCTGAAATACAAGTTCTTTGGGGCATGGCTCATATCTCTGATTTTCTCTTTTCACAGTGCATGGCACTGCAGGTCTGTGTTACTTCACTAAATTTATAGGCAGTACCACAGTATTACTAGAAAAACATGGTTCACTACCACTTTCCATGTAATTAACATTCCTGGTTGAACAGGAATTTAACAATATTGTATAATCCTTCAAATGCTGTATAAGGACTTTCAGGAAAAAGATCAAATAAATAGTATGGTATCTCTATCAATATTTATTACAGAAAGTTATACATATGCTCAAACACATATGTTACATACACTGAAAGTGGGATCATCAAGTTCTGCTAATTAGTAGACAAGATGCTGCTCACATTACAGTTTCATGAAAACGAATATTTTGAGTATCTTTTTTCACAGGTTATGCCATCTGGCTTCACTTTTATTCAGTGTATGATTAGCATTAACTTTTAATTCTTTTCATGTACAAACTGCCTAAAAACTCCTTTATTTTCTGTGTCTTCTAAATTGTTAGCCTAATTAAGAGCTCAGTTAGCAGAACACTGCATATTAATCACATGGCCTCTTTTAATAACATGCTAATTTATTAGCATAATATAACACTGTAACACTTCAAGAAATGGAATTTCCATAGTGTTTCTATTCGTATTATCTGAATTTTCAGAATTATCAGCAGATATCATCACCCAACATTCTTACTGGGTTAAATATGTGGAATCAGTGCTCAGTGATGGAAATTTAATTTTCTTCATGGCAATATTACTTTCAATCTCTCTTCTTTGAGGCAGTGTCAGCTGCATAATATTAAGTCAGACCTCCTTCAGAAAGAGGACTTTCTGTTACTTTGTGGTTTAGTATGTCACTTTACTTGCAGAAATATGAGACAGTGTATATGTGCTTTTGAAATTTAATTCTAAACCCCCAAAGCCTCTTAGATTTATAAGAGCAATCATCTATAAAATGAGTTTATTTGTAATGTCTGTATTGTTAGGAGTTTTCTGTTGTGGATAATACTGGAAGTATGTGATTTTAAAAATATATTTTTAGCGTTATCAAGATCAACTTTTATTGCATTATTAATTCAGTAGAATGGTCACAGAAAGTCTGTGTTTTTCTCCATTGTGTCTCCAACTCAGTAAGATGTGGTTGTATGAGTTGAGTTGTTCCACTTGAAACAATTGGCCTGGACATACACTTGAATGTACAGATATGCTTTAAATAGCTTGATGTTTCATGACTAATTTGTACATATACAACTTCAGTTGCCAGGACAGCTGAGTAATTGCACTGAGTGAACTGGTCATGAAACATAATGCATGATGGAGTAGATCCTAAGAGTCTGTAAATATTAATTGGCAGCAGGGTTGGTGTCACAGATCGTGCTATATTTTATGTAGTCTCTGAAAGACCAACATTTTGCTTTCAAACTATTTCACGTGCTAGCAAAACCCTATCTTTTAGTTGATATTTGAGCAGTCTAAGCAAAGGATGGGCTTTTTTTCAAGCCCTATTAATATACTTCATCTTTTAATTCTTTGATTCTAGTCTTATCCTCCATGCTTGGAAGAGGCAATGCTTAGAGGCCCTCCTAAGTGTCAAAACATGCATCCTATTTGTGTGCCTTTTATCCTTTCTCTCTTACCCTGAAGAGTTGAAAGAGCAGCCCACAAAGGCCTTTTAGTTTTAAGAACAATCTTTGTTAGGTTTCCTGAAAAAACAGTTGTAAAACAGAAGTAGTAGCTCCTGAAAATTGGCATTAACAGTTCCAATATTTGAAAAGGGAGGAGTAGAAGAAATAAGTATTTCTAATCTTATCAGTATGATGCAACCCACATGGATAGGTACGCATAAATAAGATTGCACAATAGAAAAACATTAGAATTTATAAATCTTAAAAAAGTTTAGGCTTGTCAACATTTTATTAGCTTGCTGTGCATATATGCTGTAGAGCTGATACGAGTTGAAAATCTAGTTGACATGACTAGTATTGGAATCCTGTCTTTCAGGACTGTATTAAAGCCATGACTGTACCTTCTGTTACCGTGTTATTCTGGCATAAAATACTTGCAAAGAAAAAAACTACTTTTCTTACATTCTCTCCTCCCCTCTCCCCCCCTTATAAGACTCTCTTAAATTTTCTCAGTATAACACATCTTTATCCTAAAACTGCAAACTGTGAGGAATGAAAAGGAAAGCTCTAGGAGTCTTTGACATTTGGAGTATTATTCCCATTTTATTCATTTTTCAAGCTATTTATTGCAACTAATAACTTTCTTAGACCAAAGAATTAAAATGCCTATGAATGTAAATTTTCAAATGCCTCATAGCAGCAGTTACAATGCTTTCTGAATTCTGAATACATTGTGCCAAACATTGTTTAATAACGTTGCTATACCAAGGACCATGTGGTTAATCTAGTCTACTTTATAGGCTGTCTAGGTTAAATTCCTGGCACAATTTAGGTGAGATAGTTCGGTTAGTACTTTTTTCTTTTTTTTTTTTTTTTCTTTCCTTCTGTATGTATTGCCTTACTGCACTGAGCAAGAATTTCAGAGTTTATTGTAACTGTTGATGGAAAAATGCATGTGTTTTCAGAAATGCCTTTATGAGTATTTCTCCAGTATTTTGTCTGAGATTTTTGGCTTATGAAAATAATTCCTTTCAGAGAAAGAACTGAATATTTACCGTGATATTTTACCATATTTACCACATTTTCAGACTATGGAACAAATTTTCTGTTTACTTTGCTAATTTCACATACAACGTCATCTTGATACATCAGAATTAATGTATGTCTAATGCCCAATTGACATTATTGACTTAAGGCCCTCTATGGCTTATGGGGAAGAGAGAAAAGACAGAAAATACATTGTTATTCTACAGCACATATGCTTTATGGTTTCAGTTATATGATATGAATTACAGAAACACCACATTGCAAGGAATCAAATACTTTGTTTTATGATAAGACTTGTTAAACAGATGGGTTATCAGAGTGAGGTGGACAAGGGTGTTTTAGACTCACTTTAAAGCATGCAGATTGATTCTGATTTCGGACACAAACTTTGCTCCTAGACAGTCCCCTTGTCTTCATTTAATGCTAATTTGCAGAAGCGTTTTTCAGTCTGGACCACTAACAGATCTCATAGTAATTCAGTCCATTAAACTAACTTCTAATTTATAAGTAGAAGTAAGCAAGAGAGAGACTAAGTCTTCTACTTCTCTAACCACATTACCAATAGCTGCATGAGTGCACTTGCCTAAATAGTTTTGTCTCTTTTGAGCATCATGTAATGAAAAAGCTACATTCGTGTTCTGTAAAATGCAGTTGAACTGATTACAGCTATATCATGTAGCTAGTCAGATTGTCCATGCTTGAAGGAACTCAGACGTGGGAAAATCAAAATCCTGCAAGAAGGGGTTATGACTCCTTCATTATCATTGTATCACTGTACAAGCAGCTATCAGTATTTAATTAGTGATTGCAAGGTATTATGTATCCTGCTACTCAGAGAAGTTATTTCTATTCTTTTCATTCTTTATAGGAACAATCTATTCTCTATGTGTGCTTTAAATGAGTTGCAGTCTTCACTGAAGAGACTAGGAATTAGTAGGAGAAAAACATGACAGGAAAGGTATATGGCAGACAAACCTGCAGCTGAGGCAAATGGATAACACAAACTGTAGAGCATAAATGGGATGTCTTCAGCCCAAACTGTTCAAGGTTGGTGGTGGTTGGTGGTCGGTGAAGTGGATAGAGAACTGGCTGAATGGCAGAACTCAGAGGGTTGTCATCAGCGGCGCTGAGTCTAGTTGGAGGCTGGTAACAAGTGGTGTCCCCCAGGGGTCAGTACTGGGCCCAGCCTTGTTTAACTTCTT
>Ga0181612_131050_pt1 | contig 11104 bp, 1 predicted proteins | sample HoacroProtozoa21_FD_119630 | JGI IMG/M metagenome (GOLD analysis project Ga0181612, IMG submission 119630) | Hoatzin crop microbial communities from Cojedes, Venezuel. Combined Assembly of Gp0051906, Gp0051904, Gp0051908 | reverse complement strand
GTTTTTATTTATATAGCTAGCTTCTAATTTAACATCTGTTGTCTTTGTAAAATAATTTGATACAACCCAATCTTGTTTTAAAAATTTTAATTCCAAATCAATCGAAATTTCTTCATCGGTATCAGTTGAATTTAATGTGATCGTTGTTCCATCAATGTTCTGAACATGTGAATCGTTTTCTTTTAAACTTTCGGCATTTGCAATTTCGAAATTTGGATTATCAAAATTTATTGTTCCATTTTCTAAATATCCTGAATTATTAACTTTGATTTTTATTGTTGCATAAACAGTCTTATCAGTGTCATATCTACCATCTTCAGATTTTTCTATGCCAGCGCTATCCTCTTTTGAATCATTATTATTTTTCATTTCTAATTCAGTTGTATAATTTTCATCGACAATTATTTCTTTAGTAAGTTTTTCTTGATCTTGCATTTCAGCGACTGCCGCTGCTACTCCTGACGATTCTTCGATTTTTTGCCCTTTAACCTCAATTGAAAATTCCACATCTCTTTCGGAAATGCTAGTTTGAGAATTTTTTCCGTCCTCATTTGCCTCCACCACTTCACTTTCGTTCATACTCTCTTGCGCATTTCTTTCCGTTAATGTATCTAAATTTTCGGCTATTTCATTTGCCGCATATACTGTGACCGGCATAATATTTGTTAATATTAAAACCACCACAATTGCTAGGGAAATAAGTTTTATGCTTTTTTTCATTTGCTCCATCTCCTCATTTTATTTTTTTACACGTATATTATAAATTTTAATCTTTTTTTTCGCAACTATTTACACATTTTCGTTACACCTATTTTTATTTTATTGTTATTGTTGTTGTTATTGTTATTGTTATTTTTATTTTTATTTTTATTTTTTATTTATTCCTCAATCTATTTATCTGAAAAATTCAAATTGTTTTGTTCAAAAAACTACAACAATAAAAAAAGCAAAAACAACTTTAGGCAAACCCAAAAAAAGGAATCCTTTCGAATTCCTTTTTCTGCCTATATTTTATAATATTCTTTTTCGAATAATACATACACCTGCAATTATTATAATAAATGCTGCGATTATTGCTGCTGTTATAACTACAGTATTGTGTTGTTCAACACTACCTGTTGGTGGCATTATCTGAACTTTTTGTGAACTGTCGGCATCAATTTCTGTTGGTGTTACTAATTCTGCTGAGCTATATCCATCAGGTATTTCTACAGTCGTAATTGATGTGCTGCTGCTTCCATCACCTGTTGTTCTTATACTTTGATCCGCCATTTCTTGATTACCTGCTCTTGACCATCTCATACGTCTACCTACTGTGTTAGTTGTTTCTATTACTTCTACCAAGTTGTTATATGTTAAGTCATTACTATTTCCTGATTGAGATATTGAGGTTGTAAGTATCAAGCTGGTTTCTTTTGAGCTCTTTGTTCCATCGGTTCTGTCATAAGCATATAGTGTAGGGAACAATCCACCATCTTCTCGTAAATCTTCAGTCACAATCAAAGTATTATATGTTAATAATTTCTCTGCGTACTCGCTGTTGATATAATCTTTATTCCAGTTATCAGTTTGTGCAGTAATCTTTTCTTGTGCTGTATTTGATTCATTGTCCGTTGAGCCTGCTGTAGTTCCTGAGTCAGTAGTTGAAGCGCTTAAAACAAATTTATTAGTTTCGTATGAAGCACCATCATTGCCTGCTACTATTGTTGATTTTATCAACTCGTCCGGTGTATATGTCTTCCATGTAGCTTCTGCGTTTTGCGAAGTAACATCATAGCTTGCATCGTTTGCTACGTAGTCAATTACCTTAAGCACATTCGTCTTCGACATCAATGCTTTTGCAGTTTCTTCATGTGTACGATTTTCCATGTTTGTGAAATTTCCTGTGTAATAGAATTCACTACTGTTGTAATCAAGTTCACCAACATTTTCTGCTACGATTCTATATGTAATATTCAAAACCGCACCCTCCATCAATTCGTCGTCCATTGTAAGTTGAATAATTTCCGGTGTGTCTTTTGTATTTGTTGAAATTCTGACCTCACTTAATTGTGAATATCTCGTAATTCCATTTGTATGCTTGTATTCTACTTCATGTCCTTTGCTTACTGTATTTAACTGTTTATTTGTTGTGACATTGTGATCATCATACATCAAATCCTTAGCTTGCATGTTTGAATTAAATAAAGTTTGTCCATCAGCTAATTTCAATTCAATATTTGAAACTTCTTTGTATAATTTAACTTGGGCTTTTGGTCTTTCGACTAATCCAATGTCAACATTTGTTGTTTTATTATAGTAATAATCTTTAGCGTATGTTTCTTGCGAGTTGCCCTCTTCGTATCCATTCATCTGACTTAAGTTAGATGATGCTTCATTTTCTTTAAGTTGTGTTATGTAGTATTCGTAATTGTTAGTTATTATACCCGTTTGAGCTACCATATAAGTATTTTTTCTAAAATTGTTAATCATATTTATTTGTGTTGCTATTTGCTCTGCTGGATATGTCATTGTTCCTCCCGATGAATCACTTGCTGTCGCTCCACTTCCTTTTGAAGTTAATGAGCCATATGTGCTTAAACATTCAAACGATGCTAATTCTTCAGCGCGGTAATTTAATAAGGTTTTGGTTGATTTATTATTCTTAACTGTTTCGCTCTCGCTTATATCCGCACCTTGCGACCACCAGTTCGTACGCAATCTGTAAGCATATACATCTTTTGCATCTGACATTCCTGAATAACTTGCTTCAGTCTCATCAGCTTTAATCTGATTATAATAGTACAACATTGAGTAATCTTCATTGCTTATTGCATCGCTTGTATATATGTCACTAAATTCTTCAATAGATTTTTTCTCTTTATAATCCCAATCTGCATAATCTGCGATATATTCTTCATTCTTTGACCAATCGCTTTCATCATATTGGCAATAGCTTTGTCCTTTGCTATGACTACCTTTATCATTGAAGTAATCATATCCATGAATTGTATTTCCTGATTGTCCAACTTCAAATGCTTCGCTTTGATCAATTCCTACTGAACTTACATTTCCAGTACTACTACTTGTCAAAACCGTTTGATACGTTGTTGTCTTGTAATCTTGTCCGTTGTATGATTTAGCATTCATTCCGTAATAACTTATAGTTCCAGATTCTGAATCAGATACCGAACCCGTTGTCGAACCAGCTACCGAATTCAATAATTTATTTACTTCATTATTTTCATCCGATGTTAATACGGTTCTGATTGTATCACCATAAATAAATCTTACATAGAAGTCTCCAGAAGGAACTCCTCTAAATGCATATGCACCTTCACCCTCTAGTGTTGGGTCAACATAGAAAACCGAATCACTCTCTTCTGTTGTTATTCCTACTATTACTTTTGCAGTGTTCTTTCCTGTGTAATAATCTTGTCCTTGATTCTCACTTTCTGTGTTAAGCACCATGTCGCCATTTTCTACTTTATATTCATCCCAAACTTTTTCACCTAAGTACTTTCCTGTAAATGTTCCGTCATCATCTACTTCTTGTACCAATTCAACCAACTGTACTGTAATACCATTTATCAATGTATCATTTGCTGCATCATACTTTCCATCACCAGCCGGTGAACCATTTGTAGTTATTGTTTGAGCATCTTCATAAGCTTTTCCTGAAATTTCTCTTTCAATATCTTCGCCTATTTGTATGTAGAATATAATGTTTGGAGCTTTATCCGTGTCGTCTTCAATTCTGTTTTGCAGTGGGGTTCCATCTCCATATTTCAATTCACCATCACTTGTTAAGTCGAGTGTATCTAAGCTTCCTGGATTTGAATTTACATCAATTACACCCGCAACAACTAAATTGTTCAATGGTGTTGGATAGTTAATTCCATCAGTTATACTATGATGATCCGGATAGTCTATCAAACATACTCCTGTGCTAGAATTGTCTGGATTGCCTCTATAATATGTAGAATAACTATTTACCTCTGCTATATTTTCTTTTCCTATATCAAGTTTATATGTGCTTGCGATAAAGCTGTTATCAACTACATCAAGTCGTATTTTATTAAGCGTATCGCTATTCTTTACCTTGAAAGTTAGGTAGATAACTATAAATTGTGATGGCATTATCTTAGTTGTGCTTCCGGTGTAACTTGTTGTACTTGATCTCAATGGGCCACCGTCAGAACCTCTAATATATAATGCTTTGTAATTATAATTATCGCCTCTTAATGTTTCTTGTTCACCTGTTAAGCTTGTTGCAAAAATTCCAATATCTTCTGGACGTTGTACTGTATCTTTCTTGTTTCCCATATATGTATAGTAATGTTTTTCATTATCTTCTTCACTAGTATGTGCTGTTAATTCATATTTATCTCCTACAAGTGCTCCATCAAATTCATATTCATCAGCATCATAGTAGTCAACAACCTCGTTGATATTTACATCGTATGAGCCTTCGTTCTTTACTACTATCTTATATGTTACATATGCCTGTAGATTCTTTGCATTGTTTTGCAATGTGGCATCTGATGCATATGCAATTTCATCATTAAATAAGTAATCTGATTTTCTTATTGGACGATAATATTTTTCAGTACCATTTGTCAAAACGCTAGCTGCTTTAGCTGTTGCTCTCCATGCTGCATTTCCATATCCGTCAAGATCGATGTCACTTTCATCTGATACTGTTTCACTATAATATCCATCATTTTTCTTATCGTACTTATAAACTTCTTTCTTGCCATTTACTACTAATGTTGCTTTATAAACATCTTTTGTTAAAGTTACTTGACTTGTTGCTCTTTCATATACACCAAAATCCCATATCTTTCTCATATCAAATGTTGCATTGTATAAGTTTACATATGATTCTCCTGCTGCTGGTGTTGGGTTAGTAATTGTTGGAGTAAGATTTACTTGAATGAATATCTTATTGACAACGGTCCAAATCCATTCAACTATTATTACCCATGGTGTCTTTGTTATTGTTGTTTCGCCTGGTGTTTCAGTCCCCTCCGTCGCATCCTTTTTTAATGTTTTTTGTGGTTCTGGGAATTTAGGATCCGGATTATCTACTGGCACATTTCCGGTTCCAACACCATCACCATATTCCGGATTTGCTACCGGTGTAGGTTGTGGTTCTGCTGGAGTTACTATTTCTTCACTACCCTCACTTCCTGGGGTTGTGTTTCCTGGTTTTGTTGTAGTTTCATTGGTTGGAGGCTTGGTTCTTGTTCCGCCACTTCCTGGAGGGTATTTTCCTATTTTTATCACTTCATTGGTTAATCCCTCATCATTACTTTTTGTTTCTTCCGTATCACCACTAATCTCTAACGCAGCCATCTTTGCATATTCTTTAATATCTATGCCTTCATATAATTCTGATATTTTTAAATCAGCCTTACTCATATCATATAGTACGAATTTGTTTTCTACTGGGAAATATGCTTTTTCTAATCCCCAGTTTCCGTTTGGTACTGTTGCTACTATCATACAATCTTGAATATATGTTACTATTTGATTTATTTGTGTAGCACTTACACCTTTGTTTGCAAGCCAAATGCGTAATTTAGTATAATCGTATGTTCTTTCATTATTTTGCCATAAATCTAATGCATTAGCTGTAGTTACCTCACCTGACCAATCCGTTGGGTTGATGTTTGAATCTATAAAATAGTACCATGCATTCTTAAACATCAAAACCCCATCCTCTGATGTATTTTCCCAATAACGTCCTGGTTCACTCGTGAATGAAATGTAATTTCCATTTGCATCTTCCAGTTTATGATTTAATCCGAATGCTCTTTTACCATTTCCATAGTTGTTTCCATCTGAATTTATTTGTTTGAATTTTTCATTAAATTCGTTTCTGTTTTCTTCAACTGCTTTTGAAACACTATCATCATATAATCCACCTGATACATCGTATGCAGTTTGTTCATATATTTGGCCATTGTATACAAATTTTACGAAATACTTATTAAGTGGATTTATCAATGGTGTATTTACACCATCAGTACTTCCATAGAATCTATAATTTCCATGAATGTCAGTCGTTGTCGTCGCTATTGGGTTATCACTTATCTTCCAATTATTTGTGTGATCCAGTTCATACAATTCAACTTGCATTCCTGGATATACTTTCTCCCGTTCAGTATATTTTCCATCAAATGTATTTTCTTTTGCCGAGCCGCCTTCATTCCATACGTTGCCTCCGAGTGCTTCTGCAATTTTCAATGACGGAATATAAACTGTTGTTGTTGCTTGTTTATAATTACTTCCAAATTTCCAATCTGTAATTTTTACATAAGTTTGAACCCTGCTTTTTACAACCTCTTTTTGCTGATTTACTATTTGATTATACTGTGCATCTGCTTTTGCCACCAAATTTCCCTGCGTTGTAATATTATATCCCAATACTTTCTCAATGTAATATTCTCTGTCCATTTTTGGAACTGTTACCGTTGTTTTACTTGCACCTCGCAAATCTTTAAAATCTCTACTGCATTTCCATTTTCCTGATGGTTTATATGTTGTGGTAGGATTATATATTGTAGATGCCTCAACCGCATAATCACTATAACTTGGCCCTGAGGAACTTATTAATGTATATCCTGTACTGTCAAAATTACCTCCGCTCGAATAAGAACTTGGCAATTCTGCTTGTTCATAATTATATTGATTTAAAGCGATGTTTTCATCTGTTATTTCTATATCATCCCAATAGAAACTATAATATGTTTCTGTGTCTGAAGTTGTATTCCCATCTGCATCCTCATATGTGTATGTGTAAGAACGCTCTTCGCACATCATTATTTGTCCAACAGTTTTTTCAAACTCATAAGTTTGTTCTAATACTACATTTCCTCGCATCCATGACTCAATTGGTGTAGCATTTCCAGTTACATAATTTATACATTTAAATAAAGTTTTTGCTGCAACTTCACAAAATCCATTTAATATTACTTCTGCCATAGATGGCTCATTTATTTCTAATTTATCATACCGTTGTGATTCTGTCCTTTTTTCACTTTTTAATGCTTCCCATGACGTGTGGCCTGCATCTCTTAATGTTGTACAAAAATCGTAACTCCATTCATATGTCCAAGTACCAGCCCCAAGAACATCTTCCCTGGTTTTCCATTTATAGTCTTTTATTATTCCTCCCCACACCGTTGAGGCACCACTTCCTGTATTATTACTTCCAGATGTTGCACCATCTAACGCAACTTGATTTTGTGCTTCAAAATTACATGTTACTCCTTCTTGCAATTCTTCACTAATTCCGTCTCCTGTTAATAATATTTCGTCCTGTTGTAATTCAACAAACATGTCTTCCGTTTGAAAGTTTCCCGTACTTACATATTCTATATACGAAACTTCTCCAGCATAATATGCTTTTATGTCAAATAATTTTACTCCAGTCTCACTTCCAATGTTTATAATTGCCCCATCGTTCGCCGGTTTAAATTTTATGAAAAACGACGTTCCAAAAGCCGGAAATTTTTTGTTGTTAGTACCTAATATTTCACTACCATCTGCTGCCACTAAACTAATGCTATTTACATCCGAAGCATATTGTCTGAAATTTGATTTTAATTGACTGTATATTTCCTCTATATTTGTTACATAGGCTGTATTTTTATCATAACTTCCATATAATCCTGAATATTGATAATTTCCTTCTATTTCGCTTTTTAATGCATTTGCTGCTTCTCCATTTTGGTCTATATTAGCATTAATATTAATGATAAATGGTCCATATATATATTCCCCTTCCACTTGATTAACATACAGCGCTGATTTGTCTGAGTTCACAACTAACAAATCTTTTCCTACACAAAGCGTCTGCTGAAATATTTGATTATACACTTTCTGAAACATTAGTACTCTCTCACTTGTTGCTCCATATGTTGAACCATCATACAAGAATACTGAATCCCCATTAAGAATTGCACCACTGCCCCAAGAACGATCATATGTTGCATCCCAAATAACTTTTTGCAGCTCAGTAGCCGTATCTGGATTTCCTGGAAGTAATCCTATATACATTGCATATGCAACCTCAGCATTTATTGTATCTGTATTGCTACTTGAAGTTGCGGTCATATATTCAGGAGTTGCTAAAGTGCTTCTTCCATTTGCCGTGGCTCCTATATTTACAATTGTTGCTGGTGCACCCAGCCAATTGCAAAACAATTTCCATTGTCCTGGATCTGAAGCAACTTCCATATATTGTCCAGTTAAACTTATTGGTTCTGCCGAGCCTGGTGTAGGATAATACATCGATATCGTTTCCACTGCACAACTTTTTATCCCCACAACAAAAAATAATACCATCCCCATCAAAATCGTAAAAACTGTCTTCTTTTTCATTTTTTCTCCTTGGTATTTTAATTTATTATATTATATAGGTATAAAATTCTAATTAAACTTTTATTCACTTTCATTTTTTGCTATTTTTTGTCAAATTCGCATAAAAAGAGACGGGCAAATTCCCGTCTTCGTAAAGTTTTCGCAAAAATGTACTTCTATATTAAATGTTTATTTATAATTTTTTTATTTCTTTTCGCTTTTCTTTTTGTTTTATCTTTCTTAAATTATATTGATTTTATTTTCTTTTAGTGATTTATTTCTTATTAATACTGTTGCACATGCAACTACTGCCATCACTCCAAACACTGTTCCTGCTATTTTCAACGCTGTTGTTCCTGTAGCCAATGCTATTATTAAAATTGCTCTACTGTAATCATTTTCTTCAGAATTGTTATTTCCTGCAGTTGAATTTACATCTTTTAATCCTTTTTCATTATAATCTTCTGCAATTTCAACTGCATTTTTTAATATTCCTGTTTGCTCTGCAGTGACAACTTTTCTTAATACAATTTTTATTTCTTTACTAGTTTGTGACTCAATCAATGTATTTGCTAACGTAGTATTGTACGCATTTCCATCAGATTTTAAATACCAGCCTGTATTATCTTCCGTTAAAAATGTTGCTCCATTAGGAATATAGTCTACAATTGATTTTGCATATCCTGCTACATATCCTTGATTTATAACGGTAATTGTATATTCTGTTATAACTGTATATTTTATTCCTTGTTGATTTGATATTTCTACTTTAGCAGTATCAGTATCATAATTATAAACTCCAGTTTTTCCGTTTGATCCAACTATTGTAACTTTACTTACTTTCTTTTCTATTGCAAGATCAAATGTGTTTCTTGAAACCAATCCTAAGTCTATTGCGAAAATATTAGAATTTGTTATTGATATTGTATTTGTTACACCTGCTTTTTCATTATTATATGTTGTTTCAACAAAATCATTATTTAAATCCTCGGAAACATTTTTTGCTTGGTATATTCCGCATCCATATGTCGTTGTATCATAATAAGCAACTACTATGTATGTTCCGTTTGGTACATTATAAAACGCATATTCTCCACTCGAATTTGTTAATGTTTCTAAATTATCTCCATTTTTATCTTTCGCGATTTGTTTTGTATTATTATTTACCAACACTATTTTTATTCCACTTAGCAATTCTTCTGATGTAATACGCTTACCATCATTATTTATATCTAACCATGCTGTTCCTGTAATCTTATAATAACCATTTACAATTTCTGTCTTCTCCGTATATTTTCCAGTTCCTGTAATGTTGATAGTAATTGGTTCTATTGGAATTTCAGTTCCGTCTGCATTTGTTATTGTTGGTGAATGCGTTGCCGAAATAACCTTGCCCTCACTTTGCGTTATTAGTGAACAATGAATTCTAATTTCAATATTAGATTTGGCCTCTATTGTAAAATTCCCATAAATATAATTACTTACCCCACTCATTGTTTTTTTACCATTCTCATATCCCTCATACGATTCTACAGTTATTACATCATTTGGTATTAAATCACTAAATTCTATCGCTATATCATAATCATTGTTACTTTTAATATATATATTAAAGTCAAATTCATCCGAATCCAACAAGTTTCTATCGCTAACACTTATAGTATGTGATATTTCTAAATTTTGTGGCAGTTCTACGATCTGCACATTTATTTCTTTGACTATAATTCTCTTTTCTTCTCCATTAATTTTATATATGACAACCCCTTCAATTTTGTAATTTCCTGCCTTTTTAGCAATTATATCACTCGTTATATATTCATATTTTCCATTCTCAATCGGATTGTTTATTTTATATGTAATCATTCTTTTATTAGAATTGAAACTTTCTTCTAATTCGCCATCTTGACTGTTTTTTTCTTCCAAATTTGTTTCTAGTCCCTCAGGTAGCTTGATTTCAACTTTTATTTCGTTAACATTCTCGGAAGTATAACTATGAATATCAGTAGTAATCGCAAATGATGTTCCTACTCCTATAATCTTTCTTGAATCTAATATTGTCATTATTGCAGATATTTCATTTGGTTTTAGTTCATATTCTGTGTAATTATTTGTGAATTCTTCTGCCAAGTTACCAGTTATATTTATATTAAATCCAGTTTTCACCCCTATCTTCGTCCGGTCATCTTCAATATCATATACTCCATAGTTTCCCACCTGTAACAGCATTGTTATTTCCTTTGATGAATACGCCTCTAATTCCCCTATTGTTGTTTTTAGATTTTCTTCATCAGTGTATAAATCTACTGTACTATAATTTCTTATATTTGTTCCCCCATCACTGATTACAACTCTACTTAATCTATCTTTTAAATTAACTTTTCCTACTACTCCTGTTATTGTTTGACTTGTTTTGTTCTTAACAGTATATACTAATTGTACATATTCACCTGCATAAACTTTATCGCCATCTTTTATTTCATAACCCTCATTGTAATCCGTTAATGTGTACGTTACTTCGAAGTCGCTGCTTTCTTTTGTTATGGCGCTTAATGTTTTTGCTTGCACTACATTTGAGTTTATTCCTTCTACTGAATCATTATCATACAAAACACTAAATGTTTCGTTCGCTACCGAACCATAATTTAGATTCTCTGGAATTTCTACTTCGTAATCAAATGTTCCTTTTGTTCCAGTACTTAATGTGTTGTTCAACATAATTTTGTATGATTTTGAATTTGTTGTTGGTGTTTCACTC
>Ga0181612_113750_pt1 | contig 11104 bp, 11 predicted proteins | sample HoacroProtozoa21_FD_119630 | JGI IMG/M metagenome (GOLD analysis project Ga0181612, IMG submission 119630) | Hoatzin crop microbial communities from Cojedes, Venezuel. Combined Assembly of Gp0051906, Gp0051904, Gp0051908 | reverse complement strand
GCGAGAAATAAGAGTGGGGGTGGAGAGGGTAACAAAGCATTATGGAGAGAAGATTTTTTAGGTGCTTTTTCCTGTGGGGCACACATCCTGCTTTCTGGTCCACGACTCTTGTGTCTGCTTGCTGGGCAGCGAGGCCAAACCCTGCTGTGCAAGGACTCGCACACGCCGTTGACCCTTGCACTGGTGTGCCTCATATCTGCCTCTCTGCTGAAATACTCTGTCTCTAGGAACTGGCTTTTCCTATTTAACACAGCTGGAGCTGTTTCTGTCCCCAGTGTTTGAGTTTGCACTAAAATCCAACTTCCCCACACGTACAGATTAAAGCTTGGTGCATTCACAAAACCGACTTCACTGTGTGCATGTGTGCGATATGTGAGGAAAGGAGGGTAACTGCTTCCCAGCCCTGCCTCAAACCTGAACCACAATGGCACAAAATTGCTACCAAAATTCACGAGGCAGCTCCTTCATCCTCAAAATTTAGCATTTCGGGCTGAAAGGCCTCATTTATTGGACTCCCTGCTGCGCCCACGAAGGACCAGAGTGGCAGAGGAGCTAATAAAGCTGCTGCCTGGCATCAAGTCACCCCGCAGAGCAGGAACGGAGCACTGAATCCCAAATTAAATGAATCTGCTTGAAAAGAGAGAAGGATTCTCCCTCCTAGAGCAAAGACTTCCATTTCAGCCAAACGTTTCTGCATACTGGTCCCACTCAGCCCCACACCACATGTTCCTGACCAGTATGGACTAGGGGAGGGTGTCACCGCTGCCCCTGTACAGCAGACAGCCCGTCCCCAGGTCTCACATACCACGGCAGGAACGCTCCGGCCTGGCTGCCACGGCTCTGTATGGCTCTGCGCATACCTGGCCTTCACAGCAGGCTGTGAAAGGGGCTGGGGGCTTGAAATGAGGCTAACATTTCCCATCAAAGCAAAGATCAGTTTAAAGATAATGAACCTCTCAAACCTCTCTGGTCGCACCTATCTGCTGCCATCACAGCAGAATAATTAAATCTAAAGTCTAACAAAAGCAGAGGGCTGGCTCAGGGGACTGGAAATAATGAGATATTGAGTATTTCAGGTCTAGGTGATGGGGTCAGTTCATGCAGCCAAGTTTGCTCATAAAAGGAAATCGTTCCTATCTGCGTGACGGCTGCTCCGACGCCTCCTGCAAGTTGTCTTTCCACAGGCGCTGCCGGGCTCATTCCTGTGGCACATGAGCACCTTGTGAAGACAGGACCCATCGGGCTGCGGAGCGTGATCAGGAGAGGGGCTCAGCGGCAGGTTTACACCGTACAACTCACATTAGAGTTGGCCTGTAGTTAAATGCAGTTTGTCACCCTCCAGGGCTGTCAGTTGGGTGCTTTACACTGTCCCCACGCCTGCCCGTTTGTTATGCCAAGTTAGCTGACCTCATTTTTCATTTTGGATCTTTCCCTTTTTGCAACAAAAGGGGCAATCAGGATTTTCTGAGACGTCTCTTCTGAAAAACCTTCATCTCTAGTGGTGTTCAGATAACTGCTACCTTGCAGACAAATGCAGTTACCTGCGAAGATGGCAAATGAGTGTGCCCTAAAATCAAAGACAGTCACCACACTGCTGCAGGATGAGGTAAATACCTGTTGTCATCCCGTGTAAATGTGCAGGAATCAGACACAGTTGGACTCCTCCTCTGCTGTCCTTCCTCTTCTTCTATCTCAATTCTTTCCAAAGGCAAAAAGAGAGACAAATATCATGCTGTTTCCTATGCCCCACTGCTATCTATTTCAGGCAGTTATTCTTGTTTTCCCTTAAGCTATGCTCTCCCTCTGTTTCCCCTAGAGGCAGATTTCTCCTGCTCCTCGTGCTCCCTGTGCTCTGCTACTGTTGAGCACCTCAACCAACTGAATGAAGCGAGATCTTCAGCCCAAATCGGTGGCATTTTGCTGTCACAGTTGCTTTGCAAATAGCATCAGCCGAATGGTTAAATCCCAGAGCGCGCCCTGGGCATCATTTCCCTGTCACACCAACTGCTTTAGAAGTTAAGTGCCTGAAGCCTTCACCCTGCCAGCTGGAACCAGCCTCCCCTGGAAGAAGAAAGGCAGCGAACGAGCCTCTCCTGATTTCAGGCTGCCCATAACCCAAAGCATCATCAGTACTGTATCCTCGGTGTTTACGACACTGCGGGCTCTCAAAAGCCAGCGTGACTCAACCGAGAGCACCCCTTTCATGGAAGTGTCCCTCCTCAGCGTTGAAACACCCCGGGATCTCCTGTCCCAGCGTTTAACAGCAGCCCTGGTACAGCAACGCAAACGCCCAGCCCCAGCAGCACTTCCCGAGGGTCAGTGACCTACCTCTTGGCAAACAAGGGTGGAAATTCTTGTGTTGGGCTGCTGTAAAGGAAGCATAAAGGCAACAGTTAGAAGGTTGGAGGTCAAGACACACCTCGGGCAGGGGCAGCTCCCAGAGTCTCTGACCCATAATTGACCCATATAGTGCAAGGCATTAAGGGGCCATGTAACACCATTTGGGCAGAGCTGACAGTGACCGGGTGTGTTAAACCCGCGCAAATTACAGAGTGGGGGAAACAAAAATAGGAAGAGCAGCTAGTTACAACCTGTGAAGAAGCTTCCCCAAAGGGCCTTTTTAATTTTATACCTTCCTGGTGGCTGTTTTTCTTCCTGCATACAAACCTGCCTCCCTCCATGCCACACGATGCACCAGAGGATCTAGCAGCCAGTGCAAACACCCTTAACGTCCTTACGAATCCCACCCAAGCACTTCTGTCACTCTGGGCACAGCTGAGTGCTGCTGGTGCATCCCCCCCTGCTTCCTCCTGCACCAGCAACCTCCTGGTGCCTCATTGTGTCACCCTGAGTTATGTCAAGAGGAAAAAGATCTATAGTGAAAGCAAGCTGCAAAAAAAGTCACTGTCATTGCTCCTGGGAGATCAGAGACCTTGGCAATCTGCCTTTTTTCCCCTCCCAGGAAAGAGATGGACAACAGAGCCCTGAACACCAGTAGCTCCCACACATCCTTCACATTCCTGTGACACATCCACGCATCACTGTTGGGTTCTTTTTCCCCACAGAACTATTCTGAAGCTGCAACTAAGATCAGGATCTTGTAAATCTAGCTATTGTTCAAACACAATGTAAAGGCAAACTCTGTTGCAGAAAGCTGATCCATACTGGATGCAGTTTATATTTATTCAGATTTTCCCCTTGCAGGCCACAGGACTGGAGAGAGCAGTGTTATGAACCGAGCCTGAAAACTGAAGATAGTGGGCCCCAGGAAATTGGGGACTATCATGGTTTTCCTCTTCCTGAAATCTCATCCCTCTCAGCAAGGCAGGCTTCCCAAGACCTTGGAGGATTTCCGCAGTTCTGCAGAAGCCTGCAGATATCCTTGGCACTTCTAGAGAGACGGCAGCTATGTCTTCTCCACTCATAGGAAAGGTACCCATCACTGTCAGAGAGCCTTGGCTTGGGCCACTATCCCCGTGAGACTGCCTTTAGCAGCCTCTTCCCTGTCTCCTGCCCCACACTCGCACGCTGAAGACTCACCCGTTGCTTTTCTTGGCTGCCGAGAGGACGTAAGCACGTTCCCTGCTGGCAGTGCGTCTCAGGACGCTGTTGGCCGCCTCTGTCCTGGAAGGGAAGGAAGGGGTCACATTCTGCTCATGCTGTTGGTGGCTGCTGGCTGTAGCCTTGAAGAGGCAAGAGGTGAACAACCCTGTGGAGGCTTGTGCTAACCCTGATGGAGCTCCCATGCTCCGGGTAGCAGAAATGCAGCCAGAGCTAAGAGGAGTAACAATGTCTTCTGCTGTTTTTAGTATCATTCATGCTGGGCCACAGCACTTTCACATGGATGTGAAAAACAAACCTTCCTCTTCCAGCAGGGCAGAGGGAGTTCCCCTTTTCAAGACCAGGACCGTTGCAATATTGCATACCAGGGGACAAAAAAGCCAGGAACCAGGCTTTGTGGCTGACATGCTACATGGGCTGCACATGTCTACACAGACATCAGCACCACCCAATGCACCGAGGGATAAGTGCAGTTCTCTGACTGTTATTGGTTCGTTTCCAGTGGGCAAATTATCAACTTTTCATTTGTAAAAGTCTTGCATCTGAGGAAAAGTATCTTCAGAAACTTGACTGAAAGCAATGAGGATGGTGGCTGCATCAGCTGCAGACAGACCACGCAGACAAAACACATTCTACTGCTGGTACCAGGGCGAGGGACCCATCTGGATCTGGCCTTAGATGCCAGTCCCCGCGTGGTCCGGACTCAGACGCACACGCAGGCTGTGGGAGGTGGGCTCCTCCCGCTCCTGCCACGCTATTTGTACCTCTCTATCTTTTCACATAGGCACTACGGAGCTGACTGAGTCCACAACCCATTTCCAGCTGCCAAATTAATTGGGGTATGCTGTCAGGCTGAATCATGTCAGGCTTTTAATTATATTTTGTTGGGATCGCAGTCGCCTGTGGGCATAGATGCGCTCTGTGTAGAAATATCTGCTTATTATTATTTCATTGCAACCAGCCCTAATGGCTCGGCTGTAATCATCATCGAACTGACCCTCCCAGTAATGAACAGTTAGACTGAGGTAAGTCCACTTGTCGCTGCCCCTGCAGAGAAAGGTGGTTACCCGGAGGCCGTACCTCTTTTTATGTTCATCTGGTGTAAAAGGCACATCCTCCTCATCCAAGTCCACTGATTTTTGCCTGACATTATACGGAGCTCTGAAATAGAAAGGGAAGGGGAGAGCCAGGGTAAGGGAGCTGCCTTTGTAGGCTGCTGCAGAGGTAGCACAAACAAAACCCACGGTAAATCCAAGGGCAGGGCACGTGGAAGTGGGTTCAGACCCTAGAAATGTTGCACACAAGCGTGGAAAACACTTGTATTTTTCATGCACACTGGGGTACGCATGTCCCCACAGGATTTTGTTCTCTTGGTACAGGGTTAAGCTTAGAAGTTGGTTCATGATAAACGCTCAGCTGTGTTTGAGATCAGAGCCACAGTCTTTGACATGAAAGGCAGTGTAGGGAATGTCAGCAGCGCTGTTCTGCCACGAGGCCACTCCTTTCTCCTGGTTTCAGAAAGGCTGGCAATGCTGCAAACCAAGTCCCCCGGCTGCATCCTCCAGTTTCTGCCTTAATTACTACCAAGTGATAAAATTTTCTCCATACAATGGCCATTAGCAGTTCAAGCAATGCCTTATGGCCCACACAGGCCTGGAGGTAGCACCGGAAACCACTTCAGCTTCTAGAGAAAGCTCTGCAGTGCTCGGCTGATGAAGCATCCACGTGCGGGTGGCTCCATCACCGAGGCTCAGGTGCTGCTGAGCCTGTGCACAGACAGCAAGCGCTGGATCCCTTTTCCACACTCACAGTTTCTTGTAATCCTCCGTGGTCATTCTGTAGCCAGAAGAGGAACGGCCCAGGCTGCGTCCCTTGGCGGCAGTGCTGCGGACAGCACAAATCACATCAGTTAGCATGACCCTCCCGAGCTCTCACCCTTCACCACGTCCTCCCCAGGTGAGCTCATGCTCCACGTGATGGGAGAAAACAGGGTGATCCCAAAGACCCACTCTCCGAATTCAGGGAATGCTATTTAATTGCAGGGCAGCGCTTGCCTTCTTTTCACAGCCTTGTACTAGGATTTGAGGTCTGCTTTGCTTCCCCAGGCCCACTGTGAGCTGTCAGAGCCGGGATGGGCAGACCCCTCTGCGGGACGGTGCTACTCTGCCCCAGGATCAGCCAGCGAGAAGGAAGATGACAACTTGTGGCATCACCCTTCTCCCCAGATGAATCAAAACAGGGGGAAAAGTGGGGTTTCAAAAGGTTTCACTTGAAGTGCAACAAAGGATCTGCTGAGATCTGAACCATGCTTACATCTTCCTTACTAGAATTAAATGTGCCTCTCAAGATGGGTTGCAAATAAAACCCAAACCACAACCAAACCCACATTAAAAACATCAAAATGAAGTGTTACAGCTTTGCAAGGATTCCTTGTGATTTGTCCCCCACTCAAAACTATTTGCCAAATTAAACACAAATCCGTGAGTGCTTTCGCAGCCAACTGCCCTCCCATGCTCCGGCGAGGAAAACAGGGAGTTTGATGCCTTGTCCGTTTCCCAGGTCTGCTGAGTGCAGCTCTGAGAGGAACAGCCACATCTTCCAGCGTTCAGCAGGGATTCAGCAGAGCTCAGTGGAAGCCCACAAGCACTGGCCAAAGTAGAAGGATGACCAGAAATATATACGATATTTAAAAGGTCATTTTCACGAAGACGAGGAAGACACCCACATACCTTTTTTGTGCTTGATTAGAAGGTGAAGAATCTGCCACGGAAGAGGTCTTATCGATGGTTCTTGTGAACACCCCTCTAGGGAGAAGACAGACAGGTTAAATTTTTTTCAGGATAGAGTCTGAAACTAAAATTAAGAGACTTGCAGCCACTCTTTAGCCTAACAGTGTCCGGGTGCCCTGTCAGGAGGAAGGTGCTGGCTGAGGACACCGAGAATTAGGAGGTGCTTCCTTGGGAGAGTCATCCTGAGAAGAGTCTTCCTACTCCCTGGCCCCATGAGGTAAAACCAGCTCGCGCAGAGGCTTGGGTACGGTATCGCAGGGCTTGCCAACCTCATTAGGATTACGGTGACATCGGAGTCTCCGTTGGCAACAGCCCACGTGTCAGAGGAAGCTGAAGCACACCAGCCCTATCACTGGTGCTGTGCTCCTCACAAGCATGGTGGGACACTTCCATAGCACGATAACCCTTCCAAGTGTGATCACTGTATTAGACAGAAGAGATCTGATTTTCTCTTAACATCACCATCAAACTACCTGTTAAACAGAACACTCAGGAGTATCCCTTCACCAAGGCACTCCCGGAGCATTGTCATGTTCCTGACTAACAGGAGAACCCAAGAGATCATAACATTTCTCATGCTTGTTGCTCCTGATCTAGTTCTCCTTCCCCTACAGCCCAAATATATGCCACTCTATACCAACCTGATGAGGTAACCGGATTGCGGCTTGGAGGCAGAAGACCTGTGCAAAGAACAGACATTAGTGAATTCAGAAACATGGGGAAAAACAACAGCAGCAGCCCCAGCATTAAAGGGAAACACCCACGTGGCTGTCAAGCCAAAAATCTAGCTAAATAGATCTCGAGTGACACCGCAGCTGCTGCACCAAAATTAACCTTGGAAGCATTCTTTAAAAATGAATAATCATCAGAACGAGCTCCACGAGAGATTTTTATAAGAAAACTGAATTTTAGAGTTAGCCAATTAAAATTAGTCACGCTGACAGTGTTTTCTGGCTCAAAATTAAGTCCACAGGTTGATGGCTCAGAGGGAGGGGATGAAATATAGTAGAAATCCTGGTTGTTTTATCACAGGAAAACTTCATCTTCATACTGACTTCTCCGAGGGTCTGTTCTCAGGAAGGGAGCGTGGCATAGCTCCCATGCAGGGAAAGGAAAGGGCTACCATCAGGTGGGGATCCAGCCCCTTGCCCCAGAGCAGGAGGGAACATCCCTGGAACCAGCTTCGAGCTGTCTTGGGGACGTCTTCCTGAGAGCAAAGTGGGGAACCAGGGTGGGCCTCAAGGACCTGGTTCCCATCAAATGATCAAATGACATCCTCTAACCAGGCAGGGTCAGCCATCAGGTCAGAGCTTCGCAGGAAGGCAGGTTTACACGGCCCATCACTACGTGTCTGAGGTGGCTGCCAAGCCCAAATTTATCCAGTTGCCTTCACAGACACAGAAATGCAAAATCACTGCAGGCTTAGCCTAGCTCTGGAGCTCTCCAGATGGGATGAGCTGGAGGACAATGAGCACTAAACACAGCCCCAAGCTCTTGTTTCTGCAGCGTCCTCAGAGCAGGCACCAGCAGGGTGTAGCTCATCTCAGCCCCATTGCCCAGCTGTTCCCTGAGCACTCAGCTTTGAAGGAGAGCTGCAGGGAAGCTGAGAAGTTGTCCAGCTTGATGAAGGAATGCCCATCCTCACTTTGAAGTATAAACAGATCCTGAGTGTCCCGGGCTCCCCATCACTCACTTTTCATCAGCCTCAGGCCCTCACACATTTGTGTGAAGATGCCCCTTCAGATACCACACTTCCAATGTCACAAACGTCCCTGTTTTCACTTATCCTGCACCTTGTAGAGCCCTATGCTGCAGAGGGAGGCAGAAAGAGGTAGGGCATGGCAGGAAACCATCCTGTCTAACTGCAACAAGAAGTGACAAGAGCTGGCACAGAAGAAGGGAGAGGAAGCAGAGTACTGCTCATGGGAGAAGCCAATCCTCTCCCAGCAATGGCACTGCAGCTCGTAAAGAGCTCCCACCTGTGACTAAGCCCTTTCCAACAGCTTTATATTTTAGGACGCTTGTCCCACAAGCTCCTGGATTCCTGAAGAGCCCTTGTGCTCTGGCCCAGAAGCAAATTCAGCTCTCGCACAGGGCTTCACTTGTTCTGAGGAGCCCCCAGGCTTAGAGCACAGAGCTGTCGCACCAGCACAGGAGCTGATGTGCATGTGCACCAGTAATCTTGTGGGATCATGGGCTTGAAGGCATTTGTTCACCTGCTATAAAGACATCAATCCATCCAGCCACTCATCTGGACTTTGCAGGAGATAAGCCATGCTCTCTACGAGGTGATAGCTTGTAAGACTTTACACTGAACTCTGCAGGCTCTCCTCGAGGACAGCACTTTTCAACACAACCGCAGCAGCGCACGGGTACGAGGAGGTGAAGAAAGAGCACGCACTTGTGAAGAACCAATGACAGCATGCACCAACCCCACGAGATGGCACAGAAGGGAAGCAACAGGATGGGTCCCCAGAATTACCTGTCGCTCTGGGGAGCAATAGGTGTTGAGGCTGGGGATCCCCCACCAGCCCGTCCAGACCTGAGGAAAGAGAAAACACAACGACACGATTAACTTCTGATCTCGCCGGGCTGCCTTGCTGAAGGCGACAGCGCTGTTCTTGGAGACAGTGGCTAAGATAAGCCCAGTTTAGGCTTGGTTTTGTTTCTAACTGAAGGGAAGCAGGTGTGGATTGCGGCGTTCCCTGGTGCAGGGGTGGCTGTGGGACACAGCCCTGTGAGCCGCAGGAGGAGATGTAGACCTGGCTCTTTCATCACTTCAGCTCCCTCCCACCAAGGTCTGCCCCTTCGTTTGTCACTCCAGGGATGCTGAAAAAATCCGGCTTCAGAAAACCGGGAGTTCTCCCGAGACTTCGAATCTGCCTGTGCTGCCGGATTCCCAGCTCCCAGGGAAGGCCATTTCCCAGAGCTTCTCCCCAGCCTGCATTTATCAAACATAAACAGGAGCAGCGCTTCCCACTGGCAGCGACATTTCCTGGCATCATGGGGACCCCAGAACATGCTAGCACCACACGTGCTGCTTCTGCAGGCCAGAGAACAGAGTATTCGTGGAAGGGTGATGAGGAAAGGGAAGGGAGAAGAGGAATGTTCCTGGGTGGCCCCACTTACAGCGGGCTGCTCTTCTTCTCATCCTCAGAGTCCGAGTTATGGTGGTGGATCCAGCTCTTATCTCCTTTCAGGGTGGTGCGAACCTTCATCTGCTTAATGATCCTCCGGCGATCTTCATCGGTGGGTGGAATGACACGTCCTGGGAGAGGCAAAGGGAACGGACAGAGAGAGAAGAGTTACCGAGCAAGAGCGAGAATTCAGTGTCAGCAGGCGGGCAGGGTAAGCCTCAGACAGCAGGGAGCACGGGTCTCCTTCCAGTCAGGTTCAAACACTGAACAGGGCTTTTGCCACTTGTGATGAAAGAGGGAAACAAGCTGTCATCCGGACTTCAGGATCAGTTTACCCTGACACATCACCTCTACAGAGATGCTGGCAGTTCTGTCCTCTGCTTTCAGAGCGCTGTTAACACTGAGTCGTTTTCTCTCAGGAAGAGCAAAGACATGCAGTGGGTGGTCTAAGTCACAAAGCAGTGAGTTTCCTCTGACATTTCCCATCGCGTCCGCTCTAGCACAAGGCTGTTTTGGTTTGTGGGAGAGGATGATACGTCTGGAGCGTGAAGCTCAGCCAAGAGTTGGGGGCTAGAGGTAAGCCCTAAAATGCAAACAGCCAGCTGTCAGCTTTCTCTGGAGGAGACATGTCCTGTGGTTTCTCATTTCCATCACAAAGCTCAGTTTCAAACACATGTTCTCAAACCACGTCTCCCTAGTGGTGTGATTCTGGCCCAAAGCGGGAAATGTCCTGTACGGCTGCTCCTTTGCTGTCCAGCAGCAACTCTGCCAAGGTCCTCGTTCTGCTCCTTGTCTCTGCTCAGGCAATGAACCACAGCCACATTCTCTGGTTGAGAAAGTCAGCAGTGGCAATTAAAACATCAAATTAAAATGTGGGAAACTGCAGAAGGTCATGCATTAGGAGTTGCTAAATCCTCCCAGTGGGAAAAAGATCGGATGAAAAAAGCAGAGGTTAATGGCGAGGACTATTCAACCCCAAAATATTTGGAGCAGGCAGGGAAGGAGACGGGAGGCTGGGGAAGGGGGAACAGTCCCTCACAAGGGAAGGAAATGTGCAGGTGACTGATGTGAAGGGCTTCAGTCATCCTTGAGTGCCAGAGTCCTGCTGGACCAAACTGATTGCAACTGGGTATTACTTAAAATAAAAAAAAAAAAAAAAAAAGCTTAACTGGGAAATTCCCCATTCAGCATTTTCTTCTGAAGGAAATTTCCCATGGGGAAATTGTAAGATGAAGACCAGATAATGAAAACACCAAGCCTGCTCTCCTCAATGCACTTGGACAAACAGCTCAGGGGTTTAGTTATTGCAGCTTCACAACTTCTTATCATCCCAGCCAAGGAAACTGCCTGCCTGCATGCTCTTAGCCTGTGGCAAACATGAAATAATTCAATTTAGCTACCAGGAAAGGAGGGTCAGTTAGGTCTCTGTATCTTGTGCTGGCGATGGGCTAGCAGGCTGCCCAGAATTGGTTATCACTGAGCAGCTGACACGCAGTAAATCGATTAATCTCTGACACACAGTCATGTGCCTCAAGTACATGTTGTGGATTTTTTGTTTTTAAACAACTGGTCACACTGGAGGGTCTCTAAGGAAAACACAGCTGTAGCAATGAAGAG
>Ga0181612_103939_pt1 | contig 11104 bp, 2 predicted proteins | sample HoacroProtozoa21_FD_119630 | JGI IMG/M metagenome (GOLD analysis project Ga0181612, IMG submission 119630) | Hoatzin crop microbial communities from Cojedes, Venezuel. Combined Assembly of Gp0051906, Gp0051904, Gp0051908 | reverse complement strand
TGAGGTTTGAGATGCTTAATGGTGCAAATATTCCGTAAATGAACTGCAGATTAGATAACTATTGTTGTATTCAGGTCTTTACTTCAGGGAAGCATTCACACTAGTGGATGCCTACTTGTATCTTTAGAAGCTATTTGGTCTCAGAATAACTGATCTGGTAGTTTTCTGAGAATGCATCTTGCAAAATTTTTAGTGTATCCATTTCAGATCAGATTAATGTTTGTGTTGTTTCAGTTTTCATTTGAGCTTTACAGAACATGATTAGAAATAGCATGAATTTCTGGAGCCTAGTCCTATTTCTCTCCAGGTTTAATCTGAGTAAGATTTACAGAGATTTCAATTATTTCTTATTTTAAAGACTAATTTAAAAAATATCAGGAAATGCATTTCCAAAAATATACATCTTAGCTGCAGTTTTCAAAAATCTCTGAATTCTGAATGGAAGAAGTATGCCTTCTTTTCACTAGTAGAAAATCTTTCTCACAAGTCAATGATTCGTCATGTAAAATACATGGTTGTCTATATGTGTGTGCAACAGTTTTGATGTACTGACTTGTGTATCATACTTATTCCAGGGTATGGATGCTGTAGAAGTAGTTACTACTTCAGTAGTTAGGGAAATACTTATTTGGTTCTTACATTTTAGTTCTGAAGAGAACTTTTTCAGAAGTTAAAAAGGAATAGTTTTAATTTGTGGAGGTTTTGTAGGCTCTAAAGCATGGAGCCCTGCATCCCATTCTAAGACGATTTTGAAGATTACTGCCATTAGTCTCTAGTTTTGCGTGTATATCCTGCACTTCAGCACTGTACATTTCATTAACAGCATAAACCTGGAAGGAGTGAAAAAAAAATTATGCAAATTTGGACAGGGACTTGTGGACCAAATATAATTTCTGTTAGCTTGTGTTTCACATTGAAAAAGGTACATTTTTTAAATAACACTTTATTATGTAAGAAACTCCAAATCACTCTGCAGGTGCTTATGTAGGCAATATTGTAAATCTTTTTAAAATATTACGTAAGGGGATAAAAGAGCTACTTGTGATTCTTTTTTTAATGTGTAAAATCCACAGCACAACTAAGATGATTGTAAAGTTTCACCATTCCAAGCAGTTATAATAACATGCATCTAAAATCTCATATTAACGGAAAAAGTTAGAGGAATGTCATGCAAATACTTGTTGGCTTCCTTACAGACTCCTTCACTATGTGTTTCTTCCACTGCTGTGGTCGAGATAAATGGAGGCAGTTTTGTCTGTAATACCAGGAATGCACTCTCTCCTCTTTTGCAGCAGACTTGAGGATTTTAATGTTCAAAGAATGGCAAACTGTGCATCTCTTGATTGATTTAGGTCTTGGAGAGAGAGGTTTCTTTAAAAGTTCGTGGCAATGAACGTCAGAATAAACAGATGTTATTCTAAGATGATCTCTCCTGACTATTTTGGAGACGCAGTTAAATTGCCATTCTAAAGTAAAAAAGTTTTGAGAGATGCCATCTCTTAAAAATGATATTAACTATATCTCAGTCTAAGTTTTAGGATGAATATGTGTTTTTCTTCCATTCTAATTTTGACAAAATACAGTGTAATGTCAATGATACAGAGTAATTGTGTATGTTCTACTGAAACTTCAAACTTTCATCTAGAGAGTGAAAAGTTTTTCTTCAAAAAAGAAGACTTTGCAATCTTTTGATGCACTCCTGAGAGGCACACGAGGAACAGCAAATGCACTCATAAGAAGAGGAAATCCCCACACATAACTGTCATTGGTGAGTGTTGCTGCTGCTGGTAAAATAAAGCCCAGATGTCTAATTTCGTCTCTCAAGAAACTGTCCTGTTAGTGACGTGGAAGACTGCTTTATACCTTTCTCCAGTATGGCCTAGTGTGACTTAAGATTACTTGTGGACCATTGTACAGGTACTGTCAACCACTGTTTGCAACACAGTGTTCCACAGGATCCTATATGGTGCAAGCCTGGGTCGTCACTTCTGAGGGTGAAATTCCAGCTTCCCAAAAGCCAGTGAGGATGGGAGATCCTCTCCCCACCTCTCCCCACCTCCTACCTGAAACACTCATGTTGTTGGATACCAAAACTGCAGCATCAGCTGTTTTATTACGGCGACAACACCATTTCCTCCTCCCAAGTTCAGTTTGAGCGAGGAAATAGGATGTGCTCCAGTTTTTGCCGTTTGTTTTGTGGGATTTGTCTAGGTCTCTATACGAGCAGGTGTTCTTCATAGTGGAAAAATCACAACCTGCTTTATCTTCAGAGAAGTGAAAGCAGAGTCAAATTCTTCTCAGAGTTCCACAATACAGATGAGGCAATGCTCACAACTTGCAACAAGCAAAGCTGCAGCTGGAAATAAGGCCAAAAAAAAAAAAAAAATCACTATGTGGGTGGACAAACACTGGAAAAGTGCCCAGAGCGATGCATCCACCCTCAGAGATTTCTAAACTTTTAAGAATCAGAATTCTGTTTACAGAGACAAGTGGCGGGAGCTGATTTGGATGCTGTCCTTGCTTTGGGCACGGAGTGACTCCAACGTGAATTTTATGCGATTCTGTGATTCTTGAGCTACCACAAGCCACTTTGTGTTACGTCAGAAGCCAGAGCAGACTCCTCCACTGGTTTCACTTTGCTGTCTAGATTGGTCCAAAATACCAGAATGATTTCTTATTTGTAACTAAACTTCTCTTGCCACCAGCTATTTCTTCCTAAGTACATACCTACTGGCAGAAGTTCTCTTGCAGACAGATATGGCTTCCTATTCTGCTCCTGTTCTCCAGCTCACTGCTGACAGTGAGCAGGCAACTCGCACTTCCACGTCTCTAGGACTCCCCCCACCCCCCAGCAAAGCAGTGTGTCAATAAGGCAATCTATTACCTTTACTTCCTATGGTTATTTTAGTGATGCTGTTAGGTGGATGAGTCTCTTCAGTTTCCTTTCTGCAGTACTATCAATCAGCTGAAGTATTTAACAAGCAAGAACAAGGCTGCAGAGTAGTTGTACCTTCAAAAAGATCCAGTGTACTCACAGAAGATTGATAAGGTATTATTAGAAGGCCTTTTATTGTTCATTATATTTAGACACTGAATGAAGCTGATCTTTGGACAGAATTTTTGTCCAGGAGTGAATTCTGAATAAGAGAGCAAGATGAATTAAAGGTATACCCTCAGTGGAAGAACCGGGCAGTTAAGTCTCATCACTATTGGAACAGAAATGCACAACACAACTGGAGAAAGTTTAAATATCTTCTTGATCTGTATATTTAAACCAGACATTTCAAAAAAGAAGCGTAGAAATAAGTCAGCTTAGTTTCTGGCAGTAATATCAGTGTTTTATTTGAAGAATATTTAAATAGCTTTCATTTTTTTTTTAAATTATACACAGTTAACTATGAAACTGTTACAGAACCTTGTACTAAAGCCGCACACACACACACACAACCCCATTATTTTTCTTAGAAAAAGAAGAAGGCACAGAAAAGCTTCTAATTGATTTACAAATGAAGAGTCAGTCTTAAAGTTTTAGATGCCTATACACCCCAAATCCGTAGGATTAAGTTCATTACTGGGATCTCATACCTGCAGAAGTGAATTCTGGGGAAAAAAACCCAATGAAAACAAGTTGTTGAGGAAAAGAAACCACCTAGTCCAAAAAAATAACCTGTAGCAAAAGATCCTGCTTTGAGCGGCAGCTGGATCAGGTGACCTCCAGAGGTCCCGTCCAACCTAAATTATGCTGTGACTCCGTGATTCATACAGCACTCAAAAATAAAGCCACATGACAACCCACTCTGAGCAGTCCATGCCTTGCCAAACATTGTAAGTCAACGTGGTGGCATATGCAATGAACTATATTACTTGATGATTAATACCAGGCCCAGCTGTGATCTCATAGCATTGACACAGAGGAGAATGGCAATATCTCAAGCCAGAGGCACTTTCCATAAGGCCAACGGAGAATCCTCCAGCAGAAGATGAATGAGACTCCATTTTATCATTATAGAAGCAAATGAGATAGTTACGAAGTAGGACTAGCTGCACCAGTGCCAAAATCAACAAAATTAACATGAAAGGAAGGAAGAAGTACAAGAATAAAACTCACAACTATAAGGTCATCCATACTGAGGCAAGATGAGGTTTACTGTGTTTACTGTATAAATTGGAAAAACAGTATTTAGGAAGAAAATGGATATCACTTATTTTTCAAAACATGGCGAAGGTTCAGCAAGTCATTCTTTGGAAAAACAGAGACCACATACCTCTCACTTGAATATTATTTAACATTTGAGGCATATAAAAGCAAAATAAATAATATTTGGGTAGATAAAAGTTGGAGAAGCTGTTGCATCTGGAAGGGAAGTATAGATGAGTAATGCCAGAGGCTACAAACAGCTTCTCTAAGAGCCATAGTTGGACTAAACCTTGGAAGACATTTAGAAGTACCTTATAGCAAGGTTGAGGCCATCAGCAGTATGCTTACATCAACAGGCAATGAAAGGATATACATATTCTTGAAAATGGTGAACTAGGTACGCACCTACTACACTGCAGCGGCGAGTGACTTTTAGTTTGTGGGACCAGACTAGCTTGAAGGCAATTTCTCACACAGGGAGCATGTATAGTGTGGATGTCATGTCCTCAGCACTGACAAGCAGATCCACTCCTGTTGATCTGCACTACATGATAATGCAGACAGCATCACTGGTGTTGCTGAAAAGGGTCCTAGCACAGCTGCTTTTCACCCTTAGAGTGCTTGCTTATAAGTTATGGACACTAATGAATCTAGATGTCAGTGTGCTTGAATACAGAAGGAATCACTGTGTTCATTTTTAGCAGACTCTTTCTGGTGGTGAACCGATCAGTGCTACCAACAAAAGGAGCATAACAAATATCTGCCAGTCAGGAATGCAGAAGTTACCTGTTCATTAAAAAAGTAGTGTGAATACTGGGGATGCTACACAGATAGATTAAGTATCTTAAAAAAAAAAAAAAGGCAGGAAAACCGTTTTTTTCCCAAATACAGATCACACCTTCCAGAGTTACTGTTGCTGAGAGGTGGAGAAAATAAGAAAGGGTGTTAGCTCAGAGTGCCTAGGACAGCATGTTTTAAATTCTGGTTATTGTTGTAAAAGGCCTCAGTATTAAATGGGATTTTATTGTAAAAGTCATAAGAACGTTTCTAGGTGTGCTAACAATAGTGAAGGCACAGAAACACATGTACAAACATCTAGCACAAAGGCTGGAGGCATTTGACAGTGTTATTACATGCTGAGCTCTTCAAGCTTGCTGTATACAGCAGAAAATACAAGCCAAGCAGCCACTGTGAAAACACTGGCGTAACTTACTCCCCTCTCCCACCGTACCTCCAGCAAGCTATGTCTCCTATGCTTTTGTTACTTAGTTACCCAGTATAAGCTTAGTACATATATCATTACAGATAACTTTTCTATCAGAACCATTTCCACAGCAATAGGCTGCAAATAAACAAACATAAATTTTATTTTGCTTGAAGTACAGATTTAGGTATATAATCACCATTGCCTTCACTGAGCGTAGAGGAGCTAATAGTGATTATGTTCCCTGTTCAGCTACTCTAGCTTAGTAAAACAGCTATGTGGACTCAAGCCATGGGGTTATGCTCACACACTGAGACTTTGCACACAAATGAAGCACTTGCAAATGTGCGTAACTGTGCTCTTTAGCAGATCTGGCCTCGTGTGACTAATATTTCTTTCCAGAATCTACTATTCTTTCATATACTGTTATGTTCAATGTTAATTTTCACTTGATTTTAAAGCATATATTTACTTCTTGGATTGTTAGTCAGTACATTAAACTTTCAATAAATCCCACTAATTCCTACACCTACAGAAATATAATTTACTCCAACGTTTTAATCCAATCTGGACTGCATTGATGAGGAAGGTTATTTGCCAATGTTTTGAAGTCAAGCAGGGTGAGAAGGAAGAGCCTTTACATTTTCCAAGTTTGTATCTAGGCCCCAGATGGAAACGATTCTACAACAAAAGAATGAAATCTGGTAGGATATTCTTGAGATCTCGTAAGTTCAGCAGTACGTCACTGATACTGAGGCCAATTTTCCAGAAGACTGATTTGAATTGCAGAAAAGAGGAGGAGAGGAAGGCCAAGTGGTATTCTAAGTTAACCCACTACGGGCTACAGCCTAGTATTAAACAGGAATTTTACATAATGCAACACACATTATATAATTAACTCACGTTACATGTTTGGCTCAGTTGTTAATATTAACTGATAATATATGTGCCTGTGGTTTTTAGAAGGAAAAACCTTCAGCACTTTAGGGGAGGCAAGTGAATGATGTGAATTTCTGTTACTGATTACAGTACTTACAATACTTTAGAGGATCTGTATTTATAATCCCAACATTTATCTTTGACATCAGAGGCTTCAATCCACAACACTTAAAAGCTTCATACATTTTATTGCAAAAAGCTACCATTGAAACAAATAAATGATACCCCCTATCAGCCCACATATCTTTCAAAACAGATTGTTATATTAATCAGTGAGCAAAAACAAAAGGTCTTTTAAAGTCTGCCAACAAAGATGGAATGAATTACTTCTGAGATGCAAGACTGCAGACCTGGTAGCTTGCAAAGTAATCATTCTTGGAGACTATTAGCTTTTCAGAGTTCTTAAAAAAAGTTTCATACCATAATTAACATCCAGTTTAACATCTGTTTCGTAGCAGAGGAAAGATAGTCTTGTGGATTAAAGCTGGGGACTTCTGGACTCAGATTTCCTGGGGAACTTTAGCCATATCACTTAATCTCTCCCTACTCCATTATTCATAAGTAATATGGGGGATAAAACATTTCCTTGGGCTGCCTTTACCACTTACAGTGAAACCTTTTTTGGTGGAGGTTATGTCTTGTGTGGGGACATACAGCCCTTGTGACAAAGTGGTTCTGATCTCAGAACCTTTGGGCCCTATTGTACAACAGATGAAGAAAAGCAGTCAGAGAACAGGCCGATGTATCACAGGCTCACGGAGTTATATCCCATACAATAGAGTTGACAGAAAAAAGTTTGTAAAAAGTTTGTTTAGGTTTCTTCAGTCAACTTACCAGTCAACTTCTTCCACTATAAATAAATTCACTGAACAAAACTGAAGTCAAAAAGGAGCACTGGACAGGGAATGCTGTTAAAGATAATCTTTCTTATCTTTCATTACCTCCTCTGTTTTTAGCAGCGCATGCGAAACAGCATGAAAAGCTGGAGTCAGGGAGCAGTGAAATAGAATGAGGGCACAGAGGCACAAAGACACACACAAAATGGAGAAGACACAGCAAGCTAAGTGAATGGCCATCTCATCCGAGGAATTTTCACGTTCGTGCAGTTCTTCAAAGCTGGTTCAAGCAGAAAGCAGTTAAGTGGAGCATGACCAGCAATGAACTAATCAGTTGTTGTGTTCTTATTACTGCTCAGGTCAGCATAACCTTTCCATATTTTGATACATTTTTAAACTGTCTTTTCAAGTAAAAATAATTTTACTCTTCTGACACAAATCTCACCCTCCTGAACTAGTTTTTTAAAAGAAAAGGTTACACATTTTAGAGAAGAAAAATAAGGCTATAACTAGAGCTAAGTAGATATAAAAAGATAGTTTCCACAAACATTTATCTGATTGTTTAAATTATATTGTTTGAACTTTAATACTGCCAATATGTGTATCCGCACCTATGTTATGACCAGGAGCGTATTGTAGACATCTTTATAAAATAGTTTGAAATGTATAGTCATGAAAACTGAATTTTGAATTTGTGTTCAGGAGTGTTTGTGTATAAAAAGCTCTGAGTGAGTGTTGGGACCACGGGACCTACAGAGGTTTCTTCCAACCTAAACTATTCTATGATCCTATTAAAATAAATTTTTATGAATTGTTCGTATCTAATCGGTATGGAGATTCATCTCATGTGACTTATGTTAAATTAAAAGGGCTTATCAAATATTATAAGCCACTCACAATCAAACCATGAGCAAAGAATTCTCTGAAATAAGTTTTGCAGTGACCTACTCAATCAATGAAAGTATTGGTGGAAAATTGTAAGAAATCACAATCAGGACAGAGAAGAAAAACCAAAAACAAATAAATATATCATCAGCAGTAGCTTGTATGACAGTTTGTGAGGAAATGGAGAAATCGTAAGACTCCAGAGCCCAATTTTTCTCTTAAAAAAAACCTGCATTTCTCTGAAATGTCAAATTATTTGGCTTCATTATTCATGCATTTTGTTGATTTGTTGAAAATGATGTTAAAAATAAGAAACTTTTTTTGGAGAAAGGTAAGATTCTGCAGCTTTTAAACAGTTGGACTAGTGTTTATTAGTTTAAGTTTTCTCACTGACAATTGTTCCCCTCAGTACTTGTTTGCAATATGAAAGCAAGCTCTAATAGCACGTTTACTTGTCCAGACTTTTCCCTTGTATTTACATTGTATGTTTCATCACAATTTGACTTATTAAGAAATTTGTGCACAGGAAAACATTGGCATTAGATGGCAAAGAGGGGAAACCTATATAACATTTTGCATGAGATGTTTGCAATGTGGTTATCTTCATTTATCTCTTCTATTTGTAAGCTGTAAAGAAAATTAATAGTGAGAGCACAGAAGATAAGATCCTGAAAGACATAGTGGACACAATATGTGTTTGAAGAAGACTTTCATGCACATAGTTAAAACTGTTGGCTGAAAAGTGCTCTGAGTCCATTATAGCAATGTTCCATTATAGCAATGAAGCATCAGCCAGCGAAATTTGAAAAAGTTCAACCCAGATTTCTCCTTTTTTAAACAGACTGTAACGTAAAGAAATTAAAATATATAAAGAAAAGCTGGATCAAAAGCACAAAAACCAGAATCGTATTTTGAGCCTTCCACTCTCTAAATAGTTCAAGAAGATGTGGGTTCCAATGATTCTATTCCTCTTGAACCCAAGGGAGAAGGGGGCACCATCACAAAACTCAGGTTGAACTCTGAGTTCAGGAACTTTTGCAGTTGGAATTCTCCCTGGCATATGGAAATTGTTGCTCTTTTCAGAGCAATAAAGGCTGGATTTTAGGTAGAGTCCTTTCCATTTCAAAATACTGAAATAATTAATCCCTAACACTCTGTATGAACACTAGTTCAACTGAACTTTTGTCATGAGCTTTATGAATGTAACTGTTTGCTTACAAGTTTCAAAGTGTACTTTAAATCAAGGCTAAATAAAGGATAGGAAAAAATGACACTACGATGATGAGGTGGGAAGTTAGCCAATGGGAGGAGTACTTAGTTTACAGAGATGATGAAAATTCAGCACAGCATTAAAAAAAAAGTGAGAGGTAATTAGCCTCCTATGGTATGACCTACATTTTTAAAATCAGAAAACCACTCTTCTGTGCATATTCTTGAATGAAGCAATTCAAACCCATAAGACTAGAGAGAATAGCTATGATGTGCATCCATCTACAGTTTTGATTTTCCTCCTTTTTCAAAATCTCTTTGTTTACAGCTGCCTTTACAGTTTAGATTTCTTTACTGAATACTTTCAAAATACTGAACCTCAGACTAGCCCCAGAAAGGAAGTAAAAATCCAGATTTCCTGATCTATGAGGTACTCTATTATTTTTTTCAGCTAAAAATTGATTACTATCAGCCTTCTTTCCATACCACAGCACTTAATGTTTTAATCCCTGCTTAGTTAGTGCTCGCTCATATTTTAAAATTATCAAACATTTTCTTTAGGCATAAAATTTTTCATTACCTCTTCATTTATGGTCTCATCTTGCAGAACGTCTTTATTTCTAGGCTAACAGGATGTTCTTTCTTTCATTCCAGGTGTCTTTTTCTTTTTACAGCTTAGACTGCCATAGCATTGTGTAATGCATGTTAAAGAAAATGGTGAAGTGCTGAAGTGCAGGCTTCCTAGCACCCTTCTATTAGCTACAACACTGACCATAGATTAAGGGCAGTGTACATTAAACACAACTCCTCAGCCATATTTCCTTACAAATATAAAGAGACAATCACACTACATCAGACTTACAAGAGGTATTTTCCCAAACCATAAATAAAGACAAGTTTAAAACAGATGGAGAAACTTTGATGCCAGTAGTCTTGTGTGCAATATCAGTTTTAGCTAAGTTAAACTCCGGTAATCTGAATTGTATTAATCTAAATTTACCTAGTGTAACAATTAAACACTTTATTGGCAGATGTATTATCCTTCCTTCTCGAAAGAAAAAAACATTTTATTGCTTTTCTTAACAAAATTTATGTATTATTTATACTGCAATAGTCCTTGGAGATTCAGTAATGGATGGGGAATTGATTGCGTCCAACAAGACAGGACAATGGGACAGTTGTCCCATGGAACATCAGAGCAATGAACCTTGTCCCCCAAAACTATAAGCAATAGCAGATATACTATTGTATGCTTTCCTGAGAGACAAGAATGAATGAACATGGCCAAAGCACTCAATCCAATGACAGACCCATGAGGAGAAGTCAAGGCATTATTTTCAAAATAATGTGTATATTCTGCTAAAGAAGAGACTGAAAGACCATGGAGACATGTCCTGTGTGGCTTTTCGTACTTAAGAGTTCTCTGTGATAGACTCTACAGCTGCTGTCACCAAAAGGGTATCTTAGAATGGACAGAAAGCATAAGGGCTGTTGAGGTGTTTGCAGATGGTCTGAATCAACTTTGCTGAGGAATTTCTCATGGACATTCCAGAAGAAAGCGTTTTCTCATTCATTATGGGAAACAGCTTTTATGTGGGGCACAGAAAAATACAATATTAAATCAGGGAGAGACCTTTAACAGCTGGCAAACTTCTTTATAGCCACTGTTGCCAAACATTGTAATTAATTTTATGGGAAGAAAGTAAATTAGATTTGCATACTTGGAGAGTTAAAAAGAAGAAAGAAAGATATGTCAATTTAAAAGAAATATCAGCATACTGAAGCATACATGTGACCTACAAAATCGTAGAATCATTGAGTATCTTGAATTGAAAGGGACTCATAAAGATCATCAAGTCCAAATCCCTGCTCCTCTCAGGACTACCTAAAACT
>Ga0181612_174997_pt1 | contig 11105 bp, 5 predicted proteins | sample HoacroProtozoa21_FD_119630 | JGI IMG/M metagenome (GOLD analysis project Ga0181612, IMG submission 119630) | Hoatzin crop microbial communities from Cojedes, Venezuel. Combined Assembly of Gp0051906, Gp0051904, Gp0051908 | reverse complement strand
GTAGGAAAAGTGTTCATTTGATGATGGGGTGGTTTTTTTATTATTATTGACACTTTCTGATTTTTGACAGAGTACTTCTTCCCTCTGAGGGTGACGGAGCCCTGGCCCAGGCTGCCCAGGGAGGCTGTGGAGTCTCCTTCTCTGGAGATATTCCAGCCCCGCCTGGACGCGGTGCTGTGCCCCCCGCTCTGGGTGACCCTGCTTGGGCAGGGGCTTGGGCTGGGTGACCCACAGAGGGCCCTCCCAACCCCGACCATTCTGTGATTCTGTGATTCTGTGATTCAAGGCAAGTCACAGCTCTGTCCTACTGACAGCTGAGTTTCAGCCACAAAGGTTTGCCCTGTGGTGAGCTTTCTCACTGAATGGTTTATTCCTTGCCCCATTTTAATCTTTCCAAATCCTGCCAGCAAATGCACTGCCTCGCTCTCGCTCTTCTTAACGACGTCATCATTTTTGCCCCTTCTTCGTAACTCGGTCACTTGTCCTGGCACATGAGATTTGTGCTTCAAGCTCTGCATCTGGGCCCTGAAAGGCGCCAAGTGGCCTGGCACCGTGCTGGCTGGTGGCTCCCTGGGGACTGGGGGGCAAGCTGGGGTGGGGAGCTGGGAACAGCCCCAGCCCCAGGCATGGGGCACCTCCCTGGGGACAGGGCAGGAGGTCGGCGGAGCTGCAGACTGGCACTGCTGGCAGGTTGCTGGGGCAGGGACTGACAGCCCCAGGCTGGGCTGAAATGGGGTCTGGAGCCGTGGGCAGCAGTGGGAGGGTGTCCCAGGTGGGGCTGGGCACGGTCTGTTAGTGCCACCAGGGTCCTGACATTGCCCCTCAGGCAGCTCATTTGTACTATCCAGGTCACTGGGACACAGAAAATCCTTCACTGTTTTGAGGTTGGCTAAGACCGGCTGGTATTTCACCTGCTATTATATACTAATATACTTCATATCCTTGCTTTTAAGTAAGATACATCCGCGGAATCCTGTGTAGTCCAGTAACACCCTCGACAGATATTTCTTTCAAAACTTTCATGTTACAGTACACAGGTCATTTGCCACATGTGTTAAAATTTTCCTTCCTTTGAAATCAGCAATACTCAGACTGAAAGTATGATCTTTTTGCGTCATATAGAAACTTCCAGGGGAGGGGGAAAAACAAAAGATATAAAAAAAAGAAGCTGACTGATGAGAAAGCTGCTGCCCCGCTGGTTTTGAAGCTATTCTTTTACCTCTCCTGTTTGACCATTGTCCGTGTGATCTGAGATAGCTCTCATAAACGTCTTCAAGATCTTGTTCTACTGCTACCTTAGTGAAGATTTCAGTTATGTCCAGCTTACATCCTAGCTAACATGGAACTTAATACTAGAAGCAAGATTAATATCCAGGTTGTGCTCCGTTTTACCTCCATTAGTCTGGACTACTGCGACCCTGGAAAAACCATGTGTGCAACTGACTTCTGTCCTATGACGTTCCTTTGCTTATTTTCTGGAGTTGCTTTAATTGTTTCCAGTGACACTTATTTTTGAGAGAAAAGTCCTGCAGCCAGAAATTACAATAAACAAGGCACCATAAGCTAGGACTGCTTGCAGTCATGTCACACTGAAATCTATAACATTTCCTGACTTTTTTTTAGCCTCTTCCATAGAAATAATTTTTGTATACTGTGTGGATTATTCTATGTGTTGTGCTAGTCTAACTTCTTCCTCCTGTAATAGAAATAAAGCCAGAATAAAAGGATTTCAGTGAGGCTGAGCGAATTCTAAAATACTCCATCCTGGGACTTTCCTCACTTTATTGCTCTCTGGAAATTCAGAAGGAAAAAAAAATATTCTGAAAGAATGTACAAGAAAATTGCACGTATTGTGGAGAGTTTCCAGCTTCTTAGTTAATCTTCGTACAGTTTTCTGCTCGGTGTCTGAGCCCCTCGATGCTGCAGCTCCCCTCTGTTTCTCCTGCAGGGCTGTGAGACCCCCAGGCCTGCTGTCCTTCGCAGCTTCGCTAGCAGCGGTGTGTAACACGGCTGCGCGGTGAGTGCCCAGGAGCAGCTCGGCAGCGGCCGCGGTCACGGTCCTTGCCCTCCCGTGTGACGATGTGGTCACGGAGGACAGTAACAGGCAGACAGGTCCACGCTAGAGAAGCCTGTGTGTATGATACACGGGCATCTGAGACACCTTTGGTGCTGCAGAGCACTGGGATCAGTGTGCAGAACGGACCTGACCTACCCAACCCAAACTGTGCTGCTCACTCTAAGCGCTCCATGCAAAGATCTTCACGGTGTCCTCTGTTGAACTTCACTCTGTGTAAGTACACATAGAAGGTCAGTCTGACCCAATTATTCAGCTAGAATACGTAGTCTAGGATTAACAGCAGGCCAAGATGTTGACAAACGTGGCTGATACAAGAGAATCTAATCAGGAACTACTGTCCTTGGGAATGAAGTATATCTGGGAAGGACATATAAGCTAAGATGTTTTTTAACAAGTTGGAACTAGCAGCAGAAGAATGATAAAGAGTGCCCTTAAATGAACTATCCTCACTATTACACCAAAAATCACACCCCTTTGAGTTGGAGAGCCTGGCCCAAGCAGAGACCCTGATTTACTGGGCATGCGTAGTAAATTTTAAGAGTACTGCATCTTTAAACTGAAGTGAGAAGAGAACTAACAACATAGTGAGGAGGGTATGTCTAACAGGCAGAACTGACATTTTTAACTATATGAATATGCAATGTGATTGTAAACAGTGTGCTAGCTTTGTGGAGTTACCACCTAGCACCCATCTCTGCACAGACATGCAATAAACTGATATCTGGGCTTGGTGTGCGTATTGGATGCCGCACACCGGGTAACGAACTGCGTTTGTGAGACAACTGCACCTACCAAAGCAACTTGCACGCAACCTCTGTTAATCACCCAGCTGTAATTTGTGGATTCGTAAAGTCTCATAGCAGCTAAAGCAGGCTTACCACTAAACAAAAATATCTTCAATTTAGAGCTTTATTCTGGTCTTTGGGCTGCTGTTCCCTTGAGCTGGCAGAATTGTTTCTGCAGCCAGGTGGTGAACCTGATCAGGTAAGTGGAAACCATCCTGGCAGAGAAATGTAACAGTATTAATGCAAACCAGTTCTCTGACCTCAGCTGCAGAAAACATCTGCCAACACAGAGGAAACAACAGCTTGAATTTGGAACAGGTAGTAGACTGCTACTTCTTTTCATGGCAGCAGTACCAGCTTCAGTGTTTATAAAACTATCGTCTGTGTTACTCAGCAAGACTTGTAAAGTTAGCTGCAGAAAGACAAGTTGTTAAACATCTTCTTGCAATAAGCTTCTAAAAGAGAATTATATCAGAGAAAGACCAGGATGAATGACTTTTCCTTATTATTTTATGATCAACATTTTGTACTTTCCTGTGGCGGTTTCTGTTTGTTTGTTCATTTTTTTTTTCCCTAGAAGGACAACATTTCAGTCTGCCACCTAATGACCTGAATGGAGCAACACCAGCCTAAACCATGACCTGGTCAGAGAGACTCTTGGGAAAACTGGTGTTACAGAGGGTAACACTGGTAACATGTAACCTCTGCATCAGCTACAAACTTCCTTTATGAAGTCCTGTTTTAACCTCCTGGCCTCCTCAGCTTGAAAGAAGCAGGAACAGAAAATTACCACAGCTGTTGGGAAGATAGGGACAGTGTTTCGCAAACTGCGAAACCCCACTATTGAGTCATTAAACGATTAGCATGAAGAAATACTAGAATATTTTATATTTTTTTTCTTTCCCATCAATACAGAAACAACTTGTTAATGCTCCTTTCAGCTTTCCCCCCACCCCATCTCAACTAAAACTCTTTAAAATCTCACCTGTGAGCTATATTTGCAGATAATACATAACACTTTAACAAAACTACAAAGGATTTTTCTGCAGACAATTCGAGATCTCATTCAACTCACAGCAATACCAAGAAGATTCTTTTCACCATCTTTTTATCAGTGACTTCATGTAAAGGAGTATTGTGCGCTACTGGCAAGATCCGCAAGTGTAAATGAGGAATGCTTAGAACAACGAATATTGGACAGCTGTGGGCACATAGTCTCTCATCAGTTTAAGACAAGATTTACCCCTAAATGTGTGTAAAGTGGCTTTCTGTAAAGTGCAATAATTTAAAGACAAAATTATTTCTTTATGTTATGACTAAAGACACAGATTTTCCCTTGATCTCTTTGCAAAAAAACCCCCAGGATTTTTCAAAAATATGGACTTCCAGTGCCACAGGTGATAGTTTTTCCATTATTTAACATGTAGGGGAACTATTACAGAGATCATACGGGTATCTTAAGCACACACAGATTTAACAAAAACTCCAAACAGCCAGTATGTATCTCCAGTACCACAACAACTGAAGAGTGTTCTAAAAGTTTAGTATCTTAAGGTTAAAGCATATTACAATTCCTCTTCCTTTATTAATCTATTGCGTCTGATCTTCTGTCTATCCATTGATATCACAGCATATCATACTACAAAACAGGACTCTGTCTTGGTAATGATGCCTAGAGGAGCTAGTTTCCCAAGCATGGATAAAAATGATTTAAAATGTTTTCTGTACTTTGAAAATTATTAGAAAATATTTCCATTATAAACATTAAAAAAAAAGTGTTTAAAAAAAAATGACATATCAAGATACGATAAAAGAAATTTGATTTCCCCCCTTTGGTAACTAGGTAACTTGCTAAAAAAGGACAAAGCCAAAAAGGCATTAAAGGCATTATCCATTAAAAGTTAATTCAGGGAGGTTATATATTCTGTGATGGATTTAAATTTGCTGCAAATTCTGCATTCATGCAGGTTTATCACAAAGCAAGCTAATAGCACAAACGTACATTTTTCAAATGCATGGAGATCTTTGCAGTCAGGTGAAATGCAGATAAAAAAACTACTGAAGTGCAAAGCACTGGTCCAGGTCCCTTCCCTTCTCTCTGTGTGAGTTATCTATCACCTCATTTAGAAAAGCCAAGTACTTAAAAGCAATAAAATGAGTATTTAAGGACCCTATAAATCTTAGGCTTCCTACATCATACACGCACTATTATTTCTAGGTATAAAGGAATGTCTATTTCATCATAACAAAACAGCCTTAGCTACAGAACTCAGAATAAACATTTTTCTCTATGTAAACATAGCATAAAAAGACCTGCAAAACAGAAGCATGAAAGTATGCAATATGAAATATTGCTCAGCCTCAAAAATAAGACGAATGTAAATAATTTTACTATAAAGACTGTTCCTCTTGGACGGCTGGCACAGCATTATTGCCAAGAAATAGCACATATAAATATTTTATCACATATTTCTTGACAGTTAGAGGGGTTTTTTTATCAGCTGAAAGGACTGTCCATACTCGTCTGTCTATGTGGTGCACTGCATATCCATAAAACAGGAGACACTATCCACTAAAGCGTGTGCCTCCCAGTGTCCTCCACACCACCTTCAAGCTCACTGCCTCACAGAAAACAGCTGCCATGCATCACAGGACAGTTACTGTGTGCTATGGATACCCTACATTTCTGTTAAGAAACGTTTTATAGTTTCCCTTATATTTGACAGCATCTTTAGATCGATCTCCAACAGGAACCCACTTCATTCAGCACACAGGGTAGATGATAGTCTCGTAAGACCTTGCTTTTTCCTCATTCAGTGAGAAACTCAAGCCTTTCTTACTGCACGCTATTCAAATCCTGCTCTAAAAAATGAAATGGTCAATTTTCTCCTCGCCCCCCTTTATTTTCCCCCCAGCCCCTTAAGATTTCTTAGCAAGTGTGAGCCTGGTTGTCTCTGGAATAGTGAGTTTACTCCTGCAAACACCTAGCAGGTACAAAGAAAGTGTTGCTGGGGCAGCTGCAGACCTGAGCTTGGAGGAATCCTCTGACTTTAAACGCTAAATTGAGGCACTGCTTCCAGCCCCGAGGGCAACCCCAGCACGCAGTCCCTCCCACTCGTGGAACGTATTTCCTAGTGCGTGGGGTTGAACTGGGCAGCCTGCCTTCTGCATCTTTCCACTAGATTTGGGTTCTTAGGGACCAGCTGCAGTTTCTGTCAACCTTCAGTCTCGCTAAAGTACTTGTTAGTGAATTTTATGTACGAAGAAAGTTGTGGCTTTAAATTAATTTGAAAATTCGAAAATCTTACGCAAAGTACAGCTTTTGTGATCACTCAGTGTCCCATTTTTGCATCTGCAGATCATGGATTACAATTTGCAGATGTCTCATGGCTGTAAATGAAATCACCTGTCACTGTGCCCAAATATATGACGACCTGAATAATACTAATTGCTGTAAAAAAAACAAATAAAGAGCCCCATGCTAAGCTACGTCTCTCTTTGCACTCCACTTCTCTTCCTCTCCCTTCCAGCTTCATGCTTCTCAACTCATCATCAAACTGGTTGCTAGCAAACACACCCTTGCATGGGGCAGAGCAAAACACAGATGGCCCATGTGCATCAGGTATAGGCGCAGATATTGCTACAAAAATATGAACATATATTGCTTTTGGATGCAACGTGCCTCGTAAGCACGAGTGTTGCACATCTGCAGCACGAATTGTCCAGAAACCTGGATAATCCACCCATGGATAAATCAAAGGCAGACTGCGCACCAACACAAAGACCACGTACGATACCCACAGTTACTGAGAACCTCCAAGCACTCCAGAAGAAGTATTACCTCTAGTCTCCTCTAACTTCCAAATCTTTCACCAATTATTTTAGTGACTGGTTTTCCCACTCTTTTTTTTTAATCTATTTTTACTTATCACCTGTGTAAAAAGTCAGTCTTAAGAGTATTTTATTTGACTGTGGCTCTGGGGGCTGACCCTATTGATAATGTGAGTAGGTTATCATGGGGAAAATGTGTTCCCCTTGCACAACAAACAAAATGTTGACTATCACACTGAAATTTAGTTTTAAGGCACAGAGATATCCGTAAACACCTTACTATAATATGTATCACTGCTTCTGCAGAGCAAAGTTAAATTAGGACAAAACAAAAATTAATTTGTAAAAAGCTTAACAACTCAATTTTTTAAAGCTTTTTAACTTCTTTTAAGCTATTTATTCTTGCTGTCTCAGCTTTGGAAGAGGTTTTCCTTAACAGTGACTGAAAATTCCAAATTCATTTCTTAGATACACTTCAGCTCAGTAATTCACTTTCCCTATACGTTACTTTGTTCAACAGCTTCTTTTACAATCTATTAAAAGTAAAAATAATTTTCTTGGGGAAAAATACCATTATGTCTACCCTTGACTCATAGGAAAAAAAGAAAAAATAATAAAAATCAAAGTTAAGAGATATGTCAGAAACATGTATTTATATAACTGACTTGGTGTTTTAACTTGTCTTACTTGTCTTTACCCAGTTTCCCTGGACTAAATGGTATTTTGAAATAGTACAAAGGTAAAATAAAATAACCTTTGAGTTTCACCACATTTTGAAAGCTGCATGGCTTTTTGCAGCTGTGGTCAACAACACACTAACACTCTGAAGTTGAAGGCAGACTGTAACCAGTTTGTGAAAAGGCCCCAGAAACAGGCAAGGCTACACGTTTTCCAGAAGATGCAAAAACTGTAACTACCACTGCAGGTGGTAGGTACCACTTTCTGGCTTTTATTTCCCCTTACAGCGGACTGTTCCATTACCTGGAGAGAGAGAGATATCCAAGTCAAGCAAGATGGAACCCAAAAGTCTGGGGATGCTGGAAGTGTTTGCAGCCACATAAACTCTACAGTGGAACAAATGGAGACAGAACAAGTGCCTGCTTTTTAACCAGGCCGAGCAAGCCTGGTCTCTCCAGGAAGAGATTCATATAGCAAGCAGCAGAAGGACCATAAATTGCTTTCTGCCAACATTAGGTGAAGAATGATGGTTTCTATTGTGTCAAACTCCAGACACTTATCACAAAACCCATTATGAAAGGCTGCAACAGAGAGACTAGAGGCAGTGTCCAGTTTTGAGATGAAAACACAGAAATCTAGGTGTCTATGTGCAGACAATTATACGTGCATTTTGTCTATAAGGTTGCATCACAATCAAATGGAGACACAGTCAGTATTACCTAGTGGCATCCAGAAAATTAATTGAGCTGACCAGTCATAAGGTGTCTACTTTACAGGGATGGAAGTCAGTCTCTGGCCTCCACTGAATGAATTACACGGTCACTGAAAACTTATAGTCGACAAGAGCTTATGCACCTACAACACAGGGAGAGACCCAGACTGCTAATTCTTGAGAGCATTAATCATATTCACAGCAATAAAAGAGAATTTCCAACCCTGAGGGAAATAGTTTTGTCTGGCTCAGGCAACCTCAGCGAGCAGCACCAGTCATTTCCACAGATCCGTTCATCACCACACGAATTAGGTTTACACCAAGTGGAACCCCTATGACACGGGATGGAGTAAAGTAACCCTCATCTTGCTGAGCAAAGCAGAAGCAATAATAACTTCGTACTGCCAGAGGGACCTCCATTTCTTCCATGTGGACCAGGTACGAAGGACAGGGAAATACAACATATGATGCCTGGACCTCTCTGATTTGTCAATATTCATATTGTGCCCCATAGTGTAAACTGCTTTTGAGGAAGCCTACCGGGGTGAAACATGCTTGTTGAGGAAGTTCAAGACAGTACATCTTCCTCTGACCTTTCATTAACCCCAGCCTACGAAGGGGACACAGAATTAATACAGCTGGCCCTCTGTGAGCTGGGATTCACCAGGAATCTTGCTAAGGAAAGAAGAGTTGGTAGCAAGGAACAACGGCGCAGAAGATGAAAGAGCGGAAGAAGAAAAGACGCTGTCAAACTGTTTGGTGACTATGTTTAAGGTTCAGAGTTCTGGGAAATACAGGAGGAGGAGGAGGAGGATACAAGCTCTGCCAAACATATGGTTACTAGGAGTGTGAGACTGATCGCTGAGTCCCTGCAGGTGCCCAAGTGCTAAAACATCCCTAAGCCCTCGATAGAGGGCTTCAATGATTTAGGGTAGTACCTAAAATACAAATACACATTTTAACTGCGGTATCGTTAAGCAGTTGAAGATCAGGAAGATTTATAAAATGTATGGAATGCTCAAAAAGCCATGCACCAGCAACAGTGTGTTGTGGAGCAACAACAATGTGCATCTGCTCTGCTGCCCACCAGGTAAAAGCACCAGCTATCCAGAGTTCCTCATGCACAGTGGCTTGAGTTTTTTGGCTCAGAACTGGCAACAAATGTGCCTAGCAAATGGGGTTTTCTGCTGATTTTTCCCCAGCTTCCATCAGTCAATAGCAGATGGAATTTCATTTTTCTAACAATGACTATAGGCTTGGAATAACAACTCTTACATTTCCAACTGAGATGTTGGAAAGCAACAACAGCAATAAAAAAATCCCACACAAACATTCTGGCCATCTGGACACTGAAATGCAGAATTAATGCTTCACTACAGCTAGGCTCTTTTAACAGGCCCACATTCTCACCGTGGGTAGAATTAGGCACTGTATTTCTACAAACTATCATATGTAGAAGATAACTTGATATTCATAAAGAAATAGTTTTCTATAAATATAGAAAATGTTAATAAACCTGATGGTTTAATAAAAGTTTATGGAGATGCAGCCAAAACTATGACATCTGTTTGTAAAATGAGAAAAAGCTTACGTGTGAAAAACAGATCAAGTAATTAGTATTTTTAAAAATAAGACAGTTACTGCTGCAAAAATCTGCAAACTTGGTGGAAACTAATCTTTAGTTTGAAGTCTGGTGGAGCAGAATTTACATTACAGTTAGAGAATGAGAAATATTGACAGTCTTGACCTATTTTGCAGCTAGGACTGAGCAGAAGAGTGCTATAAGCACTTCTGGATTGCTGAGATAGGTTACTACAACAAAACACTCAGAACATGATTCACCTTAATACTGGTGTGTTTGTAAATATTAATTAGGGCTAATGACTCCATTTTAAAGTAAGTAATCACTATCACAATGATGATAAACTAGAGTTCTAATAATGTACAAAAGAATCATGAAAATGGTATCAGGGAAATCTCTTTTCACAGACATTTTTCTAACTGAGGTAACAGAAACCAAACTGAGCAGATATATTCTCAGCTTTGAATTTTGACTTTGAAGACGACTGTGTCTTCTTTGGACAAATCCATTACATGGAATTAAGTGATTGTGTATTAGCTGAGGAATACTTTATTGAAATCTGCGCCCTCGCCCTCTCCACCCATATAGAGAAGAGTGCAGAGAAATCCTATCTTTTCCTTCCCTTTTCCCAATTTTTTAAAAGATTTATTAAAATGCACAAAAAAAAAATGAATGGAAACATTTCATTTCATTTTGGACAAACCATGTCCACCGGTCCTCAACTGTTTGCATTTTTAGCTTTTCTTTTCCAAAAATCAATAAAAATGTTTGCAGTTAATATGAAATTTTAATTTTCAGAATATTTTAGGGAAGGAACTATTAATAATTCACATAGCTCCTCTACTGTACTGATCCTCTTTAAGATGTTGCAGAGCTCTACCTCCTTGGGGAAATGGGTGGTATGTTTTCCGGAGCTCTTTTGATGCACAGTAACGAACACGCCGTACACATCACCCCTTAGAAACCCACATAAATGTGCTAACTAGCCTAGACAGCCATCTCTGGTACTTGGCAGCACTGGGTAAGCCCAGCACATTAGAAATGGCGTATAGCAGGGACAATGCTATTAGGAGACTAGAGGAATGACAGTTGTGCTCATTCCCTCCAAGAATATTGTAAAAAAGGTGAGTTCTCATACACTCTCAAGCCCCTTCGTCACTGGGGAGAACAGCTGTGTTTAAGACACCTTGGTTTTAGCAGAACTTAAAAAAAAAAAATTGAAAATACAAGAAAGAGGTTACAGGCCTAACTTTACACAAATTAATAGAGAATCAAGATTAAAATCTGGAGTCAACACATCTTACAGACTATTAGAAGAAATTTTCCCTTTTCTTAGCCATGTTAATGGAAAAGGTTTGGATATTCCTGTGTATGTACAGTTTATTTTTGAAGGTAAACATTAATTCTTTTCTAAGAATTATATTACATGCTCATTCTCTT
>Ga0181612_156939_pt1 | contig 11105 bp, 6 predicted proteins | sample HoacroProtozoa21_FD_119630 | JGI IMG/M metagenome (GOLD analysis project Ga0181612, IMG submission 119630) | Hoatzin crop microbial communities from Cojedes, Venezuel. Combined Assembly of Gp0051906, Gp0051904, Gp0051908 | reverse complement strand
TTGGAAAAAAAATGGAAATCAACCCAAAGGGGGGGAAAAAAAAACCAAATTTTGGGGTTAAAAAAAAAAAAACTATTTCCCTTTTTTTAAAAATTAAAAAAAAATTTTTTTTTTTTTTTTTTTTAGCTTTTCTATTGAAAAAAAGAACAAAACTCAGAAAAAGCCATAAAAAATAGTGCAAGGTCTTGAAAGCAAATCCATAGTGAGACTTAAGGAATTCAGTGTACTTAAATCCTGAAGGGACTGCTAAAAATGGACAAGTTAATCACAGGAGGGGAAAGGAAATAAATGGTAAAAAAATCCTTTAGCCAAGTGACAGTGTAGAAGGAAATTTGAGAGCTAAAGAAACTTGAATCAAAAATAATGTACAAGCCTAAAATTGAGATTAATTAACCACTAGACAATTTAAAGTGGTGTTTTCAAATGATGATTCTCCATCATTTGAAATCACGAGTGGATATCTTCCCAGCTGGATGAAGTGCAGGCTGCAGAGCCGTTGCTGTGCTTGGCCATCCCATGCTCTTTTTCAGACTAACTCTTTAATCTGTTTATACTTGACACCATCCACAAAGACGTATGAAGCTTTTAATAGAAGACTATTCTTTGTGGCCTTTTTCTATCATCAGAGCAAGGGCAGTAGATAATAACCTCTCATTTTACAACTTCCTCTGTAAATGTTGGCTTGACAATTAGCATTTTCAAAGACTAAGAGCAACTTTCAAAGACAACCCTCACCAAACAGAAGGTTGATTGTCGAACCAAACATCAGGATTAATGGCAGAGCGTTAACACAGTGACAAAGTCTACCTCAAGTGTTTATTTGGTGCCATTTTCTGTCCTTGCTAATACCGACGCAATAAGAAGATGTCAGCTCAAATACTCCCAGAGTTAGCTTTGAAGAATGTGTTTACGAATTCCGTGTTTGTAGAATATTGACCTGGAGCGCTGGGAACCTGTTGGTGCTCCTGGAACTTGGAGGGACTGAAATGTTGATGCCGCCACAAAGCTCTGTCCAAGGCAGCGTGCCACTGCCTGTCTTGCCAGCACTTGGGGCAGCCTTGGCGTGACCTGACAGGTCTTGGGCTTCAGCGCCGCTCTGCCTCAGCCTCTCACTGACAGCTGGCTCCGTTTGCAAGCAGTTAGAAAAAAAGAATGGGTTTTGCCACACTTTTTCAAAGTATTTTGTCATACTTCTGTTGTCAAAGTTCGGTGTACGTAGTTGTTTGAGAGTTGAAGTTTTGACCAGCTGACTGCTTTGGCTGCTGATCTGAGCAGGTAGGACTACTTGGTGGTTGAGCCTTGAGCTTCAGACTCTCGGTTTTGTGTCTGTTCCTGGGGTTCTGGAGGTTACCATGGCAGTAGTGGTGCACTGGCTTCATTTGTTTAAATCTGAGCAGTGTAAACCATGTTAACATATCCCATCGTGATGGCTGTTCGTAAGGACAGGAATAAATCAATTAACTAAGTGGATCGTATAGTTCATACAGAGCACCTTACAATGTCCTTCTCTCATACCTTAAGCTGTGATGGCAAGAACAGAGGGCAGTTGAAAAGGACTATCCAGAACTGGTGGTATATCTGTTTTAAACAATTCTTCTGCTCATGCAAAACTGAGAAGTGGAAGCTATATACAATAGAAGCAGAACAATGGGAGGGAGGTCTTGACTGCATATTTCAGAATAAAGTTGGAGTAGAGCAAAACCAGAAGACGTTAGCCTTTACTCACACTGTGCCCTAAAGGCCTGGCATATGGTCATAGCTTTACAAGCGAAATCACTTTTATTCTTCCATAGAAAATAAACAAGTTTTTTTCTTGTTTCTTTTTTTTTTTTTTTAAATCCACAAGTATCGTTCCCTTTTCTTTCTGTTTCATAGTGTTCTGCATCCATTTTTTTGCTTGGAAATTAACATAGTACTGGATATTAAATAATTTGGTGTACAAATGCTACTATTTCCAGTCCTTTACCATAAGCATGGACAGATGCAACTGTTGCCAGATGGAATCTTTTCTGAATATAATTCTTGCCTGCAGTTCAGATTCCCTACAGCATCTCGCACTAATGCAGTGTAGTTTAGAGAGCTGTTAACCATTAATTAAATTCCATTTTATTAGATGGTATCTCCGTAAGTCATCAAAAGTGAGGCAAAAGAAATAAAAAAAAAAGTTTTCAATCAGTTTTACATCTGAAAGTAAACAGCCTTAGTCGTTTGTAGCACTGACAGAATTAAAACTTGTGAGCAAAGTTTGTCCAGCTGCGATTCCGAAGGAGGACTGTTCCGTAAGGCAACAGCATGAAAGCAGGCTCTCCTGCCACTTACGCTGGGCAGTTTAATTTTGGAAACAGTTTCTTGGTTCTGGGAAATCCGTCAACGTGTGCAAAAGCAGACCGATAACTTTCAGTTTAAATCCCCTGAGCGTTGTGATGGGATAGTTGAACTCTGAAATTTTTTAAAAACGAATGAAAATGAAGAGCTATTGGAATTCGTGTAAAGGGGGACTTTGAAATCTTTTTTTAAAAAAGCTATCTAAGGATGTAGTAGCAGTAATTTTATACAAACTGAAGGCAAGAAAGGAGTTACTGCAGCAGCTGAGCATGGGCTGAACTTCCCTGCTTCAAAGCTGACAAAAAGATAATTCAGAATTTTCTGAGATGAATATAGTAAAATTGGAGAAGCTTATGAGAAGAGCCAGAAGAACAATTCAAGATCTGGCAAACCAGTGTTATCTGAGAAACTAAGTCTATTCTGCTTACTGAAGAAAATGTTAACAAGTGACTTGATCAGGCTGTATAATTATCTTCCTAGGGAGAAGATTTCACATTCAGAAGGGCTCCTTTAGTAAAAAGAAGGGGTACAAGGCAAAACAGCTAGACGTTGAAGCTAGTTGAAGTTAAAATTAGAGGGAAAATTGGATGCACGTTTTCAATATGAATGTTACTGGAATACCACTGTATTTTCCATTACCGTTAAATCAAGAAAGAACAAAGCAGACCAGTTTTCAAGGGGTGCAAACTTTGGTAGTAGAATAACGCAAAATACTAGGAAATTAAAGAACTAATGGAAATAGCTTTAAAATTTTAAAACCAATCAGCTTTTCAATTTTAAAATTGCAAACCAGAGCTACAGGGGCTCTATTTCTTTACCTCCCTTCGGTTCAAGCATGTCCCTAGCAAGCCAGTGCATATTCACTGAGTATACTTACGTAGCAAAAAGCAAGTCTGAGGGAATAGCTGGAGAAGAGGATCTTCAGAAATGAGATTGTCCCCAAAGCCTCTTTTGTGAGGAACAAGAAGAAAAAGAAAGCAGAGATTTATTTCCTTATGAAAAAGTCAGTGTCTAGCACCTGCCTTTTTCCTCTGCTTATTCAAATCTGGAACTTAGTAGAAGCTGATGCTCAATCAGTGTAATGACAGTGGATTTTGAGGCTGCTGTGGATTTTGATGGATTGGTGCGTGGGTTTCAATCTCTTCAAAAGTGTGTATCTATCCCTTCTCTGTCTTTTCCAGGCATAAAAATTAACTGTGTGACCAGGCTGTAAAAGAAAGATGGCTACACATCCAGACAGTATGGGTGGTTGCTGCCAGAGACAGTGGTCCATCTTCTACATCCATACGTCTCCCTTTTCTCAGTGTTGGAGTGTCCTGCTTTCCTTTTGCTCACTCTGCTGGCTTTGCTGAGCTGGCTCCTCTGCCTAGGCATTAAGCTATTCTTTTTTTTTTTTTTCTTCCATACTGTTTAGTTGAGAAAGTTTATCAGTAGAATCTGTTCGGAAGGCCACTAAGACAGGCCAGCACAAGAGAAGAGGCAGGAGCACGCGACTGAGAGTGGGAAGGGGGGCATGCAAAGGGAAGGGTTAATGGAAGGGACCATCCTGCAGCACTGAGCCACAAATCAACTTAGAAATCGCCTGTGATTGTGCCCTAGCTGTAGTCACATGGAGCCCTCACGCTGCTTGGTGATAGATTATGTTTTCAGTGCTTATGAAACTCAAGCTACCCAGAGACTTTTTGTGCTACTGCTGCAGCTTTATATAACTGTGGCCATTACTGTTTCTTTTGTCTTTGTTCTTTGGAATGTTTAAGAGAGTTGTGCACATGCTGTTTAACGAGATTTATTTGGCCTGCAAGCTGCAGATGGGCAGAAATCAAAGGAGGTGGAAGTGGACATTGACATGACCTCCAGCATGTTGTTTATGGAGAACATCCTTCTAGTGATGTATGACAAGTCTGAGTCAATGATTAGTATCTATTAGCTCTTTGAAAAATGGAGAAAGCAATAGTTCCTGATGGTGCATGTTTTAGATCTGGTTAAAATGGAGAAGCCTGATGTGAAAAGAAGAAAAAGCTTTGGTGTCTGTGTATACAATTACACACATCACCAGGGCATCTTAACACTCAAAATACACAAGTTATGTTAGTAGGAAGAACTGTGCTCTAGATTCCTTCTCCCCTGTCTCCCCTCTGAAACAGCTGGATTTGATTATTTATTATTATTCACTTCTTTATCCTTTTTCCTCTAAATTCTCTTCATTTTGTTTTTGTTGGAAAGCTAAATCAAAGAGGAGCTTTACATTCGGTTCTGATCACAGTGAGCAATGTGATAACTTGTGCAAAAAAAGAATTGTAAGGTTTTGTGTGAGCCACCTCATGCCAGCTCTCCTTCAGTTCAGCCATGTCATGAAGACACGGACAGGCTTTCCAAGAATTTGGGGAAATTCAGATATAATATTAGCATGAAAAATCTCTGCAGTTGTCTAGTATAGCTGGTAAAGTGATTTCTGACTTTCTAACCGCTAACGTTAAGTGGTACTGCAACAGTATTTGCAAGGTTCAGCAGCCTGTTCATGGACCTTTTTTTATATAATTGCATATAGAATTGAAGTAAAAGAGATTGGTCATATACACCTAAAGAACTGTGAGCAAATCCACACATACGCGAAATGAGGGCAGTTAGAACTGTAAAAAAAAAAAAATCTTTTATAGTTTTATTGGTAGGACAAAAAAAGTCTTTTTCGCTTGAAAAGGGTTGCCTTTTCTTCAGAAAAAAAGATTGAAAAATTAATTTGTAAAATTTAGAAGAAATAATACCACAAAATATTCCTTTGCTTCTATTATTTATGCCAGCAAGGAGTACTTGTACCGAAAATGTTGGTACAGAGTCCAAAAGGACCGTTGTCTTTAAAATGAGACCAGAGACTCTTTATACCAGCAGTACATCTTCAAAATGAAGTTTTCTTCAGAAGCAGCCCCTCTTCCCCACTATCCTCTACTTGTTTGAGGAGGTCAGTCCACAGTGACAGCTGCCCTTCATCTTTGCAGTGTCCAGGCAAAAAATCTTTTAGGAGAAGTGGTGATTTGGATTTGGAGTGGAAGATACGAGAGGCTGCGTGAGTTGATCAGATGCGAGCCTGCGATGCCTCTGTGTCTCTCCGACAGGCTGTGCTAGAGGACATGGTCTAGCAGAGCAGCTCTCATAAATTCTTTTGAAATTATTTGAATGCACTTTCAGTAGGAGGAGGGAGAGCTCTATTGTCTGCGAAACTGAGTCTCGCACGGAGCAAACCGTGTGTGTTTGTGGCTGGGCTGAGACATAAAACAATCCAGGGGCTCCAAAACACCTAGTTGCCGGTGTTTCCTCATGTTGCTTTGGAGGTGCAGCTTGATAAACAGAGTAACCAGAGTTTTATGTAACTTTCCGTGAATCGTTTTCCTATTACAGAAGGGATTTTAGTTTGTTTCCCAGTGGCTCCGCTGCAACAGAGCAGTGACGTTTACTCCAGAGAATACTGGAGTGCCTCTGTGGGAACGTGTATGTGTGTGGAGAGACGATAGTATCCATGTTTGTATGCTGTCTTTCGGGTGTTGGCATCTGCATTGCCAGCTCACAGCAGTGAGATCCTCTAGGATTAGCCCTAAATCTTAATGAAGACCTCCTGTCTTCGGAAATCCTCTTCCACAATGGTTTTCAGTGCTTTAGGCAGGCATACAACTTTCCTTTCCCATTCATAACTTGGAGACTTATCCTTTTTTTTTTCCTCTTTTTTTTTTTTTTTTTACTCCGCTTTCACAGAAATTAAATGGCAATGGCTGGCTCCAATCACCACATTCTCTCTCTGCTTAATTTCTGCTACAAAGTTCTCCAGTTCTTTTATCTGCACAGCTGTTTTTAATGGGCTGTTCAGAGAAGGAACTGATAATGGGCACTTTGTGCTGTTTGGATTATCACTAGTTCTAAGGTTGGCAGCCAGCATTGGCAAATATGCTCTTCTTTAGGCAGCTTTTTTTTTTTTAGCTGGACAGCAACCCAATGACACTAGACAAAGCTGCAGCAGCCTGCTAGCTGCTCGCTCTGCTTCAGCTCCAGCAGCTGTGACTATCAGCTTGGGAACTTTTCCTTCCTTTCTTTATTTCTTAATTTTTTTCCCTTATCCATAATCCTTGGACTTGTCTTGAAGGGAAGCTAAGGGTGATGTTGAGATTCATCAAGATACGTAACACATAAAACAGAAGGGGAGTATGAAATATTTTTTTATGACAAGGCTGGTTAATAGATGTGCAAAGTAGGGGAGTGTCTAAAGACACTTTTGAAAATGCCCCACCCTTTCCCAAAATTAATTCTAAGGCTTGTCATTTGTAACAGAATGTTTGGGAAATTGGAGAGGGGTGGATAGTGTGTGATCAGAGTCTGTGAAGTGGAAGGAGGGTTTGTATCCCTCTCTTCTTTCCTGTAGGTTTCTCTGATCACAGTGAAGGTGACAAACAGTTGAAAATAGCCTGTCTGGTTTTTGTATCCTCTCTTGACCTCTGGATAGTTTGGATATCTCTACAATTCTCTGGAGGAGAACAGAGAATACATGAAGGAAAGAATATAAAGCAGAACTTTCCTGAGTAAGAATATTCTTCTGGTCATTAGTATTGGCTACCGGCTTAAAACGAGGACATGTAACGAAGAACTCAGGCTTCTTATTTCAGCCCCGTACGGATACTATCATCATTTTTTTAAAAATCACTATTCTCTTAAGGTCAGGCCAGATGCAGAGTCACTATTGAGTCTGCTGTGTGGCAACAATAAGCAGTTTATTCATCTCACCGAGTAGCTTAAAATACTAAACCCGTTGATTTAGTTATGTTTGAAAAAATGTTAGATACTAGTATGGGAGCAGTTTCACGCAGTCAGCCACTGTACAGTGTGTCTTCAGTTGCCAGGGGTTTCTAAGAGCTGTTTCTTCTCTGTAGTGTGTGCTCTAGTTCAAGTACTAAGGAATTTTACTTGCACAGAGTTAGTGTCTTGATTTCTGAAAGTGCACTACGTTTTATCTGAGATGGCAACATTTTCTGATTTCTGTATGTATTTGTAGGTATCTAGATTTCTGTACTGCTTAGTAATTTTATTCTGATTTTTGGTATATGCACATGCAAAAAGTCAACATAGTTTGTCAAAGCTGCAGCTGTAAGAAATACTACATGGTATTACTTCTTAGTACTAATTACAGAGTTGCAACAGCTTTTCCTTAATTTCTAAGAAAAAATTATATCCTCTTGAAAAATAGGAAAAGAAGGTTCAATTTGTTCAAAAAATTACTAAAATTTATTCCCAAAAGGGAGAAACACCCTCAAATAACTGACATTACTGCTGGAGAAGTTGTTGTTCTCTTCCTGAATTGCCAGAAAGTTGCAGAAATTTTTCAGGATTTTTCCCTAACATTTCTTGAGAAGCTACCTTTTTTATAATAGGGAAATAGGGAAGTACAAAGTGCAGGTAGCTAAAGGAGATTAAATAAACCTAAAAAAACAGAAAAGGAGTTGGGGGAAAAGAGAAAATTATAATAAAACTGTTTTAATGTAGACATCTAGTACAGAACCAACATATGAGACAACCTTGTTATCAATATGCTTAGCACATTGCTTTAATTTAAATCCACAAGAAACTGTGCTTGTTCTTCCAGAAGAAAAAGGTCTGTGGACTCAATGTAGTCTGACTGCTCTCAAAAGCAGTGTGAAATTTTCATGAACTTCAATTTCTGAAAAATTGTCTGCACGGTTTTTTGCATATGCATGAAAAAATAATTTTTTAATATGACAATAATATTTAGTATTTTCATCGTACATTCCAATTCTTGAATTGCTTTGTACGTATTAATTGTCATGACACCTCTGTGAGTTATGTAACAATGTTAAGGTGAAAGGAATAATTCACAATGAATAATTTATTTGAAGAAGTTAGTCCCTTGGTTTGCTCTTAGAATATCCATCATAATCTTACTACTGCTAAGACTTGAAGCATTTAAAAGTTGGGTTTTTTTTTTCATTTTGCATTCTAGCGATGTTGATTAATTGCAGATACTTCTGTTTGACTTTAAGGTATTTCAGCTACATTTTTTTGTGCTTGATGTGATAAAATAAAACATTAAAATAATGGTAAGATGGTAGGAGGGTGATCAGGAGATGAGTATGTCCTAGTCACAAATCACGCTTTCCTTTTGTTCTGTCTCCACAATTCATTGCTCTCTGATGTGTTCAGATCCTCAGGCCAGGGCACTAGAGGTCTTGGGACGTAGTTTTTTGTAGCAGAGAGATGGGGCAGTTTTCCCTCACTGGTTAAACTTGCTTTGCTCTAAAATGAAAGAGCATTAGCTTGAAGTCAAGTCCAATTTGTAAAGCCAGTGTGACAGATATACTGGATGTTCAAAGTCCAAATATAATCTGGTAGGCAGGAAGAAGTTAATGTATTTAAAAACTTGCTGTTTATAGCTGCTACGTGGCTGGAACAGGAGATTTCCAGCCTTGAAGGGCAGGCATCACATTCAACTGCTAAAAAACCCTAGAATCTTATTTTTGAGGAATAAAGAATTGAGAAGAGGGAAGGAGGAATTTTATCACTACAAGCATAGCATTGATATATTTAAGATTCTCATCATCTTATTAATACAGAAAACAGTAGGTTCCCTGATATTCTTTGAAATCAAGGGCCTGATGGAAGACAGTTGAAATCAGTGGGGAAAATGTCTCCAAGTGCTTCTGTAGGACTCGGATCAAGTCTTCGAAGTATGAAGACATGGTAATCAAGAGTAACTGTATGTTGAAGAACTACAATGAAAATCTGAGCTATGCTCACTCTAGTAGGATACAGTAAGAGAAAGCGATTATGATTACTGGATTTCATAGTAAGTTTAGAAATCTTTTCCTGCTTTGGTTTAAAGAAAAATGAACAAAACATTACAAAACTTCAGGTGTTTATAACCCATATTTTATAGTCTAAAGGAAAGTTTCCACATCAACTTAAATACAACACGTGTTTATATTAATGACACTATATTGTATTGTCAGTTTCAGTAAACCGATGTTGTTATAGACCCGACGTATGGAAAGTGTCATGAATGAGGCTGCACAAGGGCACACGCTATCCAAGACTTAAAAAAAAAAAAAGTTATTTAACTTTTAGGAACACTAAAAACACAAACTGTGTCACATAAAATTAGAAATCAGTTCATAAAATAGTAATAACTGACCTGCACAATGTAAATTTCCTGAAATGTGCACTCATGTTGGCAGCAAGTAACAGCTAATGAAGGGAGTTTACAGAGCTGATTAACAAGGCCCTATGCTTTTTATTAGACTCATTTTGTTAATCCCTAAAATTAAGGAATTCCAGGTGTATGGAGCCAAGTATGCAAATGATTTCCTTCCGTCTAGCTGCTGATTTCATAAAAGGTCCTCCAAACAGTGAAATAAAACACGACATGCATAACGTGGAAAGCTTTACTGCGTATGAGAGAACAGTCTGGCTTTGCAGAGTTAAGCACAGTGTGCTGTAAACTCGCCACAGATACAAATTTGAACAAAACTGTAAAAGTAATATAAAGAAGTAAATTAAAGGAATCAATAAAATGGAAGAAGAAAAAAAGAAAAAAAGTGCCTTCAGTTTACTGGTTCTCAGTTCATCTGTTGTTACAGCTGAAAACAATATACGTGAAATTAAGCTTATCAGACTAGTGTAAGGCATACAGATCTCTGCTGAAGGAGTATCAGATGTAAAATGATAAAGGAAGCCATCATAATCTGCTAAAGATGTACCAATTAGTCTGGTGGTGCTATGGTACTGCCTATGCTTCTTATGTACAATTAGACTTTTAAACTGGTGTATTAGTCTATAACGTATGCAAATACCTAACTCACTGTTTAATTTTGGGTATACAGGCCTGGCACCATTAAAGTCAATGACAGAACTGCTCTGACTAAAACAAATATATACCCTCAAGCTGCTCATTACTTTCACCTTTCATCCTCTCACAGTTCGCCAAAGTACTTTGGCATGTGAGGAGTCGCAGTAACTTAAAATTAACCCTAGCTTTTGAAATTCAACAGGCTATAAAATACTCACTACCTTTTGAGGCAGATTGCTTCTGTATGACATTAGATAGACAGTTCATTTCCACATTCAGTTTTAAAAGCTTACAATTTGTGCAAGTCCAACGTTACATGTTTCAGGATGCTTTTCCATATAGCCATGGATAGGCACTGTCCATTCATCTGGTAATAGTCCTTATTTACCTCGGGAAACAGATGGGGCTATAAAACATGCAGGAAAGGGAAGAATTTCCAGATTGGCAAGCTGTGGTTTGCCTGGAGTCAGTGAAAAGCCATGAGGCCGAATCCTGGAAATGAAGACTAAGCAAGGAGTGAGTTCGGTGGGAGGTAGCGTGCTGCTGTAGAAGCGCTCTCTTCCTAAGAGGCAAAGACTCGGGAGTCTGAGGTGAGACTGGCAGTGGCTTGGACGTTGCGATGCGAAAGGTATTAATTCCACACAAATAACTCAGCTGTTAGTCTCTGGGTGCTGGAGTCCATGGTAATAGAAAGAAAAGTTTCTGTACTGCTTTGTCCTGTATCTTGTATTCTTTACGATGCATATAGAATCATAGAATGCTCTTTAGGCTGGAAGGGACCTTTAGAGGTCATCTAGCCCAACCCCCCTGCAATGAGCAGGGACATCTTCAACTAGACCAGGTTGCTCAGAGCCCAGTCCAACCTGGCCTTGAATGTTTCCAGGGATGGGGCCTCCACTGGGCAACCTGTTCTAGTGTTTCACCACCCTCATTGTAAAAAATT
>Ga0181612_139636_pt1 | contig 11105 bp, 7 predicted proteins | sample HoacroProtozoa21_FD_119630 | JGI IMG/M metagenome (GOLD analysis project Ga0181612, IMG submission 119630) | Hoatzin crop microbial communities from Cojedes, Venezuel. Combined Assembly of Gp0051906, Gp0051904, Gp0051908 | reverse complement strand
TGGAGGTGTTCAAAAAACATATAGATGTGGCACTTTGGGATATGGTTTTGTAGGCGTGGTGGTGTTGGTTGGATGGTTGGACCTGATGACCTTAGAGGCCTTTTCTAACCTATGATTCTGTGATTCTCTTTGGATTTTGTGGATACTATAGGCACGTATTTCATATGGCTATTTAACTGCTGGTTTTAAAATGAAGTGTGCATGTTCGAAAACTATATAGTTGTGAAATCTGCAGAGTATTCTATCACTAATAATTCTGGATTGCTTGCTGTAGCAAAACCTTTAGAATAACAGGCTTAATTTTTTTAAAAAATTTTCGTGTAAGTTTTGCTCTTTTGGAGTTGATGATAAATCCTATTTAATATAGGGAATACATAAAATAATATGCTTTATTTTACTTTGAAAAATGTTACTATATTTTTATATTTTTTTAATTTTCAGAACTATGACAGTTTATGCTCCAGCTGAGCATCAACCAAAGCTTGGGCGAAGGAGACATGAGCTGACAGAAGTAAGGCTTTCAGTGTGTTTCAGTTTTGTGGGGTTTTTTAATACTACTTCTCTTCCTTTCTGTTTTTAATATTATCCACAGATTATTGTGGAGATAATGTGAAGATCAAATTCTCTTCTCTCTTTTAGCCTAAGTATTGCTTACCATTTAGAGAGTACTTACACAAAATGTGTGGAAGCAGATTTGTTTTGCTTGATCGCAAACCAAGGTGGATTTTGAACTCTACGCGGTTTCATGGCTGTGTGGATATAATCATGTTTTTAACAAGCAAAAAGTGATAACTATTCTGAAATCTAGATCCCCACAAGACATTTTTAATTATATTTTTCTACTGGATCTTCATACTTACTGTGTTATTATACAAGAAGAAATTAATATTTTAATGTATTGCAGCTTCCCTGTCAGCAATCGTGGAATAATTGTATTAATGACCACTTTCTTCTTCCCTTTCAAATCTTTATCAGCATTTAGAACAAGGTAATTAGTGACAGTGGGAATGACTGCTTTGTAGGGTTTATACTAGTGAAAGGAAAGACAGTCCAAAGTCATTAATGAAAATAAAATCAGGAGTCTTGAAAACATTACCCAATATTCCCTATAAAGTGAGGGAGGAGTAGGATAACCCAGGCATGATTTTTGCCAAAAATAGAATTAAAATGAAAAATGGGACTTGGAAAGAGTGGGATATCAGAATCAAGCACCTCAAAGCTAATCTCTTTTTTCTGTTACAGGCAGAACAAATTATATATGATCACTTTTCTGATCCCAAGTTTGTTGAGCAGTTAATTAAATTTTTGTCTTTAGAAGACAGAAAAGGAAAAGACAAATTTAATCCTCGTAGATTTTGCCTCTTCAAGGTAACTAGAGTTCAAGAACTAAATTGCTTCCATTTTGTAGATAATTATCAAAGCATGGGAAAGCCACAGACTACTTGACTTATACCCCACTGTTGCAAAATGTTGATTTTTAAAGGTATACTGCTGTGATTAATCCTGTTAATCCTCTCTTCTGATTAACTGCTTAGGGAAGCAGAGTAATATAAAAGTATGTAAGACACTTGTGTATAATTCTGTTGCAAAAGCAAAGTAATTTCACTTTCTGCATATTGAGATCTCAAGTGCTTTCTGATCTTATGTTCTTCTTACAAAGACAGTGGTTTAGATGGATAATTACTGAAGACACTTTCACATCTTGTTTTACAGGGCCTTTTCAGAAACTTTGATGATGCCTTCTTGCCAGTTCTTCAGCCCCATTTAGAACAACTTGTGGCAGACTCCCATGAAAGCACCCAGAGATGCGTAGCTGAAATTATAGCCGGCTTAATAAGAGGTTCTAAACACTGGACATTTGAGAAGGTGCTGATGTAGTATTTTTGAGTGATTCATGGAAGTTAAGGAATAAGTTTGAATTATTAATCAAATTAAACGTATGAAATTGAGGGCTTTTAATATATCACCAATGTCCAAGAAAGGACTGGAAAGCGTTGCAACACTTGGTGCTTCATTGCGCAACTTTGAGCACAATTCATAGCTTGATTTGGTGCCTATATAATACTAGGAGTTAGTAAAAAGGTTCAAGATTAAAGCTAAGAACAGGTTTTTGTTAGGGAGTTAGCAAAGTTGAGAAGGTTTGTAATTTCCACTTGGCATAAGTGCATATGTCCACCTCGGACTATTATGTCTCTATGTAGTTTAGACATAGCTGTCTAGATTATCTTTAAATGAATTTCTATACGGAAAAATAATTCTGGGAGAATCAGTTCCTTAATAAAAAAATTTAAAAGTAATTTTAAAACTGGGGGGAAGTCCTTGGAGTGTGCAAGACTGCTGTCCTACCAAAAGCAAAGTGTATGCAGTACAATTGTACTTAAATCACCATGAAAATGGTGCATACATAGTCCACAGTATTTCTAAAGACCCTGTAGATAAAATTTAAATGATTCTTGAAATCTTGTCTCTGATAGTATTGATTTCCTTTTGTAAATATCACACTGTAGCTGCTTTCAGAATCGGTATTGTTTTTCCATTATTTGAAAAGATGGAAGGATTTGGGTTTACAGAGGTTAGACAGCCATTTTGTCCTTAAATAGGCAAATCTTGTCTTTTGCCTTTTTGATGAGCAGGTGGAAAAACTTTGGAAGCTTCTCTGTCCATTGCTTCGAACAGCTTTGTCCAACATTACAGTGGAAACATATAATGATTGGGGCACATGCATAGCAACCTCCTGTGTAAGTAAAGGGGTACTTACTTTTAGTCTTGTAAAGCTATACCCAGATGGTCAAGTTTTACAGATAATATGCAAGTAAGAGCTTTATGAACAGAGATATTTGGGTATATTTTATCAGCTAAAACTGAGAACTGTGAATACAGTATAAAAATAATACCCATTTTAAAATCTCATAGCTTTTTTGGAAATTTTGTTCTCTTCTGCCCTTTGCAGACAAATGCAACACTTTAGAAAGAAAATAAAGCCTTAGTTTTCTTTTTAAGTATTTTGCAAGAGCTGTATAAGGTTAGTGGGTGGTGTTAATGTGTATGCTTGCTATGTGTTCAGTTTTTGTGGGAGTTCTTGAACTGAAATTACACATTTATTCTTGCTTTAGAAGTGTGCAGCTTAGCATTATGCTGTGAAAACTAAGTCTTAAGTTGTCTTCTAACGTACAGTAAGATTTCTATACACTGTGGTGGACTGGGAGTTGTGGTGTCTAAGAGGCAGGGTAAATGATAAGCCACAAATATCTTGGATCAGTAATTCTTTGAAATCACTCAGCAAAATTCAATGTAGTTTGTCAGCCAGAATCCTGGCAATTAATTAGCAAAATTCAGACATGATTATTCTTATACGTCAAAAATGAAGCTAAAATTCCTTCTATTCTTGTGATTGTATTTACCAAATAATTAAAACTGTGTGTGGTTTCATTGGGTTTTCCTCCTATCGAGATTTGTTGTGTAAAGATATTTAGCTTTGCACTTGCTTCATAAAATAAACCCAAGGGATGCAAAGAAAATCCCTGTTGAAACTTTCCTTGTTTATACAGTATTTGCATTTTAAAAATCCCTGATTTGCTTATATCTCTGATACCCGTTTATTTTCAGGAGAGCAGAGATCCTAGGAAACTGCACTGGTTATTTGAATTGCTGTTGGAATCTCCATTGAGTGGTGAAGGGGGATCATTTGTAGATGCATGGTAAAATTAATTTTAACTGTTTTCTTTATTGAGCTACAATAAATAAAGCATGGATGGATAAAATGTATTTAGAGCATGTTGTGCCAGCTAGCTTGTAGAAGCAGGGAACAGAAGTGCTCTGTTCCAGTTGGCTTTCCCAACGCAATGGCAGTTTCTTCATTAGTTTTTTAATGTAATTAAATCTAGTTAACAGATTGTGAAAGTTTAGAACTGGCAGAGCAGCAATACTGTTGTTTCTTTCTGTAATTTTTACCCATCTTTGCATGCAATTCACACAGAGACACTTTTATGCTTTGACACACACATAACATTCCAGAACAAGGCTTGGAGGGGACTGGGGAAGGGAAGAACAATTTTGCATGACTAAAGATAAGCTGTTGTGATTCCTAGCCGACTGTATGTACTGCAAGGTGGCCTTGCACAGCAAGAGTGGAGAGTACCGGAGCTGTTGCATAGACTGCTGAAGTACTTAGAACCTAAACTCACGCAGGTTTACAAAAACGTCCGAGAGAGAATAGGAAGGTCAGTGTTTTCTTGTACAGCTCTTGGGTTTTTTTCTCTTGATTTTATTTGGGTAATTGAATGTCTAAATAATTACACTGAAGTGGTGTCTGCTTATGTCTGTCTTAGTACTGGTAATAGAAATCAGGTAAATTATTGTTAACTGACTTGCTTCAGAAACTTCAGATGACTTCTCTAAATTTTGGCTTTTATTGTATATGGCCTGTTATGTTTATGTGTGATATCTCTAAAGCTCTTAAACGCCAACAAACAAACAACACACACACACATACACCCCTGCAAAAAAATCCACCAAAAAAACACCCCACAACCCAAATTTACTGTGTGAAAGCCCTAATTAGCCATAAATGTACAGGGAATCCTTTAGATAGCATCTTACTGACTTAAAAACTAGTTGCAGATCTGTTTGGAGGAGGGGGGTGGTTTGTAGCTTAGTGACTACGCCTACTTGATTCAAATGTCTGCAAAGAGAGTATTGAAAAACATTTGGTTTTAAATAACTTTGAAGTGAAGAGGAAATTTTCTATAAGTATTAAACTTCAAAGCTCAACAAATTGATCTCGGATCACTTTTAGCTATGTTCAGTTGTCATACTAACTGTTTGTTCTTGCTTTCTTTTTTTTTTTTTTTAGTGTTTTGACCTACATATTCATGATAGATGTCTCCTTGCCAAATACTGCTGCAACTAAATCTCCTCGTGTCCATGAATTTACTACCCGGATACTTGAAAATCTTAAACCACTCATGGAAGCAGATGAAGAAATTCAGAATCATGTTATGGAAGAGAATGGAGTTGGTGAACAAGATGAGCGAACTCAGGGCATTAAACTCTTGAAAACTAGTGAGTTACTTAATGAGGTTAAGAAATAGGGGAGTATTTTAGGGCGTGATGACTGAGGTCTGCAAATCCAAAAGTTGCAGTACAAAATTACACCTCTCAGATTTATGCTGCAACAAGGTATATGTTATTTCAGGGTTGAGGTTTATAACGCCAGCTTTACAGGCTGAAACTACCAGTATAGGTCCACTCTAAGGTGTGAAAATCTCCCAGGCGAGTCTTGCAATAAATTTGGTCTATAATTTGTTTTGGGATCATTACTATTTTTTATCTTCTTAATCAGTGATCATTTCTTTCATAAAAACAGTTCTGAAGTGGTTGATGGCAAGTGCAGGGCGATCCTTCTCTACAGCTGTCACAGAACAACTCCAGCTTTTACCATTATTTTTCAAGGTATGTGCTTTAATTATGCTTTTTTAGTTGTGTTTGATTATAAAGGACTTCTGTATGTAAAGCAAAGTTATAAGGGACTTTTATTTAAAAAAGAAAACCAATAGTGGTGATGATAAACATGCATCCCGAGGAGGCCCAAATGGGATTTTTTTAAGCTTATGTGTGTTTACAGCTGGTGATCTAGCCTGTTAAATGGTTTCCTGACAGTAATGACTTGTAGGTGAATGCCCTGTAGATGCGTAATTTGTGGGGTGAAAAGTTTCATTCATAGAATCATAGAATGGTTTGGGTTGGAAGGGACCTTAAAGATCATCTGGTTCCAACCCCCCTGCCATGAGTGGGGACATATTCCACTAGACCAGGTTGCTCAGAGCTCCATTCAACCTGGCCTTGAACAGTGCCAGGGAGGGGGCATCCACAGCTTCTCTGGGCAACCTGTTCCAGCGTTTCATCACCCTCATGATGAAGAATTTCTTCATAATATCTAACCTAAATCTACCCTCTTTTAGTATATCACGTGTTTATATAACACTTGTTTCCACTGCCCTGCTGTGTCCCGTATGCTGGCCTTTGATCTTGCACATTGGTGAGCTTATGAGGGGAGGGATGAAGGCGTGCATGGATCAAAGGTGAAGCTGAGGCTGAAGCAAGCAGGAAGGGCTTTGGAGTAGTGGCTGGGCTAAAGAGTGGAGATAGAAAATGTCTGGAAATGTGTGTGGATGAGGAAGAAGAAAATGAAGGATGTGTGGGTGTGAATGAACAGAGTGCATGATGAAGGTTGTTCTAACCTGACACAATGCTTTCTTTGTCTTCCCTGTACTTTCCCTTTGCACTGCGATACTTGCTCACCTAATCCTTTGCTTCTACTTTAGCACCTTGCCTTGCCCTCTCTTCTCATTCTCATCCCTCTCTCCTTTGTTAATCTGTTACAGTTCCCCTTCATTCCATGAGTGTATGTTGTTTCTGTTCTGATACTCATCTGTAGTTGTTTTCTTTTGTTCCATCATTATACAATTCTTTCTAAATGGTGGTACTTCTCTTGTTTTTCCTGGCATCTCTAATCCTTGTATGCTTTTGTCATTTAGTGCTGCATATCTGAAATAATATCTATTTGCATACTCCAAAGCATATGTCTGTCTTCATGTAAACATCAGTCAGTTATCCAACAATAATGTATGTGACCACAGAATAAAGGTTCACTTATGTGAAAGTGAGCTTGAAATACTGGTAAAGCTTTGTCTCAGTTTTGGACCTACATCTAAAATACTAAATTGATTGGATTTGATACCAAAAGAATTGCAATGGAGAACCGAAGTCTTAACAGCACCCATTTAATCTTCCTTAAGAGCGTCAGATTAGACATACAGTTTAGATAAGTAATGTATGGTGCACAGAACAAGGATCTTATGATTCTAGTCACTTTTTTCCACAGCTTATTGCTGAGAATATTTTAACATTATGTTGATGGTTTTTTCTACTTAATCTTTCAGCATTGTATTGATTGTATTTTTCCTAGATAACTTTCCTTTCATGAGATTAAACTAGAAAGTTTCAGAATTTTGCTCTTAGCAATGCTTATTTACTAACACTAGCCTGTTTTTTTTCTCTTCCCCCACCCCGATCTCATTCTATAGATTGCACCAGTAGAAAATGACAATAGCTATGATGAGCTCAAAAGAGATGCTAAGATGTGTTTGTCATTAATGTCTCAGGGTTTGCTGTATCCTCAGCAAGTGCCTTTGGTACTTCAGGTGCTAAAACAAGTGAGTATGGGTCTAAGTAGATTAGTGTCTTGTTATCTGATGCATTCTGTGGGGTTTTTTTTAAAAGATTATACAGTAATTGTGATTTGAAGAGAATCAAATACTGATTTTCTTAGAGGTGAAATTGTTTATTATAAATGTTTTAAAACATTCTTAGAAACAGTAAATGTTTGGTTTTCTTTTTTTCCTACTTCCAGACATTTAAACAACTTGTGTCTTGGTCAGAAAATAAACAGTATTTCAATAAATTAAAGTTGGTTCAGTAGTAGATCAGTTTAAGCCAAACGTGTCTCCTCGGGAGCATAACAGTTCACAATCCAGTTTCAAAGTGAGTCATCATAAAGAAGTGTCCTTGAATCTCTGCCTTTTTATAGTTTTACAGTATATTTATCAACACTGCAGCTTTCTGAAAAACAACACAAATTAAAATGCACTCTTGAATTGAGCTGCTTTCCCTTACGTTCTTCATTTCTCTCTCTCTCCCTTCCCCCCCCCCCCAACTTGTAGACAGCAAGAAGCAATTCTTGGCATGCTAGGTATACCATATTAACCTACCTCCAGACCATGGTGTTCTACAATCTCTTTATCTTTCTCAACAATGAAGAAGCAGTCAGTGACATTAGATGGCTGGTTATAAGACTCCTGGAAGATGAACAGCTTGAGGCAAGTGATACCTTTTCTGAAATGCTTTGTTTCACATAACTCGTTTCTTGCCCGTGTCAAGTTTCATGAAAAATCTACTGGTTGTAAATTAATACAGCAAGTATTTCTAGCTTAGCATTCTTCCTATTTTGAAAATATAATTAGCTTTATAGGATTTATTTGTTTCATATACCATTCTTTCTTTTAATGTTCTGTTCCAGGAAAACAGCTGTTTAGAAAAGACTTCATCAGTGATTTTTAAAAGTTCTATTGTTCCTACTTTTTCAACAGAGTGGAATGTTGCTTTGTTTCATTCTTAGCTTAAGCACAGCTGAAATAGGGATATTATCGTTTTACTATAAATACTAGCATGGCTGTTGGTAGATGCATGCATAATAGGACAGAATTTGCCTAGCAGATGCTGTTACTGATGTTGGTGCATCATTCAAAAAGATAATAGTTTGTAAGCTTACTTGTCAGTCTGACAAGTTTTTGTACGTCTCTTGAGCTAGTGAAACTTCAGTATATACAAATGGAAGGAGACAAAATCCAAAATCTTGGCTGTAGTACATGCATATTTTTGAAGATCCAAGTATGCTCTTAGAAGTGCTATCAGGATCATAAGCTTGTTCTCAGGGCGGGGAAAGGTGCCTGATGTGAATTGTTGAGTCTTGTTTATCAGGCTTCCAAAAACTGGGGGAAAATCATGTAAGTATTTTATTCTGTGTCATTAATTTACAGAACTGAAGGCTTGTATTAAATAACGTGAATTTAGATATGTTTGATCATGTTCAAGCACAGTGAAGAATTGATAATGTTAATCTCCAGTCTGTCCCATTTACCCTGCACCATCATTTTTGCTGTTTTTTGTGCTGTTGACAAATACCAATGAAGTCCTCCTTTTGGGTGCTTTTTTCCTTTCCGAAAGAAGGAGAAGATTCTGAAGTGTGATACCCTTCTGCTAAAACAAAGAGCTTGGTTTGGGTCTTCATGGAGCTACATTTAAAACAGTAGTTATACCTGAGATGTGAAGCTTGCTTTTGTGAACAGTGAATTGGAAATAATTTGAATATACAAATTAAAATTTCTGGCTTAAAAGGTTTGATATTACATGCACTCTGTAAGTGCATGTAATATTTAAACAACAGCACTAAGACTGCTTGCCCAACCATGCCAATTTTATTCTTCAGATGAGCTCTGTCCTACCTTTCCTGTCACTATTTGTTACAGTTAACTGGAAAGCAACAGCTTCCAATCCTAGAGAAGTTTTCCCACACCAGTCAGAACACTTACCTCATAATCTCATGTCATTTTGAAAAATACCTTTTATTCACTTTAATACAATTTATCTAGTTGTTTTAAATGTACAAAATTATTCTTCTGCACTACAGAGATGCAAATCAAAAAAGCTTATCTATGGTTTATAACCACTTACAATCATGTTGTTACCATGGAAGCTTTCACTTTTCTTTGAAAAATAATCTTGTTCTTTCTTGATAATAATTGGCAAGATGCAATATCTTGCAGTGTAATTCCTATGTATTTGTTTAATGCTGGGTTTTTCAAATGGGAGTCCCTGACTTTAATTAGTATTTGGTGTCTTTACCCTGTAGAACTGAGCTTTTGGTTCTTGAATTTTAAGATACATTTTTGCTTATTTTGGTACAGAAGTGCCACACCTAATGATCCAGCCACCGTGTTCTTTGCTTTAATATATAGTTTGTACTTCTGATGATGCTAGAATAACCATTCTCCAACTTCTTGGTGATTTTATATTTTTTCATAAAATCATTGCAACAAACCTTGGCAAATGACGATGCCAAATGCCCACACTGAATGTCAAATAGCAATGTGACTGCAATACAAACTGAACTTGGGTCGTAGGACAGTCTGGCTTGTATCGAACGCAGATTTCATGCATCCAACTTTCCAGCGCAGGTCTCGACAATTGAAGAAAGCTGTACTTAAATGGTATTGTGGGAAATTCTGCTTCTGAAAGTCAGAGGAGTCATGGAACTGGAGAACTATGAATGTGAAAGCTGATGTGACCCTGCAGCTGGTAAAGGGAAAAAGTACACAGTCCTGAAAAACGGCATCTTTGTGTACAGCAGTATAACCACCATTGAGTTACCACATCTAATTTCATGTCGTTTAGGCAGTTGGAGCTGCGGGAATGGTTTGAGTTTGGGAAAGCACGTTTTGCACTAAATAATTCTATTTACTCAGAAGTAGAGGAGAAGTGACAATTACTGTATTCAACTTGGAGTTATGGTTAAAGTGATAGCCTAGTTAATCTGAAAGCATCTTTCTCACAGTTTTCTCAGCCTTAATTTGATCTAGGAATCTATGTGGGTAGGTGCTTCATGTATTTGTATTAAATCAGTGTGCTGAATACATAGCACTCATGTCTTGAATAAGCATTTTTGATATTACACTTCAGTATTATGGTACTGGGAATATTTTCTCTTTGTATAAGCAGCCCCTTACAAGGAATGCGCTTAGGTTTTGCTTGTGTTGTTGAGTGTTTTTGTTCTAATATTGTTGCAGTTTTTAAGACCTTGGTCAGTCAATTCTGACAAAAAAACCCCACTAACTTGATTGAGAGAGTATTCCTCTGCTGTTCCTATGTAATTTTTGTATTCTGTAAGTCACCATGTGAGTGTGATAATCTGTAAATCATTTAGTGTCAGATGTTGTGATGAACGATAAACTTGGTAGTGTATGATTTTAAAGGCTTTGCTTCTAGATGCTCATTGCAGCAAAATGTTTCTTTTAGTTAGATTATTAATTTAGATGTGAAAGTGGTTTTAATACAGTGAATAGTGATGTAAATGAGTACAGTTCGCTTGGGAGCTTGCTCACTTCACAGCCAAGCTTCTTTCTATTCTGGGTCTTGCATTAGCACATCGTGTTTCATTTAATAGCTTAGTTCTTAAGAGACTCACAAATTGCTGATAAACAATACTGGCAGACTTTCACTTCGTACTTCTTTATACTGTTAACAAAGTAGATCACGTTTGAATAATATGTTGCAGAAATTTAAATGAAGTGAAGTCTCAAGAGCTTATTGTTAACTTACTGTGTTTAATTATTGCAGCACTTGCAGCTATACTTACTGCTTTGTGGAGGTTCAGAACATTATGTTCAAGGATGTAATTTATTATAATCTGCTGCATTGGATTCAGAGGGTTGGTAGGTGTTTGTACTCCAGCTAGACAAATGTTCTGCTTACAGTGTGACAATATGTAC
>Ga0181612_156668_pt1 | contig 11106 bp, 10 predicted proteins | sample HoacroProtozoa21_FD_119630 | JGI IMG/M metagenome (GOLD analysis project Ga0181612, IMG submission 119630) | Hoatzin crop microbial communities from Cojedes, Venezuel. Combined Assembly of Gp0051906, Gp0051904, Gp0051908 | reverse complement strand
TCGTATGCCGTCTTCTGCTTGAAAAAAACCAAAAGGAAATATGGAGCTGGCCTGTCCTTTCAGAGCCATTGAGGTCCCTTTTCATGTCTCCAGCTATTTGTGTTGCTGGTGAACCTCCTCATTTCCGAGCCTTCCAAGGCACACAGAGGTATCTGCTGTTGCGTATCTGCCCGAGTCCCCAGGAAGACATCTTGCGTGTTACGCTCCACCGTTACCGTTAGTTCCTCCCATAAACGTGAACATTTTTTATGTCTGTCACGGGCCTCCTCTCACATAGACTGCCTTCAGGCTGAACTTTTGTGTAATGTATTTTGACACCCCATATGGTCCCCACGGTTCTCTCAGGCACAAGCTGAAATCTTGCTTGTGTTGTTGGCAACTGCCGATATCTGGAAGCAGTCTGTCTTTTTTTCTTCCACGGCGATATTCACATTTGGGAAGATTAATGTGATGATCAGGCACTGGCAAGGAGATAGAGTAGATGACCTAATAGGTCTTTTCCATCTCTAATTCCTGCGTTTTATTAAGAGGAATTCTTTGTTGCTGTGGCACTAATTTGTCTGAGCTGTCACTGCAGAGGGAAGGCAGAAGAGGTGGCACTAGCAGTGTCATCTAAATCCATCTTTTTTTTTGGCACCTCTGCCCCTGTGAATCAAGCGTACCATCTGGTGAGCGGGCAGATTGCCACGCCGGCAGATGGGCAGGAGTGTATCTAGCTATGAGACCATGTATGATTATCAAATGTGTTGTTGGGCGAGGATTTCCAGCAGGAATATCAAAACAACTTTTTGTAATGAGCTTCTGCTTCCCCGGGCAAAGAGACGGGCCATTTAGCTCCCCAAGAAACCATCCAAAATTCAGTCCCCGGGCCGAGTGGCGTTGGGGCTGGCAGGGGGAGGAACGGCCAGCGATGCTTCCCTGCTGTGGTTTCCCTTCCTAAACCGGTGGTTTGCCGAGCGGCAGGCGGATGCTGGCAGCCAGCGCTACCCCCGGCACCATGAAGTGATCCCTGCTGGAGGCACGTCGGAGCGGCGAGGGATCCCGCTTCTTCCGCAGCCTGCTTCTGGAGATATTAATGCAGAAAAACGCACATTCGGTAAAAAGGTTCTTCTAAGACAGAACTCGTAATTAAAAAATTAATATTACAGCTGCTATGCACGTGTCTTCCTTTTACACCAACATGAACTTTTGCCTTCAGGTCTCATTGCTGTAGCTGTGACATAAACACAGACAGGGCACTCTTGGCTGCTACTGGATATTTTTAGCTGGATCTATTATTACAAAATTTTTACTTTCCCGTGACATGTGGAAAGTTATTTTTCTCTTAATATCTAATTTATTTCTTTTCATTTTACAGTCACCTGACAAAGCCAAATGCTCTCCACCTGGGGACAGTGTGAGAGGGGGGAATATCACCATAAGTGGCTTTGCTGGACGAGCCACGCTGGGCATTGCTTGGGATGGAGGCACTGGGGCTCATTTTCTCCTTTTCACACCAGTCGCCTTTGATTTAACCAAATCTTGTTTCATTAGAACACATGTATAGGCCTGCAGGCGGTCCCCACTGCCCATCAAACCTGGAGCCATGGCCCTCCTTTGCTCCAGGGAAGATAATGGGATGGTGGTGGTGCTACAGCAACCTGCATTCATCCAGTGGGGTTTATTAGCATGGGCTTGCTGCCACCCAAAAGTGGCTGAATTTAATCTGGGTCCAAGCTGGCATGTGATGCAGCACAGCTCTGCCTGTGCCGTGCCGTGCCTGGGCTAACGAGCTTGGGCACTGTTTGCTCGGCGTGGAGCCGGTCCTGGTCTGCAAAGTGTGGTGAGATTCATCTGAAACTGGATAAAATGCCCAGGAAGCACGTCCAAATGGAGCTACGCTGAATGGCATTTTTAATATGCAACTGTGGTGCTCAGCGTGGTAGATAGATAGTTTAGATGCTGCGTAAATAGGAACTGCAGCAGGAAAATCAACAGTCACTTCATCCCTACAGACTTGTTCCATCCTCCATGACCCCTCCTGCGGTACAGACCTGGGAAGGACATTGCCCAGCTCTACAGCTGAGACCCGCACTGATATCGATAGACACAGGATTTGGTGCCAGGCTTTCAGGGTGTACGTTGAGCTGGACATGAAGCAAAACAGTCTGAAGGCAGCTGGGAGTATACGGTCTGTATGCTTGCCTACGGAGGCAACGGGGAGGAGCGGCATCTTCAGCAGTGCTCTTGTCCTTAGCAGAAGGGCTGTGTTGTGAAAGTGCTTTCTTTTGTTTTGCAACACCCGAGCAGAGCTGGTTTTGATAATCAGGGAATGATAGTTCTTGCCTCACTGTAGCCAGAGGGATCTATGTGGAATGGGATCCTGTGATGCAAAGCTTTTTTAATGCTCTCCAGATTGCTTTTGAGGTGGTTTCAGTGACCACGCATCAGGTCTTCTTCCAATACACCTTCTTCCGAATGGCAGATCTTTGTGCCCTGGCACCATCGCCTCCCCAAGTGAGACAGTGCCAGGAGCTGGGCACCCTTCCTCTTGGCTGGCTGCGGTGGGTGCCCATGGGAGCCCAACAGCTGCTGTGGTCACAGCCACCACCACAACCAGGAAAACCTGCCCAGAAGACTTCCATGCTGGCTGGCCTTGAGGCTGTGGTGAACTGAGCAACGCCATGAGCTGAAAACTGCGTCAGGGAAACTATAAGACTATGAGGTTTCATGAGACAAAGGTTATTTGGGGCTCTCCTGTCTGAATCTCTCGCCCTCTATACATCAGCAAAGACATCAGCTTGGGACATCTCCTTGCTACTGCTTCTCAGCCCAAACTCTCAAGGACCTGCAGGAGGAGTATGATGAGTACCATATTTGGGAGCAGACCTTCACTCAAACCCCGCTGGGATAAATATCATCCTGTGAAAGCCCTGTGTGACTGCTGAGGTGGTATGCCCTGTGCTCTCTCAGCACAGACACCCTGTGGTCCTCATGGTCCCACACCCCAAAAAGATGAGGTGTCACCTTCCAAGGTGATGTCTCTTATGGTAGTTTCCAGGCTAGAAACAAAAAGATCAAGTGATTTCCTTCCAAAAGAAGATTAAAAATGGCTAGAAGACTGGTTGTGGTGACACTAAAAAGTAATATGAGCTGATACTATGCTTTATGGAAAATGGAGGTGCTCCTGAGTCCAAGATCTTCAGCTGGCCAGCTGGCCATGGTGTTCCCATGCTCACCAGCCTGCAGGATCTGGATCAGACTACTGCTGGGGGAAATCCCAAACCCCTGGCCTGGGGTGTTGCATTGCCACCAACCTCTCAGGCAAGGACAGAAGCAGGTCTGCAGCCAATGCAATACCACAAAATTTTGTTGACCTGGCAATCTCAAATCCACTACTTGGGATAGAAAATAGTTGAGTTCCTCCCTATTTTTCCAAGGACTATGTGTATTCTAGGCTTGAACAATTCATTTTTTCTGTTCCATGCCTTGCATCTCCTGAAGCTATGAGCAGAAGGTGGCACTCATACGGATAGTGAGCTCCAACCACGGTGTTTCCTACAGAGAGTAGCCTGATGTGTTTCCCCAAGCAGAGGATATCTGTGGTCGCTGAAGGCAGGACCAGTCCCTGAGGGCTTGGTATATGACCAGATGTGAATTTAACCAACTGAAATAGAAAAATAAATAGAGAATGAAAAGTAGAAAATAAAACAGAAAGAAGAGACTGTGTCAAATGGTTTTCATTAGCACCGCAAAGTTGTCCAGCCAGGAATGATTAGTAACTCATACAGATTTCCCAGTGGAAATGCAAGAAGTCTAATTATACAGAAATGGTGAGGACCAAAAGATGAGCAATTTCCAGAAACAAATCTACCATGCAGCATATCAATGTGTTAAAGGTGTCTTTGCCAGACTGGAAGCTAGATCAATTTATATTTATTCCTCAGACTAATGGAAAATGTGATGCTATGTGTGGGACTAAGTTACAGAAAATACTTTTTACTAATAAATAATTCACTTTGGGAAACCAAATAAGGAAAAAAAGCAGTATAAGGACCTGAAAAGGTTTTTGGATGAAACAAAGATGTAAACAGCATGACTGGGTCTTCACAACTAAAGCTCCTCCATACTGTTTGATTTTAATTTCAGATCTCAATTACAGGTTAGCCAAAGGTAATTGAAAATAGCTGAGATGTGGAAATAAATGGCAACTGCCCACACATCTACAGCCTTCAGTCGACCAGCCCCTCAGCGTGGATATGTTTTTTTACCACAAGCTGGGCAGATTTGTTCCTGCCTTATTAGGAAAAATTCTCCCAGAGCGCCGGAGCCCTTTGGTCCAAGCTGAGAGTCTCATTATAATAAAAGACTCCCTTGAACATCACTACCCTGAGTGTATTTGGAATTAGGGACCGTTCTCAGCCAGAGAAGTAGCTGCTTGTAAATCAGAGGGTGAAGCTGCTGAGCTGCCCTTGCTTTCCAAGCCCGTGCACGGCATAAGCTCTTCAAGCATAGACTTGTGAATTTTGCACTTTTGTGAAATGCCCGTGCTTGTGTGTGATATCGTATACTGACACATGGTTTTAGACATAACAACAAGCAGCCTGGATGACAAAAAGCCAGATAAACCCATACGAAGTCGTTTGTTAACAGAGGTCCTTCCTCTGGTATTTCTTTAAACTCTGCATGGCTTTTTTTCTGCCAAATTCACTTTCTGATGTTGAAAACTAATTTTTTTCTTTTCCTTATCAAGATAGTTATTTTCCACTTGGCAAACACTGAGTTTTATTAGTTATTCCTAATGGAGCCTGAAATGATTATGGCTTTTTTCTGCCTGTTTACTTCTCTTCTATGTTCTTCATGACCAAAATCAGCTTGTTTCTTGGATCTGGATGATTTCAGTGAATATTACCATGGGGCTGACTGTCTGAGACTGGGGAGCAGACTACCAGAAGGGTTGTTGTGTTATATTTTGTCGTGTTGCAGCAATTCTGTAGACACCAATATGTGCTTGTCTTGGTAGGATATGACCAAAGTGCTCCTGGGCATCCTTCAGAGGCACCCTTGGACGCATGGAGAAATGCTAATGAAGGTCCCATCAGCGCATATAGGAAAATTTGTCTGCAGGATTTCAGAAAATACCCCTCCTGCTCTCTTCTCAAACCTATGGCTCCATCCGTTATCAACATAAAACCCCAGTGCTGGATTTTCAGCCATTTCACTGCTCCGTGCCCTAGCTCCCAGCGTGCTGTGCCACCTCTGCTGTCCTTCTCTGCAGCATCTGGACCAACCAGTCTCCTGGAGCAGCCTTGGGTCCTCTGCATTTCCATGGACAAACAGCTGACGTTTCTGCCCCCTGTAATTTTTAGAAGGGGCCTGCTTAATGCAGGTGTCACTGTGCAGAGACGTATTGATAGATCTCAGCTTTCCTGGACAGACAGATCCCTGCCTCCAGCTTTGTGACCTGATCAGCAGAACCAGACCAGTGTATGGCTGGACATCCACTAGAGACACAGCCTGTGATAAACAGGAAAAAAGTTGGTAATGGATTTTCTGATAGCAGGATCTGAGCTTTAAATCCAGGTCCCTTTCCTCCATCGGTAAATCATCAGGGTGCTTTTATCTGTATTATCCCTTGTGACGGACTTTGTTCTAGACAGACAGCTCCGTAAGCATAACCACCCCCAAACAACCCGTGAGCTGACCTGGGCAAACTGATAAATGCCTAAAACTGTGTCCCTGTCCCAATTTCCCTGCCCCCCTGGAGCACTTTGGGGGTGGGTTTGAATCAGCCTCAGGAAGGATGTGCCCTGAGCTATTTTGTCATGCCCGGGAGAGCCAGTGCAGGCTACTTCCCACCCCAGGTTGTCTCCGGAAGGGGGCACGGAGCGCAGGGCATCCTGGAGCAAACCCAACTGCAAACCTCAGCAGCTGAACTGTGTCACATGCAGCAATCCATGAAATTAATGCAGAAAAAGCCGCAAGCTTTGCAAGGTAATTTGCAACCCTGGGATGGTTCAAGACTTGATGGTCTTAAAGGTCTTTTCATCTGCAGTTGGACTCAATGATATTAAAGGTCTTTTCCAACCTAAATGATTCTATGATTCTCAGAAGTTAAAATCCCAGGACTGCTTCATAAGAAATCAGTACAATTTATCCTGCACCTTTGCAAGGTGAGCATTCACCATGTTTATGAAGGTTCTTTATTCAAGCGATGCTTACTTTGTTCATCTACTTGGGGGTTGGGTAATTTTTCAGATTTCTTAGGTGCCCACATCTGATGAAATCTCACTCCTTGTGGAAGCTTCTCCAAATTCGTCATGCCAAGACACCTGGGGAGGAGATGAGGGGCACAAAGCCAGGAGCTGGGCCTGCTTGAGAGCACACCGAGACGCTTTCCCTGCTGACAGCTACAGCCCTGCCATTATGAGGGGTCTATGAGGAGGAAACCATGTCCCACCTGTGGAGAGAGCTCTGGGTTTGCACGGATCTCTGCAAATCTGCCAGGTCACCCTGGCTCCTGCCGCAGTGCCTGGCTTCAATTGCCTGCGCGGCAGGGATGCTCTGAACCGCTCTGCAGGGACTTCCCGGCATAAAGTTCCTTTCCTTGGGTGGGGAAAAATTAATTAATCCATGGCGAGCATGCAGCTCCATTTAGTCCTTGAAAGAATGAGTCACAGTGCTTTGAGGCTGGCTCTTTCCCCCACGCAGAGCCCCGTCAGCTGCCTCGCTCCTCGCTGTTCCGTGGCCATCGAGGGCCCTTGTCTGCAAAGCAAAGACCCCAAAAGCTGGAGTCGTGTTTCGTGAATGTCCTTTGATGTGAACACTCCCCCCCAGCAACCAGATTAATGCTATTTTAGCCTAGGTTGTTTTTTTTGTTTCCTTTTTCTCCCTAGAAAATCCTTCCTAGTTTAAATTTTTCACTGCTTGTAAAGTGTCCCATTACAGTGCTCTGAGCAGGAGGAGATTAATGTCAGGTCCCATTTATGCATCACTTTGGATCAGAAGACCTTGACCAGCCCTTTTTAATGCTCCGTTCTTCTGGAGGGGGGGAATTAAAAGTTTAGTATTGCAAAAAAATTACGCCATTGTCACTGCTTGAGACACAGCCTTTAGTGAAATTCCCTTTGCCATAATAACTGATTTATTTTGGTTGGCCGGTTACGAAGCAGCTGAAGTGGGTGATCCCTGCCAGACTCATTAAACGATTCCTAATGTTGACGGAGGACTTTATATTGTGGTTATAAAAGCAGAAGGTTGGGTATTTGCTGGAGGAGCCTCTTTCCTGAGAGCGAGCGCGGAGGGCGGGAGGAAGCTCTCCGGCGGTACCCATGTGTAAGCAATAAGCAGAGGAATGCTCTCGGAAACTGGAGCTTGAAGGATTTACTTTGGCATCGGTTCTGGTTGCCTGGGAAGGGAAGCTCTCAGGGAGGTGCAGGGGTGCGGGGTGTGGGGCTTCGGCTCTCTTTCTGGGCTGGGAAAGGAAAGCTGAAGAGCTTTATCGTGGGGTCCTGCTGGGTGCGGTACCGAGGCACACGGGCTCCTTCCCACCACGCTGGCTGCTGCCAGGCGAATCGCGCGTGGAGGCATGAAAGCATCAAGGTCCTCATCTCCCTCTGAGTCAGGTCCTTGTGGCTATTGGGAGAAGCCCTGAGGAGAAGGACTTGGGGATGCTGGTTGACGTTGGATAGGCTAGATATAAGGAAGATTTTTTTTATGATGAGGGTGGTGAAACCCTGGTACAGGTTGCCCAGAGACGTGGCAGATGCCCCCTCCCTGGAAGTGTTCAAGGCCAGGTTGGATGGAGCTCTGAGCAACTTGGTCTAGTGGAAGGTGTCCCTGCTCATTGCATGAGTGTTGGACTAGATGACCTTTAAAGGTCACTTCCAAGCCAAACTATTCAGTGATTCTATAACTACGAAATGGAAATGCAGAGGTGCAGTGGGATATCGCCTCTGCACACAAAGGATTTTGTGCGAACCCCGGTGCCTCCCCACAGCCCCCGACACCTTCTCTGCCTTGGTACCAACTGCTCAGGAGCATTCCAGACAGAGAATTGCCCCCAGTATCTCCTGTTTTCTCACCAGACCTGTCACGTTCAGCTGATGCACAATGCTTTCAGCAGCCAGCACTTGTTTCTGTGGGAAGCTCAAGCTTGCTGTCACTCCCTTCCCCGTAAGAGCTATCGCAGACAGCACCGACCCCTACAAGCAGCTCAATGCAAGCCAAGGAGGGAGGAATAAACCTAACCCAAGGTACAGCCTGAAAATTATTACTGCGCTCAGAATGACCTCAGCTCACAGGGATGTGGATGAGTTTCCATCTTCTCATCTCTTTCAGGATGGCTGTGCAGTGGTGAGGATGGGCAGGAGCTGCCTGTGGCGTGGCAGCGCGGGCAGCGGATGAACCCCACAGTCTCTGCCAGGAGCAACAGCAGCGAAAAGAGGCCTCAAAAAGGAGATGAGGCTGGGTTAAACCCTTGGTTAACATAATAAGACTCTCTGCTGTTGGTATTCTGAAATATGGTTATCTCTCTCCCTCTCGATGCCAGATTTCCATCTGTCTAAGGTTCACATAATTTCTTGTCCCCTTTTTCTATTTACAGAATTTATTTATCTGTTCTTTCCTGAGGGGGACTGTGGTAACTGGAGGATTGGAGCTTTGACACCCCACGGGTTTGCAGGTAGGTTTGCAGTGGGGAGGCAACATGCCTCAACGTCTCTCTCTGCTGCCGGCCGGTGCTCACAGATGATGAGAACTTGAACTTACTCCCTTGGGAGCAGGTGCCAGGGAGCATTTGCAACAGCAGGAGCGTGAGGAAGAGCAATTCATCCCTGGCTGACTAAAGATCCCCGGCAGAATAAAGCACCCGGCCATGGAAAGGAGAAAACGGCAAATCCATCTTCTGGACTTTTTAGACTTGGTGACTTGAATACTGCACCGCAGTGTAAATCTTGGTGTCTCCTTCGAGCCATTTCTGGGCATGAAAGTGGAAAGATAGCTTTGAGAAACGGCAGGAAGAAGAAGTTCTGGCCGGGGATGTGGAGCGAGGGAGGAGGTTTAGTCACGGGGATTTACTGTGCGATGCTCTGCGCATCCCCGGCTCCAGGGATGCGTGGGGGTGCCTGCCCTACCTTTTTCCCTCAAAAAGTAGTTTAACAGAAGATTTTTGGTCAGCTATAGCTTCAGCTTATTACGAATGCACATGTGAAGCTGACAATAATACAGGAGTGACAAGCGATGAGGCAACCCTGGATTTACACCTGTACAAACACAGTCCGGGTCTGGCTCCCCCACGTGTGCCTTCACCCCTGCCTCTCCTCCTGGTCAATGGGTTCGGGATGAAAACCATAAGGAGTCGGGAAGAGCCTCTCTCAAGGGCAGATCTCCAGTCTTACTGGCATAATTATCACTCAAGGCATAATTAGGCATCTGAACATGGGTGTAGCCAGGGTATAACAAACTATCCCCCGCCTTCTCCCAGGGTTCACACGTGTTAAAGGAAATGGTGTGCGAAGGGGGTGGTGGTGCTGGGATGCTCTTCCTGTGACTCACAAATGTAACCAGCTTCATATCGTGTCTTTGTGAATTTTGATGAAGTATCCTGAAGGTAGGAGAAGCTCTATGATAACATCATTATGGACATTGACTGAGTTGCCATTCATATTTTTGCTGAATATTTCATTTCTTTGTTTGAATTTATTAGAGGGCATATTCAAAACCAAAGTCTTTCTTTACCCAAAATGATCCATTTGCCAATTGTTTTCCTTCTTTCTTCCTCTGGCTTCCTTTCCCATTTTGCGAAATCCAGGGAAAATATTTGCTTCCTCAATCCACATTTCTCTGAAAATGAAAAGGTTAAATTTTGAAAATGCTTGCCTTTTTCACTGCAAAAAAGGTGACCATCTCTATGTACAAGAGGACCCTAAAATGAAGGCTCAAGAGCACTTCCTTCCAGAAAGAGGAGCAACAAGGCATGACAACGGGGCTTTATTGCTGGCACTTGGTAGAAACCCCTCCGAGCATCACCGAAATCTCTACAATGTGACATCGGAAGGGTAAGGGCAGAGCACTCCGGCGAGGAGCTGGTCCTCCCGCTCATGGGACCTCTTGCTGTCCCCTCGGGTTGCAGCTGGGAGGGGACCGCCACCAGCCTGATTGCTTTTCACTTCTTAGTGGTCTGAAAGTGGTGATTTCCGTTCATGTGCAAGCAGCGAGAGCTGATGGCAAGAGCGGGAGCAAGGGTGTCTTTTAAGGGATGAGGGGAGCTGGTAGCTCACACGCCGGGGTGCATCCCCTGCCTGCGCTGCCAAACCCTCCCCAGGTTTATCTGGCAGCTGCATAGCAAAGCCAGGTCAGCAAAACATGCACATTTTGAAGACAACAGGATTTTTGATGGCATTTACCCATTTCTTTTGTGATGGGACTGTGTTGTGGAGGAGCCAATTAATTTGTGAAAAAAAACCGAGATGTGTACAATTGCAGCATAAGAAATTCCACCAAGAAAGTGATCAAAATGGTCTGAACTCAGTTATCACCACACAAGAAATGCAAGCCTACTCTTTCTTTACAGATTTTATTTTACTACTTCAAAAAAGATTTGTGTTTAGCCATGACGGTGAGGAAATGACTTTTTCTGTTCTTGCTTACCTCACCCTTCTAGAGGGAGGTCAGATGTCGTGTCCCAGGGCTGTGCTGCCACTGCAGCACTGGGCTGAGCTGGGAGACACCTGACTGGTGGGGATGGGTTCGCCCATTGAAAATGTGCAAGTGGGAACAGAGGATGAGTTTCAATGTTTTAGTGCATTTGCTTTTTCTGGACTGATTACAGGATGGCTCTACAAAGATGTCTCAGCGCAGAAGTGTATCAGATGTCCTAATGCAGGGTGCCCAACAATCAGAATAAATATGTGAGCAATTCTGACTTGGGAGAGGGCTGAAAATTCAACACGGGTGGTGACAAAGGCCATGAGGAAGAGGAGGCCAATGCAGTCTTTCAGTTTGCTTTGCTGCACAAGCACTTCTGATGGGAAATGTGTGTCCAGCAGCACGGCAGCAGATTGCAGAGATTTGGAGCTTTTGGGGAAAAGTGGAGGAAGAGAGAGGAGAGGAGAGGAGAGGAGAGGA
>Ga0181612_154211_pt1 | contig 11106 bp, 3 predicted proteins | sample HoacroProtozoa21_FD_119630 | JGI IMG/M metagenome (GOLD analysis project Ga0181612, IMG submission 119630) | Hoatzin crop microbial communities from Cojedes, Venezuel. Combined Assembly of Gp0051906, Gp0051904, Gp0051908 | reverse complement strand
CCTTAAAAAACCCCCAAAACCCCCCAAGCCCCCCCCCCAAATTTCTGGGGAAAAAAAAAAAAAGAGGGAGGGGGTTGTTTTTTCAGGTTCTACAAAATGTTCACAGCACAGCTCCATGAGTTGTCAACACAATGAGGCTGGTAGCAAACTTTGCCAAGAGCCAGGGAAAAAAGCCCAGAGGTTTTAAACCAGCATCACTACAGAACTCCCTGTGTCATCAAACCATATCAGTTGTAATATGATTTTCAGCAAGAAGCTTAAACTACGGTTAACATCTCTATGGATTTAACTTTGTGTGGCTCCTTCTTCCGATGAAATAACTATGAAATCCAGTTCTGAATATTCTGAATATTTTTTGTATCTGTGTCTTCTCTTGTTCACAAAGACAGCAGCTCTTTTTCAAAATACCAGTCATCATTTTGCTCAGAAAAACTACTCCAATATGAATCTCACTCATTCAGAAATGGTGTGGCTATGGGCACTGCCTCAAGCAGTTTCCCCTGCTAAAAAATTCAGGAAGTCACACAGCAAAAGTTAACACAGCATATGAATTTTGATTAACAGCAATACACCCTTAACTTTTCTTGCTTTAAACTGCCAACAGTTTTAAAAAGAACAAAACAAAACAAAAAAAAAGACATTTGTGTGTAATCATGAACATTTTTGTTTTCAATTGCCAATGAAAAGGATTCAGGCAAGAAATTATGGGTAGACCTTACCAATGGATGAAAACCTCCTTCCCAGGTGCAGGACCCTGCACTTGCCCCTGTTGAACTTCATCAGGTTCCTCTCTGCCCAGCTCTCCAGGCTGTCCAGGTCTCGCTGAATGGCAGCACAGCCTTCCGGTGTATCCACCACTACATAGACAATTGGTTTAAAATTTGAGATGAACACCTGCTGTCCTTGTTGGATTCCAAGCTGTCTTCCAATTTTCCCTTGATTTTAAACATTTGAGTATTGCAGGATTATGAGTCTCTGATAAGAAACGCTTATTACGTCAGTAATGTTGTACACCTCAAACTTTTCACACAATTTATCATGTACTGCGACTTTTGTAAATGAGTCGTGTTGTGTCCAGAACTACCTAGTTTCCTCTTACTTAACTATGTACTATTTAATCGATGGTTGTCGATTGTTGCACTCAGAACTTTCCCCTCTTAGGGGCTGATATTTCATATCAGTATTAGAGATCTCTTTATTTTGAAACGTAGATACCATGTTATATTTTATTTTGAATAGAGACTTAATTTTTCGTATGTCTGCCTGTTTGAAGAGATTTCGTAGATTCAGTGAGTCCCTGTTAAGAGATTTTTGCTTTGTGCTCTATCCCTGAAAACTGCACCCATGCCTTTATGCTATGATAAGCTTGAAATACTCATGTATTCACACATAACTGAAACTTTATGGTTATTTTCTCCATAATGACAGCTGAGAGGTGTATGACTTTATTCCTGATGGGGGCCGGTTTTGGGCTGCTGTTGATTGCCTAACAGCCACAATATCTGTACCAGTGTGAAGATCAGGACTGGCTACCCAATAAAATATATACAAAATGATGTGGGGTTTGGTCTCAGTTCTTCTACTTTTGACTTGCATGCGAGCACATGCTAGGCACTGAACTGGAACTTCATAGTAGTTGTTGGCAATAATAGCTTTATTTAGGTTTCATAATTATGTAGAAAGCTGTTCTGATCATATCTTCCTCTGTGCAAATGTACTGTAGGTAGTGTTTGCAGCTTTCACTTAAGGTAGGCTAATGCAAGTGATGTAACCAGATTAAAGCAAATCACTGCAGTGAAGAATAGGAGAGTCAGAGAGTATTCTGGTTTTATCGCCGTGTAATGGTAGCGAAGCCTTAATACTGTCTTAAGCTTTTCAACCTCACAGTTATACAAAGCATTTCTTCCCTTATGTAATGATCTGTCAAATTGTGTATGCTGTATGTTGTTCTGAACGTAAATGTTCTTGCCCTTGGCAAAATTTACTAGGCTTGTAAAATTTATTTCCTTAACACAAATCTGATTATGTTTGTTAGCTCATTATTGCTGACAGTGTTTCCTTTGCCCACTATTTTCCCCTAGCCTTTGCTCAGTGTAGTAGTGGTTCTGGTTGAGTACAGGTCAGTGAGAAGCATGCAAGTTTTCATTTCGTAATGATGATGGTCTCGTCATCTTTTCCAGTTTTTTAGTTAAAGGATGTAGGTGGTCTTTCACACTCAAACATTTTTTTCCCCATTAGGTATCGATAGCTGAGCACTGAAAGTAGTAGTTCAGTCCTTGTTTCCCTTAATTTGTTATTCTCCACTGGCAGGGCTTCAAGAAGAAACATTTTTCACTGAATGTTGTCTACATTGCATGTTTTAAATGCCATGTGGCCAGCCTCTTTTTTTCTTGGGCTTTTTGTTCAATAATTGAATCAAAGTTCATCCATCCTGTTTTGGTGCCTGACTGGATATTGTTTCATTGGTCCATGTAACAATAACGAAAAAGATAGAAAGATTCTGGAAAAGGTATAAATCAAATTAGTACCCTTTCTTCCAAAGACTTTAGAGAAGAAAGGCTGTTGTAGGTTTCTCCAAATGTTTAGTGTATCTGATATACCTGGATCAAAGTGATAGGTAGCAAAAGAAAACTTTCAAGTAATAAGTGGTTAAACTTTTGGTTTCCATTTAAAACCAGTGGAAAACCAAATACTAGAATTCCTTTCCATTCCATTTTTTGATGCTCAGTTAGGCATTAGCAAAGGATTATTGAAGATTTGTATTCTGCAGTCTATGGACAAAATTGCTCATGACTGTCATTGGGAGACTGTTGTTTGAAGACATACTTTTGCTTTTATTGTGTAATATGTGAATCAGGTGGATGTGCCCTTTTGGGGAATAGTTATGCTAGATATTTGTTTAGTATGGCAAAGTCAAGATTTTTACAAAGCGCTTTCTTCCTACACCCTTGCTGTTGGTACCTGGCTAGAAACAACAATATTGACATAACTCTGCCTCATAGGCTGTTCAAGAATCTGTATTTTTAACTGATGTTGCCTCATTTGATTTTAGTTTCAGTCAACTTTCCGTAATTGCAAAAAGGTGGCACTTGGCTGGTGGCGATCTTTAAAGTCACATGCAAAGGACCTCTGTTTGCCCTTTAATCTTGTTTATTTCCAGTTGATAAAATGCATAATTCTCTGACTAACATTTGCTAGCAGAAGTGGGCTGTGGCAAAAGAGTTACACAGTTAAAATAACAGTTTGTCAGATAGAGGTTATTTTGCTTAGGAAGAATACTTTTAATGCTGTGGTCACCTTTCTGCAGCAAGCAGTCCACTCACCATGTGGTATTACCCTTCTTAATCTTTCTATTTAGTGGTGGGTTTTTCCTAACATGGGTCACTTTGATGAAATTGGTTTGGGAAATGCTTCTGTGTGTAATTGTGTCAATTTATTTTAAGGGTGAGTGATCTCTGGTGTGGAGGTGATGACCTCTTCAGTTGGCTGAAGTGTGTTCAGGAGATGGTATGCAACTGCAACATGGCAAGAGCAGATTTCCGTTGTAATGATAGCTGTGCTATATGTAGTGGAAGCACCAGCTTGGAAGAACTGACAGTCTGCCAAGAGAACCTCATTAATTGCTATAAATTACATAGCTAGTTGTTGTCTGACTGTAGTAACTGTGCTCCCTAGTCACAGTCCAGGAATGCTGCATCATTTACTTGTGGTGTAATCACAAGTGGATTTTAATTACCATTGCAGAAGAACATGAGAGAACCACATTACATAAATATTTTCAGATCTATCAAAGTTTCAGATTAATATTGGGTTACTTGTCAGTTTAAGTAATGCTGGATTGGTTGCAGCTGGTTTGGGGGAAGTTTTTTGTTGTTAGACCCTTCTTACAAATAAACATTCTGTTTCCTTCAATTAGATGATTGCTAAAAGCAATGGTAGTCTTTGAATGATATGAAAACAAGTAAACCATGTAAGATCTTTTCAATTTTTCTCTCAAATAGATGTTCACTTAGAATTAGAAGATCGACTAGCGAAATTCATGAAGACAGAGGAAGCTATTATATACTCATATGGATTTGCAACAATTGCCAGTGCTATTCCAGCATATTCGAAAAGAGGAGACATTGTGTTTGTGTAAGTATTGTTTTCTACTTGGGAAATTCCATATTAAAGAGTTTGCCTTTCAGTTTTTCTCTTTCATTATTCTTAATCACATTAAGTTAACCGTTTAGAAAATCATGCAGGTTTCGATTAAGTATTTTATTGTACAAAGCTCAAATATCTTTTCTTTGCTAAATACTCTGAATCAAATGAGTTACTGCATTTGTCATGAAAGAGCAGACTTGGATACTCAGCTGAAAAAAAAACACATGACAAACTGGTGTATACAAGAGCTAGCAAAGTCTAATACCCAGTTTTCTGCTTAAGAAACTGTACAGTCATGTTTCCTTTTCTCCTGTTTGCTGCTGACTTGTCACCTTTCTTGCAGGACAGTTGTTCCCTTCATGCATATTTGCAATGGATTAGTTGGATAAATATTGGTACATATTAAAACAACACAAGAACAGCTATGCAAGGTCAAACTAAGATTCAGCAAGCCAAGTATCTGATCCCTTAGAGTAGCCAGTCATAATTTGTCCAGGGAAGAGTATAAAAACAGGAGAAACAATGTAACAATACTTAAAATATCCTGAGCTGAAGAGGAGGATGTGGATTTAGTAATAATTGATGGATTTTTCTTAAGTCTTCCTACACTTCTAGTACCTTTGTAAATCTTTAATATCCACAGTGCTTCTATGACATGTAATTTCACAGTTTAACTTGAACATTTTGTGAAAAAATACAAAGAAATACCTATTTTGAGTATAACACCTACTAATTTCAATTGATGCGCTTGATTTGTAGACGGTGAACTGATGCACCTTCTCCATGGTGGCAGTGAGCGAGTGACTGTGTGAGGCTTAGCTGCCTGCTGGGGTTAAGCCACAATACACTGATACTTTTGTGTTTGTCTGACAAAATCTTTCTTCAGTCCTCTCTTTTCCAAGTGTAAGGCATGCAGCCTGTTTGACTTCTTTTACAGAAGTTCTTTCGTAACTTTGATCATGATTTTTGGTCGTCTTGGAACATTTTCTGGGTCAGCTTGTTTGAGACAAATAGCTAGGATTGCGCATGGTATTCAAGATGCCAGTGTATCCTGAGCTCTCCTGTACTGTTTCAGCTTCTCACTGACAAAAGATCTTACCATATTTAAAAGCAGCTTGGTTGAAATTACTGCATGTAACCTATGCGGAAGGTTTGATTTAGTTGCCACTTCAAAAAGATTACTCGACTTAAGCAACTGTGAAACTGCATACCCCATCATGCTCAGAGATTTGCTTTTCCAACTCGTAGAAATGATGGATAGTTCTTTGAACACTGAGATAATAATTCCGAAAGGATATTAAAACATAGGTTTTGAAAGTTTGGAGGTCCATTATAAGTGTTACAGGCACATCTTTGCACCCTTTGTGTAAGACCCAGACCAAATGGAGTGAGAGGTTTCTGGGATGATTCCCATGGTATTGTACCTGGTCCGTGGAATGCTGTACTCGGATAAACTGCTGTCATACAAACAAAAGGACCAGTGTACTCTTCAAGGAAAAAAAAAACGTTGGCTTGCCTTTAGTGATTGTAGTGCATAGGAAAGTTGAGAAGCTTTGGAACTGAGTTTTCAAAATGTAAATAAAATATGTGATGCTTTAATAAATCTGGTTTTAACTACACCTAAGTACAGGTATCTGCTCAAAAGCAGGACAGTCCTAATAGCCAGCTTTCTTTGAATAATTGTTAAACCGAGTGCAAACTTAGAAGGGCTTGCTATATTTACAGAGATGAAGCTGCCTGCTTTGCTATTCAGAAGGGATTACAAGCATCTCGTAGTAACATCAAGTTATTTAAGCATAATGATATGGCTGACCTTGAACGACTGTTGAAAGAACAAGAGACTGAAGATCAAAAGGTACCTTTCCTTTGAAGAAATATCTGTACTCTTTTCTGCCACCTCCCCACATTTTTTTACCAGATTGTGTAATTGAGTGGCTGTAATGCTTATAGGCAGTTATTTGGTTTTCATAGATCTTTATTGAGCAGTTAATGTTGCTTATGTAATTAGATAGATTTAAAAAAAAAAAGTTTATTTGCATTTATCTGCGTAACCACTGGTAGCAAGCTCACAGGCATTGGTAGTGGGAAGTATCTTTATGGGCGGGTGACTTGAAGTGTGAGATTATTTTATTTTTTTTAAATGCTATTATGGAGTGCTTTTTTGGTCTTTCAGAAATTTTGTGTAAGTGCATTTACCTGATAAGTCATGCAAGTTAATTATCAGTTCGAATGCAACACCCTAAAATCATCACAAAAGCGACTAGTCCTAGCCCTTTAATTTATACAACCAACATGATTCTGTTTCTTTTTTTTTTTTCCTTTAGACTCTTCCCCTATGTTGCATTTAAGTCTTAAGTTCTCTCTCTTGAAAAATTTGGGTCAGTTTGATGGCTTGCTTCTCATTCTGACAGTAATACAAAAGGGTGTCCAAAAGCAGCTACTAAAATCAGGATCAGTGAGTACAGATAACTTGTTAGGAGAATTAGCTGAAGAGATATCACCATTATGTGCCTGATTCACAGGATGCCGGAAAGTTACAGACAATTGGAAGAAAGCTGATTTTGTGCTAACACATAGAAAAAGTAAACTAGATAAACTGCATAATTAGACTACAATCAGCTTAACGTCAGTCTAAATCAGTAATGGATCTGCTTAATAGCAAATTTATAGATAACATACTAGTTAACATACCTGCATGGAAAATGCATTTTGTCACACAATATTTACATGATCTTTCAGATGTGGTTGACAGACTAGTGATGCAGTTTGTGAAACACGTTTGGTTTGCTAGAGCAGAGTGCTTTGATTTAGCTACGTGGTTAAAGCTTCCTAATGTAGTTAGCTGAATGTGAACATAAAGTTGGTGGCCAAGAGCTTAATGTAGACCATGTGTGTATAATTAAAACATACTGACTAGGAAGGAGTAGATCTTACCGCTAGAGTTGGTCCAGCGTGTGGAGTGGGCTGTGCCTAGTTTTGGTGCCTACCACTCAGAGCAGTCAAATAGATGTTCCCTGAATATTTTTACAAGAACTGAAAAAGGTAAGAAGCATGATTTAATATCCTCTTAAGAAGATTTCACTAAGTTTTAGAGTAAGTATCAGGGGAATGACATTTTAAAACGATGAAACTCAAATCATACCATTGAAGTTTAAACAGAAACCAGTGCAGGATATTCATGTGGCCAATATTGTCCAGCAATCAGACAAGGAGATTGTAACATGAATGTTAGGGGTACTTTTGCATTGTGTTTATGAAGACAGTACTTGTGAGAAGTTTGTGAAGAATCCTGGTGCACAAACCACTTGTTGAAAAGCCTTCTAAATGCTCAGACTAATGATGAATAGAATAGAGATCAAGTTTTGTAGTATTTGTTCTGTAATTGTGTTGTTTGTATTTTATGAATAAAGTTCAGATGGATTGGTTATGATTTGTTGCAGAACAAGGCATCTTAAATCTTGAGTCAGAGTTAAAAGCTTTAAAATTAATTACAAAATGAAGAAAAACTAGACCAGTGAAGCATTTCAACTTTTAAGAATGATGAATACTAAGTTCAAATGAAAGTAAAAGCCTCTTGAAAAAGACGTTGTCTTCCTTCCCTTCCCATTACTGTCCTTCCCTATCACAAAGTCTTCAGAGCTTTGCTTGTTAGTAATGATTGATAAGAACTGAAACCTTATCTTTCTCTGAAGAATCCTCGCAAGGCCCGTGTAACTCGAAGGTTTATTGTAGTGGAAGGATTGTATATGAACACAGGAGATGTTTGCCCTCTTCCAGAATTGGTAAGTGGTTTCAGTTTGCCTTTTAAACTCTCCATATGAAAACGTGTAGCTGAATCAATGGTAGTATCATATAGTTCAGCCTACATAGAAAAGCTCTGCATGCAGTTTTTTTGTTTACCTTCTTGCTTTGTGAAACATTCATGAAATGGCGATCCCAAATCTGACATTGATTTGAAACTTCTGATCAGGATTGGCATTCTGAAGCTGTATGTAATGAGGCTTGCCAGTGAATATCTGGTTACGGTCTTAGTTTTTAACCCGTAAAATATACTGTATTTTCAGGTATGCTGTATGATACTAAATCATTAAACTAAGTTATAGCTAAAAAAAAATTATGAGGTTTCAAAGAAACCCTCACACAGCTGTCTGAAACAGTGATTCCAAGGAAAACATTTGCTATTCAGCATAAATTGGCTTTTTGTGTAGGCTGTGTGCTTGTAGATAATGGAAGAGATGCTGGGAAAACGCATTATCTTGAAAGTACTTGATAGCCTATTTGGAAAAAAAAAATTAGAAGTATTTTTGGTACATGAACATTTTTAATATTTACTCTAATCTTACATGGTGGAAAAATTTTGAAGGCTTTTAAAATGTCTTAATGACAGAACATATCTGTAGAGCTGACATTTTTGCAGTATTCAGGATACTGGACTTGTCTGTCTTTACCTCATCTCCTCCACCTGTTTTGTTACCAAATTCTGGTAGGGTTGACTTGTATTTTATATCATTTGCTCTGTTTTAGATAAAATTGAAGTACAAATATAAAGTTAGAATATTTTTGGAGGAGAGCCTTTCCTTTGGAGTCCTTGGTGAACATGGAAGAGGAATCACTGAACACTTTGGAATAAACGTAAGAGTCTTTTTTTGAGATTTGCTGTGAACAAGAGACTTATACAGAAACAAATTGCGCTATTGATTGCTTGTACCTGTGACATTAACAATGTTTCGTAGTTTACAATAGAAATTTAAACATACTTTTCTTGGCTAGTCTTAAAGCGTTCAGGTCTTGGCCTTTTCTTTCATATGCTTACTTGAAATAATTTTACTTACCTTTAGTGAGGAAGGTAACAAAATAATTATTACAATGCATAATTTTATCCTTTTTTTGGTTGCTCAGTGAAATGATGATTGCAGTATATTCCAGCCACATACACTTAAAAGTGTCATGCTTACACAGAAATATTTGCAGGCTAGGGCGTATGTCAGAAAAACCTTCTTGGTGTATAGACAGTCTGCTTTGCTCTATTGCCTTTTATTCCAGTGGGGAAAAATAGGATAAAGCTTTTGATGGTCCTTTCAAAGATGTTGTCTTACTACTTTACTGACAGATTAAGCCAAGCTTTTTTTCCAAGAGTGTCCCTTTTGTGGTGTTTATTCAACTGAGAAGTGCTCTGGAAATCCAAAACAGTATGGTTGTGGTTGTTCGCTATCACAGCCACCTGCGCTGGGCAAGGAAGAAGTACTCTTCTGGTTGCCGATGTCTTAGTGTGGACATCTCTCACTACATTCTGACAGTGTGTGAGTTCAGCTTGGAAGCGAAATACCAGTTTCTGAGAATTCATCTGTCTTCCCCTATCCTCTGCTGTTTTCACTTTAAATGTCTTAATACCAAGTGTGGGAAAGAGAAAATGAATGTTAAACAGCTTTAGAAAAGGAAGCAAACAGTGCTGCCGTGATGCTTGCCAAGTACCATCTGATTAATTGACTTCTGTGTTTAAATTTGTTTACAAACATAATCTTTCAGTTTTGTTTACTCAGAATGGGAGTTTGTAGCAGTGGTCATAGGTGTGCATTACAGAGCCTGCCAAAAAAGATGTTTGCAACTAACAAGTGAAATAAGACAAGTGTGTCTGTAAGGTTCAGACACTCATTTAACTAGGCTTATGCTCAATTGTAATCGCATTCTAACTCCCACTGACTGCAGTGGGACTACTTACATTCTTAAAGGACACTGTCACACAGAGCGCTTTGAGGAATTGTCACAGGTATCTATATTATTTGTTTTTTCAGTTTGTGTTTGTCACATTGCATTGCCTGGAAGAGAGTGATTCTATGTAAATCTACGTAAATTATCTGCAGAGCCATACATCTCAATTTCTAAAGTCCTTTTGTATTGCTTAGAATCGTTATTTCAATTGTAGCTTCATTTTGATATGTTATAGTTTGGTGAATCTTCTCTAGTATTTATGATAATATAAAACAAGGTACATCTTTAATAGATTTATCTGAAATAGTCTTGATGTGATCAAAAGCATCTCTTAACTTGTTAATTTAACTGGCAGATTGATGATATAGATCTTATTAGCGCAAACATGGAAAATTCACTGGCTTCTATTGGAGGATTTTGCTGTGGCAGATCTTTTATTATTGACCATCAGGTAAGCCAGGTCTCATTTTTGTATGGTGTGGCAGGATTAGTTACTTAAAAATGAGAGTTAGTAATATCAATTTGCAATGAGTGTTGTGGTATAAATTATTATGCAACATTTGATTGCATACAGAAACTGTCTGGTTCTATGAAATATTGTAGATTAATTGGAGACCTACTTTTAAATCCTTCCATGAACCTGTAAGTGTGGAGGAGAGGTTGTTTAGACGTATGTGAATTAACTTTTAAAACATTGTCTATACTGCTATAAACAAAGTGAATTTCAAAAACGTTTTTCTTTCTTAGTATTTTTTTTCCCCCCACAGCGACTGTCTGGTCAAGGCTATTGCTTTTCTGCATCCCTACCTCCTTTGTTAGCTGCTGCTGCTATTGAGGCTCTGAATATTATGGAAGATAATCCAGGTACTTACTTCAGGAAAATCTTATTCTTCAGTCTTTCTTCACTCAAAACTAATAGCTAATATTTCTCTCTACTTTGATTCCTCACCCGTTTACTCTTCTGAGTCTTCTCTCTTTCGTCTAATTAATTTTACATGCATGATTTTTTTCTTCGTATAATTTCCCATACTGCTTTTCTTCTTCAGTGTTTCCTCCCCTTTCCTTCTTCCAGCTGAAAATAAGTGAGTTAGTTGAGGCTGGGAGGGACAGAAACAGTTACCACTATGCAAATAAGAAATTATTGTTTTGCTTTATACTAGTGATCTACTTCATCCTTGAAAGCAAATTCATTCAAGACAAATCGAGAAAGGGAAGCTTAAAGATAAACAAATTGGAATGTATTTCCTCAGG
>Ga0181612_153945_pt1 | contig 11106 bp, 9 predicted proteins | sample HoacroProtozoa21_FD_119630 | JGI IMG/M metagenome (GOLD analysis project Ga0181612, IMG submission 119630) | Hoatzin crop microbial communities from Cojedes, Venezuel. Combined Assembly of Gp0051906, Gp0051904, Gp0051908 | reverse complement strand
TTGCCACACAAACCCATAACAATATTCATCCCAGAGGAATATCTGGTCTGCATTTTCCGGCTTCTGGTGTTGCAGCTAACCTGGAGGTGAACATTTGCCTGCGTTTCTCATTACAGTCAGGAGAACTTCCATTGCTGCCATTCTCATTTCTTTGAAGTTTGTCTTGTCCTTAGAGAGACATGAATTGCAAACAATTTCTCCCCAAGTTTTTTCTGGCATAAACCTCTTTCTACATTTCCCCAGTTCTACTCTCTAACTTCTATTCTGAAAAATAACTGCCCTATGCAGCTGTAATGGATGCACCGCTAATTTTCATCTGCTCTGTACTGTGGCCGCCTCATGTTGGTCTCATTCCTCCTCTGTGCCTGACTCCATTCCCCCAGAGAAGGCAGAGGTCAAACAAAACAAATACCTGTATTGTTGCTTTCGAGATTAGAGGAATAATCCCTGTATTGACAGTAAATAAGATGAGAAATAATAAGGTTGAATGCTGTCTGTGTGGAGGAGACTACTAGATATTTCTGCCTGCTATAAAAATATCTTACTTGCTCCACTTTGCTGTCTTCTGCTGTCATCCTGCCTCATTTCAAGTCCTCCAAGCTGTTTTCTTTCAATTTTTTTTACCTTTGTCATTAGGACAGATGACCAGCCACACTATAAAAATTTTTTTTTTGGTGGGGTTGAAGTCTTGACTCTGAAACCAGCCTTTATGTAATTGTAAGTGACAAGGGATAAACACTACAGTAGAGGTGGTTATACAAACAGTAGTATCCCATAGCAGGGCGGGTTATTTTTTTCTCTTTAAAGGGACAATAATAGGACAAGCTTTGGGCAGAACTGGGCAGAACTAATCTGGCAACCAGGATTCCCCTGTGTTTAGTCACTGGTGGCTGGCCCATGTGGGCATTACAGTGTTTCAGAGAGTGTGCTGAAAGCAGGTGAACAATTATAAAAGGGGACATTATCGCCTTTCTCAGCCTCTTTTCTCCTCATTTGTTTCATGTCAGGGCAGGTTCTGCTCATGCTCAGCCTTTCACGTTTATGCTATCCATTTGTAGCAGCACAGCTATGGTAGCTGTGATGGGAGGTAAAGGTGCTAAAAAACTGGGGCCAACCAACTTTGACATTTCTTCAAGACCAGTGAAATCCCTCCTTTTGAACAGAGTTGTAGAAAGATAATTCTACTTTTCTTTGGCAAATGATCCAGCATTTCCATTTTCTTCTTCATGGGGCTTCATGGGGCTGATGACCTCAGCTATGCTGCAGAGCTGACATGGCCTCCTTTGGTGGTAAAGAAGTTCAAAGCTGAAAAAAACCCACCATGGAAGTGTTTTGTTTGTTGGATGGCCTCATATACAGCATAGTGCCAAAGGAGAGCACATTAGGCCAAGTATCAGTCACAATTAAAGACTCTGTTTAGGCTGCATTCTTCAGGGTTGGTAACTGGTCCCAAAGCCTAACTATAGGCAGGGGAGTAAAGGAGTATGGCTGTATCGATGATTTGCCTATATTTTGCTGTTTTTTTGTGGTCAGGTATGGAGAAGACCTCAGAATAAGTAGTGTCCCAGGAAAGCCTTTGCATAAGACACTGCATTTCTCAGTGCAGAAAGTATGTTGCTAGGATTTTCATTTAGTAATTAAACTCTGTCTGTGTTGCCAGTATAAGCATGTCTGAGACATGAGTGGCTTGATCTTAAAAAGTGAATATCATCAACCCCTTGCAGCGACAGTAGACATGGGGTCACCAAAGATGACTGGACCCCTCGCCAGAATCTCAGGATCTGCCGCTGATTCAGTAAAACCCAGTTACATCTAAATTAACTTATTGTTTCTGAGGCTATGCAGAGGGGTTTATCTATGGCAATTGTCCTCTCTCTTCACACTTAAACTTGTTTTTAAGTTGGCTACTTTTTTCACCTGAATGCTGAATTAGGGGAAATGGACATCTCTGCCTGGCAGTCAACCATCTGTCAGTACCCACCCCGCTGGGCTGAGCTGGCCATGGATAACATCATCCTGACAGTACCAGCTGCTGATGTACACCACACGGACAACCCAGAGAGCCTGCTTTCCATCTGGAACATGACATTGAATGCAATAGCCAGACTGACAGCCATCCCAGCCACTTTTCCAAGGCCAGAGAGGATGGTGGCAGATGTCCAGATATCCCATGGCAAGTATAGTAACTAGAATATTCTGGTTTTATCTATGATTGGTATTTGTAAGTGAAATACACAAGGCAGCAACATTATCACAAGACCATGCAGATCCTCAAACCAGCAGATTAATCCCACCAAATTCAAGGAGGCTGCTCGTGAGAGCAGGAGTCTTCTGTGCATGTCAAGAGCTAATACACAAAAGTCACATGTTCTGCTGTCTGAGGCTATCCCAGGGTGAAACACAGTGGAGGGAGACAGGCTGGCCACCAAAAGACATGTGTACTGTGCCATGTTACTCTGATTACTGTGGGAGTGAGTTTATGTTAATTGCAACAGAAAGAAGGGAAACAGAGCTGTTTTAGGCAGCAGAAATGAGATCTCGAGACTTAAATTAAGTCATGTAACAGAACACGCAGGCAGCCTGCTATGTAATAAGACCCTGATGTTAGCAGGCATAGGATCACTTACATCAGTGGGGAAGTGAGGGTAGTGGTAGGGGGAAGAGTTTGTTGTAGGTAGCATTTTGCTCTCTTTCATTTAATAAACATTCTGCTTTAAGACAATTCACTAGGTCAGTGGAACTGAACAGGCTGGAGTCTGTTATGGGTGGTAAAGAGACTTCTAAAGGCCAAGTCTCACCATTATTTGCAATTAATCTTTGTTCAAGTGTTGCACTTTTCTCAGTAGGATTGGGGGGTGCTTTCTGCTCTAATTGATTGGAACACTAGAGGTGTTTTCTACCATGTGAATTGATAAGTTCATCAGCTGCCCAGGCCACCACTCTGTCAATAATCCACAGATCTTGCAACTTAACTCACGTGGTGTAGCTCCTGTCAGTCAAGTAGGACTAATTCAAAAGAGGCTGGCTAGAGTGGAAAAAACTTGCACTTCAGTTATTAATAACTCGTTAGTTGTAATCACTAGTGAAATGTAACCAAAATAAATAAAAACCCCCCTTTCAATACTTAAAGAGGGCTTAGAAGAAAGATGGGGACGCATTTTTTAGTAGGGCCTGTTGCGATAGGACAAGGGTAATGGTTTTAAAATACAGGAGAGTAGATTTAGACTGGATATAAGGAAGGATTTTTTTATGATGTGGGTGGTGAAACACTGGCACAGGTTGCCCACCGAGGTGGTAAATGCCCCACCTGCGGAAACAAGCAAGGTTGGGCTGGTCCGGGCTCTGAGCAACCTGATCTAGTGGTAAATGTCTCTGCTCATTGCAGGGGGTTTGGACTAGATGATGTTTAGAGGTCTCTTCCAACCCAAACCATTCCATGATTCCATGATAAATATGTGCTGTGTTTCCATGCTGCATATGCTCTTCCAAGCATATCCTCACATAAGAAGGATTTTATCAGAGTAATCAGTCCTTACATCTGGCCACATATGGCTCTGACTTTAACAACGAAGTTGTAATCTGTCAGTGACTCTGCAACAATTGTGTTTAGATTACATGTCCGTTGCTAATTTTTCTAACTGCTAACCCCTCAAGCTCAACAGAGAACATGGGAGAATTATATTTTTCTCACTCTTTCTTACCATTAGTGACATCTCTAATTGAAAATTCAGACTCGGGACACAAAGGTAACATAACTGTCACAAATAGTTTTGTACAGGTATAAAGGATGAGCAAGCAATTCGTCTGGCAGTGCATTTCAGGGAGCAGAGTCCATTCCTTTCCCTGTTTTGTTTTAGCTGTATTGATTCCATAAGGCTCGTAAGCACACCGCGGCATCTGTATGACCCAGGACAATCACCAGGTTTTGTGCTAACACAAGTGGCTGTTCTGCAGCGATTTTTTGTTGAGGCACGTGAAGAACTGACTTCCAAATACCACTCAGTCCTGATCTGTCTCTGAGCAGCACACTTCAGCAGGATACCCAGGGCTGCACAGAAAGGTTTTTGAAGCAGTCCTCAAAAAATGTGCTTGTTTTGAGTCATTTGTGATCTCAGTGTAATGTGTAAAGGTCTGCAGAATGTAGTGGTTTGGGAGGTGATGGTAAACCACAGCCTTTGGGCATTACCAAAGATGACTTCTGATCATTGATAATTGTTTCTTTTTCTTTTTTTCTTTTTTTTTTTTTTTAATTTAAGCCAGACTTTTGGTTTTGTTGATGCAATACTTCATCCAGTAGCACCCAGGCTTAACTGATGGTACGAACATCGAGTGTGGAGTCACCAAGCAGGGAGCCTGTATTTTGTGCTGAGAGAAGAGAGTCTTATGTATTATAAGTATGCAGAGATATTATATATATGCATACTTATGCGCATGCAGATGTGGGTTGATATTTGTATGAATCTTGTTTTGAACAACTGTAACAACTGTAAAAAAAAAACGTAGCAATCAAGCCTGTAAGCAGAGCCATGCCCTTCAGGATGAAAAGCACTTACATAAATACTTGGTTTTGGGGTTTGTGTGATTATTAAAAATATAGTCTTGTTGAATAGTCTGATGGTGTTAAAGGACCACTGATTCTTCGGTAGGCATTTAGAATTTTTTGGGTAGCTGCACTTATAAAACAGAAAGAAAAACACCCTGTAAAAAGATGAGTAACTGAATTTCATTAAAGATTTTGTATAAAATGCAGGTAGAGTAATTCTAAACCTCCACACGTATATTTTGTACTGTTTCTCTTTTCTTATGATTCATAGCTGCAAGAGGCCTTTGAATAGGAAGCCTTCATCAAAATCTTTTCTCAATTCCAAAATAAGTCTGAGCTTCCAGATGGTAATGGCTCAAAAAATGCATCTGTGGGCAGAAACCTTTTCTCATCTGGTGAAGAAGGATTTGACTCCTTTCTTTAAGGCTTGGAGATGGTCAATCAAGGGCAGCCTTTCCCAGCAGCTGGCCCTTTCTTTTCCCAGTTGGTCAGATGATCCAACGACGCGATATAGCTCCTAAGCAGGGTTTTGCTCATGAAAATGAAAATGTGATTGTCTGTGATAAAGCCAGTGCTCTGCAATAGTTTTTAATGGTGTCTGAATGGTATGGTATTATAATGAAACTGAGAAACAGCTCTACATTGTACCTGCGATGACAGAAGAGTTCATTCTTGGGTCCCTCCCAAGTCTGCCTTTGTGTATTAGGTTCCCACTACTTCCTTTTGCAACGGGAGAAATTTTAACCACAGAAAGTGAAACATTTGCTGTCTTAATACCTATTAAAAAAGCAATGGCTTCCCTTTTTTTAATTCCTCTGTTTCCTGGTCTCTAAAAGGTTCTCTGTTCCAAACCACTCTTGTTACAGGTATACAAAGTATGTTAATTAAGATCATTAGAAGAATAGTAGGAAAAGGGGAAAAAAGTCACTTTAAAAATAGAGACATGTTAGGAGTTAATAAAGCTAGAAATAAATGGAAGAACTCAGGTGAAATTACGGCTATAGAAATGAGAAATGAGAATGATCATTCAAAGGAAAACCTTGATGGACAGCATAGGAAAGACCTAAGAGCTGCAGACTTCTTCCCCGGGTATACTGCACTGCTGTAGTGCCTTTGAGTGGTGGTGAGGACATAAACAATTGGGCTGGAGTTTCCCAGCTTACACCTGAAACTGCCCACCAACTATAAAGAGCTATTGTTATAGAAGATCTCATTTTTGTAAGGAACCCATCAGTGACCCTAATCTGAAATGAATCATCCAGTTTATCATGGGTTATTAATTTCCCAGCAAACCCTAGTTTCTGCAAAGTAGTGGATAAACAGGAAAGCTGTAACAGCAGCAAGTGGTGAGAAAGAGCAGTGACGCTATTTAATACTGAGGCCATCTCACTTCAGCCTCCCTGCTCACACTCTCCAAGCACCATTGCCATGAAAAGTCTCTTGTCTTCTTGGATTCAACCTAGTACAGCACATGCATGTGCATACCCATCCCATTACTGCTAGTGGACTCTCACTCTCAGCAACTCATATCCTGTGGCCACACACTGCTCTCCAGTGGGACTCTGCCTTCCACTAGATTTCTGCTGACTCCACATCTTCAGTGCTTTCCGATGGTTGTCCTTCCTCAGTTTCATTTTCTTTCTCACTTCTCACTCCTGGAGGGACACCCCACCTCACAGGAGCTCCTCTCCTCCTTGCTGTGAGGAGTCAGCGGTCACTCTCACCAAATGTCCAGAGGTAACTCTTTCCCTACCAAGACTGGATGGAGGAGTTCTTTCCTGCTAGGCAGGTAGAGGAGTATCACCCCTTTTCTCCACATGCAGGTAGGGAAATCCTAGGTGAGATTTCTCCTTGAGATAGTTTTCCTTTTCAAAATGAAACTTAGTGCCAAGGTATTGTTGACTGTGGGGCAAAGCTGGAATCTAATTTCAGAACCACCCAAGAAATCGGATAGTGTCTGTGTCTCTTTCCTGATAGGGGACTGAAGATAGAAGACAACTGCTCCCTCCAAGATCAAGCAACAGAAAAGCTAGACACAGTAGTTGGCACAGTAGCTTGACACTCAGGTACCTGAAGACATTTGGCTACATTAACGAGAAAAAGGAGATTATATTTTTGAAGAAGTGGATGAGTGACAGCAAAATCCCAGTCCTGTAACATGTCAGCCAGAGGTGGAACAGGAGGTGGATTCAATGCTTGCTCCGAGATTAGCATGTCACAGATGAAAATGTCTCCTGGTTTGTTCGTTGTAGTTCTAAACTTCCCATGTTCCACCTGTACTTGGCAATCTCCTTTCATTACTGTCCACAAAATGCTGAAACAAAAGGAACAGTTGTGTGAACCTGGGGTAATAAAAACCAAGCAACCCACTTGGTAGGAACTGCTGTCAAAATATTGTTATTTATTGTGCAAATTTTGAAGGAGGCTTTAGAGGTGAGGGTTGGAGATGCTTTGGGAAGTGAAACATCAGGAAGAATTCCTAGAAAGTGACAGTAACAAAGGCATGTAGATAATTAAACAAAAATTCCTGATAGAGAGGACAAACTCTCCCCCTTCATCCTCTCCCCTCTAGGCAAAAGTAACCTGCACAGAAAAGGGTTTTTATTTCTTTCTGGTTTTGTTTTCAGGCCATCCTGGTGGGAAGATGTTGGCAGAGGTGATGCTGCACAGCTAGCACTCACCATTGGCTCTTGTATTCATGAAAAATGTACATGCAGCCCAGAAGTCACCGGTTTGCACGACTGATTACTGGGAGCTCCAAAAGTGAAGAATGGGGCTCTTCCTTTATTAATCCCTCCTTTTCCGGGAAGCAAACCAACAGATGCAAGGTTAAGACTACAGATGGTAAAACTAACTGAGTGTGAATGAGCAGCACATGATAGGGCTGGTGCAGAGTTCCCCTGTCCAGTCTCTCTCTTTCTACAAGAATGCTGCTGCATGAAGTTAAAGGCTTTCGGTGCTTGCTTTACAATGACCAACACCTGAGAAATGGCACAGAAAGTGATGATTTGTGTCACTGCTCTAGAGGGTGCTTATTCTTCTTGTTGTCTAAGCCTCTTCACATTGCGTCAGAAGCCATTGAACTTCCGTACTGAGGGATGACCCGCTGTGTGTAGTTCTCTCTGCAATAAAAGAGCTGTGTACTGATTAACACCCCGAATTCCTGGGACTCTGCAGAGAGAAAAGCAACTGTTCATCAGAGATGATGATCCCCGGAGAGAGCCCCAGCCAAGTGACTGCAGGTGATGGTGGGGGATTGTCTCTACTCTGGTGCCTAGGCAGGGTGGGAACAAGCAAGGATGAGGCTCTGGGAACTGGTGGTGGGAGACTGGACAGGCGTCCGCTCTCTAGAGCTTCTTAGCAATGCTAAGGTGAGCAGCGTCCAAGTCCCACATCCCAACTAGTTGGAACTAGTGCTGGTGGTTATCATGAGTGCAAGGGACCTTCCCTCTGCAGCCAACATGGACTGTGCCTAGTGTGGGAAAGAAGAGAATGAGAGAGGGGAGCAATGGCCAGAGAGGGGAGAGAAGGGAGCCAAGATGTAAAGGGTTTGAGAAGTGCTCTGGAGTAAGGGGAAAGGAGAGGAGCTCCAGCAAAGCAGAGACACTATGGCTTACTGCCTACTTCAGTGCTCGCATACCACAAAAGTGTCTGTGAGACTCCACACCTTCCTGTCAGGACACTGTGTTGCAGGAGGCCAGCTGTCTAGTGAGGGCTGCTGAGTCTCCTTATCAATCCTGTCCTTGTCGCTGGGTGGTGTGTGACTCCTGCTCTTGCCTTTTGTTTTTCAGCCCCAGCAGAGAAGAGAAGGTGCGCACTGCTTAGCCCTTGGGTCCTGCTCGTTTCTGCCACTGTCCTCAAAGCAATTCTTCTATCCGTCTGTCTCGGTGGGTTCTTGAACTTACTTATTTTGCTCAGAGGTGGAAAGAAGTGGGGGAGAGGGGAGTCGTGCGAGAGGAAGACGTGATTAGAGATGTTTCAGTTACCGTTTTGGAAACTGTCTTGACCATGTGACAGCTGATTCTCCTTCCAGTGTAAAAAGTTCACAGCTGTACAAACTCTACTGGTCAGCGTGGTGGCAGCTGCATGTGGCCAATGTGCCTCTCCACTGCAGAGATCCTCACAGTCTGATGATATTGCTGTGTGATAGTTGCTGGACTGAGGAACTTAAGGAGTAGTAATACACCCTTGTGCATGAGGGTGTAAGCTGGTTGCTACTAGGATAGGAAGAAACCCTACCCCACAACATCCCTGGTGTGACATGGGAAAGAGTCTTCTTAAGATTCGCCTTCCGGGGGGGCCCTTGGCCCTAGTGTCTAGGTGAGGAAGAACCTTTGCTGCACAACTGCTCCACTACTGCTTTGTGTGGCCTCAGAAGTCGGAGTACCTACTGACCTCATCTGGTTCCAGCTGACTCAGAACTGGCCAGGGCAACAGCGTGGTCCCTGTAGCTCCCTAGACTGTCCAAGTCACCCTTGCCCTGACTTGCATAAGCTGTTAAGAGACACGCTGTTGCCTTTTCACATGTGGGTAGTTATGCTTGGGGTGTGAGTTGTCTGGCTGCTTACAGTATTTCCACAAGACTCCTGCTTGGGATTTTTCTGTGACTGGCACTTGTAAGCAGAAAGCTAAGCTGTCATTTAGGAAAGTATAAGTTTCCTGTCCTCCTCATGGTGGCAGAAAGACTGAGGATGAAAGTCCAAATCGAGATGGTCCCTATTAGTGCAAATGTGATTTCTGGGCCACATAAACTTTGCAATTTTGCTTTAGCCCATTTTCAATGCGGAGTGTTCCTCTCGATAAAAACATTGCCTACACTTTGCTGATGCTGTACAGCATTGCTGAATGCACAAGACATCCCCAAAATGAGTCCTATCCTGAGCTCCTACGTGGCAATGTTTTAAAGCTTCATCCTACTGGCAGGCCCCAGAGCACTTGTTTGTACTGTTCACGCTGGCTTCATGTAGCAGTGCCTCATCACTCCTCCTTGCTGTGCTGTGTGGCTCAAATCTCCACACGCTCAAAATCCTGTACATTGGCCAGATGGCCACATGGCTAACTCTACAACAGCCATAACCCGTCAGGACTTCATTGGCAGGCAGAAGGGAGCAGAGAAAGTCTGACAAAGTGCCACAAAGATGGCAAAGGCACTGGAGCATCTGTCCCATGAGGAGAGGGTGAGAGAACTGGGACTATTTAGCGTGGGGAATGCTCAGGGGGATCTTATCAATGTGTGTAAATAACTAAAGGGACAGCGCAAGGATGACGGAGCCAGGCTCCTTTTAGTGCTGCCCAGTGGTGAGAACCAGAGGCAATGGGCACAAACTGAAACACAGAGCTCCCTCTGAACATCAGGAAACACTTTTTCCTGTGACGGTGACCAAGCACTTGTATAGGTTGCCCAGAGAAGTTGTGGAGTCTGCATCCTCAGCACTATTCAAAAGCTGTCTGGACATGATCCCGGACAACTGACTCTAGATGGCCCTGCTTCAGCAAGGGGTTGGACAAGAAGACCTCAAGAGATCCCTTCCAACCTAAACGATCTTTCTAATGCTTCCTCTCCCTTTGCAGTTGTCCTCTTCCATCGTGGTTCTGAGCATGGCTGAAGGCAATGGTCAGTGCCCGGAAATGAGTAGACAGGAGAGTCTGGGGCTGGGACAAACGGCCCTGCAAGGTCTGGCTAAAGGTCAAGCAGAAGGACAGGGCTGGGTGGGACTCCTGAGGAGAGGTGAGAAAAACCAGAGCCTTTATGAAGCGACTAAGGAGAAGATAGAGGTGGAGTTGTGGAGTCCTATCAGGGCAGCATAGGTATGAACATCACAGGGGAAGAGGAGCAAGGGTGTTAGCAAGAAGGTATGAAAAAGGAGTTTTTCGAGTTGCTGGTGAGGAAACAATCCTCGTGAGTGAGGCCAGCTGAACAACCAGAGTCTTGTTCTGGCAGCAGGGTAGAGACTACTCCAGGAGAAGAATTTGGGGCTTGTTTAATGGTGGGCATCAAGATGCATGACTAGAACAAGTCAGCAGCCCCTGAAACAGTGCACAGGAATTACTAGCAGGATCTCCGGTAGCATCTTACTTTCTGTCCTTGTTGGGGCATGAGCCAAACTGTAAGGGAGGTCACTACCCTGCACACTGAACTGGGGAGAACAGTCGGGCATTGTCGCTGGACAACAGGGATCCTTGCAGTCATCATCTCGCTCTTTGTTAGCATTCATCTCTGCGGTCGCTCCCCGTACAGGGCGATGCTGGACGTGCTGCCCGAATGGCTGGAAATGCTATCAGAAAAGCCGCTACTGCCTGTCAGAAGATGAGGTTGACGGCAGCAATTCCATCAGACAGGTGAATCCCAATACTGATACCATTCTCATCACCAGTCTCTGCAATATGCTCAGCATCAAGACACTGGGTGTCCCAGGGGACCCAGCAGGAATAAGTGGGTGAACGCCACCTCAGGGCCATTGCTTTCTTCAGACAGGTTTTTTTCAGTCATTCAGTTTTTTACACTACTTTGGGCTGAGCTACTTATACACTCGCCCCGTGCTGGTCTGGCTAACTTAGGAAGA
>Ga0181612_117585_pt1 | contig 11106 bp, 3 predicted proteins | sample HoacroProtozoa21_FD_119630 | JGI IMG/M metagenome (GOLD analysis project Ga0181612, IMG submission 119630) | Hoatzin crop microbial communities from Cojedes, Venezuel. Combined Assembly of Gp0051906, Gp0051904, Gp0051908 | reverse complement strand
GTCCCTTCCAACCCAAACCATTCTGTGATTCTATGACTTTTTAAAATTTCTTTTATTTAAATCCTCCAGGATTAGGCAGAGGGCAGAATTTTTACTTGCTATGTATTTTTAAGAGAACTCTGTAAAATCACTTTTAAAATTGCTTGGGAACAGGAAAAATGCATCACATTTAAAATCGTTAATTGCTTTAATGCAGTTAAGCTACTGCTTATTCTGCTTTTACATTTTCCATCATGATCAGTCCTGTCATTTCTCTTGTAGGCAGAAATAAATTACCCTATCAATAAAGTCTATATTTTCATTTTCAGAACAAGCCCTGCAATAGAATAGGTCTCGGAGTTAGTTTTTGGCCATTAGTAAGTCATTCGCTTGCACGGTTGGTCCATTTTATCTCCCAAATCTGAGCGTAATTTTCCATAACCTGATATACTTTTAAAGGATGAAAATTACCTTTCCGATAAGGTGAGAAAGCAATAAAGTATGTAACACATGTAAAATGATACAGAAGAAGTTAGTTCCCCAGTGGTGTACCTCCTGCACTTTTCCAAAAATCAGTGACAAGAGGACAAGAAGAAAGGGATGGGAGGCTTTCTGTTCCTGGTGGCCCAAGGTCTGAAGTCTGCTCAAGGAGACCTTATAATTGTTGGGATTCAGGCAGATATCTGAGGACAGAGTTCCGAGGCAAAGACACCAGCGCTGATCAGTGTGGAGGACACAGGACTCACTTTATGATGGGAACTCGGCATGTGGCTTCGGAAAAAAACAACAACTCGCCAAGAAAAAATGCTTCGTAACCTGATAGTGAAGATGCTTGGATGACATGAAATCCATGAGTACAATGTTTATTAAAGATGAAAGTGCTATTCCTGCACAAATGAAAAACTAAATTATTTAATCCTAAGAGGTATCAAGGTTTGCACCAATAATGACTCAGCAGCTTTCCTGGTTATATGCAAGCAGAAATATATAGAATTAGAGTTATTAGAAACAGCAGAGAAAATTAGAACCATGCATGAGATGAAGGGTATGCTTGAAATACTGCTGCATACAAATCTGACCCACCTCTCACTGCGAAAATATTGTTAGCAGAGTATACCTGGCAAGTCTACAGCGATTCCTGTATCGAGCAACACAACAGCAGTGCTGAACAGCACTATCCCCAAGCCTGTGAACGAGGATGTCAAAGAACTGCCCTTCCCTTTCTAGCTTCCAGTGGGCTTTGAATGGATTTTTTTTTTTTTAATATATATAAGATCAAGTACACACTTTCTTAGATATTTTGAGGCAAATCTTGATGCTAAATCTACCAGAAAGGAATTACATAAGTGTAACACACATCTCATAAAAGTAGAGTGCAAGATACTGTTTAACAATACCGATCCATCTGTGAACAAGAAGGGAGGGGGAGAACAAGCTCTTTCCTCAGGTTAGAAGGAAACCAAGCTTCTTTCAAAAATTCAAGTAATTTTGTCTTGTCTGCACAACACCTATGACATGGGGAGGGAACTACAATCTGTGAGGTCGATTTCAAGACAGCTTCATCTTGTCATTTAAAAAATGATGGACTTACTGCTACAATCCTCTAACACATTTGTATACGTAACTGGCTTCTGCTCTGCTTCCTCTTACCCTCCTGACATTTCAAGAGTTCTCTGCCAGATCTTACAAATGCTCTCCCCTAAAAATAACCGCTGACATTTGCAAGTGGCATGCACTAATCACGTTCGGAATAGGATTTTTTACATACATTCTGTTTTATATTTTTTGTAAACCTTGGCTCTGTTTTTTTTAAAAAATAACACTATGAAGTACATTCCATAGCTGCATTAAAACAAACAAGTTAAGCTATTTTAACTGAAGTATTTTGACACTAATACATTGTGCGGGGATTTGGGTTGCCTTTTTTTTTCATTTGAGTAATCGCTTGCCTATCCAGTTTTCAGCGAGTGAAGGCAATGGCAGTCTGCGGCACTACGGGAACAACTGTCTCTAAAGGAGAGAATCATGCACACCGAGTAACACAAAACTGGCTCCTCCTGAAAGATGACCTCACTTCTCCATCAAAGTGGAAGAAAGGCATTAATTTACTGCATTTATCATTTAAACTTCACCCTAGGGCTTCAGAAGCCCCTCACATCTAGTTGCCTCACGTACTCTGAACTACAATGCTGCTATAGGAGCTCTCTGTGTATAGTAGCTGTCTGTGGCTCTGACCAATTGCCACATCCAGAAACAGGGAAGAATGCTTTCCCATTAAACCCAAATTGTTTTCAGTTTCACTTGGTTTGTATCTTTTTGTCTTACAATGTCATGGATTATTATTTTTTTTTAAATGGCTTTAAAAGAGTATGGCTGTTGATCAGTCACTAGGAGGCTGAGGCCCCTGCTCACGATGAATAAAATTCCAGTTGATTGGCTTGCAGCAGTGGGAATTTTCATGCATTCTCCTGGTGGACCCTGGGCCTTTAAATTAGAGATGTGAAGTCTTTGCTAGCGGAGAAAGAGGGAGCGCTCAAACCACTGGCAGGCTGACTGAAGAAGCTGCATTTGCTGTGGGGCTTTGTGGTGGGAGGCCTGTAACTCCCTGCACAGACCCCACTTAAGGTTTGCTACTTTGACTTAATAAACCTCTGACCAAATCCATCTCTGTTTCCATCTCAGTCTTCTGTATATCTTAGTCAATGTTTCAGTCACAAATACTATAAACAAGATTCACAAATATTGTATGTAAAAACTTAAACACTGAAATTAAAAAATCATGAAGATGTTTCTATAATGTTTGAACAAATCTGCATATCATTTGGAGAAGAAGAGCTACTTTTTTTTTTTCCCCTGAAAAGACCTTTTAATTCTCCTTTAATCACACGATGCAGCTCAGAAACCTGAGGGCATATAACTGCACCAATACTAAGGTGAACAGGGAAGACATCCTGTGTCATCTGACAGGAAAATTCCTACTCCAGGTAACACAAGGAGGCCACAAGCTGTCAGACTCTGTTGGGGTGCATTTGGTCAACGATACAGTTGCTAGGCTGTTTAAGTAATAACTGATTGACTCTCAGCCTGGGGGAAAGGCAGCATACATGAACTACAGGTTACTCATGAGAAAGATACAAATATTTAGCTAGTTATGCTGGTTCTTGCATGGCACTGCTACTGACGGGGCATCTGACTGTCTAATATTCTACTGAAATCATACAATTTTCGGCATATATTCAGAAGAGCTGAAAACTGATTGATACTAATAATAAACGGTGTTGCCTTCCTATTTTTTTTTTAATCAGGTCACTCGAACACATGAAAAAGGAATGTCTACTTTTGTTGCATTTTTCTGACAAACATTTTCTCTTTACCACATTAAAATCAAAACCTTATTATTACCTTTGTCTGAATGTAGAGTTCCTGAATCATATCTCATTCACTGAAGAACACATATCAATTATCAGTTGAGGTTCTGAAAAGTGAATGAATTACCACGTTCTCAAACAGAGATATTTTCCCAGGTGGTGTGTATACCTTATCTAGCTTCCTCATCTGTAAATTTAGGATACAGACCTTTCCTTCCAAGCTATGCTCCTTTAAGAAAAAAGATGTGGGCTGCTCAATCATTTAAATAAGGTGTCTCATTGCTGTCTGTTATTTGAAAGTGTTAAGAACTACCATAAAAAAAGAAATCTGTCACAAAGAGTTAAGCTGGAGGTGAAAATTTTTATGTAGCCTGGAACACAAGAGACACCATTTCATTTTTATATCAGATACTGTCTGTTCCATACCAACAAAGTTTCATGTAAATGTAGCTAAAATACAGAGCGCTTTCAGTTGAGTTCAAGCTGGAAGAATCTTCTTGATGGAGCTTATCTCAAAATCATTTGAGGTCCAAAGTGTCTATGCAAAACCATTAATCTCAGAACGCGCCTAAACACTATCCTGGAGACAGGCTGCAATTTACAGTTCTCTGTGACAGGCAAATCACTGGTAGAGCCCTGTCATTTAACCCCAATGATTTCTTCGGTGGGCAAGGAAAGAAAGGTTTTCATACTGCCCCATCATAGAAGGGCTATGGAATAGGTCACCACTGTGTAACTTTACATAAAAATTAAAGCAATGTGCAGGTATTTGAGTCATGAAAAAAATCAGCAAGGTGGGCTTTCAGATCAGTGCCTATGACAAAAACTTGCTGCACGAAGTATAAAGAGATCTTTTGCATTTTTAGGGGAAGATATATGCGAAAAATATGTTTTTCTTGTGCATCAGATTTTCGGTCTACATAGTTTTAAGGGAAATGGAGCTCTCTGGTTTTATATAAGCCCACAGCATGATTTCACTCTCCAGTTACCTATTGGTGCATGTTTGCTAGAAGTAGAGGACACCAGAGCCACGGTCATGCTTATCTGCCCAATATACACAAATCTGGTCAAAATTCTGCAGGGCCCAGCTGGCTCGCATTTGGATTATGCTTACTTAAAGAGGACACTCTCATTGGTTTTAGAGCTTAAGTGCCTCTATGTTTAATATGTGTTTCACTACCACAAATCAAACTCAGTGTAACCTAGAGCCCATCTTAAAGTTTACAGGTATTTGCAACACATGTTTTCTATGCAGTTTTTTTCCATTGCCTTCATGCCATGCACATCTAATTAGAAACTGTTTAGTAAAATACAATAAACCACACTGATATTTGTTCAACTTTTTTGCACCTGGTATGTTACATTTTCATTTTAAAAATTTGTTTCAGGGTACATAACTGAGCAGTCATATTCCACACCTGCCGTCACTGCAACCCTTTCTGTGCAGCGTGCAAAGCAGTGATGTTCACATTATGTACAGCTCTGTGTAAAACTGTGTTCCTGGAACATTATCTAACAGATATCCCTGCTGGGTGGTGATAAAAATGAATGCCAGAGAGACACACACGGAGCTGCCCAAAAGTCATCTGGTGCTTCCTAACTTTACTTGCCCTGATCTTCCTGCAGAAAGACTTTCATCAGTTTTGAGGGATACACAGGAAAGTTATGGCATTATATTTTCCTTGCAGGTCAGAAGAACTGGCAGTGACTGACCAGTAAAGGAAACTCAGGGGAAAAAAAAAGAAGGCATTCCTGTATGCTCAGGAAAGTGGGTGGCCTGGCGTCAAGAGTGGCTGTAGCTAAAACCAACCCAAAGGGACAAACTGAATGTGTCCTAAAAACCATGCACTCCCCACACAGGTAGAAACTGGTGAAACGATCAAGGAATAACCCAAGATAACGGAGGGGAGGAAGAAGAGAAGAGACCTCTAGCTACACTTCTCAGTGTCTGCGACTTTCACATGTATGTTTTGACTTTTCTTCTTTACTACCTGCAAACATTTACAATCATAGACCCAGCCATCAACACATCGGCACCTGCATTTGCTGTGTCAACACCTTGGAAAAACCTACTGGTCTGCAAGATTCACCACCTTCTACTCAAGCCTTGTCAGACACTAGAAAAAATTAAATAATTCTAAGACTTCCTTAGATTTAAACCATGTGCCCATGTGCTCATAAATGTCAGCATGGTTTGAGTCAATCTCTAGTAATTCCATATTTCTCACGTATGTCAGGGGGACACAGCTGGCAACGGAGCTTCTATTAGTCACGATCTTTGGAAACTCTGCATAATTGATAAACTTTGCCCCAGGTATGAGTGTAAAAACAGATGAAGGACTTTATCCAAAACCCATGAAAGCAACAACAGCACCAGTGGAGTGACTGGAGACAAAGTGTTTGAATGCCATATCTGGGTTGAGTAGACAGAGCAAGCTATTTGAAGGCAGACTAGATAAGGAATAACATGAATTTTGCAGGTGAATTTTTAAACTGTAGTGCAGTGATAAGCATTCCCCCCCCCCCCAATTATGAATTCATTTGTGTCTGCTCATTCAAAATTAGTTGTCCTTGATGAGTGGTACTAGTGTATTTTATGCTGGTCTTGAGGTCCATGAAGCTATCAATTACTAACTTAGATAATCATAAAGACAGATAACTACTAACTTAACAAATAATCATCATCATTGTGCAGCAGGCAGGGCGTAAATACCCTTAAATCAGAACAACATAAATACATTTACATTTGTAAACAATCAGTTTTCATAATACACTGCGTAACACTGTGCCACGTTCAGTGAACTTTGTACAATGTATAAGTCATGTAAAATGCAACTTGTCACACTGTGCCAAAAATCAATATTTTCTTCAAAAATTGAGAGCTGAAGCTTGAGTGTTACAGGGACGGATAGCACTTGTTAAATGACACGGTTTACAGAAGGCAGCAATTAGCATTTCTGTACACTGGTTTAATCCAGATACCTCAACTTTGATTATCAACACTTCAACGTATTCCAGTTCTGAGCTTTCCCTATGCAAAGGCGCTTAGTTCTGTCGAACTCTGACTGAGTGCCTACCCATTCACTAATCTGGACAAATGCCCATTAGGACAGGGCCTCTAAATTCTTCTAATTTTGGCTTTGTAGCCTGTAACTCCCGAGTTCTATCCTTCCTTTTTCCACAGTTTCAGGTTTTCTGTGTGCATGAAATTCCCCACCTTAACCTTAAATTATTCTGTCCTTCTGGTGTTCGCTGACAGTCTCTGAGGCTTGGGCTTTATTCTCCTTCAGGGTTCATTCTTCTTCTAAATACTCATCATCCATTGCATTCTATAAAGAGAGTTCCCAGCAGTAGTTTTTAAAATAAAAGATAAAATGTGCAGTATCTGAACATTTAAGGCTCTAGTGTCAGTACCTGCAATGCCTCCTGTTGACAATGATGGTTATCACTGGGGGCAACTGAAATCTGTTCATTCTGAACTGTCTTCAGAAATCAGCCTTATCTGATTGTTCTTTCAGATCAAAAGAAATAGGAAGACAAAGTAAGCTGTGCATATTCTTTCACTCTGCACTTTGTTGTTAAAAAAGGAGGAATCCCACTAGGACCCATAAACCACTTTTAGACATCACTAATCTTTGCTATGGGTTTCTATTTTTTCCATTTATTGCCAGCTGACTTATTAGATTTTGATATTTTAATGACATAGAGCAGCACTGTTAGGAATTATTGTGAATAACATACAAAAAACCCAGATAGACAAAGGAGCATTTATTGCTCGAAGGGAAATGACATGTAATTCTCAGCATTTGCAGCTGAGATTAGACCTTTTTTTCCACATGATAGATATGTACTCAGTAATAGGAACACTTGTGAAGTCTCCAAAATCACACCTGGAGCTCCTGGACTCAGGCACAGTTACCGTATCTGTTAGATATTTGTGTAAGGCAGCTTGCATTGCGTTTTATATCAGGTTCAGTCTCAGTGACTAAACACATAACTACCTTTGTCAACTGTGTACCGAGCAGACTAGAGGAATACAATCCTTCACATGTTAAATTTTTTATTTAAAAAACCAGCGTAGTTAACATTGTTGCTGACAAAAGGGATGTGAAATAGTACGTATCAAAGTTTTACTGAAAAAAAACAAATTGGAATTGGACTGTGTATGGTGTACCTCAGGCCTCCCATTCACCTTCACATGTGCTGGAGTTGTAATTTTTGGAGTCTTTCCCAAAATTCCGTAGGATCCCGTTAAGGATCCCTACTTCTGTACAAAGAGCATTATCCACGTGACTGATAACAAGTGAATAAATGAAGCATGTATTTTACACTGTTTTATGGTCTCTGACACAGCTATTATCAAGTGAATTAAAATTTTAACATGGAGCCTGTGTCTTACATCTGTTTTTCACACCTGGAATTTGGCACTTGCTATTAATTTAGATACGACTGAACAATTCTTGGGAAGTCTATGTATAACCAACCAGTTCCCTAATCTAGAATGAGTTCCACCTGGTTCACTGACTTGTGGCATTCAAATGATTTGTCCTTGCTTGGTGTTTTCCCATTAATAGACAACCAGATCAATGATCATCTTACTCACAACGATAAAGCTTCTGCTCACCTTTCTGCCTGTCTTACTATAATGTTAAACTAAGTTTTTTGATGTACATAATTTGTACAGTAGCCTCAAGCATACCGAGGCAGTGCACAGCCGCTTCTCGGTATCTGTCAAGTGCTGGAGAAAAGATATGGATGACAACTGAACCTGAGACCAGTTTGCCATCAATTCAGATGAGCAGCATGCATGAAAACGTCCCTTTCTATTGCTATTAACTAAAGGAAATGTCTCAAGCCTCTTCAGAACCTCATCAGAGTAGATCTGGAGGTCAAATCTCAGTTTCAGGAAACTCCACCCCTTATATAGGGATCGTTAAACTCTACTTCAAACCAGCAGAAACTCATATCCTGTTATTTTGCACGAAACATGCAGAAATCACAACTTATAAATGTAAAGGCAGAACACTGAAAAAAAAAAATCAAGTTCTTTGTTCTTTCAAGAAAAATTCTCATTGACAAATTGAGTTATACTAGCTTCTGGTTCAGCTTGAAGTACCAGCCTCAGGTTTACTTGGTTTCTATGCTTCCTGACTTATCTCCCTCGGGCTATTCAGGTTAGATGGATTCAGTAGACTAAATATAAAAATCACAGTACAAAATCTATCACAAATTAGCCCTAAAAGGTAGTTCAAAGAACCATAACAAACCACAAGAAAAGATTTGTAGCCTCTTGAAGGGAAATAACAAAATGCTTTTTGAAACAATAGTTCAGTGGCTCAAAAATAATTGAGCATTTTAAAATAACAGGGCTGCAATACTTGTGGCAACTCAAAGGATCACCTGGACTACTTTTGGACATGTTATTAGCATGCTGCAAAAGTGAAACTGACTGTCAACATTATTTAACATTTTGCTTAAGCAACCAACAAAATCTTCACTTTTTTTGCTTCTTTTTTGGCATGCGAGTGATAACAGTATGAGCAAAACAAAAGCAACAAAAAAAGGAGACTTATTAAAGGAAAAGTCCCTGCTCTTTTTTATCTAATGAGCTACTCAATACACCCACACCCTAATTAGTTCAGATGTATTCATAATATCTGAAAAAAACAACTTCTATTTAATTGTAAACATATTTCCTGAAACAAGAACTTGGTTTTCTACATAGAAAGTAGGATATTACTATTCTACTATCCAGGTAGTATACAATTTTTACAGACCAGCAATGACAGTATTTTCTAGAATTTATCACCTGGGATATTTACTCTCTGCTTCTGGGTTGAACAATATCTCTGTTAATATCAACAAGCTGTAGAACTAAAAGCAAGTTTTGCCGAACGGTAAAGGGTCCTAAAAGGCAGTACTGAAAATGCTGGATTGTACCAACATAGCACTTCCCGAGACACAGTGTTTTTTCCATTGCTCTGTACTCTGAAAAGGAATCCATGATTTTGCCTGTTGTCTCTGCAAATGCTCCAAGGGAGAACCCTATCAATGAAGGCAGAAATGATTCCTAAGGACAAAGGTAAGTTTTCATACTTTCAGATTTAAAAAAACATAAATTATAGAATCACAGAATCATTTAGGTTGGAAAAGACCTGTAAGATCATGGACTTCAACTGTGAACCTAACACTGCCAAGCCCACCACTAAACCTTGTCTCTAAGTGCCATGTCTACAATATATGTATTTCCCAGAACACTTCATACCGAGACACTTGGTGACCTGTATGCATAGGTTCAGCCCTGCCTAGATGAAACAGAGCACTAACTCCATAGCTACTATCTCTTGCTTGTGGCTGTGCCAGCAGGCTGCGCTGAGGCTCAAGAGTAAGGGCTAGCTTCTTTCTGCTGGAATCCCAAGGGATTCAGGATCTTACTCAAGTGGCAAAATAGGAATGTGTTTTAGCAGTCAGTTTCCACCTGAGGCCATCTGAGCTGTACAAAGCAGGCATCTCTTCACTTTATTCTGCTATTAAGCAGGTTAAGATAGTTCTGTTCAGGAACTGCTTAATAGCTTGACAAAATTGAGCTCATTACAGATCAAACAGCGCTGGCCACTTCTGATTAAATGTATGATGTTGATTGTAATGATAACAGACTCAAATTTAACAGCTTTAATATCTTCATTGGCTTGAAACGTTGAATTAATAAATTAATACATTTCAAGCAGAGGTTTTAAAGAGGGGCTGTACACTGGGGGTACACTGAATTCCTGATGACTAAAAATATTAGAGAAAGAGAAATTTCGCTTGATAAGCATAGCAGAAAATTGTGGAATTTTACCAGGAGAGGAGAATCCTGGCTTTAGTCCATCCATCCAGAACTATTTACACAAAGCACTGGGCCGAATAGTGATCGGTTCTCCTGATGCCATTTTGTGGCTGGTCTTCAGGGCTACCGCTCAGAGGCAAGATACGTAGTTTTGAGAAGGACCTAGAAACAAGCTATTCTACTTTCAAGGAAACAATTTTCTAAATAGAGGAACTAGCACCATCACTAACCCTATCCTTGGATTTTGAATGGGAAGACTGAGAAGTAGTCTGTACAGAAAGGCAATTAAGCCCAGGAATTCAGGCCTTTGACTCCCAGGCTAACTTGATTTACAGCTCAGGACTTCAGACCAGGCCCTCAGCTTTGATGGCAGAGAAGATATCAGCCTCATCTTTGCCACTGCCTACTGGTGGCTAAGCTATTTTTTTTGAGAACTCATTTCTCAGATTTACAACTAATAAGCCGAACAGTGCAATGTTGTGTAAAGATGCTAGAGGTGTCTGGAAACATAAAAACATCCATCCAATAATGCAGGTCTCCATAACTGACTGACTGATTGCCATGAGAAGATGATAGTTTCATGACTGAGTATGACACATTTTAATTCTATTGAGGACAACTTGAAAAAATATTTCCACTGGCATGCCTCTCTACAGCTCATAAATACAGGTAGCCTGACAAAGATTTGATAGTAACGGGGAGGAGGTAGGGCCCTTTAAAGGTGATCTAGTCCAGTCACCCTGCAGTGAGCAGGGACAACTTCAAATAGATCAGGTCGCTCAAAGCCCTGTCCAACCTGGCCTTGAATGTTTCCAGGGAGGGGGCATCGACCACGTCTCCGGGGAACCCATTCCAGTGTTTCACCACACTCAGAGTAAATAATTTCTTCCTTATATCCAGTCTAAATCTGCCTTCTTTTAGTTTAAAACC
>Ga0181612_102315_pt1 | contig 11106 bp, 4 predicted proteins | sample HoacroProtozoa21_FD_119630 | JGI IMG/M metagenome (GOLD analysis project Ga0181612, IMG submission 119630) | Hoatzin crop microbial communities from Cojedes, Venezuel. Combined Assembly of Gp0051906, Gp0051904, Gp0051908 | reverse complement strand
CCAGGCAGCCACTGGAAAAAGACTCATTCTGTAGAGGAACATCAAGAATACCTGCCAATCAGATCCAGACATCAGTTTGGCATGAGGTTGTGGAAAACACACATGAAACAGATGTCTCATAAACTTCATTGCTACTAGAAGCATCTCCTGCCTTCAGCTGTGACCGGTGCCTCTGATGATCCATAAGAAGAACACTGTTCTCTAACTGCAGGGAAGCGTTAGACTTTCTCACTGCTTTCTGCACTGGTCAGCTATAAAAAGCCCATCCTTATTCAGTGAAAATTCATAGAGAAGGAGGTAAAAAATTGACAAGTGTCTGAACACTTGCGGAATCGTCATGATTCTCCTAAAGCTTGTGGAGGTTGGTGCTAGGTGTCCTTTTCAGCGTGAAAGTCTTCACCAAAATGAAATGCCACTTACCTGTTCTGTAGAGAAGAGCCTTTCTTGTTGAGGACCCTGAAGTGGTGGTGTCCCTGCTGCACATCACGGAAGCCAGGCAGGGAGTACACGACTTTCCAAGGAGAGAAGAATTGTCTCCAATGCTCAGCCCATCCAGAACGAATCAGGAGCCTTTTTTGTGCTCTGGTGAGGTGGCTGTGTGGGAGTGTGTTTTATTTACTTCTGTGATGCTGTAGAGCTGTGTAAGGCCACAACCCTATAAAGCTACAATTAGGGCAAGCCCAGATTTTGGATGTTGGCTGAATGAAAAAACTTTCTGTTATCGAAAAGGAGAGTGTCTGATACTGCAGGCCACTGCTCGGCTGTAGCAAAACGGCAAAATAATGTTAATCTGCCTGCTTTATATTTATAGTTCAGCAGTTTAGTTTCCATTCCTGTTGCTGAACTGCCTAGTTTCCTATTTTTTAAAAAAACATGACTCTAGTGTTTTTGACACGTCAATATATTCTCAAGACAGAGATAACTGACTGTAAACCTCATGTCACCATAGGTTTTTCCCCTGGGGGTTTTCAGTGGGAATTATTTGTGCTTCAATTATCCTTTCGTGACTGTGAAACATAATAAAAACAAACAAATTTTTAATGAATGTTTACAAGAATGGACAAAAGAATTGTTACAGTCTACCATGCAGGACATCAAGGCATAGGATAAAATGCACCTTTTACACTTGCAGCGACATCAGCATAAAATACCAGGCGTTACAGTACCAACGTATGTGCACATACAGAAAGAAGAGAAAGTATGGAAGAGTAATTGATTTTAAATATTTTTTTATTATTAACTTTTCAGTCTTAAAATATGACAGGATTTTATTATGTAGCTTTTAAAAATCCCATAAGCCCAATCTGAGTTACCCAAGAATATATTAATGCATTTTTAAAATATATGAAGAAGTAAAAAAGGGAAAAAAATACTCCTACAATCTAGAAAGGGTTTGAGGGGTTTTATTTAAAACTTCTAAAATATGGGTTAAATGAAGGAGACAGCAACAAAGCCTTAAATATAGATGAGCTGACAACAACATAGTAGGAAAAATCTCCTATCATTCTGAAAGCTTGCTACAGCACTGCTAACATATTTTGTTACAGTGGTCTTTTAGTCCTTCACCAAATGTCTAATTTCAGATCCACTTCACGTGCTTTTCCTTGCAGGGTTTAATGTACGTGATTAATCTTGACTCGGCTTAATACTGCTAGGAATGTGGCAATGACCTCAGCTGAACATTGGCAAAGTGATTAATGTTACATGAACTGGGATATTTTTTACTCGGGATCCTGAATAAACACAGACATGCTGTATTCCGTTACAGACCTTTGCTCAATTGAAAATGTACTGTGGTTTCAAAGAGTAATGTTTCAGATGCAATAAACAACGTTAGAGGAAACATGGCTCTTGTTAAAGAAAATGCTGTTTCAGGCTAAAGTCCCAGTGATCATAAAAGATATATGATGCAATAAACAAAATGAACCACAGGCAAGACAGGTCCATTCGATGACTAACCACTGATTGAATTTTCCAACACTCCTAGAAATTCTGTGAGATAAACTATTCACAAAAGGTCCCTATTAAATATAAGGTTGTCATTTATTTTTTCATTTTTATAGTGAGGTCCAAGAACTGTATGAATGTCCCCTATTGGTTGTTTGTGTTTTTGAATTTTTTATGATAAGGGAAGACAGGCAAACAGTTGCTATGATTGTCAAATGTCTTAAATCAAGTAGAGAAAATGCAATAAAACACAGTTTCCATGGCAACACATTGTAACCTAGTACCTCTGGATTATGAACCAGCTCACATCTATGATCATTATTTGTTGACAAGCATAAATTGAGCCTAAAAGCATTAATTTCAGAGATAAAATTGGAATGTTGAGCTAAGTAATAATAATGTTTAAACATTTCCAAGATAGTGGCAGCAAATCAAGGCTAGTTACATTGCCATTTACATGATGTTAATAAGGTAAATGAAAATGCTTTTATTCTCAAGCCGTTCAGGAAAGATGTAACAAATATATACATCTCAAAACCTGCAAATAGTAATTGACATGTATTCCATGCTGCTGAAGGAATACAATAGGACCAATTAAATAGAATGATATATGAGGCTTTGTAATCAAATAACGTGATTTTGATTTGCAGTTGTTTGACAAAAACCTGGAGAAAAAAAGAACAAATATTTGAATGCCTGTTTAATCACACCATCTCCCTGTTCTGCACACTATTTTCCCTATTGCCCATTGGACTTTTTCGTAGGTCGCTATGAAGCACTAAAGCAGAAAAAGGGAAATGAACTTTGTTGGCAGAATTTATGTATGCCTGTCATCACCACATACATTTCAAAAGCGTAAAGGTGATTGCTTTGTCTGTTTTTCACAAGTCAGTATGAATTGACCAAAACAATCAACAAGGATAATGACTCTGTTTCTGAGTGCTTCTCACTCTTGCTGCTAGTATTCAAGATTATCTCAGAGCAGGAGCCGCTGGAGCTTCAGGTCTCTGTTCACAGAGGCTCCAGCAGCCATTGCAGGGAGCTCAACACCAGGCCTGTTGCATGTTCCCAACCAAGCTGCTTTGCAGCCCCACAGGCATCCCTGGAGCTGCCTGGGCAGCGATGACCAGCTGCCTTCACAAAGCGGTGGAGAGTAGCCCTTGTACTGGAAGTCTCACCTTCCGTCTTACAGAACCATATCCCATGCCTTTCAACTGTTTGAGATCATCCAGTTTCTCGAGAGGATCCGGTTGGTCAGTCTGCTGCTTTTCTCCATGAAAGTTAAGGTCTGTGAACTCTTTTAGAGATCTTCTGGTGGCTTATCAACAGGCAGGAATGGATATTAATCTTTGTTGTTACTGAATCAAAATCCCTACCGTTCAAAGACTTCGGTATAAATTTCTGTAAGGCTGTGTGTCTTGAATACTACCTTTACATTGGTGCTGGAGTTTAGAGAAAAGACTTGGTAAAACAGATCCTAAACATAGATTTGTAATCCTGCAGACTAGGGCCCATAGCTTAGGAGATGAGCTGAAGAAAATCAGTTGTTCCCCTTCTAGTTAAAAAAAAGTCAGATTTGACCAGCACTAACCACTGGAAAGTGCCAATTTGATAAACAGATTCAGCAGCAGCTTTGGGAGCAAGGGAAGCATACAGCGCAGCACAGCCATTTATGGCTGTAGAGTCTAGTTATGTGAGTGAATAAACCCTTCTTAAAATGCAGTTGTGGGTTGTTTTTTTTTTTTTCTGGCCAGATGGCAACAACTTTGTAGACATTCCTATAATATCTTGTAAAAAGCTCTTGCTGGTTGCAGAAACAAGTGACTTACAGAGGTTTGCCTACCAGAACACACCTAATCCTTCACAGTCATTATTATGTAAGTATTCACTTGAAAACCTTTAAAAATATGAACTTCTCGGGCTTCTTCATGTAGGACAACTGCTGTGATATATCTTAATGTCGATAAATAATGCAGTAAGGGCTCTAATTCTGACCATCATTATGCCTTACCCAGTTTGACATTTTCTGTGGCTTAGGGAAAAATACAGAACTGGCTTTCATACAAATACAATGGAGCTAGAGTTTTGTATTTTAAAGATCATAGACATTCCCAGACATTGTCTGGGTACCTGAAGGGCAACAGTAATCCCTTAAGGGACTGGGGGAAAGTTGAAATAAGAAAGCTAGTTGCACCTGTTTTTGGAAAATTTTGTGAGGGCCTGAGATTCTTGTAAGTTCAGTGATTCACTGAATGATGTATTGTGCTTGAAAAGAATCTTCAGCACAGAGGGAACAAAACGATATTTAAAAATCAGAGCCATGTTGTTCTTTTCACTTTCCCAGTTGCCTACCATAAATAAACTCCATGAGGAGATGAAGAATTAGCAATTAATCACTGTCATTCTAGTGTGGGCACAGTCAGACCATGCCTTTTTTTTCTTTCTTTGAGGTGCAATGGTGCCAATAGAAGCCAATGGAAAAGTAGAATCTCTGTGCAGCAGGTTACCATTGAAGAAAAACCTTTTTCTCCTGATCTCTCTGTGATCTGAACACACTGTCCATAGCTTAAATCTCTCTGTTTTCAACAGAATAAGCATCCTAACTACCTCAGGTGGTAGGTAGGTGCCTTAGCTTGGGACCTCTGCATCAGACAACACCTTAGTTGTGCTCCAGTTTCCACAGGAGAAGCCCTCTTGCTCTTTGTTCTGCTGCTATTTAGATCTCAATACCTTCACCTTTCTTGCGTATTGCATCTTCTCTGTAGTATGCTAAGTGTGAGGTAACTTTGCAGATAATAAAATCTAGGATTTTGGGGTGGAATCTGAATTCTGAGGATGGTTTCTGAAGCATATGTCTATCTAAATGAGGAATCCCATAATCCTGCATGCATATAGATACCGCTACAGTTCTCATGACAGTGCTAGATGTTCGAGCACTACAGTGACTGACAAAGTATAAAAACCTGTTGAGATTAGATAACTATGTATTTTTCTCAATTGTGTTCCTAAGAAAAGAGAGTTTAGAAGAATGAGAACTATAAAGGTTGGACTTGGTAGCATCAAGCATAGGCTTTCTTCAGAAAGGACTAGGCTGTTGTAATCTTTAGGGTGATTCTTGGGCTTTATTGCTTGAAGGAGATGCTTCTGTTTTCAATTATATGATCAAGTATTGTTCAATGCTCTTCAACAGTGTCAGCAGTGACAACGTTTCGTTTCAGTGACAGTGTCTGAAACACTTCTCAAGGATCTGGTGCTTCTTTTGGGAAGGCTATTGCAGTGGACACCACAGTTACCTGCCTTTTTTTTACAGCTTGATCTCCTTGCTACACGGTGGTGCACATTCTGCTGATTTTCAGTAGTGAAGTTGGTGTGGGCCTGTTGCACAACTACTTTGTGGGGTTTTTTTATCCAAAGTGTGCCTTCCTCAAAGTCAGTAGAGTTATCTGGAAGTAAAAGCATAATTGTGGATTGGAAAAGAACAGGAACATCTCTCTCACCCATTAAATTCCCAATTAAACACATCATTGGTCCAAATCATTTGCAAAGGCCAGTGCAAGGTCGTGTAGTTTATGCTACTTAGGCAGAATAGTTTATAGTTGGCATATCTGTCCTGCTGAGCAGATGATGTGCAAGCAGGAAATGTATACATACATTTATAAGAGGCCAAAGTAAAATTCACAGGAAAGCTTTAGGCTGCAGAAACTGCTTAAGGTTTGCCACATAATACATGTTTAGAGACTTAAAGTTTGAAAGACTGTAACAGATCTAGTGAGCTGTTGTGTTAACTTTTGTTTTCTTGTCTTTTCTTTCAAACTGCGTATATACTGCCATGGATATTCATAGCTCTGTATTCGCTTTCAGTATATCATGGCATATGTGGTCCCAGTTTTACGTTAAAAATCGCTGTGAAATTTGTTAAACAGAATTGTTAAACATATGAGTTATCCACTTTCTGTATCAGCTGTCATGTTTAAAGGGTATAGCTCACCAGCCTCGGTGAGAATATGCTCAGACAAAACCAAATTAGAAGCTGAGTGCAGCCAAATGAAATGACATCATTTAAAATTCGGCCTCCTGCATCTTTGCCATTAACACCTGTCTCTCTGATTCAAAAGTATCTTCGTCTACATTACAAAGTATTTCAGCTGAAAGGGGTGATCGATGTCGAGTTACAGAAGCTTAGAAGTAATAATACAATGTAAAACTCTAGGGTGTTTGTACTGCTGCTTCGTCCAAAAGGCACGCGAAGCGATGAATTTACTGGTGGTAAACGCATGGGGTTTTGTGCGATGTGCTGCAGCCCCTTACCGAACGCCACAGAAGGGCCCACCAGTGCATCGCTGAACAGCCCAAAGCACGGTCGTGGGCTGCGACGCGAAGGCGGCAACACAGCCGTGATCTCAGCGCGAGGTCGCGGCCGCCTGTCCGCACGCCAGTGGGTCTGGCAGGGCGGCCCACACGCTGCCACTCGCAACCGGCTTTCTGAGACCCGCAGGGCCAACGCCAGCTGGCGAAGCTGTTCGGATGTCCTCCTTCCTCCGCTGTCCAGGCCTGCCTCGTGAACAGTACGTTACAACCCTAAAACTTTACGACGTTTGCATTTAGTGTAATGCAGTTGTGACTATTGACTTGCACACATTAAGAATATATTACACAGGGAGTAAAATTTTTCTAGGTTTTTTTTTTTTTTTCCCTTTTGTGCTTCGCAGAGAATATTTTTTGCTCTGCTTTAATTAATTGGCTCTTGGATTGGATTTAGAAGGTAAGTGACATGTTTGCCTAGCTGCGAGCGAGAGTGCTTTATTCTTTAACTCCAGCTTCACAGAGTGAAGTAGTAGCTCTCATAGCCAATGCACAGCATTTAATTTTTTAAACTCAGTTTTGAGAGGAAAAAAAATACCTCTACTTCTATCTTGGGAAAAGAAAGACAACCAAACCAAACTTAAGATAGTTGAAATAATCATCCATTCAGATACAGGTGGGCGAAGGAAAGGCTGCTCTACTGGCATGCCCTTGTTCCACCTCCTCTTATCATTAGTAATTCTATCCCATTCTTATCTGATTATGCAAGGACACATTAACTCACTGGCAAATGAATACGCTATGGAAAAAACTCCCTCAAATGCAAATTAAACAAGAGTTGCTGATACTGAACACAAGGAAGCTTCTTGTACTCCTACCCATCTGCTGACAAGGCGCTGCCAGCCACCCTGACAAAATCTACCCTTCTTACAAAAATAAAAGCCCTAATCTAGCAAATATTGCAGAAATTATACCTTTCTCATCTCCTTGGATGAAATCTGATATTCAGTAAACCCTTAACATTCAGACTTATTACTTATCTGACATTATGTTTTTGAAATGCCACATTTCAACCTTTAAAATAAAGCAAAGAGCAAACGTGGATTGCATGTACGCGTCAAGCCCAATTGTTGAACCCATAGACACACTTGAGCCCAGTCCTCAGGGGTGCCTGATTTTTCCAGAGGCTTGTCATCTCTCCCAGGTCAGTTCAATGACAACAGTAAAGCTCCAGCACCTTGTAGGGTTGGACAGATAGCAAAAACACCAGCACTTTGATGTGTTTTTCAGGGTTTCCATTCTAGTCATCTTTCTAAGGTTCACTAACACTCCTTCCCCCCAAGCTTTAATAGTGGAAAGTGTCAGCTGTGTGAGAACAATGCCAGTCAAAAAAACAAAAAAACCCAACCCTAAGTAAGGATTAAAGATAACTTCAAAGAGACCATACACCAAAACACACACGCACACTGGAAAAGTACTTGTACCTTTTTGGTTTCACTAGTGTTTGCTTTTCAGTTTGAACCAAGACAAAGTCCTCATAAAGTTGTTTCTAGAGCTATGCTAGGTAATTTCTAAACATTTTGCTTTATCGACCAGTGATTGTAGATAAATGGTGAACGTACCATCCTACTTTAGAAAATTTACATTTATTATTACTTTTTAATAGAACGAAGGTCTAGGTGGACAGGAGAATCTATTGTGTAGTATGCATTTCTGTGCTTTTTGAACACCTACCAGGCCTGATTCGCTGGCAAATCAAGGATCTGTGCCTCAGGCCAATGCATGCAAAGTGCATTTAACATTCAGGAATATTTGGTTTTGAAAGTGTGTGTGGTTTGTACATGTTCATAAACCATTTGTCTTAAGTGGGTACTTGTATTGCAGAGAGCTGCACCATTGAGACTACCAGAAGAACCTGGATACGTTGTCAGGTTCGCAAGCAGAACTCCTGCTTTGTATCGTAAATGCAAAGCATTTAGGAAGCAAGTGTGGAAGACGGCAAGCACAGAGAGATGCAAAAAACACAGGGTACAAACAGCAGCTCATATTCTTTGAACTGCTTTCAGGAAAATATGTGCTGAATTGCTGAGGTTCTATGTGAGCAGAGTAAGTGAAAGCAATTATTTTCTATTTTACATATGTTGTGTTACTCATACCTCTTAATTTTTCATTTTTATCTGACACAGTTTTATTTTACTTCATCCTTCAGATTAGGGCAAGGAAAACTAAGAACTGGCACAGTATGAACTTACAATTTATTTAATACTTTGACTTTCCAGAGCTCAAATGCCTCTGATCCATTTGTTTCATGGTGTTAGTTGGCTTAACCTTTTTAGATTTCTCCAAACAAAATAACTTGAGCTGCAGCAAGCTGTTTGCCAGGGATTTGAACTCTGGAAAGAAGGGGGAAAGAAGCCATTTAGCTCCTACAGTGTGTTGGAGAAAACATATTTACTTTCGTTTGTGCATTAGACTCCTGCTCACCTGGATTTGTTCTTATTACTGTGCCAATTCTGCCTGTACAATATGCTTCCCTTTCCAACACTAATCCTGGTAATTGCTTCTTGAAATGTACAGGGCATGAGTAAAAATAGTGTTAAAAATAGTGTTCGGTATGAATGCCCTTTCACTATAAGGCGAAGTGTAAATATAACAATTCCTGTCTATCATCCATATTTGTTCTACGGAAAAACTATTTAAGGTGTGGTAACTGCACTAAAGGATCCCCTGTATTAGCACACTCAGGTTCTTTACACAAGTTTTTTTTGAAACATAGCTTCATTCACTTTCACACAACACTATGGCTTTTCTTTTTCCAACAAAAGGAAAGAGAAAGGGACCAGTCATACCATACAGCAGTTCAGCTTGGAACAAATAATAGGAACCGTTACTTACAGGGTAGAGGACTTCAGCAGTTCTAAAAATGAGCTGAGGCTTATGGGGAGCAGTCAGCTGAATTCCAAGGCTGAGTGACTCTCAAATATGATTCAGGAGATGAAATCTCACCTTTATGTTGTTTTTTTTTTTTTGCAGTGGGATAGTGTGTACAGGAGCACTGTGTTCAAGCAGGATGTTGATATTCTCAAGAAAACACAAAGAATAATCAGAAGAGAAATTTAAAGACTGGAAAACAAGACTCCCCATGAAAGATTTGGGGTGTGCAGTCAGTTTTGTTTACCATAGAGAGGTTAAACAGGAGCATTAGTCATAGTTGCTAATTCCTACAAGGAATCAGAAATTTGATGATATGAAGCTCCATCTCCATAACTACAGATGTAACTGCATGCACCTAATTGGTGGTAAACTTAGACAAGCTCAGACCATCTCAGAGCAATCTTAAAGAGAGACATTCCTTTTAACAATAAAGGTTATTAACTATTTTTACCATGTGCAAAGATTTGTGATAGATTCTCCATTGCTGGTCCAAACACCTTGCCCCAAGCAACGAAGGCAATATGTACCCAGTTCTGGACACGACCTACAATTTCTTTGACTTTATTGCTTTGGTTTCTTGGGCAGCAGTACAGCATCAGTGTGGGGCAGGATTTCTCTTTCTAAGCAGCAGTGACCTGATATATCCATCCTCTGAAGGCAGCAAGTGCCTGTGGAGACATGGTACATACCTTCCCTGCTAGAACTGGAGAAGGGGAATGGCATGAGGGAATGCGGGACAGCCACTTGCCAGCATATTCTGACCCTGATGCCACAAGAAGCAGCCATCACCCCTGTCCACAGCCTGGCAACAAGTGCAGGGATCTAGCAGAGCTGAGGAATGTGTGACATGGCCGCTGGCTGCGTGGTGCGTGGTACATTTGTCATCCTGACCCTGTGGCTCTCCCACTGTGGCAAGCAGCATTAGCTGCTGTGAATGGGAAAGCAGTCTAGCAATCATCCAGTTCTTGCTTCAGCTTGAGGAAACGACTGTTCCGTGTCTGTGTTTTAGCAGTAGGGGTTTTTTGCGATAGGCATATATGATCAAGGAAAAAAAAACAATTAAAGAGCACTGATTCATTTTGTGTGAGTCACTCAGCAGCCTTAGAGTCGTGATGACATTGAAACACTAGTGACCCTGCTGGGATAGGTTCTGTTTCTAAATGAAATGCCCCTGTTATTTGAATTTCTTTCTGGACAGCTTAATTTAAAATATATCAGCTTTGCAATGCCCTTCAAGAGCTTCGCCTGAGTCTCCACATTATCCTCAGGTCAGATTAGAAACCTTGTTCAGCCAGTCATCATGGCTGGCTCAGCGCAAAGAAAGTTACAGTCAGAGTAACAGGAAATAATTTCAAATAATGCCTTCTTATGACTGAATTCTGAGGTTTTGGTTTGCTGAAATATATATAAACACACGCACATAAAAAGAGAGAGAATGTTTGCCAGGTGGTGCGTTTTGCAGCCTCTTACAGCTCCAAGAATATTCCAAGGAAGATTTTATGGTGAATGTTCTCCGATTTAGCACAATTATAGCAGTTGAATATTTGACCTGTTTTCCTTGGAGGAGTATTTTCAATGGATCCTTATACAGCAATAGTCTCTCTTTTCTTGTGAAAACTGTGGGTTTGGGGTAGTGTTTTTTTATTTTTATTTTTTTTAAATTTAATGAGTGCCACATTCCACTGCAAAGAAATTGTCACTGTACTCTTCTTTCTCCTTTGCTTCTCTGCTACTTTTCATTTCAGGTGGATGATGTAAAGCCTTATTAACGAAGAAGCAGTCTGTGATCAGCATCTGAGAGCTCTTTATACCCTGTGCTAACAATGTTTTGACACAGTCCCCCCCGTCTCCCTCCCCCAGCTGGCTTTCTTCGCTGCCTGGCCATGTCTGCCGCGCTGCTGCCGAAGCCCTTGCTGGCAGGCT
>Ga0181612_179354_pt1 | contig 11108 bp, 4 predicted proteins | sample HoacroProtozoa21_FD_119630 | JGI IMG/M metagenome (GOLD analysis project Ga0181612, IMG submission 119630) | Hoatzin crop microbial communities from Cojedes, Venezuel. Combined Assembly of Gp0051906, Gp0051904, Gp0051908 | reverse complement strand
CAGAGATGGGCTCAAAGCATTTAACTTTTACAAGTTTTTATAAGGAGGTGAAAACATTTTTTAAAAAAAAGATCGTGGTAAAAAATAAAAAAAAATTCTCTGCGCCCCCCCCCCCCCCGTCAATCCAGGTGGGATTACTTAGCAGTGGATTATGATTTAGGATTACAATAAGGATTTTGTAGCAATTAAAAAAAATCCCAGAAACTAACAAGGAATATGATGACCATTGTGAGAAAGACAGGAAATTCAAGAGTTAAAGGTTAAAGAAATCCAAATGTTTAAAAACATTGGAATGTGACGTTAGGGTCACCCAACTTGTCACTTCTCCAAGGTCGTATGAGAACAGGCTGGCCCCCAACAGGAGGCTGGCATCCTGAGCTTGGTCCTCTGCTGCTGGCTCACAAAGTACATGCTAGGCTACCATTCCTGTTGCAGATTTGTTATCAATTTTTCCATTATTTGAGGTTAAGTCCTATTCCTCCTATTAGGAGCCTTTTATGGCCATCTGGTTTCATAGCCAGGAATTTCTACTCAGATTGCTGTCCTTCCAATGAAAATGTTTGACTAAGGGCTTGATGTGCTTTTTTTAAAAGTAAAGAGCTTGTTCTCAAGAAATAAGTAGTCTTTTTTTTTTTTTCCTTTGGGAAACAAGAACAACAAAAAAAGTAATTCTGAAGAACTGGATAAACTGTTTATGTTATTTTGCACTGTATTTTTTTTTTAATCTAGGAAAGCTGTGCTCAGGTGGAAGAGATTATTTTTATTTACTTATTTGATAATTTGTCAGCAAAATCTAATCCAAAGTCTAAGGTGAAGACAGAGAAGGTCAATTAAGGATCTTCATCTAGGAACAACATCAACACGGTTACCTGCGGTACGTCTTTACTATAAAAGTACCCTAAGCTGAGCACTGGGGTTCAAATGTGAGCAACTGTCTAAGGCTGTTTGGATTTTGTCACCTCCTGCTGGGCCAATCCTCTCTTCAAATAAGTCATCCAGGAGATTCCTGAGGTTGGGCCACACTGAGCTTCTTTCCCAGCAAACTGCTCTTCTGGTCACACATGGAAATTATGGGAATGCACCTAAAGACTATCACGACACGAGATGTTGGGAGAGAGCTAAGAAGTGACTTGAGCAGGAGCTGACATACTGGAGTGAAACATCTGAGCCCTCAAAAACTTGCTCAATCATTTCTTGATTTTGCTGTAATTTTCTGCTCTACTTTGTTCTTAAACATCTGAGGCTGTGCTGCTTTGCTTGCTCTGTAAGTGATCTTGTCTGAGTATTCTGGTGGTCACCTTCATATCTGTGCCCAGGCTACAGGCAGGAGCTGAGTGTTGTCTTAATGTGATTTGTTCTCAACGCCTCACACAGACTATCCATGAAAGGGACTTCTAGCTCTCTTTTTTTCAGAGATGTGGTGACAGTGCAGTCTCTTGTATGCAGTAACTTAGTAATTCAGTCAGTGCTAAAAAAAATCTGCAGTGAATCAGGTGAGCATCTACAGTCTCTTTTACTGTCCTCTGGAGGGGACAGTAGAAGACATGCAGCAGAGACACATGCTGATAAAAAAAGATATTGGGTTATATCCAAGACAGGTATAGAGTTTATTAGCTTGGATGTAATGCTGTATAATGGTTGTTTTTCTCACACTGAATTAGTTTTGGCTGAGCAAATCCAGCTTCTTATGTGCTGTATTCAATAGCCATTGTGGATGTCTGTATGACTGTGCTGTAGAGATGCTCCTATCTGGCCTCATCTTCAAGGAGCCCCAGTAAGGACTTGGGTGAAAAATGCAGGATGAAACTCTACAGAAATGTTTAAATTGACACAGTTAGACAAAACTTCTCTCTAGCAAGCTAAGAAAAGCTTTTTGATTCAGGCCAGATCTGATATCTATAGACCCTCCACTGCAGCTGTGTATTGCCAATTGGATAACATCTCTGTATTACAAAAACTGCAGCCATATTTGTCCTCCAAAGGTCTCATCGCCCTCTTATCATATCAGTGTACCTGGACCTGGTACTTCCGAGTATGATGAACTGAAACTTTTGTTTGGAAATAGCAGTCTATAACCACGCTAGGAGCTTTGTACTTTGGTTTAAGTTGCCAGGTTTCCTGTGACTCAGTCCATTCAAGTTTTGGCAATTCACGGGTGAACAAACATGCACGCATACACACACGTTTTCTTTGAGATATAATTAACAAGAATGTGGAGGATTTATTGCAGCATTCCTGCTTGGTTGGTAAACAAGTTTGTTCTGGCTATGGGCTTGAATCTCATCCAACTTTTTTTGTTTACAGAAATGATCTCCTAGCTTCCACTTAGGTAGTCATTTAACGTTACTTTCCTTCAGCTATTGATATCTGTCATTGTATAAATGTCACTGTGTTTTCACTTGTCTTCCTAAAATACAATGCACTGTTCTACATCCATTCTATTAAATCAAGTGAGATCACTTTGACCAGGTGCTGAAATTTCTGGTCAACTCAGTAGAGTATAAACAGGTACCTCCCCTCTCATGATGGGGCCCATGAAGTGTTTGAAACCACAGGTCGAGAAGGCCTTGCAAAACCCTACCACTCCCTTCCTAATGCTCCTGGGGTTGCACTGAGCCACTCTCACTACAAGGAAAGCCTGGGATGATATCCACCAGTAGACTACAAGAACCAGCTGAACTTTCGTGTGCTGAGATACTGCAGAAAAACCACACTGTGATGTGACACCCACTTCACGGACATGGCCAGACTATGCCCTAGCTCTTCCTCAGCCTAGGCTTTCAGATCTTCTTTCCAGAAAACCATTGAACAAGGAGAGACAATGAAGGATGTCTGGGTTTCATCCTAGACCTAAGTCGTGAGTCTGGAGCATGCACCTCCACCTGGGAAATGATGGGAAGTGATCCTGGGTTTCTGAGTTACTGGTGCTGTGTGTTGCCTGCTACAACACCTACTGAAAACGTGCCTGGATTTTAGAATTAATAGTCCAGGAAAAGGCTGACATCTTGCTCTCACTATATGAACTTGTCTCAGAGTGAAACACGTGAAATATGGGTAGAGAAGGGACTCTTGGTAGCAATAATGCAGGGCTCATCTTCGTATTTTTAAACACGCTGCCTTTGGGAGTTCTCTGGTGATTAGGCAGTGGTTGAAGAACATAAAGTTTAGCCTTAAGCATTGAGGGAGGTAATAGGGCACCTACTTCACTCTACAGAAATTAGTCCCAAGCGGCCGCCTCCCTCCCAGCCCCCTGGGACTACTATGAGAAGAGCGGAGATGTGATCAGGGCATTAGAGACACCACTGCACCTTAGGATAATTGAGCTTGACCGTAACGAAAGCAATGTGATTACCTTCGAGCTGGGCAGCTAATACACAGGGAAGAACTAGATATATTTTAAAATAAAACAGTACAGTGTTGAAGAAAAGCACATGACATTAAAAAAAGTTGGATTTAAAAATCAGTCTCTCAAACATCCATCCTCTGAAGTTTATTCACAAAAATTGAATTGCACGGAAGTCTGTACCCTGATCATCCTGTGGTAAATCAAATGTTAGCAACAAAGACTGAAGCTGACCATCTGGTTCATTTTGCCCGGTGCTTTGCTATCCCAGGCAATCCTGTTATATATCCCATTTAACACGCTGATCAAGCATCACTTTAAAACTGACCGTGTAGCTGGTCCCCTCTTGGTTCTGGAAGGAGGCTGTCCTGGAGCATCACTGCTCAGCAGCATCAGTAGCCTTCTAATTTCCAGTTTCCAGTCCTGAGGAGTTTACTTGCCTTTGCTCTTGAACCAAATGTAGTCTCTTGGCTTGTAGCAGCTGTGTAACCCTGTCCATGATCTACAGTCGTCCACAGAGACACGCTGCTCCTTCTTGCAGCCCCTCTCTGCACTTGTTCAAGTTGGCTTTCATCTACATGAGCACAGTTGACCCAAATTGTGCAGAGAATTACTGTATTTATGTTTATACATCAGTAGCTAGTGATTGAAACTAGGAAATATCAATCTGATAGCTAGCATAACTTTTATTCAAACTATTTATAGCAGTCACATTTACTTATTATTACTCTGAAGTGAAAATGCTCAATTTCAGATTTGAATGCAGTGTATTTACTGCAGGAGAAATAAATAATTCAGTTGGTATTTCTAAAAATATAATTAGTTGATGAGTCAGAGAAGAATTTCGTTTTCCTAAATGTTAAAGCTTGAAGACTGGGATTATCATGATCAGTGTGTCTGACCTGTAACTCTGTCATGTCTTAGGACTCTGCCTGCTAATTCTTGTGTCAGTTTGTAATTAGGCTGGAAGATTGTTCAGGCAAGACTGAATAAAGAGCCCAAACCACACTCTCGCAATTCACTGAATGTTATTTCACACAACACAAACAAAAGGTACACCCCACAGGCAAGCCTGCGTCTGGTGATTCATCATTTTCATTTAAAAATTTAAGACAATTAACATTTAATAATGGGCTAATTTCTGATAACTCAGTGCACATTTTTAAAACATCATACATAACTATGAACCACTATATGTGTGGTACATTTAAGGCAATGAAACATATTTCTATTTATGTGAATCCAAGTCTTACCAGGAACCTGTATCAGCCATGTGAAATGTGAAAATAGAAAAGGAGGCAGCTGGGATAAAATGGAATAAGCTAATCAAACTCCAGACAGCAATAAAAGCTGCCATGAAAGAATAAACTGAAAGAAAAAATGAACACCACATAGAGTAAAGATCAATATTTTATTGACTGGAAAACAGGCCACGATGTACTTGTTGGTCAGTCATTATCCATATAGATTTTATGCCACTGCAGTTCATCTCTGGTTTAGCTATGCACACGTATTCTCTTTTTTTGTTTATCTTTTTTTCACTTTTCTACCTAAAGTAGTGGCTGGCTTCAGTATGAATAAAGCCTACTCAAGTCAGCCAAATAACTCTATGAACTTAAGGTCAGAGTCTAAAGGACAATGTATGACTTAAAGATGTGCAAGACGATGACTAAAACTGCACAGCAGTGCGGAATCTGCCATCCTTAATATCACTGCACAGCTCACAACAGCTTGGTACAGACACTGTAACATGAATCAGGCCACTGTAACATATAACGTGGAAGAAGGAAGAAGAGAAATGTTTGTAACTCAGCATTAAATGACCTTTAATAATAGACATTTGCGCGCTGAAGCTCAGCAAGCAGATATAACCTTCTCAAAGCTAGCTACCTAGAACCTAATACCTTGCACTAAAATCAAGGACTGCCTAGCTTTCAATGACAACATTACCAATTCTTGACACGATATTGGCAAATGCATGTGGCATATGGCAAAATGAATTGGGTATTGGCTCTGAAAAGCTTATAGCCTGCTATAGATAAGCAGGCATTTACAAAAAAAGGGGTAAACTGTGAATCAGAGACCTAGCAGGGTGGAAATGGTAAGGCTGTTAACAGTGTTTCGACTGCTGGCAAATGGGTTTTGAGGGGAGGAAACATACAGGGGTAAAGGGGCAAGTATGAGTTGGCACTTGTGCCTACTAATAAAATATATTTTCTAAGCATGTATTTGAAAATCTAGTGAAGACAATGGAGACAGAATCTTAAGACATATTAGCTATCGGAAATGTACATCGGCACTATCCAATTTGGGCAATTCTCACTTTTTACAGAAGCTCAAAATCTGATTTTTTATGCTCTAAAGCAGTTATGCCTGAAAAATGAAGTAAAGTTAACCAATTTTGGGAAAGGACCTGTCACTCAGTTTTTGGGATGACTAAAGACTATGTTTCTGCACAGGAGCAATCAGAGAGGAAAATAAACTTTTTGCTCTTAATCTGACCCTGAAATGGACCTGTCTAACTTGGTGGCCCTTTGTATAAAAGCATCCTCTCCTCCTGCCTTCTGCCTGCTTTTTCAGCAGCTTTCTTGCCCAAAGTATGGAGGGAGCTGATATTTATAAGTTGTTCTTATCCGTATCAAGGATGTGCCCAGCTTTCCACACGAAGGTCTGCATCTGTGAAGCAGTGCTGATGCCTCAGCATTAGTCATATGCTATACAGACTTTTCACAATCCTCCTTGGTTCACAGGACATAAAATGTAAATTTTTAAGCTTCTAACGGCAGAGCGCAGTGTGTTACAAGGAGAAACATAGTGCAATTAGATTTAAAATATATATGAATCTTTTCTGCATTATTTTCTTAACCAGTATGGGGCTCTTTAAATTTTTTTTACAGACAATTGAGAACTGTTAGAATTAAACTGCTGTTGGAAAGTTACCTGAATGACTAAATAACTGTTATACCTTTTAGATGATTTTCTTACTGCAGAGTAATGAAGTACGTCGCTACAGAGCAAGAATAACGCAGCTGTACAGCTCTCCACAGACCTATGAAGCAGAGCCACATTCATGACAAAGGACTTCATCCTGCCGAGTCAGGAATCCTTGGCCCACCAGTGAGACCGAGCATTTCACACAGTTAAAACATTCCCCATGCCACTGCCGCTCTTCAAATGAGATAAATTTGGCACCTCCGAGAGCTGAAAGAGATTGTGGAAAGAAGATGTGAAACCAATATTTCTGGGCATGGTTCAGAAATGCAACAGACTGTTTTCTAATGTGTGATCAGGTTGTCATCCATAAGCAAACAAACTAATGAACAAAAATCTGAAAAAGTCTGAAATATCCTTTGTTGACTGAACCGAAAAACACTTCAAAATTAAATACAGTGAGAAATATTTTAAGCAAAGCCACAAGTCACTTTCTTGTTGTCATATCCTATTATAAACTCTGAACAGAATAGGTTTATCAGAACGTCCATTCATGTTTACTGATCTTCCCAAGAAATTCTCATGAAAATTTTTTGCAGTGTGCAGATACATATAGTTTCTATATATCAGTGAGTGAAATGTAGTTATTTCCACCCAAGTTTCTTCAGCATGGAGTCTTTAGGAAATTACCAGATCACAGAGTTCCTAGCACGAGTATCTGAAATAAAACATTAGTGTTTTTTGTGTTTTTTTTTTCCTGTTTTTTTTTTTTTTTTTGTAAAATCATGCTCATTTATTGGGTATTCATCATTATCTTTCTCCACTTACATATGCAGCATGCACCTGTAACAATCAGACTGTACTCTTCAACAGTTCAGTCCACACATAATAGAATTTCAATGCAGAACACCAGCAAATGCTTTAAGAAAACTTCAGCTACCATAGACTAGTGACCTATATGTCTAATATTAAATCATCTATGTACCCAAGGATGCATGCAATAAAGCTCTGATGCATTTGGCAAGCTTTCTTGTTTGACAGGTGTGCTTTACCAGTAGGCAGTTAATTCGTGTCCAGTTTGATCATATTTGCAACAAACAAAGCTGAAGAAACTACGGACACGAGTGACTAGCATGTACTGTCCTGAGAAAAGCCAAAAAGTGCCTTTTCACATATTCCTAGTGAAGAATTTTAGTGCAGTAAGCACTAAATCAAACAATGGAAGAAATCCTTTCAGCACAATTCCTCAGCAGTGGGGGAACATGTGTGATCAGTATCTCCTAGCAAGACACATTACATGTGATGGAAAGAAGGTCTCTCTAGCAGTTAATTCCCTCAGTCTTTCATTATGATGAGACTATTTTTAACACTGTTTTCTACAGGAAAGGTCTGATTTGTGAGAAGACTGATGGTTCATCAGTGTCTAGTCCCTTCTAGAAGATGCGACTCACCTGTAATAGGTTTCTTGCAAGCAGCACACTTCTTAGCATAGAGTTTGCTGAAACAGTCTACACAGTATGGATACTCATCTTTGGAAATAAACCTTTGTCCAGACAGCTGGGTTTTACACCCAGCACACACAAAGCATTCTTTGTGCCAAGGCTGGTCATGGTAGGTCACTCCCCCAGAAGTTATTACCTAGTGTATTGACAAAAAGGACAGAGCAATGAACTAAATGTGTGAATTCTGAAGGATTATGCAGCCCTTCATAAATCCTCCTATTTGTTTTTTCTCTTTCCATATGCACAAGAGAAGAGAGTGCGGTCATGTCAACTGTTTTTCATCTGAAATATCAACTTGACTAACTGCAGTTGAGCTGAACATTCCACTGGTTTGTTTTTCTTGATTTTCTATCACAGCATAACATCGTGGTCTGCAATACACAGTTTAGCTTGTTGTGTTTTTTCTGTTACACGTGTGGATGAAGGCTTAGCATCAGGAATGCTCTCAGAAGAGCAATTCTCAGTGACAGACAGTGGATGAGAGAACTGATGCTGAGATTATGGCTAGTCTCCTACTGAACCTGGCATTTTGCTGTCTCACAACTAAAACAGTGTTTTGAGTAGGAAGAAAGAGACAGCAAAGAAGAAGAAATGAGACAGAAGGGAGATCTACACTGTCTGAAGAAGAAAAAATCTCAGAAGAAGAAAAAAATTATCAGTGTCATCAAACTTCTCATTCCCTGCAACTCACTCACAGCTCTCCACTGCTTATTTCTGAAGACAGAAATTTCCAGTTGCTCTATGGTTTTCATATGTGTAGCAAAAAGCTCATTTCACAGAATTTGTGAGAGACTGTATACAGAAATATCTGTAGAGATAAAGATGAGCTGTAAGATAGTGTTTCTACTGTCAAGTCACGTGCACAACAATGAATGAATGAATACAGTTGGAATAGCAGGAGAAAAAGCTGGAGAAAATTAATTTTAAAAATATTCACACCATCAGGTTTCCCTGGGGAATACAGTTTCAGAGAAATAAAGAATAATACTGGGAAACATCAAGCAATAAGAAATTTAAGTAGTTCCCGATCCCCTTAGAATTCCAATATTGGGCTACTTCTAACTCTCAGTTGCTTTTCCATTAAGCTCTCAAAATATCTGGCACAAAATTCAAGACTCCAGTTTGGCAGTTTAATCTCTTTGGGCTCAATTCTTATTTATGGGAACTGATGCAAGTTGAAGTAGTAAAATTGTTTTACCTATTATGTAGGGGGAGTCTTTGCATTCCTAGAATTTTTAATAAGCAAATCCTGATTATTTCACATAAATGTGGCTAACCTCAGTTCCTCTAATAAACAGAGAGCAGAATTACTATATTTGCCATGTGATCATTTAATGCAAATTAAAGGCTAGATGTAGCGATATGGGAACATATAAAAGTACTTTCTAAAGTACTTTTTTTCTACTGAAGAAAAAAAACAAGCAGCAGATTTTCCTTCAATTAAAAGCTTTTGTTAGAGGTTTACAGAGAAACATTAAATAACTTTAGAAATTCTAAGCTATTTGACGAAGTGAAAAAAAAAAAAATCATTTCCAGAGTGATATAGGTACTGAAGAGTAAGTTAAATTCTGCCATAAAAAGCAGCTTAAAACATTTCCCTAGACAACAGTATCACACTAGAACCATGCTTTTGCCAATAAAGTTTGGATCAGATGAACCTTGAGGAAAAAAGAAAAACTCATTTGAAATCAAGCTTTCTGGTACCCACAGGGGAAGCACCATGTATTGAAACACTGGGAGTCTTGACTAGTATTATCACAACTGAATATTAGTTAAGCTGCTTATTGTCTGATACATTTCCAGAGAAAAACAGGCAAGACTGTGAATGCTTTGCTCAGATTAGGTGGCTTATTATGCATGTGAATATATCTGAAAAATGTTGGAAAGGGAGGCTTGTTTATCAAGGCAAAATAAGGAAAGAAGGGTTTTTATATAACTTCCAGTGAAAAATTCAACCTTTGTTAAAAATCACAATCGATAACAAAATAATCCCAAAGTATTTGTTTTGGTCAATAAATTTATTTCAAGTATAATCAGGTTTCTATTAATACTAACTAGAAAGGAACAGCAGACACTGTCACAGTTGGTTTTCAGTGTCTGATGTCACAAGGAAGACACTGCTCTTCCTCTCGGTTCACCAGACACGATCCAGCCCCTTCCCCCACGAGCAGTATTGCCTTGCTAGGGCAATTTTTCCATTGTACATTTAATTACCTTTTTGCAAGCATAGCAACGGTGAGCAAATTGCTTCTCAAAACAGGGCATGCAGTAATTCTCATTGTCTTTGGTGATCAGTGGTTTTGTTCCCAACGGTTGCAGGCAATACTGGCAAACGAAACAGGATTCATGCCAGGAACTTCCCTTAAATTCCATTTTACGGGAACCTGCGAAAACCCAAGGTGAAAAATCCCCCCAGATACAGCCTTGTAACATAAGTTTTAAATGTTGGAAAGACTCTTCTTTTTAATCTTCTATCTCAGTATTGTGTTACCTAAGAAAGCACTTGTCCTCAATTTAATAGAGTTTCAAAGTATGTACTTGAAATTTCAAGAACACATTCGGTGCCATACGTTCACCTGGCTAAAGACGTGCTAAGTTGCCCAAGCTGTGATTTTTAGAGTCTGTCATATGAATGTTTTAAGGTTACTTCTCTATGATACGCTTCAGTTGCTCAGAGTTTCTCTCAGGCCAGTCAATACTGTGGTGATGTTCAGGTACACAGCACTTTTATAAATTAAAGATGAATTTGCTTGGATGTTTAGTACATCTATTAACGTCCTGTCTTTTGTCTTCCTTAAGCTAAGCCTCCTTCGCTTATAAATGTATTATTTATCTTATTCAGCTTAAGCTGGCAATTTCTTTTAAAGTAAACCTTTTTTCTGTGATAAAGCACACTACACTGTCTCTTCTTATAGCTCATAATTTCCGCCCTACATCAACTGGTTTTTTTAGTGTGTTCAGCTCAATGCTTTTGATCCGGTGCAAGGACAGGTGCAATCCCAAGAGAAAATCGCTGAGTTAAATGTCTGCCAGAGGAGTTTCAGAGCTCTTAGCTCTGTGTACAGGTGCCCTGTACACCTTAATGTAGATGTGTAAATCTAAGATATGCACATATATCAGAGAATGATTTTTCCAGTGACTCTCCACCATAACTTCCTCCCCTGCTGGCACAATCAGATTAAAAAGAGAGGTGCCAAATGCTTTACCATCCTTTCCACACAGAATGACAGAATGACAGAATGGTAGGGGTTGGAAGGGACCTCTGTGGGTCATCTAGTCCAACCCCCCTGCTGAAGCAGGGTCGCCTACAGCAATTGCTGATATAACTGATT
>Ga0181612_169196_pt1 | contig 11108 bp, 4 predicted proteins | sample HoacroProtozoa21_FD_119630 | JGI IMG/M metagenome (GOLD analysis project Ga0181612, IMG submission 119630) | Hoatzin crop microbial communities from Cojedes, Venezuel. Combined Assembly of Gp0051906, Gp0051904, Gp0051908 | reverse complement strand
GGATTTTGAACTCAAGTACCGCCAAGTGTCTGGAGCTAACTGAAAAAAATAGAAGAGCAAATTTTATAAAGCTAAAATACTATTATAAGCTTGTCAAAAATCAAATGAACAAGCAAGAGATGCAGCAGCTTGTGGACAACGACATAAAGTATAAAACTTAGCACTAAGCAATATTAAAAAAAGAAAAATACAAACTTATATGAATCTATATTTTCTTGTTGCTTGTATTTACAAAGATCAGAACAATATGACCAAATCATCACAAGCCAGTTAATCTCATGGTGACAGAGGCTCATACTCCTTTATTGACAAGACAAGTAACTCCATGACTTAAGGAAAAATATTTCTATAATGATCCATGTTCAGAATACCAAAACTAACAAGACTGACCTGGCCCTGTTTGAAAGGGAAAAAATTAAACAGTCACCCTTCATGGGATTCCACGGTTTCTGCCTGCGTGCTGTACACCGCATATGCACAAAATCCAAGTTGATAATGACTCTGGGACATTCCAAATGCCATTAATTTGGAGATAATAGTATTTGTCCCGAGAGATATACAGTGGGCTAACACAATCCTAAATAATACATAACTTTTTTTTCCTGGAAGAGGTATCTTTGCTGGAGTCCAACTCTGCCCTCTGCAACATTTTTACTGCAAAAGCCAGGCAAACACGTTTATGTGTTCAAAACAAGCAACTATTTGTCTACTATACTGCCTTCATTTGCTGCAACAGGCCTCTGGCTTAGCTAGCAAAGAAACAGTTTTAACAACATGATCACAGGTTTGCGAAGACTCACCATGCTACAGTTACTATTTGCTGAAATGCACTTCTTGTCATCACACCACTGGCACCCGTTTGTATTGGCAGTGCAGCTCGCACAGTCTGCGTATCGGTAACATCTGTCATCCGCAGCAGCTGTAATGCACAGGAAAGTCAAAAAGAAACATCACATAGAAGGAGAATAATACCACATTTTAAACACTTGCTTAGAGTATTTTCTGCTTCATCCTTTATTTGAACTCTAAACATTCATAAAGATTTAAGTTGCTGTCGGAACTTAATTCTATTCAGTTTATAAGATTTAATCCTTTAAAAATTCCTTTAGTAACAACTGTAATTGAAGGTTTGTCTCATATCAACTAAAGGAATATTCACTGATTTGCAGTGTACATGCTCTCTTAGCACAGTACATAAAATAGGAGTATCAAAGTTTTTTCAACTATTCATTCTTCACTCCTTTAACACAGAAGAAAGATTTTCTTCAGATGCAGGTTTCTTGTTATGCAAGAAGGCAATGGTAAAAGTAGTAAATAACAAAGAAATTCCAAGATGGATATTGAAAACACACCCACATTTTAAGCCTTTATAAATTAATTTATAAACCTAATAATGATTGTTAAGTTATAGCTCTGCCCTTTCTCTACAAAAACTATTTGAGGAAGAGTTCATGTTAAATCATTAATACAAGCTTTCTGGACTTGGACTAAAATTTCTGTTATTTAAAACATTTTGGGACACAAATCCTTATTTCTGTTTAAAGGAGGCAAAAATCTGAAAAATCACCATGATCCAAAATAGGAGAAATCCTATCATCTCCTACATCGATTACTATGTTAAACTCCTATGTGGTTTGGCTTCTTTGGTCTTGGAAGTTTAAGAGATTCTCTTGCCAGGGAAGACTTTCTAGCCAAGAACTGATCTTTCAGAAACCCACTAAAATTTCTGCTTATCCTTTAATATTGACTATCAGCAGTTTCTCAGATGATACTCTCAACTAGGAAACAATTGAGCCAAGTGGTATAAAAGAATACATGAAAAACTGGCTTTTGGCAGAAGATTACCACCTGAAAGTGGAAGGATTTGACAGCAGTGAAGCAGCACTGTCCACACAACTTCTTCAGAACTAGAATTCTACACACTTCATCTCTTGCAAGTTTAGTTGTAGGTTATTCCCACTGCAGCAGCTGTACTTTAGAAACCGCTCCAACTTTTTATTTTCCTTCAGTCTGTCTGTGCTTTGTTTTGCTTGGTTTTTTTAAACACCTGTTGAAATGATCAGCTTTTTACAAGATCCACTCTCAGCTGTATTACTTTTGAATTTAGTGTCTCAAGATTTTTCCCTTATAAAGAGCTGAAACTTTCTAGACTCTAGATCTCTAATTGTTATGAAACTGTACAAAAGCAGTCCTTCAGAAAGCTTTACCCAAATAACCTTTTTGTTATATAACGCACCTTTTTCGGTAAGTTTGGAACCTGATATCCAGTTTGGAAACAAATAAAAGCTAACAGAAAAATAAACTGTCTTGAAGCACTGATTAATAGCAGAGCTAATAATTTTTTAAGACACGTTAAAAGCAGACTGGCAACTTAATTGTATGGTAGTTTGTACATGTAGCACAAAGCCAAAGTTTGGGTAGCAATTTTATACTGTGCTACTAGGAAAGATGCACAGAAAAAACAGCAGGTGTAGGTAACAGGGATGTATATTCTGTTCATGTGAAGTACAAGAACAACACTTTCACAATCAATTTATTTGTGACAAGCCAAAATGCTTAGGAAACAGCTATTTATAAGGCTAAATTGCTGTTTCAAACAATACAACTATCACAATGCCGCACAGAAATTCACATGACAAATCTGAACCCATTTGGACATACTGCAGCAAAGGGCTTGCTTGCCTCAAGTTTGTTTCCAGCTGTGACTGAACAAATGCTCCTGTTTTATAGGTAATTTACTTGAAGCAGCGATGCTTTCCCTCTCTCTTACTGGTACATACAGATGTGAGAGTGCCATATGCCCGTAATGCCAGATACCACTTGCAGTGCCCACCTGTGCTCTGACAGCTGCTATGCTTTCTTGGAATCAGAAAAATGTGAAGGCTTTTATAAATATGTCCCAAAACAGAAAAAGGTGGAGAAAGGAAACTTAATTTAGTTACAATATTTCAAAGCTCACTCCTTTATAAATGCTTCAAACACACTGAGCCAAATCCAATCTAAAGTCATTTCACGCTTTAGCTTGCCAATGAAGTAAATTCTTCTCTCTGAACCCTCTTACTTTTTGTATCCTTTAGCACCTTAAACTTGTGCTCTTTTGCACCTACTTCCCTGTATTCAAAATAAAAAAAAAAATCCAGAATTGAACTATTTTAAAAATTAATCCATAAATCCCTTGCATTGGGTATTCTCAGAGAGGAACAGTCTTAACAGTCCCATCAGCAGTTCCACCTGGTTGTTTGGGGGGGTTTTCCCACATTGCAAATTTGACACTGTAAGACTAGAATTCACTTACCTGTTTTCTTAGGACATTTTGCTCGAAGGATGTTATTAGCATGTCCAGATTCCCAGGATTCACAATGTTTCTTGTTCCATAGACACCTTATCCCTGGACGAGCATTTTTACACAGCTCTTCATCTCTGAATGCTTCACAATTTGGAGGCTTATACACAAGGATGTCATTCAAAAGAACACTGGAAAAACCCCCAAATATATACATGGACCTATCAGGAAATAGCAAGCAAATACAATCGTTATTGTAGCTATATAGATACATTTTTCTTGATTTCTTTAGCTGTCTTGATATACAATAAAAAACTCCACATACTATTATTAAAAAAACATTCTTCATCTCTGTCTAATAAAGACTCTGTCCATGGTTCCATTATAAAGATTGATAAGTTGTTCACCATATTTCTCCACGGAAGTTTAGACTAACAAAAACATTGCTCAAAGCGCACTGTGCTGTACATATTTGTGAGTGACATATACCAAGTGTCTGGAAAGAAGAAAGAAGAGCTATGGAGGAAACTACTCATTTTTGGAGCTGGATAATGAGAACAGAGTGTGAAATAATAGGCTGCAGGAAATGAGAACATTTTTCTTCAAGGAGCTTTCAAAGACAACCAGCAATAATTGGCAGACAGATATTTCTTTTTGGTAAGCTCGTGACATCAGAACCAGGAGACTAGACTTGAGATCTTACCTTTCTCATTTAAAATTAAGAACAGCCTCAGTTAAAAGGTAATAAGAAAGAACCTGTATATCTGTTGTATCCTATACTCTTAAAACAGAATTAATCATACAGTTACCAACGGCAGAAATCTTTGGAAAATATCTTGTATTACACTTTTTTTGTACATACAAACCTACTAAAAATACCGTTAATCTCAGGGAAAAAAAATGGGCATTTTCACCTTGAATCTAATTCATTGAAAGTGACAGTTCTTGAAGTATCAGACATAGCTTAGATGTCTTAAAACAACACAAATCAAAATGAAAAACTACCGGTTGCTGAATTCATTAATTCCAAGCACTTTTCCCTTAATGAAGTAATCTGTTCATTGATTAATGTTGAGTGCTCTATGTAGAGTTACAACTTACTGCTATTTTTGTTAAAATCTGGTAAACTCTTATTTGTAGTATTACTTACCACCTCCATCATTTCTGACCTATACAATATCCATTTGTAGAGGATCTACAAGTTGCCCACATATACTTAAATACTGAGTTTAATAATGTTTAATGAGTGACTAATAATGTAGAAGATGAATGATCAGTAGCACATACTATGGCACAGTCATACGTAGTACTGCAGCTGTCAAACATTAGGCCATTTGGCAACCAGCAGTAGTAAAACTCACACAAGCAAACACTAGAAATTCCTTTAAACCTGATTACAGTTTTCTTCAACTTTGAGTAAAAAGGAGACATTTGTCCTACAATTTTATCGTTGGGGCTTGGGTGGAGCAAGCAGAGAGTTCAGCCACCAAATCCAGAAAAATCCAGATACGATCCATCTCCTGTTTCTAGATGACAAAACTTCACTGAGCTCCTCTATTCAACAGGTGACATGAAAGTATGCTACATTTTATAAACGTAATATACTTAATATAGTCTAGATGCTGGCAGGCTTTTTTTCCTGCAAGCGGTTAATGATGATCACTGTATCTTCAAAATCTTCCTTCTTGTAAGGAAATTTTAGTTACATGTTTTTGATTTTATGATTATGGAAGAGCAAGGAATTATAGCATGCTGCAAAGAGAAAAAGATTTCTCCCATTATGTCTAAGTGAGGATTATAGCTGGTACTCAATTTCAAATTCACCGTAGTTCACAATACTGAGGAAACACCACAGTACAAAAGAAGGTTCATATAAAATGCCATTGAATAGATACCACAGCTTGCCATATTGACTAGCTGTACTGTTTACTTAAGACAAGTAAAGTCCTGATGAGCACTACTTTTCATGTTAATAAATTACATCAGCTGTTTATTAGTGAAGCATACTTCACATGGGTACAGTTTCTGCCACAGTTTTTATCATTCAGAAAAGCAGTCAGGAAAATTTAAAATACGCTTCATTTACCCATTACTGACAACAGCAGTGTGACCAAATCTGTTGACATCTCGATGCAGATTAGGTTTTGGTAAAATCTTCCATTCATCACAAGCTGAAACACAAAATAAAATCATATGAAAACATATATAAAATAATTCCAAAAGTTTTCAGCAAAATCTACGCCAAATAGGTTTTATTAGACACGTTTTTGTATTTTAAGCATCAACTAACTTTACTGCCTATTTACCCTCCTTTCCCAAAGGGATCAGTGCAGGTAACTCCTGCTGTCTCCACTGTAAAAACAGACCATCTATATCGCACGACTTTCAAATGTTCTTAACATGCTTTCATCACCTATTGGTCTCACGAACTCCGAAAAAAAATTTGACTGACATATTTAAAACCATTCTTAACATTGGTTTCTAGGGTGTTTTTTTTAAATTGTTCTCTAAAAATCAGCAGGATTTGACAGACTTTTTTTCTGTTGTCACTAGGTGAAAGCTAAGATGTTTTCTTCTACTCCTAATAATGTGCTTTATTCCGCTGTTTAAACATGTTATTTATTTGGACTTCACAGGGTCCTTCTAGGGTCTTCATCTACAGCCATTATGTATTTATCAATGTTTATGACAGATCAGTCTTTAAACATACTCCACTAATGCCATTTTGTAATATATCGTCCTGCTTCGCATTTCTTTCTATGTAGGCTTTGGAATTTTAGGTAGATCCCCCTTTGAAATGCATCACTGAGATTTTCTGGAGAAAGGATTAATATGCATAAAGGTCCTTCTACACTCCGACAAACTGCAGGATTTGAGTACAATGCAGTTACTAGTTCTGAGAAGCTATATTTGCATTGCTGGAGAATAAATCCAATAGGTACTCTTTTTCGATGCATTTGTCGAGTATGTGCTCCAAGAACCTGTCTGCAACACTTATCTATCACAGCATTTATCAAGGCCAGAGGACACGCGCAGAAGTGTCCTTTATTACAACAGTTCTCTGTTCACCCTTTATTATAACAGTTCTCTGCCTTCACAGACCATTTCAACACCTATGACAACCACTGCTATCGCTGTCATCAAGCGATTGGTAATATTGCCCTAACATTACAGACCCTCAAATTAGCCAAAGGATTTCAATTCATATGTATTTCATTGCGCATCTGCAACAGTAAACTTCTTTCATCAAGTGCTTTAAGATAAAATGCCCCTCCTCCAGCTGTGCAGCCCATCTCATTATAGTCTTACTTTTGGTATCTTGAGTTAACTATGCTACTAATTACTTTCCTTTCACCAAGTATTTGAGATGAATGTTGCATCAGTATCTTCACTTCAAATTAACTATTCAAGCATATTTCTTTCAGTGCTGCTGTAGAAGCATTAACAAATGTGGGTTTGGTGTGGTCTCATTTTTCTCTCCTGACTGTGGTTTTAGTTCTTCATAACAATTAGTCCTTTCTCCATTATTTCCTACTTGAAATTTACTGACTTCAAATATTCAGATCCCACAGTAACAGAAATAGGGAGCACCTAGAGATTGAAACTTCAAAAAAATCCCTTTAAAAAAAGGCAAAAAAAGTACTTTTCTACAGAGTAGGCAAAGCATTTCTGAAATTTGTCATCATAACAGGTTTTGGACACAGGTGGGGTAAACTTTCAGGAAAACTTCTGTATCAGACAGAGGGTTACAGTTTTCTCATTTAAAAAAAAAAAATCTACTACACGTACAGAGATAAGGATTAAATCCAAAGCTGAAAAAGAGTTAAAGGGAGAGAGATGTCTCCAATTTAATCCAGATAAAAGTGTGGCTTTATTTTTTTTATGTATATATGTATATACATACACACACACACATATATGTATTTCAGTCTTTGATAATATCATCCTTTCAGATATTCTCAGTGAAAACTTACCTGCATTTTGCCTTCACATGGTTTGAAACCAGAGTAACAAGATCACACCTTTTCTTTTAAACCAGTGGGGCAAAGTTATCAATTTGGACATAAAGACACCAAAAAAAGACCCATTTGCTCAGCATACTCTCTATAATATAGAGAGCTGGATAGAGCACATGCCTGTAAAAGCTGCAGAGTCAGAGTTAGTACCACAAGGAAGTAGAAGTATGCTATAGAGACCAACAGCCAGAAAAGGTCATTGGCATACAGCAAGACTGTGGGGAGCACATCTGAAACCTAGCTGTTTCCAGGTCTTCATGCAATTATTACACAGGTTGATTTCTACCTAATATTGCTGAATTCATTTACCTGTAAGATTTCAATGACAGCTACATCTAAATAAGGGATACTTAATTTTAAAATTTGGAATAATCTATGTAAGTTATAGATATGATTAAAAAAATAAAGGAATGTCACCGTCAGACCACATATTTCAAGGAAGGCTGCTTAAGATTCAAAAAATAAAAAAACAAACACAAACATCCCTGTTCCCTCACTCCTCAGCTTAAAACAACAAAAATGGGTATTAGGGAACACAAGAGGGGCAAATTGTCCTCCAGGCTGGTGTCACGCAGAGCCTAAGTCACTCTAACTGCTGACTGCACTGCTCCTCTTCTCGTTCCCACTGTCAGAACAGTTCACCTCCACTAGTGCTGACACTTCTATTGCAGTTAACTCATCACAGCAGCACTTTGTCCAGTTAGCGTCCTGGTGCAAGGTTACACAAGGGTGGACTCAGCACAAGAGGGCGCAGGACAGCATGGCTACAGGCAAAACTGCGGTAACATGCCACTAGATTTACCTCGGCTTCCACAGAATCACAGCCTGAGCCCATAAAGAGAGTCAGAATGAGACAATGGCTGTGACAGATAAATCAATTACATCTTTTTATCAACTGGAAACAGAAACTAAAAGCACCTTATTACCAGAGTAACACAGATGGTCCAAATGGCAATAATTTTAACATCAGATGGTGGACTCAGAATTAATTTAGTAGTTTGAAGAAAAAGTACAGTAAGTTTAATTCACTGTCTTATAGGGCCAATGCATCCCCAAAATCTTGCCTCTCTCTGAACTTCTACCTTCTGTCACTATCATTATTAACACCATATTATCATAAAATTATGATATTATTAATACACTTCATCTCTCCAAATTGTACTTTTTTTATCTACCTCAGTAGAATGGTGAAGTTACAATCATGCCAGAGATGTTGTTCCTGAAATAGTTTCAACAGAAAAGATCACAGCACTAGGGCACCAATTACTGACTTATTATCACAAGCTTCAGATGAAGGTAGGAGCAGTATTAAATATAAAAGTTGTGTATCCCCCAGCATAAAACCGCGATTTGATGCATCCACAGTGCTTGAGTTATGTAAGAAATTCAGACTAAGAGCTGTATTATTTATTGGAAATAAAAGCAATCAACAATCATGAATTCAATTTCTATTTCCAGAAAATATCTCCATTTTAAAAGCTATAAAAAGCAAACATTTTAATGCTACAACCAACCAGCAAAACCTTGCTGTTATACTTTAAAATCACGTTCCTGCTGCTGTAAGTGAATGCACGTTAACAGAAACAGCATCTTTGAGCTCATATGCCTTTGATGGTAAAGGAAACAATTTCAAAAAAAAACCCAGTAAATTTTCATCTGATCTTGGAAAGTGTTGCACATTATTTTTTGTATTTTTACAAACATAAATACAAATTTATAGTGTTTCCTGTACTTAAAAATTTATTTAAGAAAAAGTGGGATTTAATGCCAAAGGAAAACCACAAAACCATAATAAAGGCCAGTTTTGAGATAAGAAATCCTTGAGGGCTGGAGATATAATAATTCCTTTCTTGCTGATGGTATTTGTCAAACTGGCAGGTCTTTACAATAGAGCACAAGAAAAAAGAGGGGGAGGGAAGCATGTTTCAAATAGCCTTCCCTCTTATCTCCTCCTAGCCTTCTCAATGACTACTGAACACTGAACGGAGCATTGTGCAAGAACAATGCTTTTGCTGAGCTTTATATTTCTGAGTTCCTCCATATAGATTGGTCAATACAAAATACAGATAGTTAACCAATTGATTTTTGTTGCTTTTTGGTAAAGAACGAAATAGAATTCATCCCTCCCCATCATCTTCAAACTTCTTTTGAACATTCTGAAGTACCCAAATTTACAAACTTACGGTACAGTTCCAAGAAGAAAGTGACAAACAGTGAACGCGGTATGAGTTTCAACATCAGTTATCGCTATTACAGTCTTCTGTGCATTGTATTCATTGTATTAAGTCTAACAAGGATGGTAAGTTCTAAGAAATAAAGAATAAAATACTTTCCTCTAATATGTCATGCACTCTTAAGATGTTAAACAGATAGCAAGTGGAAGATACGGTAGTGGTTGTATTTACCATTGTCTCTGTATATATCCGGGTATAATATATTGCACATGGAAGTCTACGTTGCTTTTAATAGAGAGAGTTACTAAGCAGATGAAGGGGTCATACAATTCGTTCCAAACCAATCAGCAGAATTTTAATCACTGAAAAGTACAAGGAGGAATATAGGGGCTGTTCTTGGCATTAGTAAGGCTGCAACTTCAAGAACAAGTTCTACTGCATGGTATCTATATAAGAAAAAGTTTCATACTCCTCCCCAGCCTAGATTAAATGGTTACCAGATGATACAGAATGGGCCCTGAGAGTGAATTCGCCAGCCATATAAATTACTTACATCATAAAACACACCACAGAGATGTACCAGACTTGAGGTGATCCAGCTGATGCTGGTAGAGAAAAACCCCAGTTCAACTTTGTATGGGGTGACGCACTCCAGGGTCCACACTCGAACAGGACAGGCCTTGACACCCTATACTTTGTCCAGTCACCTATACCCTTCTCATCTACATCCTACTGCCAATATCGCATCACTGGTATCAGAGAAGATGACCAAGGCATTTTATATAAAAGTTCTCAATGTTGCAACAGTAAGGACAACTTCACAGAGCTTGAACTGAGAAGCGAATCCAGGCTGTCTACAAGGGTCCTAAAGACACAGAGAAAGAGTCCCTGAGAGTTCACTGTGGCACAATTAAGGCTCCATTGCTGTGGCTCAATGGCCTTGCTGGACTTCTCAATGCAAGACGAAAAACATGCTCGGCCTCAAGCGTCAAGAGCCAAAGAGTTAACAAATGGAGTAACTAACTTGCATATACCTTACCAGACAGAAGTGGGGATAGCCCATCATGGTAAATCAAGCAATCTATGGGGCGTGGCAGAGGCCACACAGTCAGAGGTTGCTTCAGATAAAGAACAGATGGTCCCCTTGAGCACATACCAAGATGCTCGCTCCATAGGCATGTCAAACAGCTGAGCCCCACTTGTGACAACACAACATTCCACGCCAAGAGCCAATCGACACATAATAGACTTAGTCCCATCTTGTCAAAAGATTTTCAAATGTCCAAAAACTGGCACTTGAAAACTCCTCTCTTTGGGAGGAGGAGCCAAGCGAGAACTTTACCTGACAGACGAGTCGACAGGCCTGAACCTCTCTTCCCTCCCCAAGAAGGGACGCCTTTTTGGTAAGAGTCGCCCCTCTGACTTTGTCAGCTGTATCCCCAGGAACACATTGTTAACCAAAGTGCTCAATTATTACCTTGAGCTCAATTTTTGTAGACAGTGAATTTATCAACGGCAATCCCGAATCTGTGATACCTGTCACTTGAATAAATACCTATTGTTTCAACTTTGCAAAACTGTTTCAGTGAAAGTCCTTGGAGGGGCTCCGACAGGCAAGTTGAATCTGGTAAGTGG
>Ga0181612_167264_pt1 | contig 11108 bp, 6 predicted proteins | sample HoacroProtozoa21_FD_119630 | JGI IMG/M metagenome (GOLD analysis project Ga0181612, IMG submission 119630) | Hoatzin crop microbial communities from Cojedes, Venezuel. Combined Assembly of Gp0051906, Gp0051904, Gp0051908 | reverse complement strand
TGGGTGAAGATGAACACTGAGAAGGAGAGAGATGACGGTACAAAGGGGAAAACACAGGGTGATAAAAGTGTGGGGTGCAGCGAAGGGACAGGGAGTGAAGGCAGGTCTGGTCTGGCGCTTACCATTTGGCTTGTTTTTTCATGCAGTTCTCCCTGGGGAAAAAGAGGGGAGGGAGTTACAGGAACTGTAGTGATTGTTACCGGACTATGTTTTTATCTCATGGGAAATACTCATTTTTTAACACAGCACTTCTAGAGGAATAAATTTATTTGAGAAATTGACTCTTTTTTTATTTTTTTATTTAGCACAGGCCACAATATCAGGAGTATTAAATAATATATGCCATTACCAGCAGAATTGGGATGTTCTCAGAACTACTTCTGGTGTGGAAATAAATACTGTACCTTACAAACAGATACACAGGCACCTGAAATTCGTGCAAATTTTCTCACTTCACATCAAGTCTGATGCTTAGGCAGACAAATTTCACATCGCGGCAGATTTGTATCGTTTTCATAGGTAATCCAGGAGGGTTGAAAGGTTGCTTGGAAATATTGTAAATAAAGGGCACATAGCCGATATTCGTAGTTAAAGGTGAGAAAAGGGTAGATTTCATGATGACTGATTAAGTTTGGAGTTGCACTATGCCTGCAACTGAGTAGCAGTTACCAGTAGTCAAGATGGATTGTGAATAGTATGTTCTACTAATACTGTTTTAAAAGACCGTGTTCTGGACTGTAACTCTTTCTTTATGACTGTTTGTCTGACAATTGCCTTCATTTTTACAGAAAGGAAGAAAAACATTTCGTCTGTACTGTCATGTAACAAATACGGCTTGCAGCTTCGCTAAGGTCTCTGCTTCACCGTGACGGCTCCAGCCCTAGCATAGGCAGCTGTGCTAATGGAGCTTGAAACTTTTGGCCAAGGTCCGGGTCCATTTCTGTGGCGCACACAGAGCGCTCTACCCCGAAAGTAAAATCAAACGTGATTTTTTTCTTTTGTATCAGTTATTAGTTGTGCTGCCTTAATCTTGCAGCTCTTTGGATCTTCATGAGCTTTCTGTTGCAAGATAATGGCAAGATTTAATTTGACATTGACTTGACTTTTCAGATAGCTCAATTTTTAGCAGCAAGTAGGTAAGATTTTTAAATGCACTTGAATAAAATTGGTACTCTTTGCTAATTCACGTTAGAGGATTAAACTATAAGCATTTTATGAAGTTATTCTTTATAAAGTTATTTTTACCAAGTTATTTTTAATAGAAGAAAAAATTAGAGGAGCTCAAAATAGAGGAAAGCACCATTATTCAGAAGCTTCCAACCAGGAAATTTATTTGTCTACTTTGAATATAAAAAAAACAAGTACTCTGTGTTATACAGAGACCATGCTGGGCAAACTGTATTCAAATTTATTTTTTTTTTCTGGGTCCTCTAATAAAAAATTCACCTGAAACATACTTCAATTTCTTGGGTCATTATTCTCTATAATATGAAGACTTTGAGTGTGAAGAGGAAAGGTGTTATACTTTCTCCCTCTTCTTTTTCTTTCCTGCTTCATCTGTGAAAACTGGCAGAATTCGTACTGCTGAGCTGGATTAATTCCATAAGAGGATGAAAATCTACCTATGTGCGACAGGGTGGTGGAGGGGCTGTTGAGGAATAAACCAACAAAAGCCTCGTGATTTAAGGATAACTTTTTGTTTTCCCCCTTGACAGAAGGCCATTGTTTTTCATATGTGTCCTGGGCAAAGGTAGCCAGATCTTTCACAGTGGTATTCTTTCTGTTGTATTAAGTTGTGTAAGCTGTTTTTATCTTACCTTTCACCCTGCTGTGATAAAAATCACCTCCCTACCATCTCTCATCTTACATCTAGTCCCAGCGGTCCACGTACTGTCCTGAGAGGATGAAAAAGAAATAGCTCCCTTTCTGAAAAGGCAGTGTGAGCTGACTGGCCTCAGATGGCCGGGGACGAGGGAACGGAGTAGCTCAGGAAGGAGGACTGCAGTGGCCGAGTGATGAGGATGAAACTGGAAAGCTCTGGGCTTGTTGTCGGGCGGGGAGAGAAAGGAGGCAGCGCTGGAACTAAAAAAGCATATGGTGATGTCAGAAAAAGGCTACGAAGGAAACTGGTGTACCAGGGTAGGGAAACAACTTCGAATACTTTAATGTTGAATTGGAATGATTCTGTGCTTATTTATGTTCTCACAAGGAGAACCTGAATTGTTTTATTCTAATAACAGTAGATGGTAGCCCCGGTCAAGTATTCTATTTGGAGAGCAGCAACCACCTCACGGAAAACACATGGTGTACGTACAGGTGTTAAATACTGGGCCCAGTGAGTGAGACAGTTGTGAGCTAATTTGAAAGTGATATAAAATGATAATAGCTGTTATCAATAACAATTTGCTGTTGGTTGCTGGTAATTTCCCATTTGAAGCATCCGGTATATCCCTTTTTCGCTTCAGTCACAGTGCTTCTTTTGTATTCAATCTTAATATATTGTTAACAGGTCACATAAATCTATTGAATTAAAAGATATTGTGTACAACAATTTGTTTTAATTACAGAATATCACGTGTTCTATTTAACTGTAGGTTTAATGAATGGCTATTTAATTAAGGGCTTTAAATCAGGTAATCAGTTTGCATCACTGGGCAACAAGTTATCAGTTTGTAACATGCAGTTGAACAGTCAAAAGGAGCAATAGGCAATCCTTTCCCTGCTAGTGTTTGTTGGGTAATTGAAGAATCTGGACTCCGGGGTACATATAAAACAGGGAATAGATGGTAGGTAGGAAGGATGCCAGAAGACTGTACTTGACAGGGCTTGATGAAGCCTTGAAAACATTGGTAGAGACTTGTTATGCAATTCAGTGTGTAAACTGTAACAATTCACTGTGTGCACTATACTGTGTTTGGAAACGGAATGTCTTACACCTTTGCCTGTCTTTGGTGAATACATTGCAACTCTGATGATGAGACATTGAAGGTGTTTATTGTTGACTGTGATATAAAAGAACATACCCGTTAAGATTTTCTTTTTGTGGTAATATTAAAATCCCCCCCCCCCTTTTTTTTTCTTGTTTGCTTTCTCTTTCTAGTTCTATCACATCTTATATGATTTCTGGTTGTATGAAATAGATTGAGCATTTCCATGAAAAACCTACTGTTTACATCAGTACCATTCAGAACACATGCAATAATCGAATATACTCACATCCCCAGGGTGATACACCTTCTAAAGGTGTAAAGGGAGGTAAAAAAGGCTTTTCTGTCTGCTTAGTCCTCCTACCCACTTGTATTTATGATTAAAAATAACTGTCTTCCTATGATGTCTCTGTTGTCTTCCATTCAGATTTTGATTTGATAGATTGTGAGGATAAAGGCGGCCACAGTTTCATAATCCATGATGTATTTTGTAGGCCATAAAATTTCAGCCAACAAGCCTAGTATTTGTCTCACAAGCTGTGGCTGATCTATTGAATCATTTTAGAAAAACAGTCAATCTGAAAATACAAAGTGATGTATAATCCAGTACGATTCTGGGAAATTATTCTATTTCCTTTCTTGATAAAGGCTTACATCTTATTTTTCAACTTGGTTTGCTTTCCTTAGCTGAGCCTAGATGTACTGTCCACTAAAAACTTTTCCTTCTCATGTAGACCATATTTATACACCATAGCTAAAGCACTTCATGCTGTTTCTTCCAAGTAATAATTTAATATAGGTAATTCCTAAAGGTTGCAACTCAAAAGGATTGTTTGGGAAATGCTAGCAGTTCATAAAAGGTATTGTAGTTCTGCCGAGACCAAAATTAAGCACGATCCTGAACTGAATATGGGGAAGTGTCATGGATTTGGTTGTTAGTTTCGCCTTTTAGATTTCATAAAACAAATCTGGTACACAATGCATACACAGGAATTGGTTCTCTTTTTTTTCTGTTTAGGTTATGGCGAATACAGGTTTTGCATTTAGACTTCAAGAATAGATTTCTTCTCTCCCCCATCATAAAACAGCTAAGTTATCATGATGGTGGTACATCTGTGCAAGACACGCAAGACATACTGCGTTACAAAGAAGTGCAATAATACTGCATATATTGAAGTTCTTTTACTGTGCTTCTTTCTTCATGGAATATTAATAAAACATTTCCCTTTCCTTTTCATTTTGCTGGGGCAGAGGAGGGTGATTTTTTTCTGTGCAGGAGTTTCGGAAGAGGGCTTTCTTCTTTGGAAGAAGGTTTTGATCTGCAGTTCTTCTAGGTACAACTTCAAAATACGTATTTCTTCATATCAGCGTAGCAACGCCTGCACAAAATACTGCATCTTTACTGTATATTGTCTGAAGAAATTGTTTTTCAGCTTTTATAGCTATTTCAGATTGGGTCTGGTGTCTTGAATTTCTGCTCAGATTAAAGTTTCAATTTTAACACATTCAGTGGCTGAGTGAATTATAAAAATGGGAAGAAATGAAGATGAGTTGGACTCTGGAGTTTAGGTAAATCATGCTTAGACGTAATTTAAAAACATCTGCAATTTTAATTCTGCCTAATAAAAGCCCAACAGCATCTGTAGTGGAAAAAAATGTATCAGTGATCACATTTCACTGTCTTACTGGACTAACATTTCATAGTAAGGGCTACCTATAGATGGCACCAAGAGTAAATATTACAGGAGCTGCCCAGGAAAAGTCATAGCTTTAGAATCCAGCATGTTTGTGACTCAGTGACTTTCTGAATATTTTTACAGTATTTTTAAAAAATTTTTACAGTATTTTTATTAATTCTTATTGGAACTGATTGAAATCCTTCATCTGATCTCATCTGAATAAAGAAATTTGGGACTGGATTCAGGAGATATTTGGCCTAAATGACCTTTGGCTTAATTTTTGCCTTTCTAGCCTGATGGTCTGTTGGAGAGGGTCCCTTCGCCCAGCAGCAAACAACAGCATCTCAAAGCTCTCAGCTGCTGCGTATGCAGCTGCAGAAGGTGCAGGGCTATGGCATTGTCGCAGGTGTTCTTCCTTTCCCCCAGCTGCATCCTGGTTCTCCTGGTACACCAGCAAAACCTTTCTAGGGGAAAGCAAAGGGATGCTGAGTTACGTTGGGGATGGTCGTGGCATTTCTGGCTTTCTTACCCCCACTCTGTGCAGTGAAATGCTCCAAGACGTGCTGGGAAGCAGCATCGGCCTTTGAGGCAGCGTGGCCCTTGGTGCCTGCGATTACTACATGCATCACTATATTTTTGCTGTCAGCCTTTTTGTCCAAATTGGCTCAGCGTCCATAGTCATAAAGCTTGCGATGCCAATTGGAAGCACCGGCATCATTAATAATGTTGCGTTACTTCCCTTCCCATTTTCAACTCCAAATACAATAACCAAGCAAAAAACTGGCAGTAGAAACTGCGCAAAGGGTTTTGTCCCAGCATTATTCACCTTCATAAGTCAAAGGAACGTGACATCGCATTCAGTGTGAAGAGAAGTCAGGCCGAGACTAGAGCATGACTCTGGAGGTTAGTACAGAGACAGAAAGCCAATATTACATATTTTCCTGTTATGTCTCAGGTAAGGTGAAAAACAACAGTATCAAGGCAATATAATGTGTGAAATAAAAAGAACTCAGATTTTGCAAGGTAACTGGTAACTATTTTTATTTTTAAATTTATCTTTAAATATAGACTTGAGAAATAATAAGCACAGTATGACACTACAAATATGAATGGATGAAAAAATGTTAAAACACTGAAAAATTTTGCACAATGCTATCAGAAGTCTTCATAAAAATGAAAAGATCTGCTTGGTCTGAAGTGTATTCTGAAAATAATCTTTCAGCTGTCCTTCTTCTAAAAGGTGTTACTGCAGGTTTTCCATTGCAAATGTCAGTGTCGCTAACCCGTGTGCAGCACAGTGCGAAGTGAATGATGCAAGGGGTACATAACAATGAAATCGTGTCCTATTTCCCCCCCCCCCAGAGGGATTAGATTGCTAATAATGTTTTTGGTGTGATATGAGCTGATAAAAGCCAGAGGCCCTGATTCAGCGTAGGAATTATCACCGCTTCACTCATCCTTATGAAAATGCTTTTTACTACGTGGAAATCATGAGAATTTAGAAGTATGTGCTGGTGAGAATAATTTACAGAACTTCTTAGATTTTTGCAGTTTCCTTAGTCCTTCACTACCATCTCAGTCTTTACTTTCATTCATAACTTGAACAGAAAACATTGTGCAAGACATGTAACGTGGTGAATGCCGATTTCCCAAAGCCCTGGTACCTGGAGCTCAGCTTCTTAGACAAACAGATTTGTCTCCATAGGTTGCACACCAGAGGTTCAAAGAGCCTCTGAAATAAAAAAGAGGACAAGGTTGAGGTGCAAATATTTAAATTTATTTTGTGCACAGCGTATTTTTGACCTTGTACGCCTACTGTGGTTTTTCCAAGCAGTTCACCTCTTCTGGCAGCACTGATCCTGTAAATGCGGAGAAACTGTGTTCTAGTGCTTGCTTTTGAGAGAGCGAGAGAGCACTCACAGGTGTTGAGGTCAGGCCGTGAGAGGGAAAGGAGAGAAGAAAAGAAAGCTTCATTTTTTTCAGGAAATACTGCCTTCAGAGTACATTTCTCTTTTGATATTAGCTTGAATACAGTTTTCATCACACAACGAAACTTTCCTTTCTTGCTATTTTTGTCACATGATTAGACTTAAAGCAATAAAGTTTTCTATGCAAGAGAGAGATAAACAAGTGGTTTTTAATTCTTTGCCATCCTTCTCTCCAAGACTAAGTCTCAAATACTTGCGGGGTTTAATACGCTAGGAAAGCTTTGTTCCTTTATCAACCAGCAGATTTTATAGTTTGTTGGTTTTAAAAACCTTCCATAAAAGAAGTTTAAAATGCAGTGCATGGCAGTGCCATTTTGGTTGAGTGCTGATGTAAAGCCTATGATACGTAAGGCTATTATGGTGCTAAAGCCATGTAACTTGCTTTTAAAAATTAAATCTTTTGTCTCACATGGCATGTGTCATACTGTCATAGTACTGTTCTTTGTATCTGTCTCAACCATGTTGAAAATTATAAATGCACTGTGCCGTAATTATTTCGATAGTGTTTAACGAAGTTGAAAACAGTGTGCTACTTTAATGATATTGTTGCCTTTATTTTTCTTAACTGACATGTTATAATTTCATTCCAAATTCCTTCTCATGGAAAGAATGAAAGTTTTCATTGTTTTCATGTAACTGCAAGGGGATGTGTAACTCTTCTAGCCATGATATCTAATTGTTGAACTATATAGATACAAGTGACCAGCACCAGTAATATCAACTGGAGCACTGAAATGATGAAACTATGTGTTAACCTGCAAGCAGGCGTTGGCACCACGGGCATTTTATGTTTGGAGAGTAAATAGCTATTTTGGATCACAGAGCAAAAAGTGAATTCTCCTTATCTTTTACACAACAGTTTAATCCTAACTTCTCTCATGTTGTAACAATCTTACATAAAGTATTATATACTGTGTCTGTATTTTTCACATACTTGGTTATAAATATGTAAAATAATGGTAGAATTGAAAGGAAGTGTCATTGTTTAGTCTTGTACTTTAAAATTTCTTGTGTACATTCCATGTATTCTTTTTAATTGTGCTCCAAGCTCATACACGGTTCTTGTTATTGTTACTTTTATCTTTGTATAATTTAAAATTTTTATATTCCAGTATTTTCTTTAGCTCAGAAGTGCAACTCTCATATGTTTCAGTTTTCAACAAAAAAGTAGTATTTTTTAATGTATAGGGATGGTCTGGACTTATGAACTTATTTCCATTTCTAAAGTGTGTTTTTCCAGAAGAAAATCAGTGTATTTTGACCTATAGTGAGATAAATAATACTCATACATTAAATCTACAATTGCATGCATATTATAAGGCCGTGTAATACTGTCAACTTTTAAACAGAGCTCCTTACTAACACTTAATTGCTTCATATGGCCAGCGTCTACTTTATATAGGTTTATGAAATTAAAAAGTATCTTCACATTGAGAAAAATATGACTTGTCTGAGGTATGGCCCACAGTATTTTCTATGATTTTTTTCTCTCTTGGATATCTGACTTAGGTAAATCAAAGCATCTTTGTTATAGAAGAAATTATGAAGGTATTCGAGACTGCTATCTCCAGTGATGTATCAGCAGGTGACAAAACGTATGGGCCACAAACAAGAATTCTTTGAATCTTCTGTGACGTAGCAATTTTTCCTTAATTAGGCACTCGGTAGTATGTTTGGGGTTTCCTTGTTCTATGGAAAACCCCAAACTGAAAATTTACCTGGCTTTTTTAGGTGCAATAGCATTTAATAGGTTTGTGAAGTTGTTAATTAGAAAGAAGAAATACTGCGTAGTAGCTCTCTAGTCTGCCAGGTGAACTTTATACAATTTCAGATTCAAGGGAAGGAAAAGCATAGTTGCCCTTACTTTAGCATGCAGGAAAATAATTAGAGAGATACTCTAATAGGAACAGCAAAAGCTGCGAGAGACAGGGGAAAGAAACTGGAAAAGGCAGAATAAGAAAAATAGCTTCAAAATGTTAGGTCGCAGAGAGTCAGGAAAAACAGAGGAAGCAAACACTCCTTGCAGCTAGCTTCGTGTTCTGCACTGAGCGCTGCCTACCTCTTTACCTGCCTCTTTGGTTCATTAACACTACCAGCCGTCACCAAGAGACAAAATAAACAGAAAAGGCCTTGCCCCTTCCGAGTGACAGATTTACTCATTCACAGTCTTCTCCCTGACGTTCCACAGTGCGGAGCGTCAGGTTCCCAAAAAGTTTCCAAGCCCACGATGGACCCCAAAAAAGGCCGTTGCTTGTAAATTGGTGAATGGTTCAAGGAGCGTAGCTGACATCCAAGATGGTGTTTCCAAGTTGTCGTCCTGTTCAGTGACAGTCTACCCGCGCGCAAAGCAACAAGCAGACCTCCGTCAGCCCTTGCTGATGGTTTCCTGCAGTAGCACCGGCAGTGAGTGTCCCACGGGCTGTGGGAGCGTGGGAGGTAGCCTGACTGGGCTCTACGCTGCCCTTACTCACCGCTCTGCTTTAGGCTTGTGAAGTAGTGAGAATTAGTCTCCAGACTGACTTTATTCCACTACTTACTGCTAAACAGCTGGCAAAAGACTTTTCTTTCGGCTGAACCATTCCTCATTTTCTCATTGTCTTCAGCAACGTGAAGGAGCAGAACCGTGGATGCGATTATCAATTACGATTATCACTTATTTCCATCTACTTGAAATTCTAGATGCTCGAGAAGTTTTCTTGTTTTACTCAGTATGAGAAAAACCCTTTCATTAAAAACCCACAACTTTTTGATAATTCTTTTGGTCCATCTTGCTGTATTAATGCAGTCTCTTAAGAACTATATTTTGAGGTGGTTGTCATATATTACCTGCTAGAAAGCTGTACTACCTACAGTTAAGAGTGGCATAAAATTCTGCAAGTTCTAAACTGGATAAATCTCTAGGTACCCTTTGCATAAAGATTTCAAGTATGGAAAATGTAATTTAAATGGGTGCAACGGTTTCTGCTCGTGTATGTACTCCCCAGATGCGTTTGGTGGCTGTGTGCGCATACCAGGATTGCATGAACATTTCCCTGTTTCAGACCTTTCAAAATGTGCTAGTCCCACTTCTTGCCATCACTGTTCATTCTGAGTTTAGAAGTTTATTTGCATTTATTTTTGTTGTTAAAATAAGTAAAGGCCACGTTGCATGCTGTCTAAGCCATTGAGGGTCTATGAGAATCAGTTCTTTTTTTGTTCCCCAGAACAGCCCCAGCTGACACCCACGGGATGCGCCTGCGTGTCGGAGGGAGCGGCATTGCTCTCCCTAGGTCACAGGGAACGCAACCCAGTCTGTAAATGGAAGAAAAACAGCAGGTGCCAGGTTGGGGTTTTTTTCGTTTAGAAATGTGCAGTAGGCATCTCCTTCCTCCTTGTGAAGGAAACTTAAAAAGTCATTTCCCCAAATGCATGTAGAATATGTCTCAGGATTCTTTAGGCAGATACAACTGCTTTTCTTCCTGCAGCAAGCCCCTGTTCTGTGCCGTACCCTCAGTGGTAGTGTCCATAACTTCCCAGCTGAGAGAAATTCAGTCTGCCACTAGCAAAGCGCAGAAGGCAGCTTGGTTTGTAGTATTCAGGCCCTATTGACCATTTTGTGAATGCACCCAAAAGCCAGCCCTTCTCCTCTGGAGGCCAAGGGAAGGAGACGGTCTTCCCTGAGATGTGCCTGTGGTCAGGTGTTTTAAGGATGTTTCAAGAGGGATGAGTTAGGGAAGATTTTAGCCGTAAATGCATATGGCCAGAAAAGGTTCTCATTGGGAAGGTTAGCTCGCTTACTCCAGTAAGACATCCTGGGAAATGCCTGGCTACCTTTCCTTGCCCACTCACAGCAGATATTTTTAATGTAGGTCAGTCTGAGCTCTTACGTGGGTCAACATAATGTGACTTTGCAAGTTCTGGTTTATAGAGGTAATGTGGTCTCGAATACCAAAAGAAGTCCTTAGACCGAACGGTCCCTCAGTGATCGTTAGGTAGTTTCCGCTAATGTTTTCTACACAGTGTGTCAGCTTGGTTTACTGGTAGCTATAAACATATCACACGAGTGCAGCTACTCGAAAAGCTTGGGAACAGATTTTGAATGTAACACTGGCAGGCAAGGTGTAAAGGCTGACAGACAGCTCGGCATGGGTCAGGGCACAAGCAGAAACTCGTGCAAAATGTGTTGCCAAAAAAAGAAAGGAGACAATAAATTTGCATCCCTGCATGGGAAGAGGCAACAAACAAAAGGTCTTGAAATTGTGAAAGGGGAGAAGAAAACAGCCGGGCAGAGCACTCTGCGCACAGAAAAATAATTACCCGCTCGGTCAAAGTTACTCACGGCTGACGGGGCGGGTGAAGGTGGGGTGAAGGATGTTGCAGGCAGTGAAACGTGTTGTTACCTTTCAAAAACACGAGAGATGCTGCAGGGCCTGACCCGGCTTGAGGAGGAGGCTGCCGGCCTGTGCTGTAGGCACCCTCTCCCTCCTCCCCGTGCAGCCCCTGGCCAGGGTGAAACGGGGCGGTGGGCAGAGGTG
>Ga0181612_166647_pt1 | contig 11108 bp, 4 predicted proteins | sample HoacroProtozoa21_FD_119630 | JGI IMG/M metagenome (GOLD analysis project Ga0181612, IMG submission 119630) | Hoatzin crop microbial communities from Cojedes, Venezuel. Combined Assembly of Gp0051906, Gp0051904, Gp0051908 | reverse complement strand
CAAAACTGCATGAAACATAAGCCCGCTGAGCTGCAGACAGTCTTCTTATTGCAAGGGTATACAGTGCCTACCACAAAGGAGACATAACTCCTGTCTCTTCCTCTGTGGCTTTTTTATTCTCCTGGAGCAAATATGTTCTTGTCAGCGCTACATCTATGGTTTGGCTGGGTGTAATAGGGTGGCTTCTATATTCTTTCGTTGGTTGGCCACTTATGTTGGAATTCACATTTGTCTAGTCATCTGAGACACAGTGTCAACATCTGGAAAACTTCAGTACATTGGGCACATTCAGTTCGTACTTTTTTCTTGTGCTTGTAACATTGCCTATATCTCTTAATGTGAACTATTTTTATTGCATTTTTAACATGAATTTATTTTATGTGCTGGTAGATTGAGAATAATTCTATTTTATCATTTTAGATATCCATATGTACAACATTATTTTAAAGAATATGCTTTCCAAGAGCTGATTCCACCTACTGTTTCAATTATGGCTATGAAATAGTTCTTAAAATAGATAGTTAGAAACATTGTGGGTGTTTGGCAGGAATTTTTCTGTAGCTGACTACAAGAGTCAGGAAAACTGCAATACTTTAAAAACTTGTTCAGACCTAAGACAACTACTTTACAGGTGGCGTTTTCAGGATTGATTCTTTCCCATGATTCTCACAAGCATTTTCTATGAAACTCCTAGGTGGAATTTTACATCATCAAGTATTTTATGCCACAAGAATCTTTCTTTGTTCTATTCGTATTGTTCTGTTGTTCACACAACTGTTTTTTTAGTTTTTTGCAGGTTGATTTAATAATTTATGTACAAACACTGTTTAATTTTTAAGATGGGAAGTGGGCCCAGTTTCTTAGCTCTTCTTAGGTGAATTTAAATATTAAGCACTTAGCTACCTCTAGCATGCCTGATCTTTCAAGCGTAGAGCGTTAGAAAATCTATTGGCAAACCTTATGTTTGTATAGTATATCACATTGAGCGAGTCACCGTCTCTATTCTGCAGCTGTCTTACCTATCAAACTGGGGATAACAATCCCTACCAATCTCATAGGGATAAGGACACATGTAATTTGTTGTACAGCTCTCTAAATATATAAAATATAATGTGTTATTGTCAGTCATTACAATTAAAGACCCAGTGTTTTGAAGCAGATCGCCTTTCAGGTCATATCTTTTCAAAATGTGATTTCATTGACATTAAAAATGTGTTTATCTCTGAACTTCACTGCAGATAACACAGAATTATTATTAGAGAGAGCTAAATTGTCTTAAATTATGAGAAACTTTGTTTTTTAATTATGAGAAACTTTGTTTTCTAATGTGAAAAGTAAATTTAACTATTGACCTGGCATAGAAAAAAGAGACTGCAAAAACTTTGCTGCACTACTCCTGTTCAAACTGGTTTTAAACCTCATGTTTTCTTCAGTCTTCAGAGAAATGTGCCTAAATCTTTCATAAAGGGCTCTGTATGCTCATAGTAAATACTGTCATATAACAAAATTCTTTTTCTTTAGGAAAAAAATATATTTTTTAAATCAAGCACCTGAATAATAAAATAAGGAATACAAGACTCCATATAACCTTTTTTTCACTGTTTTTTTCCAGTTCATTGTAGCTCCAAGCCTCAAACAACAGTTTTAGTCATTTACAACTATCTATGATTCATAACACTTGTTTTTAATCAAGAGAAATTCTGCTTTGATTAAGAATTTTGAATGCAATGTGAGTGTAGGCATGAAGCACTCCCACAGTTCCTCGGGCGGCTGTCCAATTACGCTGGCAGGCTGGAGAGATCTCTGTTACAATCACACACAGCAATGCGTGGCCTTCACAGGGAAGGAACTTCCTCATGACCTGCTGGGTGAAAATTGCTCTGCATTTCCCTCCATCCAAAAAAACAAAACAAAACCAAATTTTGGACGCTCTGCTTAAAACAAAAAAAATGCCTTCCACAAAGCTTTACCCAGATAATAAACTCAGAGAGTCTACAAGGACTCCTTCCATTTCTAATGCTATCTATCACCTGTCTGATAGTAAAGAGTGACCCTCAACATCACTGGCTCCTCAAAGCCATACAACTTTGGGCCTTTCCACGTTGTGGAATTTGTCCGTCTTGAGCACTATAAAAGAGGCAGCAGGCCATGGCTTATGGTGGGTTTTAGGGCACGCTGGGAAAGGAAGAGGACAGAATATCTCTCCCTACTCTTTCATGGAAAAATATTTTCTCTGCTGAACGATAGTAGGAGACAAAATAAGATGAAGTCCAAAAACCTTGGAGAATCTAAATTCTAGAGAAGCAAAAAGAAAGGAACAGTTCAATGATGTGAAAAAAAAAACTTTTGAAATCTTATTTTGTATCAGGGTTGCAGTAAAAGAGGATGTCTTGGGCCAAGGGAATAGATGCTAATCTCAGGTGAAGAAACAACATATGGCTGCAGCTCTGAGTGGACGTCTGATTGTCCTTTTACAATTAGGTCACCATTTAGGAGGATAGAGAGAAGGTAATACATAGTGCGTCTCTCGTCTGCTGAAGGCATCTCTGCAGGTAACTAATGAGCAAACGTGGACACAGAATAGTTGAGAAATACGTTGTGTTATATGTGAGAGCCCACCTGTCTGAGTAGGTGCGGTGGGTTTGTGTCGGGCAGGGTGCCCGCAGCTCGCTGGGATGGGCTGTCTCTGTGTTATTTGTTAGGCAGTCACATGAAGAGAAAGTGGAACAAATCACAGGCAAAGCTGCTTCGGAGAGCTCTCCTGAGCCCTTACGGCTTGTTGGAAGCTGCTTGAAATGTGAAGTCTGCAATTAAATTGAGTGTCCTTTTGTCAGAAAGTGGAGAAAATAATTAAATCCAGACAGATATAAACACATATACTTGTAAGGAAACGTATCAAGTAGTTACTATATTCCCACAGTAACTAGATAAAGGGATGTACAGTAAAAAAGGGAAGAAATAAGAGAGCTGAAGAGGCACTGATCTGGAGGGAAAACAAAGGTGAGAGAGAAAAACGGAAGACAGTGAGAATCATGGATGCGTTGACTAACACTGTTTAAAGTCAGGCTAGTAGTTTTTTGGTCAAGCATGCGGATGAGTTACTCCAGTTTTGCTGTTAGGTTTTTCTGCAAAATCCTGATCATCTACACATTGCCTGAAGTTGAACAGAACCACAGAGTGTTATGGGCTAAATAGTGAGCATGGCTTTTGGTACTTAAATAAAATCCCTGGCTTTCTGTGTAAACAGGTTAGTATCAGTTCTCTGAGTTTTTTTCTAAAGAAAGAAAAGGAAAATATTTCACTCCTTGACTTTAAGCATTTAAAACAGAATGTCTGACTTCATCAGGCACTCAACTAGTTAATAGTCAACTATTTTAAGAAATCATTACTAAGACCTCTCTGTCTTAGCTGCACAGCTACCTTTGGCAGCTTAAAACCTGGCTGGAAAGTCTGCAGAGTCTATACATGTGCAAGAGAGATAGGAACAAGTAAGGAGAAGTAGTCAGGAAAAATATTCTGAATAAATATCCAACACTCATGGTCAGGCCAAAATGCTGACATAAAAATAAACATTGCAAATATTTCCTAATGTAAAATTCTTAGTTTGAATTCTGATTTAAAAAGTCTAAGTTCTGTTTATAGCTGAGGCTGCAACCCAGGTAACTGCATTGCCTTCAGAATCACTAGCACCATAAAGCAAAACAAGAATTCAGTGAGATACGTCGTACAATTTTACTTGGTGCACTTAAAAATGCAAAAAAGAAAACAAAAACCCTCAAGCCTTGCCCAAACCCAAGCAAATTGCTTTTAATATTTTGCACTGATTTTTTCCTAACAAAGACACTGAAAAGCAGTAAGACTGCATAATACCACAAATCAACACAGACTGTTTTTATGCATTCTCTCCACTCCTCATCTTGCTCGAAAAGATCAGACTGAATAAGCCCAGGCTTCAGGAACATTAAATCCCCAGGACATCAGTGATTCCAAGAAGAAAGTAAGAGCTGATCATAAAAATCAATGCCACCAGTCCGTTTTTCCTCTATTAACAACCACTAGCAGCAGAGTGTTAATCAGCATCCTCTCTCCCTCACTTTTTCATCCACCCACACATTAGTTCAGAATCAAATAGCCAAACTGGCGCTAAGACTTCAAACTGCTTTGTGGTTTCTTTCTCCTTTTCCTGTATGCTGAGGGATCCTAGTCTCACATTAGACCCTGACACAAATGAAACTCGTTTTATTTTAGATAAATCCCTGTTAACTTTAATTCTGATTACCACTGCAATCTTCCAAGGTGTCCATGCAACAGATGCTGATAGCATCTCAGCTGTCTTGCCCCGGCCTTGAAAGGCACTAATGGGGTGACTGTGGGACTCTACTTCTCTGTCTTTGTCAAAGCAAGTGTCTGGGAGCTGCTGTGCTGAAATTTTGGTACTGTCAGAAAGGAGCTTGTCAGCAGTGCCCCACAGCTCCCACAGCTCTTTGAGCACACCCTGTCAAATCAACGTACATTTTCTGCCAATGTCAGCTGTGCTAGGAGTCCTGTTGGTTAAAAGGCACGTTGTTGCAGGGTTTTGCTGAAGAACATAAGAACTAGTCATGAGTTGTCTCACTGATTTTTCTGGCTCACCACTAGTTTAAAATAGACAAGTACATTTTGTATCCTCTTTGCTCTTACCCTTCTGTTTTCTTTTTTGACTCTTTGTGGCAGTGTCTCTTATTTACACCCGAGCAATGGCTTTTCTGAATGAAGGAGAAAAAGGGACATAGGAGGGACGTGCTTGGTAACCACTCACAGTCCCTTATCCCACCCACAGTGCAACAATACTCTGCCCTTCCACGCTTATCTTAATGACAGCAGTCACCAGTGCTCCTTGCAGAGTTTCCTTCCCAAAGCAGCTCAGCTCAGCCTCCAGCAGCAGAGAACTTGTGCTTCTAGGCCGTGTCAGTACCTGAATCTTGAGATGGCTGGAAAAAGGTCCTGTGCAAAGCCAAAACTCTTTATAGGGAAGAGGACCTCACTCCTCTTTCCCATCCGCAGTGATCAGGGTATTTGTTTCTGTCTTTGTTTCCTTGCTTAATTTTGAGGGGGAAGAATGTATGGGTGACGGGGAGATTGTCGCACACTGTCTGAAGGAAGTAAAGTTCAGTACCTCCAACTTGGAAGAAAGAGAAGGAAGAAGGAGATTTTATAAGACATAAGGCAGACTACCTTTAGTCACACTTTGCCTTCCATCCTTTCTGTTCTCCGTTCCCCCAGACCACAGTCCTGTTGTCTCCAGGTGCAAGGAAAAAACTATCATTAGATGCTGCAGAGCACTGCCTGGGTCCTCCATGTTTATCTTTAGTTTTTCTGTTATCTTTCCTGATTGCAGAAACACTACTCTCCTTCTTTCCTGGCTGCTTGTAAAGAATTTCCCAGACTATTCTGCTCAGGAGTGACTTCTACCGTCCTGTCGTTCTTTCTGTAATCAAGGTTGAGTCTGATTGCTGCAGCTCGCTCCATGGATCATTAACAAATTGAGCTGCAGTATTTCTAATGTGATGCTCTCTTGAGCCTTCATAAGTATTCAGTCTGAAATACTGAAGGATATTATTTCTCTGGTGGTGGAGCTGCCTGTGTTGTAGTTGTATGGGAAATTGCATAGTCACTGCATCTATCAGAGTTCTTAGGTATTTTTCCTTACAGTTTGCAAAAATAATATAAGACCTGATAAAATATCTAAGAAAGTTTCTTTTTAAGACAATTGCAAAAAGTGCTGATGTCTAAATATGCTCCAGCATCCCATAGTTACTTCTTTTTTGCCTTTTTCCCCCCACTCTCTTTTTTAAGGTTGCCTATGTACAAAACATAAAGGTAACCCAATCCACAGAGTATTTAAATATTAATGTTAGCCCCTGAAAATAAGATACTGAGTCTCAAAAACATAGGGCAAACACTCTTGTTCACTGAATTAAAATAAGGAAAAAAAAGAACTCTGTGATTATAGGTCATGTGCAATTACCCAGAAGGTCAGACAAAAAGCTATTGAGAGAAACTTCTAGGCAGTGTGGGTTGTTGGGGAAGGAATCTCACTTAATGGAGCCCCGCAGCACAAATGTGTTAGGCTGTTTGAGGTAACCTTGGAGTGTTTGATAAGAAATGTAAGATGCTTTTGCTCTGAGCTACTTCTTCACATCTCCACCAGTTTACCATGGAGCCAGTTCCCCTGCGTGAAAGCTTTCATAATTTTGCTGTAAATTGCACCCTTTCAGAGGTCCCCCACAGCCTGTCTGTTCATTCTCTTGGGGATGTGAATGCTCCATAACACCGAGGCCTCTGTCCCCTTTCCATGTATTTCTTCCCTAATGCTCTCTGAAATAGCTTTCCTAACTAGCTAAAGGATTAAAGCTGAAGAAATCCAGAGACCCCCAGTTTTGTCCCTGATGCTAACCAGAGGAACTCTCCAATCAGCGGCACTTGCCATCAGCCAAGAAACAGGAACTTCCGATGTCCAGTATGTGCTGGGATCTTATAATGAGGGCTCAGAATTAGACCCCAGTGACATGTGAGGCATTTTCTACTAGTTTTAGTGGAGTTAATCTAACCTTATTCTAAGAGTTAATGGAGTCAAGTCTTTAGCATAGTCCTTTGAAAATGACCTCTTTTGTCTGGTGTCATACCTCATGAGAAGGGCTATCGAGCCATGGAAGACATGAGAGGGGATGATAAATCAGGCTGTATGTGCATGAGATATGTAAGCCATTCTGTAATATTTCCAAATGGTTGCCAAACAGAGCTATGTGAGGACAGAGCTTCCCCTTTTCATGGAAAAAAAATGACTTTTCAATTAATTTTTTTTTTACAAAAAGCATTAATTCAGAACAGCACCTATGAGAATCTGAACAAAGTTCACTCTAATTTTTCTTCTTTATCAGACTTAATTTCCAAGTTCCTTGATTTTCCTACTTCTTAGTAGAAAAGGAATCCCTTGCTGTGTTGTGCTTTGAACAAAGGCAACCTCAACCAAGGGGCAGAGGAATATGAAGTGCCCAAATGCAGTTCTCTGGAGACACCACTGCTACCTCAGATTTTTTACAAGCATTCTTCAGTGCCAGATACACTATTTTTAATATGAACTTTCAATAGACATGGACAATCAATGTCCTACTTTTAAAAATATACAGATTAAAAAGGTTGTTCATCTTTTTTTCTTGTGGAATAATAGCTTTTTAAGGAAACTTGCCCCTCCTATTGTAGCATTTTCTTTTTGTCTCACTCTCCTACAAGTTGTTCCTTCAAATTGTCAGAATTACATGGCCATGGCGTAGCTGCATAGTTCCTATATGATCCTTTGAGAGTAATAAGACTGGATTGCTCTGGGCAGTTGTTCACCCTGAGCAAGTGAGTGCTAGGTGGAATGAAGCAGAAGTGTCTATTTCTGGTGGTTGACATGGGAAAATAAACTGAGTGCAAAGTTGACAAGACACCTGAGCATGTTTGATTTACCAAGAGACTATGCTGCCATCAGGTACCTTCCCCATCAGTCAGTCTTGCCTGCTCTTACAAGGATTGCCATCTCATTAATTTTAATAGAGTCGCTTACTTGGTTGTGGGGGTTAACACTGATTAAAATTGTTTCAGACTGTTGCTGATAAACTGGAGCCCAGCTGTAATCCTAATGAGAGGTCAAGAAAGGTCATGAATCAGACCCTACTAGTTTTGGACAATTGGGCCAACAGTTGTCAGAAGACAAGGGAGTCCAACTAATGAGCTGTTGCAAGTGACCCAATAAACAAGATAAAAGGAGGCAGCAGAAATACGAAGTCCTATGTATAAAGATCATAATCAGAAGTATTAGTTATGAGGCCTGAAGTACCAGTACTGGCCTTTAAATTACGAGGCATAATTGCAAACTCTTTCCCTCTTTCTCTCTTTTTATGCTACACGCTGTAGCACTAGATAATTATACCTCAGGTAAACATCGCAGGCTCACTTTGCAGTCAGTAGAGAGAAGGATGTTCTTCTAAGTGCAATTCATCATTTTGTAAAATCTCAAATAAGCCTGATGAATCACACCCTAGAGGTTTTTCCTGTTGACTGCAAATGAAACTTAAGACGATTTGATAATCTCAGGTGCAGATATCTTCATTGTTACTACCCGGAGTGAGGAGAGATGAGTCTCATTGAAAGGTACTGTACTTGTGAAGATTCTGTCCTTTTATAAATGGAAAGGCATAGACTTAAGGAATGTGTTATTATACTAAAGAAATTAATTTATAGCCAAATTTGATAGTATGTATAAACACTGTGTGAGAAAACATGTAAATGTGGGTTCTAATGTGATTCCCCTATCACAGGCCTCTGCTGGAAACAGACCAAGCTCTTGGAGAAAAACCAGTGCTTCTGAACACCAACTTTTTGCACAAGCTCTGTAGAAAAGAGCTGGCTAAATCCAGAGACACCTTCAGTGACAAGCCTATGAGGTTTGTTTCAACCAATATGCTTGCCTGCCCAAAGCAAACAAGGCATAGAAAAAATAGAGAACAAAAATATCTTTCATTGATATTACTACTCAGATGGCTCTTTTTGAGACCCTCGAATCCTCAGGCTGAATCTTAACGTGCTGAGACCTACACTGGTAACTAATAAATCAAAATGCAAATAAAACTTTTTTTGATGAGAAATTGTTAATTGTTAGCAGAATCACGAAACCAGTACAAAAAATAAACTACGTATTACTTCTTTTTTTATAAGGCTAGGGGATGCAAAAGTGATAGATGAACTTCCAAAGGGCACAAGGTACAATTTTGCTTGGATGTTTCTCATGATACTAATTTTGCCTTCTTTGGCTGGAGAGTCTTGTTATGTATCTTCGTGGGACAAACCTTCCTGTAAGATTTCCTGACATTAATTGTCTCTGAATTTCATGTGAGAATGTTTTATTCTTGTGGAGTTTTGGTATTACTGCCTCTGATTTCAGTCCACTTCTAACTGTTGAAATCAACAGAGTTGAGTGAGACAATTTTGTCCTTTAAAAAAAATTACGTTTTGAGGCTGCTTACTGAAAGTGAATATTTCTTTCCTGAAAGAGCGGCTCAGCTTCTTCAGGTGGCTGAGCAGGTTGCCAAACCTCTATGGTCTCTGCTGAGATGTTTGCGTAGTGACTGTGTTCAGCTCCCACCTGCTCAGGCTGGTGCAGGTAGTGTCATCTGTGAACAGAGTTGTGATGATATATGCAACGGTGATTAGTAACAGCTCAAAACAGTTCAAATACGTGCATGCTCTTTATAACTGAAGTAAAGCTGTAAACAAAGAGTTATAAGGCAAGGGTGATACTAAACACCTGACTGCTGGCCTACCTTTACAGAAAAAGGAGGTGAGGTCAATTATTAACAGGAGCAAGGAGACTACTGGGCAGAAGAGCTTTATGATAACCGGTGATATATCTCATACTGCTAGTGCCTGCCAGAAACTGAAGAGCTTTTTCATGGAAAATTTTGTTTTTTCCTAATCTTCCTGCAAAATAAATAACCCCAGACTAATTAGTCGTAGCAGTACCTTATGTGCAAAGAGGGTGCCCGGTCTGAACAATGCAAATTTTGATGGTTGACCAGTCAGAAGTCCAGACCAAACTACCTCAGAAACCATACCTTGTATTTGTTTTCACATACTCATCAAATCCAAAGACTTTCAGGCAAAAGATTTTTACCTCAACATACTGCATTTTCAAAAGATTTCTTTTTTAATGGGAATGCCTCCAAATAGTTCAGCACACAAATTTTTTCTCAGCTCCAGATAGCAGCTGGAAGCAACTGTTGAAAAATCTTCAGCAGGGATGTAGCTAGGCATTTAAGGATGTTACATTTCACCCTAGGTCAATCAAATAAAAACTCAGTGTTTGACCTTATTTAGTATGCTTCCTCTTTATTCCATCGATGAGCTACCCAAGTCTGTCTTCTTATCTCAAAGCCGTCCTACCTGTATTAAAGATCTGTTTCCAGAAGTGACAAACTGCCCCTGGAAGTCTCTCTCTCTCTCAAGTTAGGTGAGATTAATTAAAATCTAAAATGCCACATAGTAATAGTTTGTAAACTCCGAATGGTATATTCAATCTAATTAAATCTAGCAGTGTCCAATAATTTAACTAGCCTTGTCTTCACCCTCCTTATTTCAGTCACACTATTCTCTGCCTTTCAGTAGACACCAAGTGCCACAGACAGATTTGAGCCAAGAAGCAATTTTGGGACCATAAATTGATAAAATTTCCAAGCACAGATGTTTTGACTCTGATATCAGGAACAAGAGCAAGCGATCAAAGGCAAGAGAGTAGGGGAAATGGGAAAGTTACCTTGCAAAAATATAGTAAAAGCATAGTAGGCATGCTTACCTTCCTTCAGGTTGTCAGTGTCCGATGTTCATCTGAGGAAAGCTATATTTAACATGATGATTTGCAACAAAGCTGCAAAAATGAGTTTCTATAGCACTGTTCTAAGCTGTGCCTATGCTGGAGGTACCAGGGAGCAGGATAAGGTATAGCCGAATGGGGACAATCTCTTATATAGGCAGGTTCTCACTATTTGCTGTGATAGATGACATCATTTCCATACATCTGGGTTGTCTGTCCACATTTTTGTCCATTGCCAAAGAAGAAATATTTCAGAAATAAATCCCCATTTTCTAACATTTGGTTCTATTAGCCCAAAGCAACCTTGGCAGCTTAGCAGAAACCCCAGCACCAGACTTTCTCAGTTCATCTTCCACATCCTTTCTTTGGACAGGTTTATAAGTTCTAGCTAACACACACAGACATAGCCAAAGTCAACACAGCTGATAAGGCCTTATCCATGCCCTGTTCTAGACACTTCTTCAGCATGTCCATGTTCTTGCTTTGGATTCAGGTCGCATCAGGGGAGGTTCAGATTGGATATTAGGAAAAAATTCTTTACTGAAAGAGTGGTCAGGCATTGGACCAGGCTGCCCAGGGCAGTGGTGGAGTCCCCATCCCTGGAGGGGTTCAAAAAACGTGTGGATGTGGCACTTGAGGACAAGGTTTAGCAGGCATTGTGGTGCTGGGATGACGGTTGGAATTGGTGATCTTAGAGGTCTTTTCCAACCTTGATGAT
>Ga0181612_130034_pt1 | contig 11108 bp, 6 predicted proteins | sample HoacroProtozoa21_FD_119630 | JGI IMG/M metagenome (GOLD analysis project Ga0181612, IMG submission 119630) | Hoatzin crop microbial communities from Cojedes, Venezuel. Combined Assembly of Gp0051906, Gp0051904, Gp0051908 | reverse complement strand
CACCCGCCGCCCTCGCAGCGAGATCGTGCAGGTAGATCGTTTGCTCGTGTGCCGCCTGCGCGCGCCCCGCCCCGCCCCACCACCCCCCCCCCCCCCCCCCCCCCCCCCCCCCCTTTTTTTTTTGTTCTATTTATGATTTATTTCACTGCATTTGAAGAGCAGGATGTTTTTCCTCAATCACTCTTGAATAGAATAGATGGAGTTTTCAACGTGAGGTTTGGAATACGCTTTGGAAAGTGAGGATATTTTAGTTGAGTCAGAATTCATGATCAATGTGTGAGATGTCCACATTCTAGTTAGTGTTAAAACTTTTAATTGTCAAATGACTTTGTGTCTAATTGAGCCTTGATTTTTAAATTAAAAGTTTATTAAAACTGTGTTTGATCAAATATAGTAAAATGTGTATTTTCCTTAAGATATTTTTATATATTTCCACTGGTATTTCTGTTTGCCACCAAAGCAGACTTTAAGACTGGCAATTGGAAAAGCTGTAGAAGGTAATCAGTAAAAACCTCTGTTGAGGCCAATTGCGATGTAAATGCAGCTAATATTTTACCTTCTGAAATGAAAATAGGCCTAAGCTTTATGACCGTATGTGTTCTAGCCTGGAAGGAAGAGGAGGATTCCCTATTGTAAAATGTTGCATTTTTATGTAGTAGTAATTTCTTCCAAAGATTACAAGTTGTTTCTGGACCTAAATGTCACGGATAAGTACTTTTAAAAATTCTAGTTGTGTGACATTGTGATGAGACCATGAACCAAAAGCTCCTGAGCTGCATTTTAATAAGCATAGAATCTTTTAAATTTATCATAAATTTATATGTACAGATTTAAAATTTATACCTGGGGACTTTAATATCACACAATTCATGTTCAGATGTCATTGAACATGTAATTGTTTCTACATTTCACATTATGCTGTGCTTTCAGATTGTACTATAAATCTTTTGTGACCATGACGGTTATTTCGGAATGTTGCTAACGCTGATTTATGCTCATTCATGTTACTTTAATTTGAACATACTATTTCCAAAGCAGCCACTTAATGCAGCTGGTACTTAGAAAGGCATGAATATCCCATAAGTTAAAAAATTTTACATTTCAATTACAACAGCTTTACAGGAAGTGGAACGTTTTCCAGTAGATTAAGTTGTAATCACAAAGGGACTTTTTTAGTTGTTTGAGGGTTTTTTTTTTTTAAATATATTGAATTATTTGTATGTGGAATGTCTTGCTTCTTCCAGTAAGCTATACGTTAACAGTTTTGTGTCCATCTTTGAAAGGTGAAGAACCCATGAAGATAATGCTGAAAACCAGGAAGGTGTTGGTTCAGCATGTTACCCACATCACCAAATGCTTTATGGTTTTCAAAGCTTATTTTGTTCTGAATATATTTTGATCACTTTCCTGAAAGGATGTGTGAATTCCATGTGCAGTGAATGATGTTGTTGTGTTTTAACCTGTTAACAGTAGTTCAGTATGAACATATTACAACTTAGATTTTCTTTTAAAAAAGCAGACTGTTGGTTTCTTTCTGGCATTTAAGTATTACTGAAGTTAGTTTTTCCTGACAAAGAAATATATAACTAAAACATTTAAACTTGTTGTAGGCTGCAATTCATGGATCTCGTTTTAAAGGACAGGAGTTGAAGTTGGCATGGAACAAGCCTGTTGCTAGTATGTCAGCTGTTGAAACAGAAGAAGCTGAACCTGATGAAGAAGAAGTAAGCTTGCTTTTTCTTTTTTTTTCTTTCATTTTTGATTTTTAAGTTGAAATAGTGTAGCTTTTTCAGAAGAAAATGATATTCTGATTCATACTTCTATTTTTGAATCTACCTCATGTTTTGATATCAGAAAGTGGATTTATCTATAAATACATTTCTTGTGTTCTGAGCTGTTGAAAGTCCAGATCCTTTTCCTTGCAGAAATGTTTCATTTCTTATACAACAGAAAACTTGGAGGATTTATCTAGAAAATGGAAGGGATGGGTTTGAGCTTGCGTAAGAGAGATTGAGGATTTTGTCCAAACCATGGGGTTTTCTACCATCTACTTTAGCCACTAATTTCTTGGAGGATCAAATTTCAGAATCTATTTTTCCTTCATAGAAAGAGGTGGCTTGGAGGATACAGATGAAGGAATCATTGAGAGCATTTACTAACTTCATTTAGACATCTGAAGTACCCCTGCTGAGTGTTAGTCATCATCATGATGCATGAAAGATACTAAAGCCTTGTCCAAATAACCTGAACTGGTTAATGTAGGAATAGTGGGGCAACATTTCTGGATGCGTTTAACTCATTACACTGAAAATACTGATGTTTGTGCATGCTGAAAAATAAAAGCCATTTGGGGAGGAAGTCACGCAATCTTTTTTCTAATTCATTCACTGTCAGTTAACCTGTATATACATAATTGCCACAGAATAGCTGAAGTAGAAGTACACCTTGACTTATTTGGTGACAGGATTTTGTCTGTATCTTTTTCCTATGATACCAGTGAATTAGTATTCCTAGCCTTCTCCAGGTTTCTTTGCATGAGGGGTTTCTATTCAATAATCCTTGGGAAACTTTGCATTCAAATGCCTTTCATTCCTTTTCTGAGCTTTGTATTGCTTCTAGCATTTGGTTAAGTTAGTATTTGAAGTGTAAGATTATGATCCCCAGGTCCCAGGTGGATGAGTTCAAGAACTTCATGTTCAAGCACTGAAGTTCAACCAATTGCATAAAAGATACTGTACATAGTATCATTCAGTGGTCTGAATTTCAGTCATACGTTCTTTATACATGCAAAATATCTGGAGTTTCTCCATGCCTCCAGTTCATCATGCTGCTTATTTTACTTCATTGTATAGCAGCTATTGTAAACACGTGAAAAAGTTTTCCTTCCTTTTGCCATGTATAAACTATGATTTTAGTTCAGCCAAGGAATACTGTGCTACAAAGGGATGGCTGGCTGAAAACTTGAGTGAAACTAAGTACCTTGAAGTTTTTAGAAAAAAAGAAAAAAGGCAGCTAGATCTTTTCAGCAGAGTGGCATTCTTCATAATGAAACAGGGCTCCTAGTCCATTTTTGAAAATATGAGGTAGGTCTTTTGGACTTGGATGCTATAGAAAATCTCTGGTGAGTAGCCACTTCATTACAAAAGCACCTAATCTTCCTAGATACCTTACATTTTACACCTGGGTGCCTAACAAAAGAGTTGGCTCTGAGTCAACAACAGATGCCTAGGAAGAGTCTTAAGACGTGTAAGAAAAGATAAGCATTTAATCATCAGTGGTTTGCAGTTTAGGGACCTGTTGAGTCAGACATGTGGTGTCTTTGTAGTTGGAAGCCCTTGATAGGTGTTTATTTTATGAATTTGTCTTGTTTCTTTGGAATCTGTATAGCGTCCATAATGTCCTGCAAGAGGGAATGCTACTACTATTCCACTACGTCTACCAAGAATAAGTATCTTTATACGGGACCTGCCACCTGCATGTTTAACGTTCATGTTCTCCTGCTCTTACATCAAAAAGAAAACCATCATTCTCTGTTCGCTTTCTCTGAGACACTCAATATATATGGACTCCTGTTGTACTTCTCCTCAGTTACTTTCTGTCCAGGCCAGAGAGTCCCTATAGTTGTTGCACTATACGGAAGTTGTTCCAGGCTTTTTGATCATCCCTATTGCCACCTAGCCCTGCGCACCTTAAGAGTTCTGCATTGTGCACTGCTGAGGACTGCTGCTTTTTGACAGCACTGTTGTGTTTTAGCCTGCCGGGTATGTAGACATCAGGGGAAGAGGCTAAGTCCTCAGAAAGCTTCTGTGTTTTAGTCTGGCTTAGCGTACCCAAGTACGCACTGACAGACAGGGCAGCTGTTGACAGATCTGCTTTTTAAAATGAACTTTCTGTAGGCAAAAGTAATGAAGATAGTAGTTTCTCCCTCTTGTAAAACAGCTTACTGGACAGAGAGAAGTCTTAGTTCTAGGCTTTCTTCAGTCTGGAGCCTCACATCTCTCCAGGAGGCTCCTTAACTTCATAAATCAACCTTGATGCCTCCTGTTGAATTTGGCAATTCTGTAACAAAAACTGCAGTTACTGGGACAAGAAGAATAAGCAAGGAAGACTGTAACTGTTATCTAACAGCTGGGAGACATAGTGGGGGAAGGACATCCTTGTGTTTTAGCCCTTTCTTTAGCTAGTGCAGAAATTGCTGTGATAGGTACAATCGTCAAAAAAGTTCTGAGACGGGATAGTTTATATATACAACTCTGTGTGTATATGTAGACAAAAATTTAAACAACTCTCTGTTTGTCTTTCTTTTTTGAACTTTGCCTCTCTGAAGCCTGTAACTGTGGACCTGAAATGTTCAGGGTTTTGTGAAGTCTGTCGAGTTACTATGTGGTTACTGAAAGCGATTGAAAATGCATTAATATATTTTGTCTAAATTTCTGTAAATACCTGCCTTCCCGCCCCAATCTTTTAAATCTTTGTATCGGTTTTAATCTCGATTAAGCTAGCGTTAGTTGTCAGTTGTAGCATCTTAAGTTTCATGGGAAATTGCAGTGTGGGCATGAATGATACGCTGAAGAATCAGAGGAGCTATTGAAGTATGAGGTGCATAAGTCCTGGTCATTTTGAAGTCCACAAAAAAAGAAAAAAAACATGTTTCATTTGCTATTTATTGATATATGTATATAATACGTATACATACAGTATACTTTTTGAAAGTATAACCGTCTACCTGTTAAAAAATATATTTGTTCTTTATTAAATCACAGGTATCAGAGATTTGTATTTTGCTTTTCGATCTTTGAGCATTTTCAGACTTAACAGTATCGCATTTTTCTCTTGAAGTTTCAGGAAGAATCTTTGGTGGATGACTCGCTGCTTCAAGATGATGATGAAGAGGAGGAAGAAAATGAATCTCGTTCGTGGAGAAGATGATTCAACTGATCAATGACAATGCTAGAACTGCACCTGTGTTGCATTAGTATTACCTAATGTACTTCTGCATCTTTGTATTGAAAGGGGTTTTGTGATGAAGTTGGATTCAGATATAGACTAAAAAGCAGCTGGTCAGTTACACGTTTTGAGAGATTGATGTTTGAGTTACATTTCAGTAAATGATTGCTAAAGACATCATACTAGGAACATATGCAATGTTTTTATTACATAGTTCTACAGAAAGTTACAGAATTCTTTGGGTTCTTTGTAATTTACTGAATTGGTCAAACACAAACGACCAAAAGTTGTTATAACATAGATGATTTTTGTTCTATTCCAGATACGGAATGAAAATTTGCATTTAAAATCTTTGTGAATGTTTTCAGAAATGAATAGATAACAGTACTAAACCGAAGTCTCTAAAGTTATGTATTCATAATATTGCATAGTAGTATGCTTAGGCTTTACTATGTACTAGCCTTTTGTTGGATTTGTGTACGTATTTTACCTATGGGTTTTAATGATAAAGTGTATGACTGCTTTGCATATAAGTCCTTACGACTTTAAGATGTCAAAAAATAAAGAAATGGAATGGTCTTCAAAAAAAAAAAAAAAGAAAAGAAAAAAAAAGCAATAACCAAAAAAGCTGAGGCAATGGTCCTTCACAGTGAAAAAAAAAAAAAAAAGAAAAAAAAGAGAAAAGAAAAAAGACCATTCCAAATGGCAACCCCACCCCCATATTCACAAAAGGAGCTGTAATCACTACCACTTATACTACAATAGTATTGAATATTTAAAAAATCTTAATGAAGTTGCATTTACGTGAACACACAGGTGTAATCTGTTGCATAAAACCTTTTGAATGTCTTCTGAATGTTAAACTAGTTTAAGTCAAACGGTACCTAGAAAATATTCCAACAATAAGGAATTTATTCTGTATCCCTTCACTGTGCAACTGTAGAAGAAAATTTGATCCCACAGAAATATATGAGTAGTGAAATGTAATTTAGAAAAATACATGAGGTGAAGTGGAATATTTGGTAGGTATTATTGTAAAAACTTTTGACTATGCACACTAATGGATCTTTTTTATTCCTGTGTTTCTATGATTACATTTTTGCATTTCAGAAGTAATACTCAGCAGATACCAAGTTCACACTATAGTGTATATTCATCGTTTAAAAAGGTACATAAATGAAACGTTAGTAGAATTTCCACTCCACAGAATTACTTAATTGGCTCTTTCTAATGGAGCATTCTGTTATGTAAGGTCTAAAGTTGTTCCCCTTCTTAGGAAGGGGAGCTGCCTAGTCTTTTGCAGTAAAGGACCTCTCTGACCAGAAAGACTTGTTTTTATTTCTATTTAGTGGCACTCTGCTGGTCTGTTTTCAAAAGAAAATCAATTTATTAAGTATTAGAGTTGTGAAGTTTTTCTGGCTTTTCTTTTTTACTCCATCAACTCATTAATAAGTGCAGCATAAAACCACTATCTCCTATATCAGATAGATGCAGGGGATATTACTTAGTATATTTTCTTTAGTCTGTGCTTTTGTCAGGGGGACGATGACGACAGGAGGTGGGGGAGAACTGCTATAAGTCATGTCCTTGCCTTTCTTTTTAAATTCCAAAATAGGAATGGGGGAAAGTAGTTGTATCCCAGAGAGAGGAGCTCCAGCTGTAGTATTTTTGTTCTGTGTTTCTCAGCTATTTGAGGGTTTTTTGACCTGGATCCTGTTTTGGGGTTTTTTGTTGTTTGTCTTCATTTTTTTTTTTTTTTTTATGTCCCTGCGTGTATGCATATCTTGTTGCAAAAATACGCACTTAAATTTTTTGTGTAGTCTTAGTTTCACATTGAAATTTCACAATTGACTGCCATGCTTGTTACAGTAAGTTTAAATCTTGCCCTAAGGAATTCTATTTGGGAAATTGATTTCCTTTTACACTGAATTTCAGGCAAAATAAAATATTTTAAAAACCTTTTTATCCAGTGCTCTGAATGAGCTGTTTCTAGTTCACTTAATTAAATACAAGCTTTCCTACTTTTCTATTTTAATAATTCAGTACATCTGAAGCGTCATGGATTGGCAGTCTAGGAGGTGGAATTTTTTTGTGTGTTGTCTTACAGAACAGGTACAGCACAAGGAAGGACTGTGGATGCTGCCTTGAGGTGGTTGTGTGACATATTTTGTCTGGTGCTCAGTCCTGCCTCTTCACTGCAGTCAACCAACACAAGATGATGACAACTACTAGTGTGTTCTTTACGTGGATGATTGTTAGGAATCATCTGAAATTGCTGTATCATGTAGTTTCGAAATTGCTATTGCGAGTTTGCCTGCTTGTTTTGAATTCAGCCTGGTAATGCATCCATGCAAGTTTCACTTCTTGGTAATTGTTTGCACCATGGTCTACCTGTAGGGGGAAGAAATCTTTTAAAATTCTTTTTACCACCTTTCTCCCCCAAACTTCTGTCAATGAAAGGTGTTGGGGAAAATTCTTACTGGCATCTGGTTTGTCCCCTGCTGTTACCTTGTGACACTCTGAACTATTGAAAACCACCTGGGTCAGAATGGCTTGGTTCACTCTCGCTTTAAGAAGCAAACCCAAATGTTTGTTTCAGTTGAAACTAATCTATGATTGTGTGCCATTTAGTGTAAGAGAACAGCCCCCCGGTTGCAGTCAAAATGGATTCTACACTTAGTTCTGTCATTGTCAAATGACTTTCTCTATTTCATTTCTTTTTGTCTTGCCCTGTCCTTGTATTCCTTGTCTAGCTCTGTTCTCCCGTTTTTTGCTACTACCTTAGCCAACTCTTGTCAGTTCAGTCAGATCCTTATTAGGATCACCTTCGATGAAATCTGTTGTCACCTGGAGCAGCATCCTTCCTTGTCTGAATCAACAAACCAAGCATCCTGCTGACTTTCGTTCCCTTCTTTACTTAGTTCATCCTTCTGAACTCATTCCCAAGTGTGCCTCCACTGTGATTAGCTAAATCATTGTATTTTTTTTAACAGTTCTGCAAATGGATTTTCCTAGTCTGAAACACCGAGAGCGGGATTGCCTTGGTTTTCCCCAGACAGCTTGTCAAAGTTTATGTCAAAAAAGGTAAACATTTATTTTCTTCCGGCTAGATGCTAAGGGGCTTGAATAAGACACGATCTGACATGCAGTTCAATGACAACATTGTAGTAAATGACATTTGGTTGAACTACAAAAAATTATAAGTAATGGGAGTCGGTAATTCAGACTATTATTACAGTCTACAAAACTGTGAAGTAACAAGAATACCTCTTCAAAGCCTTACTTAAGGCCAGTGCTAATTGTATTTTTTCTTCTCTTAAAATTTACTTAAACAGAAAACCCATAGGAAAAATACAAGTTATTTATTAGTGAAACACAAACATACAGGACTTATTTTACAACTAAGTCTAAGCAGGTCTGTTTCTTAGAAAAAGCACCCGTTGAAAAGTATTCGTATAACTTCAGACACTTAAAATAGGTTTCTGTTCTAAACCATACTCTAAAAAGCAGTCTCTGTTCCTTGACTAGAAAAGGAGTAAAAAAAATATTATCCAGGTAACTTCGGTATCTGAGAACAGTGTAGCATGATTGTACCTAATTTAAAACATCTGATTTTGTTGTTGACCATCTACTCTGAAGAGGTCCCCAAGCCATCTAAGCTTACTATTCTTGACGGCCCTTGGGTAACTTTTAATAACTGTACATTTATTTGAGGATTTTTTTAAGTGGGATGGATAATTTGTAATTGTCAATTATTTCATTAACATAAAAGAGCACAAAAATATGCACAAGGATTTGGTTTTGACTCAAGGAGATGATTTTAGATATCCCCCCCTATTTTGTTAACTAATCCCTGAACTAGTAGGTCTCACCAAAAATAGGTGGGGACGGGATATTTTTTTTTTTTTTTGTCTTCCACCAGTCATACACTTCTATTGTACCAATACACAAAATAGTGTAGAGGCATAGACCTTCAATGAAATGCCTCATTTACTCTAGTTCAACATTGTTTTAATGTTCCAACTAAAGAAAATATAATTAGATTTAATCCTATGTCACTTACCTTTTATTACAATTAGCAAATTAAGTTACAATTTACAAGATTAGAATAAATAGCAGAAATTTGAGGGGTTTGTGGGGAAAAAAAGTAATAAAGTGTGAAAATGTGAACAATTTTTATTGTTCTTTGTCATCCTATTCCGAGTGGAGCTGGTTTTTACTGTACTAATGTTATAGCACTTGATATCTTTCAAATGAACCTGTTAAGTCAAAGTAGAAGTTCTTGATCAAGATTAAAAAAAAAATAAATCCTTTTTAGTTGAGCCAATACAGCTGTAAACTGATCCTTGGTGAAAATGAACTCTTAGTTTTCGTGGACTCATGTAGACCTGTATAAATGCACTAGTGTGCTTGTACCACAGTTGCAAAAATACAGTAGTTTTGTAGAATAATTATTTTCATTTTTTAATATGTCTCTGCATGTTGTATTCTGAACTGTGTTTTAATTCTGTAGACATCAAAAATATTTGCAACAAAAACAGACTTCAGTGATTTCAGCCTTTTATTTGAATTCTCTTTAGATCTAATTGCGACACTGATGAGAGGGATTTCAAGAACATACTACATAATGACCCATTAGGAAAATAAGAGAAATTTCTGATTTGTAGAAACCTTCGATATTTGTTAGTGATAAAGTTTATCTGAATGTTGGTACTTTGTCCTTGAGAGTGGAGATTAATTTTTCTTTTTTTCTTACAGTAAGGTTGTAATCCTGGGACCAGTTGATGTCTTTGAAAATCATCTCATCTGACCCTGTGGTATTTTATAATAATTTTCATGTTGCAATTTGAATTCTTGAATTCCAAGATCCTTCCTGCTTTGTTAGCACCACAGACTAACTCAGTTTCTCACCTTTCTCTGGCAAAGACTGGAATACCATATTCAGCAAATCTGTCTGTGCTAGTTGAGAAGCTCGATTTTAGTATTTCCCCGTCAGCCACTGGGAGAAAAAAATTCTGAGGCATGTGCTCTTCAGAATTCATTTTTCTGGTAAACATCTGCAGTAGACTTTTTTTTTTCATTTGGACCTTTTGGATGCAGAGAGGGTAAAATTGTCTTTTTCTTTTTTACGCTATTTTAACCTCTTGTGTTGCAGTTTCACATGGATTTTTTTGATAGTAATTTGATGGTTAAATATTTTCTTTAAAAAATCAGATCTTTTTGTATCGTCTAGCATATACTCTTCTTTAAGAGGGGATGGGGGAGGGGGAGCAAACTGGTGGTTACAGTTCCTCCTGACAAGCTATGGAGATTATTTAAAATCAGAAATACTATTTACAGGCCTCAGAATTTGAACAGTGTAGGTGACCATTTCCCAGTTGCTAAAGAATGAGTGCTGCTTCTTAGGCTTAGTGTTCTTTTAAGTGCAAAGGAAAAAAGAAACACTAACTTCTCAAAAATGTTTTCCTAATGATCTGCAGCTAGACAGAAAAATTTCTCAGCTCTAAGGCATACTAACTCTTCTCTCTATACAATAATTTGCTCTCTAGGGAATGAGGAAAATTTCTTTGTTTTTAAAGGTCATAATTTATTCTTCAAGTTGCGTGGAATTTTATGCAATAAAGAAGTTTGAGCCAAAATGTTTCGTCCTTCTAGAGAAAACAAAGACTTCACAAAAAAGTGTGTTGTTCTATGCATGTAAAAACCTATATCCTTTTGCCAAAATCATGGGCATGTTGCTAATGCGTGTACAGTGTAGGTGAGATCCACAGAAGCACAGAAATGCCTTTAGGGTACAAGAACTCTCATTTTACAGAGCTTCCCAACTCTGCAGGACTCTGCTGCATCAAAGCTGAGAGAATTGTCCTTTCCATTAAAGTGCCTTGTTTTTAACATGAAGATATTCTTCCTCACATTTGCAAACTTTCCTTCACTTAAAAAAAAAAAAAAAAAAAAAAAAACATTTTTTTATTTTTTCAAAACTTTTTTTCTTACAAAAAATCTCTTAAAAAATATTTTAAAAAATAAAAAAAAAATAAAAAATGTTAATTTTAGTAACCCAGGGGAAAAATTTTTTCCAACCCTGAAAAAAAATTTAGCTTGCGGCTTTGAAAGCTGGGCTAGAAAAAATGTTTTTTTTTTTTTTTTTTTTTTTCACTCTT
>Ga0181612_110993_pt1 | contig 11108 bp, 8 predicted proteins | sample HoacroProtozoa21_FD_119630 | JGI IMG/M metagenome (GOLD analysis project Ga0181612, IMG submission 119630) | Hoatzin crop microbial communities from Cojedes, Venezuel. Combined Assembly of Gp0051906, Gp0051904, Gp0051908 | reverse complement strand
TTTATAGGCTTCCTTGATGAGGTCGGCATAGTCCATCTTGTCGCTATTGTCATAAAGGTACTTGAGTGCGGGGTCGTTAATCTGGGCCGAGATTTTGGTGATTGCTGGCGTGAAGACGTCCTGCATTCCATAAAGTTTAGCGACTTCACGGTCGATTGTTAAAGCTGTGACTGCGCGGTACTTACTTGACAAAGTTTCAAGTTTTCCTTCAAGTGAATCTGGATAAAACAAGTAGGTAGGTTTGACGAGTTTTTCGTCATCGGTGAGGGTGATTTTTCCATCGGCTGTGGTGGTGAGGACGGGCGATGGTTTCAAGTTAGCCCACAGGTTAACGAGGCTATCGAGATTGGCCTTCATTTCGCTCTCGAGTTGCTCGTCCATGAGGACTTCTTCTTGCGATTCCTCATCGTTTTCGTTCGTTGTTGCTTGCTTGTTGCCTGTGCAGGCAATCATCACTGTTGTTGCTGCAAATAAAAGAAAGAACTTTTTCATAATTGTCTACTATTTTCTTCTTAAATAACGACCTGGGCAGTCGGTATAGAGCATAATGGCTATAACGATAGCCATGAATGAGAGCACCATCAAGTTGAACCACAGCGTCTTAATGAGCGTGTTGCCAACTTGTTTATAGGCGCTATAGAGGGGTGCGCGACCATCGTTGGTCACAGGGTTGAGGTATATTTGGCCCATGCGGGCGACTATGGTGTTGTCGATGATGGTGGCGGGTGCTGGCTGCTTGGCGTTAGTGACCACGGTCTCGAGGGTTGAGTTGGTGTGGTCGACGCGCAGGCTGTGATACTGGTCGCTGCCCATTTGGTCGATGAGGGCGCAGGTCACGCTGTCGGCAGCGAGTGTGGCTGCGTTGCTGCGAGTCATCAGTGTTGCGTCGACCATTTTGAAGTAGTCCTTAAGAGACTGGTAGCTGCTGTCGCCAGCGTAGGGCGCAACGTTGCAAAGTCGCGGGATGCGCTGTAACTCGTTGGTTATCATCGCCCAGTGCGAGGGATTGACCTTGCCACCCGTTGTTTTCTCGCTTTGCATCGTTTCGAGTTGCGAGGCGAGTTCGTGGATGTAGCAATTGCTCAAGAATTGCCCTTGGTATTGCTGGCGGTGGTAGTCAAAGAGCGGTGCCTCGTAGGCATTGTCGGCAAACGTAGTCACAGCCAGAGCCTCAAAAGCCCACCGCGAGGGAATCACCTCGCCCACGAGGGGCACGTTGCCCGTGGCGCTGGGCTTGGTGATGTCGTTGAAGTCAACCACCAGGCCGCACAGCAGGATTTGGGGAACGAGCAGCAAGGGGATGGTGATGTAGATGGTGACGATGTTGTCGAAACATTGCGAGAGGAGCAGGCCCGTGAGCGCTGCGACAAAGGCGGTGACAAACAAGATGGCCCACCACTGCAGGAACAGGTCGTGGAAACCGAGCACGCACTGCGACACAATGACAAACAGAGCCGACTGCACGAGCGAAACGATGGCCAGCAGCACCACTTTTGAGGAGATGTAGCTGCAAAAGGAGAGGTTGAGCAATTTCTCGCGCTTGCACAGGATGCGGTCGTGAATCAACTCCTCGGCGGAGCCAATCATGCCCAAGAAGGTGACCACGATGACAGCCATGAACAGGAACGACACAAAGTTGCGGTTTCCCATGACCGTGTAGCCCGTGTCGGGGGCGTAGCGCGAGAGCCAGGCGCACACGAGGGCCAGCAGTGGTGCCGTGAGGAGCGTGAGTAGCAGGTATTGCTTGTTGGTAGCCTTTGCTGCCACGTTGCGTTGCAGCTGGATGAGCAGTTGCTTGAAGAAGTTTGGACGCTTGAGCGAGGCTGGTGGTGTGTCGGTAACGCGGGGAGCAGGCATGGCTGTTCGTGTAGCCGCAAACATGGACGCCCACTCTTGTGGTGAGGTCTTGCGTTCCTTGCTGCGGTTGCCCACGTTGTCGAGTGCTTTCTCGTCGATGATGTTGAGCACAACCTCGGGGTTGACGTTACCGCAAGTGACGCATGCGCTCGTGTCGGGGTCGACGTAGTTGGCGACCTTCTTGAAGTAAGTTATGGCCTCGACGGGGTTTCCATCGTAAACGAAATATCCGCCCTTGTCGAGCAGCCACAGGCGGTCGAATTGCTTGTAGACATCGCTCGAGGGCTGGTGGAGGCACACAATCACGAGGTTGCCCTTGTAGCTTTGTTCCTTGAGCAGGCTGATGACTTGCTCGGCATCGGCCGATGATAGGCCCGAAGTGGGCTCATCGAGCATCAAAACGGCGGGCTCGCGGATGAGCTCAAGGGCAATGTTCAAGCGCTTGCGCTGGCCACCGCTGATGGTCTTGTTGAGCGGATTTCCCACCTTTAAGTCCTTGTGCTTGTCGAGCCCCAGGTCGCGCAAGACGTTCATGACGCGCGCGTCGATTTCCTTTTCGCTCAATCCATCTAAGCACAAGCGGGCAGTGTAGTAAAGGTTTTGATAAACAGTTAGTTCCTCGATGAGGAGGTCGTCTTGCGGAACAAAGCCCACGAGTTCCTTCACTGCGGTCTCGGTGATGTCGTGGCCGTTGAGGGTGATGGCGCCCTGTGCTGGGTGAGCATTACCATTGAGTAGCGAGAATAGTGTGCTCTTTCCCGAGCCGCTGCCGCCCATGAGGGCCACCATCTCACCGCCATGCACGGTGAAATTCAAGTCGTGGATGCCGATTACGCCATCGGGGAAACGATAGACCACGTCGCGTGCACAGAGTTCGAGTGGTTGTGTGGGCGATTCTGCCTCATAAGGGTGCTTAACGGTTGAGTAATAGAGCGATGCGCCCTTGTTATTCTTGAGCACGCAGCTGGGCTGCCACACCTGGAACAAGCCGTGCATCACGGGCACATCGTTGATGAGCACCTCGTCGTCGCCATCGTAGGCAAACACGAGTTTCCTGTCCTCGGCAAGCCACAGGGTGCAGATGCTACCGGCGTAGCCGTCAAACGTTTGCAACTTCACCCGCGATGAGGCCTTGCGCTCGACAAAGTTCACAAAATCGTGATAGGTATCGTCGTCGACACTAAAGTCTCGGGCCATCGTTTTAAACAGCGCATCCTCGGGGTCAAATCGTCCCCCTGTGGTCTTGCAGAACTCCATCAAGCGCAGTTGCAACAATTTCAGCTCCGATGCCTCGATGACGTTTTTGATGCTCCCAGTAATCGACTTGACCACGGCTTCCTTGTCGATGCTTTCGTCCTCGTAGGTGGCATAAAAACTGTCGTACAGGTCGATGTAAGGTTCCTTGTTGCGGATGCCAAAGTGGCCACTTAAATAGCTGTCGATTAATTGCTGGCAGTGATGGGTATCACCGCCATTGCGCGTGCTAAAGAGGGCAAATAGGTTAATGAGCCCCGAAATGATAGTATCGTTGAGCATATTAGAAAGTTTGTGCTACTTAAACTTTTGCAAATATACAACTTTATTTTGACCCTCCTGCGAAATCATGGGAAAAATATTAAAAACAGCCATCGATGTTGCGTGGTTCGATGGCTGTTTTTTTCGCAATATTTTTGTGAATTACTCTATGCTATCGGGGTTGACGACGGTATAGGGCGATTGGAGTGCGCTGATGATGGCCTTGCGAGCAGGAATGATGGTGGTATCGTTCACATCAATGCAGTTGTCGCCATTCTTATTGCGCCAGTAGCTGCCCACGGTGTAGCTGAAGTCCACGTCGTTGATGCTCACGCCCGTGCGTGGCGCAAGGATTTGTTCGTACACGAGGCCATTGGCGGTAAACTTCGCCAATCCATCAGCAAGCAGATAGCCGTAATAGGTCAAGTCGTTGTCGGTGTTGAGCGAGCTTGCGCGGAGGTTCTCGACTGCAGTGCCCGTGGGGATAATGCCCAAGCCGTGGAGCTGCTCCATCTGCTGCGCCACATCGACCAGCAATTTCCAATACTCGAGTGATGATTTCTTGTAATTTCGCGCGTAGCTGTAGCTATAAGCATGCTCGAGCAGGTAATCGATTTCGGCTTGTGGCTGGCATGCATGCAAGACGTTGAGCCAGGGCAAGAGGTTAGAATTAAACATGGTCTTGTAGCTGATGGCACTGCCCTGGAAATACTGGATGACAATCAAGTCCCATGGGCCGCCTTCAATGATAGCACGCATTATCGAAGGGCCTGTGTAAGCGCCTGTTTCGGGTCCCATGATGGGCGCTTCACCAAGCACATTATTAAAGGAGTAGGAGAACGATGTATTTTGACCTGTGTAGGTGCTGAACCAGGTGTCAAAATAGCTGTAGTTTTTGTATTGATAAGTGACTATCAACTTGTAGAGTGCGACTGTGCTGAGGTCACAGCCAGCGGCTGTGGCAATGCTTGGTAGCATTTCGACTGTTTCGTTCATGGTAATGTCGCCGATGAAAAGGACACGCAGGGTATCGGCCATTAAATCGGCTGTGGCATAGTGCCAGTTCAGTGTATCACGAGGCGTCAAGTCGTTGCCCATTATAATGCTTGCAACGGTAGTGATATCAGCAGTATTGATGCGATCATCTAAATTCACGTCAGAAAGGGGGTAATCGTCTTGCTCTGCATCACCCATAATCACGCTGGCAATAGTGGTAATATCGCCTACATTAACGCGATTGTCGGTGTTGACATCACCCATGGGGAGAGGATTGATGCAGCGATAGGGATATTTGGTGGCTATTACCGCAGCGCGTTGTGCGAGCCATGCCTCATCGGCCATGACATCGATAGAACTTTCGGGATATTTCACGGTTCCACTGCACATGTGCCGAGCCTTGTTGCGCAGGATGCTCTCGCCTGTGATGGGCGCAATGACCGATTGATAGAAACAGCATGCAGCAGTGTAACGCGCTAGGCCGTAACCCAGATGCTGGCCATCGCGCGTGATGCCAGTGCTATCATTGTAATGCGTCTGCCGCACGTTCTCGACAGCCGTCCCGTAGGGCACAACGAAATCGATGAGCCCCGATTGCTCGAGTTGCTGAACCGAGTTTGCAATCTGTTGCCACATCTCGTGCTGCGTGATGCTCGACAATTTGCTGTGCACAAGCGCAAAGCCAATGCGTGCCTGAGGCTGGCGAGCACGTAATGTGTCGAGCCACACATCGAGATATCCAGCGTTGTCGCGGCCCATCCATCGGTCATAATCAGTTGCGTAAGTGCTCACTTGGTGGATGATGATAGCGTCCCACTGCACCGAATCAATCATGAAATGGATTGTATTATATTCAGTGCCTTTTATTCGGCCAGCTGGGATACCATCGACACTCGGTCCGATGACCTTAGATAGCACATACGATGAATTGTCGGTGCCATTATAAACGTCTAACCAATTTTTGATACTCCCCGACCCTCTCGCTGCACGATAGACGGTCACGTCGTTAATTGCCTCGGATTGACAATTGCTGGCCAATAGCGAGACCAATGCTGTCATGTCATCGGTATAGCTATTTCCAAGACACAAGACTTTATAATCCCGTGCATTCACCCACGGCGAGCACAGAATTATCAGCAAAAAGGAGATGAATGTTCTATACTTACTACTCATTTCGGTTGGTTTTGAGTTATAAAATTCAGATTTATGTTTCAAATATCTTTGAATTTGCAAATATACAACATTATTTTGAGGTGGCAAATCGAGTAAAAAGAAAAAGAAAAATTTGCGGTTAGTGAAAAATGTTTATACCTTTGCACCCGCAAAAGTCAGAGCGGCTGTAGCAACACCATTGGAGAGATGGCGGAGTGGTCGATCGCGGCGGTCTTGAAAACCGTTGAAGCTAACAACTTCCGGGGGTTCGAATCCCTCTCTCTCCGCGAAATGATATAACTCGCTGAATATCAGCGAGTTATATCATTTTTATGGAGTTTCTTGCGCCAAATTATAGACAGTTTGGTTCGATTCTATTTGCCCGCAAGTCGCATTTGGTAACATTTGATTTGTTAAAGATTGTTGTTGTTTCTTGTGATTGTATTATCCATAAACAGGCAAAATGTAATTGCACACCTTACAATATCTTGTTTTGAATGAATGGCAAAGCGATTGTATCACGGAAACAAGTGGTACAATTACTTTTATGTGGTACAAAACTTAATTAAAATTTACACCAATTGACGGATAGCATCTTCGGATGCCCACGGGAGTATTTCTTGCAGGTGACTGACGATGCGCTCGTATGATTCCGATGGAGTGCGCGCGACTTGTAGGCGCTCCTCTCCAAAGAAGTCTTCGGGGGTACAATAGCGGGCGATGCTCCACCCGTAGCGACGCCCCTCCTTGTTGACGCTATACTCGAAGTCGGCGGTTACGATGTGCGTGGTCATTTGTAGGTGCGTGATGGCGGTCTCGTAGCTCTCGCGGGCTTGTCGGGGGCGTTTCACTTGCCTTGCGAACTCTTTTTCCGCCATTCGTTCCAAGGGGTTCGACGGGCGCGATTTCCTCGGTTTTGTATAACCACACAATCGCTTGATTTCTTTTGAGAGAAGCGATTGGTGTTGCTTGATGGTGGCCAGCATCTCGCTCTCTTGTTGGGAGAGATTGGCGATGGAGCGACGATAGTTCACGAAGTCGGGAAACCACTCCATTGAGATGAACACGGCCTTTCCTCCGAAGAACTTTCCGTATGCGCAATCGCCCTCGATGATGGCCTCCGACTTCCATTCCCACGGACCTTCCTCGTCGTCGGCAAACCATAGCTCTTGGGGGCAAAACTCCTCGATGGAGAACGATGGTATTTCGCCGGCGAAGAAGGGTAGGAATCCTCGTTCACGTATGGCCTCCTGCATCTCGCGTGGATTGGAAAAGGTCTCTCTCATTCTTCGATGTCTTTTATCTTCTTTGCCGGTATGCCTCCCACGACGCAATTATCTGGCACATCTTTCGTTACTACCGCCCCAGCTGCTATGACTACGTTGTTGCCAATCTTGACGCCTGGCAAGATGGTTACGTTTCCGCCGATCCACACGTCGTTGCCTATCTCGACGGGTTTGGCGAAGGCCATGTGTTTGCGTCGCGCGATGGCCGAGAGCGGGTGCCCCACGGTGGTGATAAGCGTGCCAGGACCAATCATCACGTTGTCGCCGATGCGTATCTCGCGAATGTCGAGCATCGTGATGTTGAAGTTGCCCGTGAAGTTGTTTCCGATGTGTATGTTCTTGCCACAATCGCAATTAAACGTCTTGGCTATCCACACCTTCTCGCCCACCGAGCCGAGCATCTCCTTGAGCATTGCGCGTTGTGCGTCGAAGTCGAGCGGGTCGAGCGCGTTGTATCGTTGGCACATTATTATTGCCTGCTCCTTTCGCCCATCCACTTCGGGGTCGTCGTAGCAATACTCCAACCCTGCCTCCAATTTTTCTAATTCGGTCATTTTCTTTTTGTTTTAGAAATCCACTTTGTCTGGGTCCAATCCTGATTCACCAAACGTGGGCATCGAGGCTATGGCACTCATATCTTCGTCGGAGATGTTGAAATCGAATACGTCGATGTTGGCCGATATGCGTTCGGCGTTCACCGACTTGGGCAGGGGTAACACATTGTTTTGCAGGGCGAAACGCACGCATAGTTGTGCCACGCTCTTACCATATCGGGAGGCTATCTCCTTCAAACGCTCGTCGCCCAGCACGCGCCCACTACCGAGAGGGCTCCACGCCTCTACGACGATGCCGTGTTGATGGCAATAGCTTACGGTCTCTTGTTGAAGGAAACCGGGGTGATACTCTATCTGGTTGACCATTGGAGCCACCTCGGTCTGCATCAACGGTTCAAGATGATGCGCCTTGAAATTGGAGACACCAATCGAGCGGATACGCCCTTCGTGGTAGAGCTTGGTCATGGCGCGCCACGTCTCTCGGTTGATTTGCTCCCAATCGGGGATTTGCTTTTCGTTGGCGGGCCAATGGATGAGATAGAGGTCGAGATAGTCGAGACCGAGGTCGGAGAGTGTCTTTTCAAATGCGCGCAACGTCTTGTCGTAGCCACGCTCGGTGTTCCAAACCTTGCTCGTAACAAACAACTCCTCGCGCTTCAATCCGCTCTCTTGCAGGGCTTTGGCGATGCCTCGCCCCACGCTCTGCTCGTTGTTATATACGGCGGCTCCGTCGATGTGCCTATAGCCCGATTTTATGGCCTCGCAAATGGCGTTTACGGCACTCTCGTCGTCGGGTGTTTGCCACGTGCCTAATCCCACGCAAGGAATCTCATAGCCGCCCGTCATCGGCCATTTTTCGCTCTTTTTCATATCGCTTTTATTTTTTATTTTTGTTGTATTCATCAAACAATGGTGCTCCGTCGATATAGGATAACTCCTTGATTTTCGGATTCTTCTCCACGAGCGTCTTGTAGGCTTTCGGGGCTACCCATCCCAATCCGCAATGCAGCATCACGGGTCGTCCTTCGGGAATCTCCTTGTATCGCTCGGCCATCTGCGTGTAGGGGATGGAGAGGCACCCATTGAATTGCTTGTCGATGTATTGTGGCTCGCGCGTGTCGATAATCACGAGGTCGGGCGTGTGTAGCATATATTCCAACGCCTCTTTGGGCTTCATCGCGCCTAATTGTTTCATCTGCATAATGGTGTCTTTTTTTGCTTGTCCTCGGTCATCGCTCTTCGTGCCTGCGCACGACGATATGGAGATGGCCATCAGAAGGATTAAAATTGATAATCTGCTCATATGGCATGCGCGAAGATGGGCTGCGCTCGGCATAGCCCGAAAACAAGTTTTTGGCTCTGCCCTCGCTTGCACCATCATTCATCTTGCTTTAACTTGTTGCCAACATAGTGGGTGCCATTCCATATTGTTTCTTGAATGCGGTGGAGAAGTGCGAGAGGTTTTTGAATCCCACCTTCAGATAGATGTCGGCTGGATGCTCGCCACTCTCAATCATTTTCTTAGCCGTTTGAAGTCGTCGGGTCATAATCCATTTTGCCGGCGTTACGTTGCCAAAGGCCTCGGCAAAGTCGCGCTTAAAGGTGGATAGGCTACGCCCCGTGTAGTGGGCAAAGTCCTCAAGGCTAAGGTCGCAGAGGAAGTTGGTGTTCATGAAGCTCGCGATGTCGGTGCGCCACGGTTCCTCGAAGTCGAACAACACCGCCCCCAAGTCGGGATTGATACCCATCAGAGCCACCACCGCCTCCTGCATCTTCACGTCCATCAGGGCTTTCGACGGGTATCGCCCAGCAGCAAAATAGTTCTCCAACGAGGTGAAGAAGCCCTGTAGGAAGGCGTCGGGCTCTATTTTGATGTAGGGTTGGTTGATTAGTTCCTTGTTGGGTCGCGCGGGAATCACGATTTGCTCGCGTTTCCTCAACTCTTTCAGGAATGGTGCCTTAATCTTGAAGAACAATCCCTTGAAGGGCTTTCCTCCTGCGGGTTGCTTGATTTTGCGGATTAGGTGGTTGCGCTTGATGAGCATCACGTCGCCCGCGTGGAGCTTGTGCATCACCTTATTATTTTTCAGTAGCACCATCTCGCCCGAAATGATATAGGTGAGCATGTGCTCATCCACCATCGCCTCGCATATCCGGTCGGCCATGTCGTCGATGCACACGCAAAAGAGCGTGTCGTCGTAGTTGTAGATGTAGTGTTCCTTTGTTACGGTGTCCATATTTTCTTTTGTCTTATTTTCGAGCGCAAAGTTAGTGCATTTTTCTCATACTCGTTTTTCTTAAACGTTCATTTTATGTTTTCTTATCAGTCCAATAGCAAAATATTTCGTTTTGGACGTTTTGAAAAACTTATTTTGAACGTCAGAGAAAACCAAGCATCCGATAAATTGAGGTAAATTTGCACCCAGAAATTAATATTATTCATCATTAAAAAGCAAAAGAACTATGTACAATTTCCAATTTTTCATGCCGACAAAAGTGTTGTTCGGCGCAGGCCAGTTGAAGAATTTGCATCTGGAGCAGATGCCAGGACGCAAGGCTTTGATTGTTACCTCAAATGGTAGTAGCACCAAGCGATTTGGCTATCTCGCATCCGTAGAGAACGAACTCGACCTCGCTGGCGTGGAGCACGTGCTCTTCGACGAGATTCGCCCCAACCCGACGAGCAAGAACGTGATGGACGGAGCCACGAAAGCCCGCCAAGAGAGTTGCGACTTCGTGGTGGCTCTGGGTGGTGGCTCGGTGATGGATGCCGCCAAATGCATCGCCCTGATGATGGTCAACGATGGTGACCTTTGGGACTACGCCTTCTCGGAAAAGGGCGGGCACAAACCGTTTGCCACCCCAAGCGCACCACTCGTAGCCATCACCACGAGCGCCGGAACAGGGTCGGAAGTGGATATGTTCTCGGTCATCTCGAACGACGAGTTGCAAGAGAAGACGGGCGTGTTCGACGTTTCGATGTTCCCCACGCTCTCGGTCGTCGATTCCGACCTTATGATGAGCGTTCCATCCACGTTCACGGCCTATCAGGGTATGGACGCATTTTTCCATGCCGCCGAGAGCGTAATCAACACGAAGGAGCACCCGATGGGCGAGATGTTTGCTCTGAAGGCCATCGAACTGATTGCCAAGAACCTGCCCATCGCCTACAAGAATGGTGACGACCGTGAGGCTCGCTCCAATATGGCGCTTGCCAACTCGCTTGCTGGATACTATATGCTTTGCACATCGCAACACACCATGGAGCACGTGATGGGCTCGTTCCATCCCAATCTCGCCCACGGTGCCGGACTGATTATGATTAGCCACGAGTATTTCAATTTCTTTGCCGAGCGCAAGGCTGCCGAGGAGCCGATGATCAAGATGGCAAGGGCTATGGGCGTGGAGAACCCAACGAGTGGCAAAGACTTCATCGATGCGCTCGACCGCCTCATCGCGTCCGTAGGTTGCCAAGACCTGAAGATGAGCGAGGCAGGCATCACGCGCGACGAACTCAAATTATGGCCAGCCCACATTCATAAGGTGCTTGGTGGCGACATTACCGCCGACCCGCTTCCGCTCTCCGACTCCGACTATCTCGGCATTTACGAGCGTTCGTACAAATAAACTATATCACCCATCACACAAAAAGGGCAGAGGGCGACACGTCCCTCTGCCTTTTTCCATTATTAAAGATTATTACACACTTCCAATGTAAATTTCTAAAATTAGCAAGTTATATTGTTTT
>Ga0181612_118940_pt1 | contig 11109 bp, 9 predicted proteins | sample HoacroProtozoa21_FD_119630 | JGI IMG/M metagenome (GOLD analysis project Ga0181612, IMG submission 119630) | Hoatzin crop microbial communities from Cojedes, Venezuel. Combined Assembly of Gp0051906, Gp0051904, Gp0051908 | reverse complement strand
TTATTTTTGGAGTTATTTACATGAATAAAAATAATGATAATAAAAAAGAAGAAGTTGTAACTGAAGAAGAGGAAGAAGAAACAGATGAGTTAATTGATTTATTTAATATGGCTCATAGTATGAGCGAGGTATTAGGTAAAACTCAAGATGTTCCAATATATACTAATTCTTCATTATTAACAGAAGATATGGATTTAGAATATAAACTTAAAATTTGCTTATATTATTTACTAAATAATGAATTAATTAAAAATGATATGTTTGAAGAAGCAGAACTTAAAAAAACATATAATATAATATTTGATGATGATGATTATGAAATAGTTGATAGTATTGGATTTGATTGTAGACAAACTTATAAATATGATAAGGCAAGTGGAGTATATGAATTTAGTTTTAATGAACGTGATAATAAAGCCTTATATTTAGTTCAAGAAATAATAACTAGTAATATGGAAGAAGAAGATACATATACAATTAATTCAGTAGTTGGTTATGTTGATGCAAGCGTGGAGACTGCACTTGATTTATATAGTGATTATAAACTGGAAAATAAAGTGTTAAGTGTAAGTGAAGATGATATTAAAGAATATAATTATTGGACTTATTTAAATGATAATCAAGATAAATTTGATAATGTTACTTATACATTTAAAAAGAAAGATGGATCTTGGCATTATTATAAAATAGAAGTTAATAAAAATTAGTGCATAAGCACTTATTTTTTTGAAGGTAGTGATTTATTTGAAAAAAGTATTTATATTACTTTTTTTGATTTTATTTCCGTTTAGTGTAAATGCACTAGAAAATATAAATTTAAATTCTACAAATTATGTAGTTTATGATAAAACGGATAGTAAAATAATACTTGAAAAATCAAAAGAAGAAATAAAATCTATCGCATCGCTTACTAAAATTATGTCAGTAATAGTTGCGATAGAGAATATAGATAATTATAATGAGAAAGTTACAATTACTCAAGAAATGCTAGATACTGTTCCATATAATGCATATAAAGTTGGACTTAATGTAAATGATAGTGTAACAATTAAAGATTTATTATATGCAACACTTTTAGAATCTGGTGCAGATAGTGTAAATTCTTTAGCGGTGCACACTTCTGGAAGTATTTCAAATTTTGTTTTGATGATGAATAATAAAGCAAAAGAGTTAGAACTTTATAATACATCTTTTGAAAATCCTATAGGTATGGATGATGAAAATAATTATTCAAGTGCAGAAGACTTATTAAAACTATTAAACTATTCACTAAATAATGATTTATTTAGAGAAATATTTGAAAGTAATACTTATAAATTATCTAATGATATAGAAGTAGTTGATACAGTTGTTACAATGGGAAACAAATTAGGTGTTTCAACTAAAAGAATTATTGGAAATAAAACAGGTTTTACTGGAGATGCAGGACTTACTATTGCATTTAATTTTATTAGTCATAATCATGAATATTATGCAGTAGTTTTAAATTGTCCAATAGAAGAACTAAAAGACTTTAAACATGTAAGGGATGCATTAACTATAATTGATTATGTAGATAATAATTATAAATATAAAAGAATAGTAGAAAAAAATAGTATATATAAATCAATTAATGTAATAAATTCTATATTTAAAAAATATGATGTAATAAATAATAATGAAGTAATTAAACTAGTGCCAATTGATTATGATGATAATTATAAAATAGTTGATACTTTGCCTACAAGTATTTCTAATAAATTAAAAAAAGGAGATTTACTTGGAAAAATATCATATTATTATAAAGATGATTTAATATATGAAGAAAGTATATTTTTAGAAATAAACTCAAATTCTATTATTAGAACATTTATAAATCAACATTTAATATTTATAATATTAGAAGTTATTTTAATAGGATATATTATTTATATATTAAGACTTATATTTAGTAAATAATTATATTTACAATAGTAAATTTTATTGATAGAATTTAACTAAGGTAGGTGTTAGTTATGTTATTTAAGAAAAAAGATTTAGATAAAGAAATAATAATTAGAAATGGATTAATAATAAGTTATTGTTTAACTTTAATTTCTACATATTTTTCTATAGTTTACTCTAAATTTAGTCTTTTAAATTATACTACTTATAATGATGCTTTAGAAAATTTCTTTATATATAATCAATTATTGCTTATAATATTTAGTATATGTGTATTTTTCTTTGCATTATATTATTTTATACTTGCATTAAGAACTAAAAAAGATAGAGTATTAAAAATATTTATAAGTTTAGTTTGTATATTTTCTAATTATGTAATAGTAGAAAGTATTTCTAATATGCTATTAAATAAAATTTTTATAAATATAATGCATTAATTTATAATGTAAAGGGGTTATTATGTATTATTTAGAAAATATTAGTAATATTTCATTAGATGATTTAAATATAATATTTTATATTATTTTAATTCTTTCTATTATATGTATTATTGTAATATTAATATTAGAATTTATTAAGAATAAGAGAAAAAGTAATAATAATATAGATAATGAAATAATATAGTTTACACAAGTTTACATGTAAAAATAAAATTTTAAATAAATTTTGAAAAATTCAATTGACTAAGAGACTTGATATGTTATAATTGTATTGTTAGTATATGAACTAACAAAAATATTTAATATTTATCATTAATTTATTTAATAATTAAATGTTCAAATATACTTTAAAAATATTTGAATAAAGATTATGGGATAGGTTGACGTGGTGATTACATAATTTATATAGCTTTGATATATTTCATAGTAAATATATCTTGTCTAAGTAAGTTAGTAATTGCGATGTTTGTTGATAAATACAAAAAAATATTTCTTATCGGCCATATACTAAAAGTTACATTGAGTATGGGTGCTCTAGTATGATTGGCGACTAATCAATTATGACTTAGGTTAGTACCACTATAAAAATCCCGGGTTATAATTATTTATCAGATGATTATAATTTGACAAAAAGGTATATAAGTTGGAGTTAATTAAACCTTTTTTGAGGTAAATGTGTCATAAACATTTATCTTTTTTTTTGCTTTGTTACATGATATAATATTTTTGCATGTGGAGGTAAAAAGGTATGAAAAAATTAACGAAAGAAGAAGTTTTGCATGTTGCAAGACTTGCTAGAATAAAATTAAATGATGATGAAATAGAAAATTATAGAGTAAGTTTATCTAAACTATTATCTGATGTTGATAAAATAAATGATATAAAAGGATATGATGATGATAAGATGATTGCTCCATGGCAAGTTGATACAAAGTTAAGAAATGATGAAGATGTTTATGAAGTAAATACGCAAGAATTATTAAGAAATGCTAAAAACGTATCAGGAAATTATATAACTGTTCCTGTTGTAGTTAAGGATGAAGGTGGAGCATGAAATTATTTAATAAGGATATAATTGAAATTAATAAAATGCTTAAAAATAAAGAAATTAAGCCAATAGATTTAGTAGAAGAAGCAATTAAAAATATAGAAGAGTCTGATTTAAATGCTGTAATTACAACTTGCTTTGATGAAGCAAGGCAAAAAGCGCTTGAGTTAGAAGACGTAGAAATTGATAATATATTATTTGGTATTCCAATTATAATAAAAGATAATATTATAACTAAAGATATTAGAACAACATGCGCATCTTTAATGTTAGATGATTTTGTTCCAATATATGACTCTTTTGCAGTTGAACTAGTTAAAAAAAATAATATGATAATTGTTGGAAAATCTAATATGGATGAGTTTGCTTTTGGATCAAGTTCTAGAACAAGCTATTATGGGGCACCATTAAATCCTTGGGATAAAACAAAAATAACTGGTGGTTCATCTGGCGGCTCTGCTGCATGTGTTGCTTCAAGAATAGTTCCTTTTGCACTTGGAACGGATACTGGTGGATCTATTAGACAACCATCTTCATACTGCGGTATTGTTGGGATGAAGCCAACATATGGTAGAGTTTCACGTTATGGATTAGTTGCTTTTGCAAGTTCTTTAGATCAAATTGGCCCAATGAGTAAAAATGTATATGAAAATGCATGTTTATTAAATGCAATATGTAAAAAAGATGAAAGAGATTTAACTAGTTTTGATACAAATGAAGACTTCACTAGACTTATAGGAAAAGATATAAAAGGACTTAGAATAGGAGTTATTAAATATTTAATGAGCGATATAGTTGATCCTAAAATTATAGAAAAATTAAAAGAAGTTATTAAAATGTTAGAAGATAATGGGGCAATAATTGATTATATAGATATTAAATATATAGAAAATGCATGCACTTTATATCAAATAATCGCAATGGGTGAAGCGTCATCTAACTTAGCTAGATTTGATGGAATTAGATATGGATATTCAGAAAACGAATTTTCTTCAATTGATGATTTATATTTAGAAAATAGAAGTCATGCATTTGGAGATGAAGTAAAAAGACGTAGTATGATAGGTGCTTACTTATTAAGCGGAGAAAATGCAAAAACATATTACAATAAAGCATTATCTATTAGAGATGATATTACAAAATCATTTAAAGAGGCATTTAATAACTTTGATTTATTAATAGGTCCAACTACAGTTAGTGTTGCATATAATTTAGATGATCCAATGGATGATCCATCTAAATCGTTTTTAGATGATGTTTTAGTAATACCTGCTAACCTTGCTGGAATTCCATCTTTAAATTTACCTATAGGATTTATTTCTAATATGCCATTTGGTATGAATATTATGGCAGACTCATTAAACGAGGCAACTATATATCAGTTAGCTAGTTTTATAGAGAAAAAATTAAATTTAGATTTGGAGGTTAAATAATATGAGTTATATACCTACAATTGGAATAGAAGTGCATGTTGAATTAAAAACAAATACTAAAATATTTTCACCATCTTCTAATACTTATGGAAAAAGTGCAAATACTAATGTTAATGAAATAGATTTAGGTTATCCTGGAACACTTCCTAATATAAATGAAAAAGTAATAGATTTAGGAATAAAAACAGCTTACTTATTAAATTGTAAAATAAATAAACATATGCATTTTGATAGAAAGAATTATTTTTATCCAGATAATCCTAAAAATTATCAAATTACTCAAGCAGAAACGCCTATTGGAACAGACGGATTTTTAGAAATTGAAATTGATGGAAAAACAAAAAAAATATACATAGAAGAATTACATATTGAAGAAGATACATGTAAATCAACTCATAGAAAAACAAAAACTTATTTAGACTTTAATAGAGCAGGAGTTCCATTAATTGAAATTGTTACTAAACCATGTATATCTTCGAGTAAAGAAGCATGTCTTTATCTAGAAAAATTAAAAGAGACTTTGTTTTATGCAGGAATATCAGATTGTAAAATGGAAGAAGGTTCAATGAGATGTGAACCTAATATTTCACTTAGAAAAAATGAAAATGATAAATTAGGTACTAAAGTAGAAATAAAAAATGTAGGATCAATTCATTCAGTAGGTATTGCGATAGAAAAAGAAATAAAAAGACAAGAAAAACTTCTAGATAATAATGAAACATTTAAAGAGCAAACAAGAAGATTTGATTCAAAATTAAATGATACAGTATTAATGAGAGTAAAAGAAACAGGCAATGATTATAGATATTTTCCAGAACCAGATATTCCTTTTGTTAATCTAACTGATGAACAAATAGAAAAATCTATAAAAGAATTACCTATAATGCCTAATGAATTAAGAAAAATTTATAATGATAAAGGTATTAAATTAAATTCAATAAATAAGTTAATTGAAAATAAAAACTTAAGTGATTTCTTTAATGAATTATTAGTTTCAGATATAAATTTTTCTACTGCTTCTAACTTATTATTAGAAGATATAGAAGAGTATTTAAATAAAAATAAAATAGATATAAAAGATACTAAATTAACTAAAGATAAATTTATTAAATTAGTTAATTATAAAGATAATGGGACACTAACTTCTAAAAATATAAAAGATATATTAAAAGATATAATGGAAAAAGATGATGAACTAGATGAAATAATTAAATCTAATAATATAGAAAATATAAAAGATGATTCATTTATAAGAGATATAGTCATTAATATAATAAATAATAATAATGATGCAGTAAATGATTATAAAAAAAGACCTGATAGAACAATTAAATTCTTTATGGGACAGGTAATGAAAGAGTCTCGTGGTAAAGCAAATCCAAAAGTCGCAACATCTATTATAGAAGAAGAACTAAATAAAATTAATAATTGAAAATAAATATAATATACTGTATAATTTTATTTAGAATAAAGGTGGGTGTTTAAATTATGAATTTTATAAAACACAATATAGGTACAATTATTGCCATTGTTGTATTAATTGTAGTAGTTATATTAATGTATGAAGTAAAAGTTACATTTTTTCCAGATGACGCTAAAGCTATATATGGAGATAGATTAGATGGAATAAAAGAATATAAAATAACAGATGAACAAATAGAGTCTGCTAAAAAATCTGTAAAAGATAATGTAGAAAGTATAGATATAAGAGTTCAAGGTAAAATAGTTGAAATAAATGTAGTAGTTTATAATGATTCAACAATAGATTCATCTAAGGAACTCGCTAATACTATAGTAAATACATTTTCTGATTCACAGAAAGGATTTTATGACTTTCAAATATTTATAAATAAAGAAACAGAAAGTGATAATTTTCCAATAATTGGATATAGACATCATACAAGTGATCATTTTACTTGGACAAAGGATAGATAATATGAAAAAGAAATTAATAATAATAGGTATAATAGTTATATTAGTTGGAGCATTTATTTATACTTATAAATTATTTACTAAAGAAGATTCAACTAATACATTAACAGTTAAAGAAAAACAATGGGTAATTGATAATAAATCAATGAAATATGATTTTGAGATATTTAATGATTATCCTTTATATGGAACAAATGGAACAGGTGTTTTATTTGACTTTTTAGATGACTTTGAAGAAGATGTAGGTATTGAATTTAATAGAATATCTTATTTAACATCATCTCCTACATCAACTAATTCTTTTAGATTTAGAATAGTAGATAAAAATTATAAATTAAAAGATACAGATATAAGTTTATTTAATGATAATTATGTAGTTGTATCTACTAAGTATGAAAGAGTAAATCATGTATCTGATTTAAAGAATCAAAGTTTTGCTATATTTGAAGATGATAAAGAAGAAGTACAATATTATTTAAAGTCAGCTAATAATATAACATTAAAAACTTATAATAAAATAGATGATATTATAAATGCATTAAATAATAATGAAGTATCTTCTATAATTATTCCTAATATTATGTATTTGAATTATACTATTAATCAAGATAAATACTATATAAATTATTATTTTAATGAAATGTATAAACAAATTATATTAACTTTATCTGATTCTAATGAAGAGTTAAATACAATAGTTAGAAAATATTATAATAAGTGGAAATTAAATAATTATGTTAAAGAATATAATAAAGAGTATATTAATTATTATGTTACTTCTTTAAATTTATCTGATTCAGATAAAGATAAATTAACTAGTGTAGATTATACTTATGGATTTGTTGAAAATATACCATATGAGAAATTAAATAATGATAAGTTAGTGGGTATTACTGGAGAATATATAGAAAGATTAAAAAGATTAGGTAAAATTAATATTAAATATAAAAAATATGATAGTGTAAGTGATTTAAAGAAAGCAATTGATAAGAAAGAAATAGATATATATTTTGATTATTATAATTATTCAACAGATAATTATTTAGCGACTAATTCATATTTTATAGAAGATTATGTAGTACTTGGTAAATTAAAAGATACTCATGTAGTTAGTTCATTTGAGTCTATTAATAATCAAGAAATATGTATGTTAAATAATAATACTTTATATGATTATTTTAATAATAATTCTAAGGCTAAGATTAAAGGATATGATTCAATAGATGAATTAGTAAAGAGTGCTAAAGATAGGATGATTGTAATAGATAAAGAAGTATATACTTATTATCAAAATACTAAGTTTTCTAAATATAGTTTATTATATATGGATACTATGTCATCTGATTATAAATTTATGGTATTAAGTGATGATAAAGTTATATATAATTTATTAAATTATATAACTAGTACTAATTCATATTATAATTATAGAAATGCTGGACTTATATCAATTAATTCTACATCATTTGATAATGCTGGATTAATTGAACTTTATATGATTATTTTAGCTTGTATATTTGCACCTATTTTAATTATTGGTTTAATTATATGGTTAATTAGAAGAAACAAGAAAATAAAAAGAGTAAAAATTAAAGATAGACATAAATATACTGATATGTTAACTAGTTTAAAAAATAGAAATTATTTAAATGCAAAATTACCTGAATGGGAAGAGTGTAAGAAGTTCCCACAAGCTGTAATTATAATTGATTTAAATAATGTTAAGTACGTAAATGATAATTATGGACATGAAGAAGGAGACCAATTAATAATAAGAGCTGCATCAAAACTTGTAAATATGCAATTAGAAAATAGTGAAATTATAAGAACTGATGGTAATGAATTTTTAATTTATTTAGTTGGTTATAAAGAAAAGCAAATATCAACATATGCGAATAAATTAACAAAAGAATTAAAGAGTCTTCCACATGATTTTGGAGCAGCAGTTGGTTATTCTATGATAATGGACTCAGCACAAAGTATAGATGATGCGATAAATGAAGCAACTTTAGAAATGATTACAAAAAAAGAAGAATCAAAGAGTAAATAACTTTGATTTTTCATGGTGAGTAAATTATGAGAAAAACATTTAAGAAAATGCTTATGTTAATAAAGAGTCCTGAGTTAAGAATATTACCGGGTCAACTTGCATACTTTTTAATAATTTCACTAATTCCATTTGTTGCAATGATTGGAGCAATAGCTGGGATATTTAATATATCAACAAGTAATATAACTGTTGATTTAGGAAAAAGTGTACCTGATGTTGTAATTAATGTAATTAATTCATTAATTAATGGAAAAGGTATGAATTTTAATATTGCCATGTTTTTCGCAACTGCTTTTGTGTTGGCATCAAATGGTATGCACTCAATGATAATTACAGCAAATGAAATATATAAGATAGAAAATAAAGATATTATATCAAGAAGAATTAAAGCAATACTTATGATGATATTATTAATGCTATTATTTTTGTTTTTGTTGATTGTTCCTGTATTTGGTGGAGCAATATTAAGTTTTATTAAAAATTATGTATCTGATAGTAACGCAATAGATTTTTTCTATAAGGTATTTCAAGTATGTAAATATCCATTTACAGTAGTTGTATTATATTTCAATATTAAATTATTATATGTTATATCACCAGATGATACAATAAAGGCTGAAACTACTACGTATGGATCAATTTTTACAACAATTGGTTGGATTGTTGCTTCCAGTATTTATTCTGTATATGTTGGTACATTTAATACATATAATATATTTTATGGAAGTATTTCTTCTATCTTAGTATTATTAATTTGGGTATATATATTATCTTATATATTTGTATTAGGTTTAATTATAAATGCATCTTATTATAAGACTTATATTAAGAATAAAGAAGAGTGAATTGTTACTCTTTTATTTTTAAAATTAATTAGCACTCTTACTTGACAAGTGCTAATATATGTAATATAATACTCATATATTGGAGGTGATATCATGTATAATCAAAATGAAGAAGAAAAAAACGTACTTGAAAAGTATGGTAGAAATATAACTGAATATGCCAAAAATGGTAAAATTGATCCTATTATTGGAAGAGATGAAGAAATAAGATCAATTACTAGAGTTTTATCTAGAAGAACTAAAAATAATCCTGTTTTAATAGGAGAGCCTGGTGTTGGTAAAACTGCAATTGTTGAGGGACTTGCTTTAAGAATTGTTAAAGGTGATGTTCCATCATCTTTAAAAGATAAAACTATTTGGGAATTAGATTTAGCTGCTTTAATTGCAGGAGCTAAATATAGGGGAGAATTTGAAGAAAGACTTAAAAAAGTTTTAGATGAAGTTAAAAAATCAAGTGGAGATATAATCATGTTTATTGATGAAATACATATGATTGTTGGAACTGGTAATTCTGAAGGATCACTTGATGTATCTAATATATTAAAACCAATGCTTGCTCGTGGTGAGATACATGTAATAGGTGCAACAACATTAAATGAGTATAGAAAATATATTGAAAAAGACGGAGCACTTGAGCGTCGTTTTCAAAAAGTAATGGTTAAAGAGCCAACAGTAATTGATACAATTACAATACTTCGAGGATTAAAAGAAAAATTTGAAATTCATCATGGAGTAACTATTCAAGATAAAGCGCTAATTAGTGCCGCAACACTTTCTAATAGATATATTACTGATAGATTTTTACCTGATAAGGCAATTGATTTAGTAGATGAAGCATGCGCAACAATTAGAGTTCAAATGGATTCTGTTCCAATAGAGTTAGATAAAACAACTAGAAAAATTATGCAACTTGAAATTGAAAAAGAAGCAATTAAAAAAGAAAAAGATGAAAACTCTAATAAAAGAAGAGAAGAGATTAATTTAGAGTTAGATAAATTAAAAGAAAAAGAAAAAGAGTTAAGTGAGTCTTGGAATAAAGAAAAAGATATAAATAATGAAATTAAATCTAAAAAAGAAGAAATAGATAAAACAAAATTTAAGTTAGAACAAGCTGAAAATAATTATGATTTAGAGGAAGCTGCTAAACTTAGACATGGAGTTTTACCTAAACTTGAAAAAGAATTAGATGAATTAAATAATAAAGAAAAAAACAAAATTTTATCAGATACTGTAACAAGTGATGATATAGCTAAAATAATTGCGAAATGGACTAATATTCCTGTAGCTAAACTATTATCTAGTGAAAAACAAAAACTTCTTAATTTAGAAGATAATATGAAGAAACGTGTTATGGGACAAGATGAAGCATTAAAATTAGTAAGTGATTCAATATTAAGATCTAGAAGTGGAATAAAAGATCCTAATAAACCAATCGCAT
>Ga0181612_103324_pt1 | contig 11109 bp, 11 predicted proteins | sample HoacroProtozoa21_FD_119630 | JGI IMG/M metagenome (GOLD analysis project Ga0181612, IMG submission 119630) | Hoatzin crop microbial communities from Cojedes, Venezuel. Combined Assembly of Gp0051906, Gp0051904, Gp0051908 | reverse complement strand
CCGATCGGAGTCGGGCATGACGTGAAAAGATGTTCGGGGGTCTTCTGAAAAGTGTGTAGCGTGGTTGTTCATGGGATGCCCGATCGGAGTCGGGCATGACGTGAAAAGATGTTCGGGGGTCTTCTGTAGAAAGGATTTGTCGCTTTGTGAATGTTTTTGTATCTTTGCGGGCTAAAAATGAAGTAGGATATAAAAATTGATGCGGTAGTGTATGGAAATTAGGAATATTGCATTGGTCGCACATGTTGACCACGGTAAGACCACGATGGTGGATAGGATGATTTACCAAGCAAATCTGGTACGTCAACCCGAGAACCTTGGCCAGCTGATTCTGGATAATAACGACCTAGAGCGCGAAAGAGGTATAACCATCCTCGCAAAAAACGTATCTGTAATCTATAAAGGCGTAAAAATCAATATCATAGACACCCCTGGGCATAGCGATTTTGGTGGCGAGGTGGAGCGTGTGCTGAACATGGCGGACGGCGTGCTGCTGCTAGTCGATGCCTTTGAGGGTTGCATGCCCCAGACCCGTTTTGTGCTTCAAAAGGCCCTTCAAATGGGTAAAAAACCCATAGTTGTGGTAAATAAGGTGGACAAACCCAACTGCCGCCCCGACGAGGTTCAGGAAGAGGTGTTTGACCTAATGTTCAATCTCGACGCTACCGAAGAACAGCTTGACTTCAAGACCATCTTTGGCTCGGCAAAACAGGGTTGGATGAGTGAGGATTGGCGCAAACCTACCGACAATATCACCCCGCTTCTGGATGCCATTTTAAGCGAAATTCCCGCCCCTGCGGTGGTGGAAGGCACACCCCAGTTGCTCATATCTTCGCTGGAATACTCGCCTTACGTAGGACGTATCGCAGTGGGCAAACTCACCCGTGGCACCCTCAAATCGGGTCAAATGGTCAGCCTTTGCAAACGTTACGATGAGGTTCAGAAGCATAAAATCAAGCAGCTCATGACCTTCGAGGGACTGGGTAAGACCAATGTTGACGAGGTGGAATGTGGAGATATCTGCGCCGTGGTTGGAATTGAGGGCTTTGAGATTGGAGACACCATCGCAGACCCCGAAACCCCCGAGGCACTACCGCCCATCGCCGTGGACGAGCCTACCATGAGCATGCTCTTCTCGATTAACAACTCGCCCTTCTTTGGAAGAGACGGCAAGTATGTTACCTCTCGCCATCTTAAGGATAGACTTGACCGAGAGCTCGAAAAGAACCTTGCACTTAGGGTAAAACCCGGCCTAACCGCCGATTCATTCGTGGTTTACGGACGTGGCGTGCTGCATCTTTCGGTGCTTATCGAAACCATGCGTCGCGAGGGCTTCGAGCTTCAGGTGGGCCAGCCTAAGGTACTCGATAAGACCATTAACGGGCAACGATGCGAACCTATAGAAGACCTTAGCATCGAGGTGCCCGAGGAATTTGTGGGCTCTGCCATTGAGATTGCCACCCGTCGCAAGGGTGCTCTGATTCGCATGGAACCCCGTGGAGACCGAACCCTGTTGGAGTTTGAGATTCCCACCCGTGGGCTAATGGGGCTTCGTAGCAATCTGCTTACCGCAACCCAAGGCGAAGCCATTGTAGCCCATCGATATAAGGAATATCAGCCTTACAAGGGCGAAATCGAGCGTAGGAATAATGGCTCTCTAGTTTCGCTCGAAACCGGCGAGGCCGTGGCTTATTCGATGAATAAACTTTTGGATAGAGGCCGTTTCTTTGTGGAGCCGGGCGAAGAGATTTACGCAGGTCAGGTGCTGGGCGAGCACACTCGTGAGCGCGACCTTAACATCAATATCTGCAAGACCAAAAAGCTCAGTAACGTGCGTGCAGCTGGTTCTGACGAGAAGATTATGCTCCCTCCCGCAATCAAATTCAGCCTCGAGGAAGCTCTGGAATATATCCAGGAAGATGAGCTTGTGGAGGTTACACCTCACTACATGCGACTGCGCAAAATTTTGCTGGACCCCCTCGCTCGCAAAAGAAATAGTGATAACGAGGATTGATAATAGAAAAAAAATTGTTACCTTTGCAACCCTTTGTTATACCGATAAGTGGCTTAACGCAAGGCAGTACGTCATTTAAGTGGCGTGCTGATAAAGAGTTCTTTGGCAGATTCGAGAATTCCGAGATACTTGATGCCGACCTTGATGTGCATGCCGTCGTGCGCAAAAAGGGCGCTGAAATAAGTCTGGACTGCGATATTCGAGGTACAGTAACGGTACTCTGCGATAGATGTACCGAGGATTTGCAGCTTCCGGTGCAAACTTCATTTGATTTGGAGTTTGACTCTTCGGAGGATGTTTGGGATATTTCGCAAGATGTTTACGATTTTGTGAATATTGCTCTTCCCATGCAGCGGGTTCATCCCGAAGGGGAGTGCAATCCCGACACCATCAAGTACATTTCAGATGAGTCTACCGAGCCTGGCGAGGGTCCAATGGATAACCCTTTTGCCGCTCTAAAAGAACTTTTGAACGATAAATAACAATATAAAAAGTATAAGACAATGGCACATCCGAAACACAAACTTTCCAAGCAGCGTAGGGACAAACGTCGTACCCACGACTTTGCTGCCGTACCTACTCTTGCAACATGCCCTAACTGCGGTGCAACCGTAATTTATCATAGGGTATGCCCTGAGTGTGGCTATTACAGAGGACGTCAGATCGTCGTTAAAGACGAGCAGTAGTTCTTGTGATTCGGCCTCTTAGTTCAACGGATAGAACGGAGGTTTCCTAAACCTTAGATACAGGTTCGATTCCTGTAGAGGCTACGAAAAAGTTCAGCATTTGCTGAACTTTTTCTGCCTCTACAGGAATGCAATCGGCAAGGCCGATTGCATTCCTCTTAACCCCCTATCCCCCTTCCAGGGGGCAATCTCCCTTCGGCAACTTTGTTGCCTCGGGGTGCCTTCAGGGCATCGCAGCGCTCGCCCTTACGGCACGGCAGCTGATGCTGCCTCTTAAACCGAAAAGCACAGTCCTTTTATTCATTGAGGGCGTACCCCTCAAACTCCCTGCGTCGCTTTGCTCCGATAATGGACCTTCCCTGTCACCTCTGGCACTGACCAGTTCTGTGGGAAAATTCTTTAATATTTTGTAAATTTCGGCGTCTATATAGGTAAAGTGAAAAATATGAAAGGATTATCAAGAGTTATTGCCCTGGTTATACTGGGGGTTAGTATATTGAGTGGGTGCGCGGCCAGCTCTGCAATCGGCAACAGGCGCATGAACAAGACTGCGGTGAACAATCTTGTGAACCGTTACAGCAACAAAACGGGCTTTGAAGTTACCGGAGTGGGTTCAATGGGGCTTTCGCTACTAAAGATGGGCGCCAAAATGGTGGACCTCGGGGACGTCGACACCAAAAAGGCAATTAGGGTAATCGATGGCCTCAAGAGTTTCAGGGTTGTAGACTATTCTGATGCCAGCGAGTATAATAAAAACGCTTTTGACCGTAAAGTAAAACGCTACCTGGGCAATACCAATGTATTGTTTGAAGATAGGGATGGCACCGACATCACCAGAGTTTACGGAATAGTGCCCGAGGATGGCGGCAAAATAAAGGATGTGGTTGTATATAACCCCACCGAGAGCACTCTAGTCTGCCTTTTCGGAAGTTTTGATATAGATAAAATTAAAGATTTGATTTCGGTAGACTAATGAATTCGGAGGAATTTCATAGCCGTTGGTTGCCCCTGAGCGATGCCCTATACAGGCTAGCATTCTACATTCTGGAAGATAAACAGGATGCTATGGATGCGGTTCAGGACCTGTATATCAAGGTCTTAGACTCGGGAGATAAACTTTCGGAGGTGAAATCCCCAAAATCATATGCCCTACAGATGATGCACAATATCTGCATAGATAAAGTCCGCAAGGCAGAGAGGGTGCAGATGAAATCTCTTGAAGGCTTACTGCTTCCCGACGACTCGGCGCAGGAAGAGCAACTTACCGAGGAGACTCTGCAGCAGGCCCTAAATCTAATCGACGGTCTCCCGGAAAAACAACGCGAAGTTGTAAGGTTAAGATGCATCGAAGGCCTTGAGTATGAGGATATTGCGGTAAAAATGGGGCTTAGTGAAAATAATTTACGGGTACTACTTAGCATGGCCCGAAAAACCATAAGACAAAACTTAAAATGAAGAAGTTAAAAGACATACAGAAGTTATCCGCTGCGGAGCTGGAGAGGATAGCCGATGACGCCTCAGTGAAGGTTCCAGCCGAACTAAATAATCGTTTAGAGTCACTGAATAAAAGGGCAGAGGACGATTTTGAAGAAGCCGGAAGCTTCCTCCAGGAAAAGGCTCATCGTTATTTCTGGCCGGCCGCAGCCGTAATAGCCATCGCGATAATCGGCGGAGCTTTCTATCTAACTCGACCCAAACAGGTTCAGGATAGTTTCGAAGACCCCATGATGGCCTATGCTGAAGCAGAAAAGGTTCTTGCTAAGGTCTCCCAAAAGATGGGTGCTAGTTTGGAAATAGCCGAAAATGCCAGCCCTGTAATAGAAAAAACAGATAAAATGTTGAATGTATTTAAATAGTTATAAAATGAAAAAAATCCTTATTCTAGCGACTTGTGCGCTACTTTCGATTTCTGCCTTTGCTCAGAATGGCAAGGCACTATATCAGAAATTCTCCGACGAAAAGGGAGTTGAGGCCGTTTACATCTCACCTGCAATGTTTCGTCTAATCAAGAATGTGCCCGATGTAAAACTTCAGGCAAAGGACATAAATATTGCCTCTATCATCAAAAATCTAGAAGGCATGTATGTCATTAATTGTAAGAATGATAGAGTAGGGGACAAGTTGGTGAATGACGTCAAGAAATTCATCAATTCCGGCAGCTACGAAATGCTGATGGAATCCAAGAGCGATGGTGAGCTCACCCGAATGTATACTGTGAACAAAGACGAGATGGTAACAAGCTTTGTGCTGATTAATCAGGATGCTGCTGAGACCAACTTTGTGTGCTTCGATGGGCAGATTCCCCAGAAGGCACTTGAAGAACTACTTGAAAAAGCAAGCAAATAAACAGAAATTCTTCGTATATTTGTAAACTCCGTAAAAGCGGACAGAATATGCGAAGAAATTTTTTGTTTTTGGCTATCATAATTCTCGCTGCAATATCCTGTGGCGGGAATAAGACTACATCTACAACTACCGTCAAGGCATCGGACCTGCTATGCACCGTGCCTTCGCGATCGCTTGCCGTGATGCACTTTAACAACACCGGCAAGGCGCTGGAGATTCTGCTGGACTCCACCAGCGTATTCCGCAGCATCGACTACGGCGAACTCGCAGAGAGCGAAATGGTGCTCTCCTACGACTACGGCGCCGCCTTAATCCCCCTGCTGGCCATCAGTACGGGTAAGACTTCGGCAGACACACTGGAAGCCGTAAAACAGGTGCTGGAACAGCTTCCTGCGCTTAAACTTAAGGGCTATTACTATAACGATACCCTGGTTAAGCACTCTGCGCTGCTGATTAGCCCATCGCAGGCTGCGATTACCGAGGCCGAGAGCCACATCGGAGCCGAGACTTCGGTGCTGGAAGCTCCCGACTTTGAAAAGGCGGTAGCCCTCGCAAAGGGTTCTGCTGGCACAGTCTACCTGCGCAACACCTCGGCTTCACGCTGGGTGCCCAAGACTTTGCTCCAGCAGTTCGTACCCCGCAAAAAGTTGGTAAATTTCGTGACAAATGCAGCCGAATGGATGGTTGCCAATTTCCATTCCTACAAGACGGAAGATATTGATATCCAGACTATTGCAGAAAACCAGCGCTACTTCATGAAGGTGCTGGAGTCGTGCAGTGGCGCGGATAGCCATATAAAGGAGGTCCTGCCTGCATCTACCGACTGGATGGTGGACCTGCCACTCAAGGACTGGAAGGCGTACTATGATGCCTATAGCCTCTTCCTTGACACAAACTCCATCCTAACCGCTCACGAGAATGCCCTGCGTTCCGCCAAGAACAAGTACGGCAAGAACCCTCTTGACTGGGCCAAGGAGCTGAATCCCAAGGAGATAGCCCTTGTGCACTGGGATGGTCGCCAGGTGCTTCTGCTGAATGTGCCTAAGGCAAAAATCCCCCAGTCTATCACCGAAAACCCCCATCCAGGCTATACAGGCCTGCTTTTTGGAGGAGTTTTCGCACTTGAGGACGAGTCTTCCTGCGCTAATCTGGGATCGTGGCTCGTGGTTGGAGCAGGGGAGGATGTGGCAGAGTTTGCCCTCTGTGAGGAAAAGGCAGAGGATGTAGACCTGCCCTCAAAGGACTGCAAGTTCGCAGTCTACACCCCCGAAGCCCTTATGTTTGGCAAGGGCAGCGGGATTGAATTGAATATGTACTAAACCCTACAAAATGGAATTTACATCCGTTAACAAACTTCTTGAAAACAGTTTTAAGGAGAACTGGGAGAGGCCCGCACTTTCGAATTACCAGGGCGTAACCCTTTATTACAAGGATGTGGCAAAGCGCGTGGCGCATCTTCACATCTGCTTCGAAAAATGTGGCCTGCAGAAGGGTGACAAGGTTGCCCTCTGCTCCCGAAACCAGTCCAACTGGGGTGTCTGCTTCCTGGCAGCCCTAACCTACGGGGCCGTGCCGGTGCCGATTCTTCACGAGTTCAAGGCTGGCAACATCCATTATCTGGTAAACCACTCCGATGCCAAGGTATTCTTCGTGGACGATGTCATCTGGGAGGGGCTTTCAGAGGATGAAATGCCTAATCTTCAGGCAATTGTGCAGATGAACACCCTGAAATTCATCTACGCCAAGGACGATAAGATGCGGGATATCCGCAAGAAACTGCCCGAGACCTTCGAGAATGCCTTCCCTGAGGGCTTCGGCAAGGACCACCTCAATTATTATGAAGATTCCCCCGAGGAACTTGCTGTAATCAATTACACCTCAGGAACTTCCGGCTTCTCGAAGGGTGTTATGATTCCCTACAGGGCCCTCTATACCAATCTCTGCCTTGCGTATTACACCGCAGAGCCGCAGATGGACAACAACTCCAAGATGGTGGCAATGCTGCCTTCTGCCCACATGTACGGCCTGATGTTCGAGTTCCTCTTCGAGATGACCATTGGCGCCCATGTGCAGTTCCTGACCCGCGTGCCCAGCCCTAAAATCATACTCAAGGCCTTCCAGGAGATTCATCCCGACTGCATAATAGCAGTGCCGCTGATTATCGAAAAGGTATACAAGATGCAGCTTAAGCCCGTAATTGAGCGCAATAAGACCTTCCTCAAGATTCCTATTCTCACCCAGGTGGTGCAGAAGAAGATACGCGACGGTCTGATTGAGGCCTTTGGCGGCAATTTTGAGGAAGTAATCCTGGGCGGAGCGGCCTTCAACCCCGAGGTTGAGGACTTCCTGCGCAAGATTCATTTCCCCTTCACCGTGGGCTACGGCATGACGGAATGCGCCCCGATTATCACCTACGAAAAGTGGAACAAGCTTCGCAAGGGTTCCTGCGGCAAGGCCATCCCAGGCTGCTCCATCCGCATCGACTCTCCCAATCCCCACAAGGAGCCGGGCGAGGTGCAGATTAAGGGCGACAATGTCTTCCTGGGCTATTACAAGAACCGCGAGGAGACCAAGAAATGCTTCACCAACGACGGTTGGTTCAAGACAGGAGACATGGGTATTGTAGATGTAGATGGCTATCTGTATCTGCGCGGCCGTTCCAAGTGCATGATTCTTGGCCCTTCGGGTCAGAATATCTATCCGGAAGAGATTGAAGCAACCATCAATAACGCTTCGTATGTGGTTGAGTCTCTGGTGATTGAGGACAACGGCGGCCTTACCGCCCTGATTTATCCCGACTACCAGCAGGGAGCCAAGGACGGCATGGACAAGGAGCAGCTGATTGAGAAACTCACCAATGCTCTTCCCGAACTCAACACCCTGCTGCCTTCGTACGCCCAGATTAAGAAGATTGAATGTCTCCCCGAGGACTTTGAGCGTACCCCCAAACGCAGCATCAAGCGTTATCTATACCAGCGCAAGTAATGAATAAATTTGACGAGAAATACATTAAGATGGCCCAGATTTGGGCGCAGAACTCCTACTGCAAGCGTCGCCAGGTTGGAGCTCTGCTCGTAAAGGACAAGATGATTATCTCCGATGGGTACAACGGTACTCCTTCGGGGTTTGAGAATGTCTGTGAAGATGAAAACGGGGTTACAAAACCATACGTACTGCATGCAGAGGCCAATGCAATCAGCAAGGTGGCCAAGAGCGGCAACAGCTCCGAGGGCGCAACCCTGTATGTGACCGCATCTCCATGCGTGGAATGTGCAAAGCTCATCATCCAGGCAGGCATCAAGAGGGTAGTGTATAGCGATGAATACCGCCTCGACGATGGGCTCAGGCTGCTGCGTGCCGCCCAGATAGAGGTAGAAAAGGTGGAAGTAAAATGAAAAGATATTCTTCAGTAATTGTAGCCGTGTTGGGCATCATCATTGGTGTGCTGATGGCTACAGTTGTGCAGAAATACAATGCCAACAGGGCCCGCCTTAAGGCAGAGTATGCCGATTGGCGCAAACTCAACCTGATTCTTCAGAAGGTAGACGAGAACTATGTGGATACCGTTGACCATCAGGCAGTTACAGATGCTGCAATCGTGGCCGCATTGGCCAAGTTGGACCCGCACTCCATGTATATGCCCCCGGCAATACTGGAGGAAAGCGAGACCGAACTGGCAGGCAACTTTGACGGTATCGGCATCCAGTTCAATGTGCCCAACGATACCGCAATCGTGCTGGAGGTGATTCCAGGTGGCCCGTCCGAGAAGATTGGAGTCCAGCCAGGCGACCGCATCCTGAAGGTGGACGACAAGGACATCGCAGGTGTCAAGTTCCCGCAGGACAGCATGGTACGCAGGATGAAAGGCCCGTCCGGGTCCAAGGTAAAAATCACCGTGCAGCGCGATGGCGAGGTGGTTCCGTTCGAGATTACCCGTGGCAAGATTCCTGTAAACAGCGTTGACGCAGGCTTTATGGTGGACGATACCACAGGCTATATCCGTGTTGGCAAGTTTGCCCGTACCACCTTCCACGAAGTGCTGACCAAGTCCGAAGACCTTAAGAGTCAGGGCATGACCTATCTGATTCTGGATATCCGCGACAATAACGGTGGCTTCTTCGATCAGGCCCTGCTGCTTAGCGACCTCTTCCTGCAGAAGGGCGATCCCATCGTGTATATGGAGGGCCGTAACCGTAAGCGTGAGGAGTATATGGCCGATGGCAAGGGCAATATGAAGGATGTGAAGCTCTCCGTGCTGATTAACGAGAACTCGGCTTCGTCCAGTGAAATCCTTGCTGGAGCCATCCAGGATAACGATAGAGGCACCATTATCGGCCGCCGTTCCTTTGGCAAGGGACTGGTGCAGGAGCCTATCTACTTTACCGATGGAAGCGGGGTACGCATTACTGTGGCCCGCTACTATACTCCATCCGGCCGCTGCATCCAGAAGCCATATAGCAGTGAAGAGGACTATGCCTACGATATCTGGCACCGTTACGAGGACGGAGAGATGCTGAGCGCCGACAGCATCAAGGTGGACAAGTCGCAGGAGTACCATACCACCGCTGGCCGTACGGTTTATGGTGGGGGAGGCATTGTGCCCGATGTATTCGTGCCGATTGATACCACCAAGGCTACTAAGTTCTATCTGGACTGCAACAAGAAAGCGACCGCAATGCGCTTCGCTTCCAACTACTTTGATGGCCATAAGGCTGAGTTGCAGGCAATTAGCGATTATCCTAGCCTGATTTCCTATCTGGACAAGGCAGGGTTGGAGCAGAAGTTCCTGGCATTTGCGGCTGCGAAGGATGGGCTAAAGCCCTCATCTTCAGCCGAATGGAATACCGAGAAGTCCTACATGATGACCCAGGTTCGCGCCCTGGTTGGCCGTTATTCAAAGCTGGGAGACGATGCGTTCTACCACCTGTATCTGGATGTAGACAATGTATTCCAGGCGGCTATTGCGCAATAAACTGGTAGATGATATATCCGTCCTGCTGGGCAGGGGCGGACGATGAAATCGAGAATTTAGACATACGCGCGGCTCGAATCGCGAATGAACGAAGGCAACCATCCGATGATGAGCTGCCTTCGTCTATTTTGGCACTCATCACTGTGCCTTGGGGATTGACCTTGATGTTGACCTTGACCTCGCCTGCGCCCATGCACCGATAGGCGGGGATTGGGAGACTGCTGGCCTTACGCCCTTCGAGATAGTAGCTAAGCACCGATGGGCCCGAATATTTGGCCTCTACAGGGGCCTTAGTCTCGCTTTTAGCCACAGGTGCAGGTTCGGCTACATCGTCCTCGTCTGGGGCGCTAAAACCCTTGTTTAGCTCGCGCTGGAGCCTTTCGGCATCCTTGTAAAGCTGGTCGGCTTCGGCCGCGGAATTGCGGTCGTCCTTAAGTGCTGAGCGGTTGACCGCTACATTGCGGACATAAGTATTGCCGCTAGCGAGAATCTCGTCCAGACGCTCGCTAACGGCTTTCTTTAGATTATCTTCTTTTTGTTTTTGCTCCTGCTGCTCGGCCTTGGTAAAGTCGAGTACAAAGGAGTTTTCCTTCTGCAGAGAGTAGCCCAGACCGCCACCAAGCAGGACAACCAGCACCACAAGGTGGACTATCACTGTGATGTATATTCCGGCACGGTCTTCTGCAGGGAGGCGTTTCACTGCTGGTTCTTCTTGTCCTGACGCAGGGCCTTTTCGACAGTGTTGGTAATCACATTGATAGCCACCTTGTTATGGCCGCCCTGGGGGATGATGATGTCGGCGTAGCGCTTGCTGGGTTCGATGAACTGGAGGTACATGGGCTTCACTGTGTTGCTGTAGCGCTCGATTACCCACTCCACGTTCTTGCCACGCTCGCGGATGTCGCGTGCCATTACCCTCATCAGGCGGTCATCGTCATCTGCATCCACGAAAATCTTGATGTCCATCTGGTCGCGGAGTTCCTTGCAGGTGAAGATGAGGATGCCCTCGATGATGATTACGTCGGCCGGCTCAACGGTAACGGTCTCGGTCTTGGACCTGGAGCAGCTGATGTAGGAGTATACAGGCTGCT
>Ga0181612_172353_pt1 | contig 11110 bp, 5 predicted proteins | sample HoacroProtozoa21_FD_119630 | JGI IMG/M metagenome (GOLD analysis project Ga0181612, IMG submission 119630) | Hoatzin crop microbial communities from Cojedes, Venezuel. Combined Assembly of Gp0051906, Gp0051904, Gp0051908 | reverse complement strand
TCAGCCAGTTCTCTATCCACTTCACCGACCACTCATCCAGCCCACACTTTCTCAGCTTCCCGAGGAGGATATCATGGGAGACTGTGTCGAAAGCCTTGCTGAAGTCAAGGTAGACAACATCCACGGCTCTCCCTTCGTCTACCCAGCCAGTCATGTGATCGTAGAAAGCTATCAGATTGGTCAGGCATGATTTCCCCTTGGTGAATCCATGCTGACTACTCCTGATAACCTTCTTTTCCTCCACTGCTTTGTTTGGATTTATCTCAGTTTTAGCCATCTTTAAGCTAGACATTTAGTCTAACCCACTTATCTAGACCCCTGTTATAATGAGAAAGGAGAGCAAGGCGTGTCCAAGGGTAATTCATTAGATATCTGTCTTACCAAAAATAGTTGTTGTATGGAAATCAGGTACTTGGCAGTTTCATCCTATATTAATGCTGTTTCTGGGGAACGGAGCAAAATATGGAAAAAACATGACAGTTTTCTACTTCACAGAAACAACTCTTTGCCATGGTTTGGCATGAATCTCTACTTTTCTTGGGCAATTTTACATGTGAACATCAGTCCCTGGTCTTTGACCTTCTCTTTTTCCTGTGTTTTTGACAAGTGACCAAATCTTAATATCATTCTCTGTGATATTTTTTAGCTCTGCTTTCTCTTTATCTAAATTTTTGTCTTGTATTAGCATGGGTTTCTGTTGTATTCTAGAAACTCTTTCTGTTATAGTTAGTATCCCATGTGTTTCCACTTAATCAAATATAGCTTCTTTTTGGCAATTTTCAATGCTAACTTTCTTCCTTCAAACTTTTCTTCTGAAAAACCTTGAAATCCACTAATAATGTATGAAAACTACCCCATTTTTGCAGAAAGTTGTGGTGGTTTGACTCGTCCCCTCCACAGGATTACATTTCCTTCATGCAGATTCTGCAATCCTGAGTCATTCCCTCTGAGAACTCTTAGAGAAAGCGGGTTATGGTGGAGTTTGACCCCCACCCCCAATTTTGTTTGTCTAACAGGGCAGCTTGCATGCATTCAGTACAAAGCTGAGAATGCAAGTGCTCGGAAAACAGGAGATGCAGAGTTCAGCTGAAAGCTCAACTTTGAGATTTTTGCCTGCTGTGAGGGGGCTTTATTTGATTACTTTGTTTGTTTGTACATTTATTTTTGGAGAAGGATGAGCTGTCTATTGTTTTACTTCATTATGAAAAGAGAACTATTGCTGAGAAGCCCTAGAGTGTGGGATGGGCTTCTATTTGGGTTCCTAAAAGAAAACAAAATTAATTAAACTATAACTCTTTCTACTTGGTTTATGACTTAAAAGATAGCGTCTTTTTATTGTTATGGATTCTTTAGTAATTATTACCACTTGTAGTATACTGCAGACTAGAAACCCTGCCTTTAATAGAGCAGAAATGTTCAGTTTATATCCTGCATTTATCATATCTTTTTATTGTAGCAAGGCTGTGATCTAAGCGCCCTTGGCATAACTCACAAACACGTCACAAACAACACCTCAAAAGTGGAACAGTATAACTCAGTGTTGTTTAACAGCAGCAGGACACGCATTACCATTGTACTTCATTTGCAGCCCTAGGTGCATTCGGCTGAGTTAAAATTCACGTTGCTCAAATGAAACCAGCTCACCAACTGGTCTGAATTGCCCTGCGCACCTGATTACCGCATTGGAAGACCCTGCGGAAACCGCGTTGGAGGCTGAGAAAAAGTGTTCGTTTTTTCTTTATGGGGCTGAATAGCACAGAAAATGATTGATTTTCCCAGGACCTTTTGGGCTGTAGTACTGGATACTGGAAATCAGCTGCCGGGGCTGGCCCTGGCTCTGCCTACCAGTATGATTCAGCGAAATGCACCATTGTTTTCTCTCTGTATTTTCTGAAGTCCTAAATGTTAACCTGGATTAGGTTTTCATCTAAATTTCAACTAACAGTGTTTTTCTGTGCAGTTTTTCTTTGTTCTTATGCCTTGTAGTGAAACATATTAAAAACCACTCCTTGTGCAAAGCCCTTAAATTCATACTTGAAAATCTGACTGAGCAGATTTAGCACTGAAAGGCAAAACCCATAGTGCACAAGTCTAAATTTTATCTCCAAAATAAAGAACCGCCAACTGGAGTCTATTCTCTGGGTTTTGTACAACCTGAAGCTACACATTTGTTCACACCATCCTGGGACTCAGGAGAATGATGATGAAATGTAGAATGGGCTTCTCAAGTGTGAAGACCACTTCGCTGTAGAGATTAGTTCTCTTTATTCTGCCCACTGCCAACAGCACAGAACAAAAGAAAAAGGTTTTGGATCAAAGAACAGCTGAAGGACACTGCCTTTCAAAAATAGATGTGTCATAACTTCAAAATATAAGAACATAAACAATTAGCCAAAAAATTTGCAATATCAATGCTAAACTGCATGTGGATTTGAAGGTAATTGCAGGTAGAAGTGGAATAGTCCGATACAATGCAGCCAAATCCCCAGAGAGACTCAAAATTTTAAAATGTTTGATTCAGGCCCTGTACTCACTATGAAATGACTAAAATTTATGTGAGGTCAAATTCACTGCTTCTACATCTAATATTACTCCTGCGAGTTGTAATACAAAATTGCATGCAACCGCTCATATACTGAAACACATGCTATTGTTTTTAACATCAGTGCTTAGGAAAGATTCTATATAGTTATTATTTTAAAAGTTAAAATAAAGAAAGACTATCATTCTGAAATATATTAAATTTTAATATTATTAAAATGTCTTTGTATATGAAAGATTTTTTAAGAGTTGTTATTACACTACCATATTTTTATTATTAAAATCCTAGTTTAACATGACATTTTCCTTACTTTTCCACCACATGATAAATATCTCTTGTGTATCTATATTTTTATTGAGTATATTGCTTTTGTCTTTCCAGTCTTCTGCAGTGTAACAACAATTTTAATTTCAGATATGAAATAGATGCTTAAAATGTCATGTAAGATTTGCTTACACTTTTCAAATTGCTCTTAAAAGGACTAATAATGGTGAGATAGCATAAGAAGCAAATTATTGCAGATAAGCATGTTAATAAATTCTTATTTGGGTCATATATTTATAAAATGGAAGATTCAGAAAAAAATCTCAGTAGACTTATTCTAGCAAGACCATACTTAACAAAGCTACATAAACCGTTTAATTGTTCTAGTCAAGATAGCAATTATGGATTACCTGGGAAGGCCACATATCCTTTAAATGTAAATTTAAATGCATTTTTAAAAAGGATAAATCCATTTAAAGAACGATATACCTTAATTTTCCTCTGACCAGAGAGCATGCACACCCCCCCTGACTTAGCAGATGGGGTTTCATAACCATTTTTCACATAACTTTACTTTTTGAGGGGAAAGATTGATATTTCCTTCATCCTGGGCTGTCACTGCAGAATGTCTATGGGTGCACTGAGAAACCCTTTAATAATGTGTTTTGATGGGGTGAGTCTTTAAAGGTTTGAGTGTCTGCAGTCATTTCTTCACGTACTAGATGCTCCAGTTAGCTCATCCTGTTAATTTCAATGGGAGCTGCAGTAAGTCGCTCATAGCCAAAGTCTCTGGTAACTTCTGATCAGGCTTGCACATGGCATTGTACATAGCAGAATATTTTGTTTTTCACTGAAATAATTTGTTATAATTACAATGGAGAGTTTGTTTCATGGAAATGTTTAATTTGCTGAAGTCTTTAGGGATTCTGAAATGGCTGAAATTTTTTTAAATTGCTCAAGGTTATGCCATGCCCTTCCATGCAGTTAGGAGTGATCTCTGTATTTCTAAGAAATTTCTTAGCACAATTAATTTGTTTTACTCTATGGCCTTTTCACAAATTATTGCAACTTAATGATTGAAAAATCAGTTCTAAATGAAAGTTGATATATACCATTTAGTCTTTCAGTCTTCTCATATTTTTGCTTTCTTATCAAAACACTACCTGTCTCATCTAGTATCATTGTCATGATTGTTGCATGCTTTCTCAGGTAAAGTCAGAGCTAAGCCCCCTCCTTGTACTGAAAGGTATTTGCATTTAGAAAACACTTTCATCTCTTTCCTACTAATTTTATGGATTGCTTCTTTAAGAAGAGAATTGAGACATTTTTATTGATATTTTCGGATTTTTCACTGTGAAAAATTGATTTTAATGCAGAGTCCTACTCAAAAATCAATGACACAACCTGACTCAGGGTTTGACACTGAAAATCTATACTATTCTCAGTGGACGCGAGTTTCATAAGCTTAGAACCTGAAGACATATTATACAAAAGGCAAAAGTTGTCCCCTGGGGCAAAATGTCAACTAAGTTATAGTGTATCTTAACAAACCAGTCTAATTAGCACTTTTCCAATACAGAAAGTGCTTATACCCAGGTAAAAGAAATATAAACATGTAAGTGTGTGTGTGTTTGTAAATAGTACCCATTATATCCCCAAAATGTTGGGTTATGAGTGAATTCTATACTTGTTTACACTCTAGACTCATTTTATCGGTGACATATCACTCCCTAGCATTGTCTCATGGTGATACAAAAAATATTTGGATGCTCACAATAAAGACTGATAAACTACAATTACTTAAAAAGAGGATTTAATTAAGAGTATAGAGTAGATTGCATAGGTGGCCTGGTAGGGAAATGCCAAGAAGACAGGTTTTCAGTTCCATGGGATTATGGATCCATCTTCAGATAGGAGTAGCTGGATTAGGAAAGAAAGGGAAAAAGGGAAAAATCTTAACAAAGATTATGATGAGCTTTGAACGGTTTATGGAAAAGATCACGTGATGACCCTGAAAGTTCCTTTCCATTTTACATTTCTATATCTTCCCCTGAGCCCTGCACAAGACCAATGACATTTAAATGACATTTAAAGGTATCTCAGTGATATTTAAAAGTGTGAAATTCAAAAGCAATAAAAGCTAATATTTTTCTACCTATCATGTGTGTATTTGGCTTCAAGGAACTGTTGCCAAAGTTTTGCCAAAAAAAGTTTTATCCCAAAATATAGTTGCTCTGAAACATGGCTTGGCTCATAGTATGCACTGTAACATTTTTCTTACAACTTGAAGCAGATACTATGCCTTGATTGTCAGAGTTTAAATCAGTCTCATGTTTTTTACACTTTCTCTGAGGTATGTTCTTTAAGGCCATCACCAAAACAAATTATTTTATTAGAACAATTTTAGATCTTGTCTGCTGTGGTCAGGCCTTCTTCTTAGCTAAGAAATAGTTGATCACAGTCCTATATTCCTGCTGGAAGCCTCACAAGTCTGTGAGTAGTACTGTGTCTCATTAAATCATCAATAAAAAGTACTGTTCAAAGAGATTACTAAGAAAATTGTTTTCTGAATGTCAAGAATTTAATATACTAATGTAGACTGAGTACGAGGCAAGAGTTTAAACAGACAGTTGACATCTAGATGGCATAGATCATCCAGAAAACAGATACCTTTCCATAATTCTCAAATATCAAAACTTGAGTTGGTCCCCTATGATAAACTGGGCTTCTATAGAACCTTCTTTAGAGGTTCTGCATTTTTTTGTGAAAGCTTTCAAAGGCAAGACACTAGCCAGATTAAGAGGGTCCAATACTTCCAAGACTCCCATGGCTTACTGTGAAAACAATTGCATTGTTAGGGAGACAACATCAATGAGCAGAGAGAGAAACATCCAGCTGATACTGCCTATACTCAGTGCAGAGTATGGAGAGTCTGGGTTCTTGTGCCCTCTCCCTGAACCAAGTTGCTGGCCAGGTCGCTTCAGGATGACTTTTATAAACGATTGTTTTATAAAATAACAATATTTCTATTTTCTTCCTTCAACACGCATTTTGGGACTGAATTAAATTATGCTTCTGAAGTGATTTGTAATATTCAAGTGAAAGTCAGAACATGAAAATGCGTGATGTGTTTAAGCAGAAGGTGATAGATATATAGTGAGTCAAAAATAGCACCTTGCTAATCTTTTATTTTATTATTTGCAGCAGTATTTTGAAAATATTATTTAAAATATTAATGAGATAACAGAAATGTCATTCTCCAGATTAAAAAAAAGAAAAAAGACAACGAAATGTTAGAACGAATGACAGAGCCGTGATGACAAATGAGGAAAAATACAAGTAGTTACAGAAAAGCGTAATTTATGAGCTAACTGAAGACTGAGTCACTGTAGTGCTTATAAATACAGTGCAACACTGATTTTGATGACTCTTTATCACAACTCTGTGATACGAAGTACGAAATAAGATAAAAAAGGACATGAGGCCAAAGATAAGTCAGTTTATATTACACTCTTAATGAAGAATAAGGAACAGCATGGAAATAGACAAATCTTGCAGAATAGGAAAATGACAACTTTGGGCTCATCTTTAATAACCTGAAAGATTTATCATTCCCTTTACCTGCTGAAGCTGTAGACAATTTTTCTGTTGTCTGGCTAGTACTTGAGTTATTATACAAACCAAAGGCAGCAGATAGGTAGCTAAGATGGAACTGAGGAGGAGACTGAATCAAAAATATCCCAGAGATGACTACTGTGACCATGTTAGTTCAAATATGCCACTCCTTACATTTGTGGCAGCCCTTTACTCAAAGTTTATTTGGACTTGTCTTAAATACTGTGAGCACTGTGCTCCCAGTTCCACCCATCTTCCATCATGGATTGTTTCTTTTTGCTTTGGAGCCAGTTCTGCCATCTATGCCAACATACGAGTGCATATACAATGTCCATAGATGTCAAGTCACCAGATGCTCAAAATTAGTCTTCAGACTCCAGTCTACAGTTTCTGAGGTACATTCACAGACAGGATATGAAGAAAAAATTAGAACACTTGAAGTGCTGAATTATCCTGACTCCACAGCAACCTTCACAGATTACTACAAATTTGGAAGGCACCACATGTTGGCATAAAATAACAGGGTCACTTATCCCTGGTCTAGCCATCCAGAGGTTTAGTCAGCATAATGCTGAGTAAATGGGATATAACGTGGTCAAAGGATCATCAGTAGTATCTATCACTTGGTGTAAACATTTGTGGAAACAAAAACTTTTGCAAAAGCAAACTCGTGGATGGATTGGTGTGTCCTGATCAGAGAAGATCCCCGTATCCTTAAGACTATATAGTACTGAGGGTCCTTTTACCATCTCTGAATTGGGAAGTTCTTCAATTACTTGAAGAAAGGGTTAGAGAGAAGGTGAAGATTGACAGGCTGCCAGGGAGTCTGTGAAATCTCTGTTATTGGAGAACTTAGAAATATGACTGGACAAGGCCCTGGGCAACCAGATCCAACTGTGATGCTAGCCCTGCTATGAGCAGGACGTATGACATGGTAACATCCAGAGGTGGCCACAGATCTCTGTCCCACTGTAAGGCCAACACCCACCTTTTGAATACTGGCAACCATCTGCTCCTGTTGCTGCCTCTGTGTTAAGATGTGATGGTCCTACAAATGTAGTGGCACTACTTCATATCACATTAGCAGGGTCCCAACCTGTCTCCTTGCAGAGATCAATGACCAACTCTTCCACCCAACCCAAGAGGCAGAGAAGCATGAAGTTGTGCAGAAATCCAGTGCCAGAACAGAAAACTACACTGAATCACTATTTTTGTCTCCCACTGGAAATGAATCTGAGCTGTGTTGCTGAATTCGTTTTTGATGGGAACTCAAACTGAGTTGGAATGATTTTGGCCCCAGCTAAATGCAGAAACATCTGTTTCTAGTCCCTGTCTGCAGGGCTGGAGAGACCTAAAGGCTTCCAGAACAGTCAGAAACAAGATGTTATTAAATGGATCCTTTCTAATACACTTCCTCAGTAATCCATGCATGGATGAAGAGAGGTTTGTGGGGGTGACTATAAGCATAATTTGATTGACTGTCTGTGATTGCTGTAGCACCCAAAAAATTTTTTCTCACTTAAAAAAACCCCTCATGCTACTTTTTAAAAATCTCCCTTTGTACTGTTTACCTACTGCGATTTATGTTTTCACAGGCAGCATAGAGGTGCTCATATTTGATGCATCTTTTCATTCACATCCACCCCTCCCCTTGCTATGTGGCCCCATTTTCTAAAACTGCAAGTAGAATCATTTCCTTTATTCTAAGATAAAATGATTTGTAATCAATTAATAAGCATTGCTGAGGCTTTTGTTTGCCTGAAGCATCATTTCCTATTCAGTTTTTACATCTGAACTATTCAGCATTGCCTTTTGGTTCTCTCTGAAAATACTCTTGAGAAGCCATGCTTATCAGCCAAGAAGCATCCAACAGCAAAGCATGTGCATTTATAAAAAGACTATCACTTTTGTGTTAACTTTGATTGCCAGTTTCTACACTTAAAATGAAAATGAAGCTGGTGGTAAAGCCACACTGCTAGATATCTGAATTCATTACACTGAATTATGTGAATTTCCTTTCTTTCCTTCAGTTCCCTCAAGTGGCATAGATTAATTTCTAGAGTGTATGTGTTTTTAACATCTGCAAAGTTCTCATGTGGATTGATGTACCGAGAATAAAACTTAAAGCAGCCATTATGAGGGCAGTGCAAACATTATTCCCCTTAATGATTTTGGCACACCTGTATTTTTGAATGTCATTTTGGGAAGTGGGAGTGGAATAGGGGTAATTAGAGAAGTTGCTTTACTGACACAGGAGGAGATGTATCCTTGCACAGGCCACAAAGAATAAAAAGCCGTGTTGAATGTGGGGACTGATTTTCCAAAGAGATTTGTGTGGAGCCATTTTGAATCCACAAAATTTGCCCTCCACAGTAAAAAACTCAGAATGCTTGTTCCTCCAAGCACCTGATTTACATCAGCAATCGGTTACTTAGAAGCACAAGCACTGTGGTTTCTGTCCAAAAGCTTGTTTTGTACACAGATTTTCCTCATTAAAATGGGAGTTACTTGTTTTGAAATTTTTGTCCTGAAATGTGTACAACAAAAATCCAGTGTTTTTTAAAACATACTTAATACACCCTACTCTTATCACTCCATCATTTCTTGGTGTCTTTAAACAAACTTGGAGCGAGGTAATAGTTTGTTCCTTTCATCCTTTGATCACCTGTCAGAATGACAGCAACATCAACCTGTGTAATGATTTCTGGCTATCACTGACTTAACCAGAAGCAAACACCATATTCTGCAGATCTTGTTGCTATTTAAATTCACATTCTTCAAATTCCCCCATCTATTTTTCAGATGGTTAAAATTAGGGAGAAGGAGTTTGTTCTCCATAGAAGATATTTCTGTAGAGTTCAAAGAGAAGCCTTTAAAAAACTGGTAGTGAATCACACAATAATTCAGGTTGGAAGGGACCTCTGGAGGTCAGCTTGTCCCATCTCCTTCTCAAAGCAGGGCTAACATCAAAGCTGGGTCAGGTTGCTTGGGACTCTGTCCGGTCAAATTCTGAAATTCTCCGAAGACATCTCCACCACCTCTCTGGGCAGCCTGTCCCCTTGCTTAACCATTATTGTTGTGGAAAGCTTTTTTTTATATCCAGATAATATTTTCCCTGCCAAAAAGTGCAACTGTTGCTTCTTGTCTTTTGCTGTGTGCCCCTGAGAAATGTCTGACTTCACCTTCTCAATAAACAACCGAATGGAAGATGGAAATGGTAGCGAAATATGATAATTAGATCCATTCTTTGCCTTGTCTTCCCTAGACCAAATAAATCCTCATTCTTTCCTCATACACCATGATGTTTCTTCTACTAAGAGGTTCAAAACTGGACACAGTGTTTCGTGAAAGTGCTGAATAGAGGTGAAAGGTCATTGCCCTCAACCTTCTGGAACCAGAGAGATCTGCTAATGTGGGCCAGGATACGGTAAGACTCCACTGTCTCAAGGGCTCATTGCTGACAGATTCAACCTGTTGCCCACCAAGACTGGCAGAACTTTCTCTGCAGAGCCTTTGCCTAACCATGCAATCCCTAACACGGAGTGTTTGCACAGGGTTATTCCATCCCAGGAGGACGAATTTGCCTTTGGCTTTGCTGAAGCTGGGTTCCTCATCACCCACTAGCTCAGCATATTGTTAACTCTCTCCCAGTTTGAGATCATCCACAAACTTGATGGACGCCACCCAAGGCACTGAAAAAGTGTAATTTTGTTCTCAGTGAAAGGTCAGACACTCCAGCTCATACCAGATTTTGTCAACGACAGTAAAAGATTCATCATCTGTAATTTTTGTCCTATTAGCGACAGACTTTTTAACACACTCAGATGCTCTCTTATGAGAAACCAGTTAGTGTAATATTTGCTTCTACCTACGCAGCTCAATAACGTGCCAAATGCAAAGGATTTTATTAGGGCTCAAATATATTTTCGGTTAGTTCTGACTCCTATGTATTTTACCTGTAGTTCAATACCATTAGTAGTGCCTTAAATAAGTAATTAGAAGAACGTTTCATTATAACCATCAAATGAGGCCAATTCCTTTTCAGGATCAGAAGTCTCATGTGAAACAGAAGTCACCAGGTTGTAGCGTAGACTCTATTGTTTAAAGCCAGACAAGCACTGACTGCCCTGCTGGGCACAGCACGGAGGATCATAGTGAAAGGATAGGAACTGCCCTGACAGAAGTGGACCTTTGCTGATATGCGCACTTCTTTTTGTTACTGTGGGATTATTGGTGGATAGATTAGACCCCTCAGATGCATTCCACCTCTAAATTCCCAAAGTTATAAATTGGGAATTTAATTTTGAGGAAAAGTTGTTTAGTTTACACATCACTAAATTTGCCAAGGGCTGCACATATTGCTTACAGTTCTGCTCCTTCTGAAAGAGTAGAGAGGAAACACTAGCAGTGAAGTTTGCTGAGACCCATCCAGGCAGTGGTGCCTTGGGAGAGCTCCTCATTGAAGATCCCCACCCTTCCCGCGACGCCAGATGCACGGGGACCCCATCCTGCACATGGTCATTTAATGTCCTGTGGTGTACATCCTCACCCTAGGGCTCAAAGGAGAACCAAAGCCTGGTGTGGTCAGCTGGTGCTGGAGTTCCACTGACTGTGTGTTGGGGTCAATGTAGCTTGAGAGTTAGCATGACTAGGCCGCTTAAGCAAAACAGTTAGCATAACTGAACAGGC
>Ga0181612_129397_pt1 | contig 11110 bp, 5 predicted proteins | sample HoacroProtozoa21_FD_119630 | JGI IMG/M metagenome (GOLD analysis project Ga0181612, IMG submission 119630) | Hoatzin crop microbial communities from Cojedes, Venezuel. Combined Assembly of Gp0051906, Gp0051904, Gp0051908 | reverse complement strand
CAGCGTACATTTTAATACAGGTGCTAGTCTCACTTAAGAGCTCATAGTCCTTGCTTGAAACAGTCAATGATATGCAACAAGGTTTTGATGAAATCCAAATTTATTAGGGTTATTAAAAGTCGTTAATTATTTGGCACTGCAGAGATGTAATCTGGTACTATTTTTTTAATAGACAGCTTTATATATGTAAGTTTGAGAACTGAGGTTTATTTTTTATATAAAATACTTCTGCCCCTTTTGTCCCCCTTCTGCCATTCCTGTTTCTTGCAGATTTCTCTCCTTTTTCCCCTCCTTAGGCTGAGCTCTTGTCTTCCAAGCAGAAATATCCAGCTATTTTTCATGCTTTTTTCCAGTCTCAAGAGAGGTCTTCACTGCTCCATTACCACTGTTCTTGTGAGAAGCAGCTCCCAGAAGGTTCAACACCAATGAACAGTTGGTCAGGTCCAAAACATAAAGGCAGCTAACATCAGCAGAAGATAAATCCATCTACTGTAAAATGACATCAAGACCACTGGCATTGTCTGAGGTATCAAGCTTGATCTGAACACAAGTGGTCTGATAATTAAATATTTTCCAAGGGTGGTCCTCTGCCTCCCTCCGTCCCACATGCAGCTCAGCAAGCAGGGTTGACACCAAGCACAGAGGAAGCCAAGAGCTTCCTAGGGTGGCCAGCTTTTGAGGGCAGGACAACAGCTCTGCTCTCACTGCACACTTGCTTGTGCCATCTGGAGAACAAGGCCAGCAACTCCTGCTTCTGCAGGAGGAAACAGGCTATAAAAATTGGCAGCAACAAGGAATGGGGCGGACAGACCCAAAAATAGACAGCATTGCCCCAGCCCATGTGTCACCTGAGGAGCAGTGGCAAGGTCAGCTCAGACGGGATCTGTATCCTGCTCTCCCTCCCAGCTTGGTCCTTCCACCTTCTCAGAGCTGGCTGGACCGCACTCCAGCCCTTCATCCCGAGGGTGCTCCTGCACAGTTCATCAAATCTCCTGCGAGACACTCTGCCCTCTTCCTGCAGGGTGAGTTTAAAAGAAATATTTGCACTGCAGCTGACTCTGCTAATTATAGCACAAACCTTCTGATAACTTGCCCTTCTCTTATTGCCTCAACTTCTGGAGTTATTAGACTGTAGGAAAACTCCAGCAGCCAGTTAAAGACGAAAATTAATTTTCTTGTTACAGAGACTGGAAAAGGCAAGTAGGTGAGTCCTGAAAGCTCATAAAAAACAAAAAGCAATTAAAATTAATCCCATATGGATTTCGTCATTGAATTTACAAAAGGTTTGTCATTGATTTTAATGCAGCCAGAATTTTCTTGATTCCTCTAAAAAAAGTCCATTTTTTAAGGATATATCATGATTATTGGATTCTGTTTCATAATTTTCGAATATTTAGAGTGGGCAATAAAGTATTTTAAGGAACTGTGTAACACAAGTATGGCCATTTGCGAAATATTGTGTATCATGCATCTCTGGAGCACAAATCTATAATTTCAAAATTAAATTACTTAACAGAAATAACATCAAACTGTGCTTGTATTAATTACATACTAGCTTTCATCAGTTCCATATTCTATGCTTACCAATTAGTCCCTACAGTGATTGCAGTCGATAACAGTGTTTAACGATGGAGAATCAAAACAAAATACTTCTAACTGAGAAATGGAAACTTGCCTACAAGCTTTTCTAGCTTTGCACTATCTGGTACCCTAGTCTTAAGCAAATAAATATTTTGGCCAGATAAGAACACTGGTTTAGTCTCTTGTGGAATACAGGACAAGGAATTTGATCCATTTGCCTCTGCAGTGATCCATACACTTTGGATGTAGGACTTGAAAAGGCATCCTGCGTCGTGCACTCCAGTCCCCTGCTACCACAGGCTCCATACATACAATCATTTGCATGGATTTATGGAGCTCCATCCTAGGAACACTTGGGCAGTTTGAAGTAGAAACTGATGGGTTTCACCTTCAGGAACTTGGCCGATGCCTATGTGAGCCCTTTTGGCCTCTGTAAGATCCTCCAAGAGCAGAATCCTGTTGCTGCATGCCTGTAAATGCTCCGTGTGTGAAAAAGTAACATCTTGTGTTTGGTTTAAGTATTTTACTTGAGTGTTTATTGGTTTTCCTTCAGTGTTTACGCCTTTCCCATTTTCCTGACTAACCCCATTAGAAGCTGTTGCAGAATCTGACTGATACGGAGCCTAAAACCCTTCTAATTTCTATCCCAGTGCTGTTCATGGTCAGTTTATATCCATTTGTTCTTGCATCATCATTCCCCTCTGTCTTACCCAGTTGAGTGTTGATAAACAAAATCTTCTTTCTGACCCGTCGGGTTTTGCTAGGCTGAGCAATTCTTGCTCTGCTGAGTTAGGTGAGTGCCAGAAACAGACTGAGTCAGTCTGTCAGGCTCTTGCCATTGAAAGGGATGATCCCTGATTCTCTTCTCCTACTCCTCCTCCCTCTCCTGGTCACGCGTATGTTTCCTGTGCAACCAGTTCTGGCTCTTGTCTGACCTTTCAATTTAGCTGATTGAACCTGCAGAAAAATAATCCAGCAGAAAACAGGAAGAGTTTTCTGCTGGTTTAGTGAGCATGATCAGCTCAGCAGGTAATCAAAGCTCTGCTGGTTCAGGCCACCTCCAGGAACCACACCGACTGTGTTGGCTGTAAGATCACTTCCCACTCCCTTCGTCATCCTATTAGCCCTTCTTCACTTTTTTTGTCAACATGGCTGAGCAGAGCTGGGGGCTGTGTTGCAGAGCAGGTCTGCCCCGTCATAGGGAAACTTTCCCTTAACTCTTTGAAGTACTTGTGTGAATGCATCATTTCCATTTACTTTTCTCATCTCTGCGTAACATTGTTGTCTCCTAATAGTCCTGATATTCACTGGTACATCCTCATCTTCCTTTTCCTCAGACATTTTCAGCTGATGAGTTCAATTCGCAACAGAATTTCCTCTGATGGTCCCCTAAGGCAGCACACTTTTGAACGATGAATTTTAGTCTCCGTTTTGGATTGCAGTACTTTCAGTTATTCAGTACTTTCTTTCTAATGGATATTCAGATTCACTTCAGTATTGACAGTGCCTCTCAACTTTTTACTGTTGGCAAATTCCCCATATGTGTGTCACAGCCACTGATAGAAATATTGTACAAGACAGACCCCAGGCTGGTCAGGTGCTAGAGAACATTTCTGGTGACCCTTCAGCTTAGACAATTCCTGCTTGACTGAAGTCTGTCTTCACTAAACTGGGATTACAGTCATTTTTTTAAGGAACATGTAATGTTGCAAAGCAGCTAGATTATGCCGGTCAACTTAACCTGGACTTTTTTCCTCACCATCCAAAGTACTGTAAAGCCTAAACGAAAGGAAAAGTAGAAAAGAGAAGAGAGTAAAAGATAAACAGGTTAAATACCATCAATTACTGTAGTCCTCTTGTTATTGTCATTGGTTCATATGAAGCTTTTTAAATGGGATTCGTTTCTAGGGTAGACTATATTTGGAAGGCTTCCTGGAAATAATATATTTTAAAGCTAACTTGAAGTGGATAGAAGGTCATGAATTTGTTTGAAAAGGAGACTAGCTGATGCATCTGATCTCCTTATTGCTTACAACTGCTGTTAATAATTTTCAGGTGACTATGCTAAAGGATTTTAGGAAGTTTATTGTTACTTATTTTGCAGCTAACTAAATCGCCTGCCTCCACTTTAATTATTTTTAAATTACAGTGATGTGGTATATTTAACATGGTTGGGAGTCACCAGGTAGCATACCACAGATAAGCTTCAAATATTTATTTACCTAGCTGTAGGGACAGAACAACGAGATCCTGAATATTAGCATGTTGTTAGTTGTAGTAAAGTTGTTTTTAGAAACTCTCGAAACAGAGTTTGGTCTTTCTTCCTGACTCTGCACCAAACCAACATATTTCCTAGGTGAAGCTCCTGTCCTCAGGAGCCACACAAGCAAACAAAACACCATGTAATGCAAAAAAAATATACTGCCTTTGATATGTATTTGTTGGCCCTGCACTGTCCACTACCTATCTAGTACGCAAGACTAAAAAGGAAACAAAATTTTACAGACATGTTTAACTTTTGAACTCAAGAATAAAAGTTTACTAAATTTCAGGTTGTTTCTGCTAGAATGACAGTTTTGCAGAGCAGTCTCATGCTGTACTTAATATGCTAGCAATGTGTCACTGCTGATCATTGATTTACTAAATAAAGTATCTCTGGTAACAATTTCCCAAGACGTGACATCTTATGTAGATTGTGTTTTGGTTTTAAGAACATTAATGTCAAGAAGTCAAATAACAGGGCCTGATGGAAAGTAACATTTTCCATAGCATAACCCTGGTATCTAGAAAAAAAAATAATAGCTGAGTGAATACAGAGAAAGTATAATTATATTCAAAGAGCAGTTATTGCTGTACTTGCATTAACCTTGCAAGTCTCATGCCTAAAATGTCTGTATAATGTATTTAACCTTGCATTTGATAATGAAATATGATGAATAGATCACTGTAGCAAAGTGCGGAAGATGATCGGGAAATGCTCACCAACCAGCACAGCTAGAGCGTGCATGATCAAGTGCTGCAATATGAAAGCAAGAAATATGGCTGTAAAAACATACAGCATGACAGATAAGGAAAAACAAGACAAGAGGGAGAAAAGTCAGTAATTCAAGTTATTTTGATCATGGTAGAACATCTAGAGACTTCCTGAAACTGGAGTTTCATTGTTTTTGAAAAAGTAGCCATTACTTTCAAGAGTTTGGATCTAATAGACATGAGAGTGAAGGAAGGCTCAAAGTAGTTATTACCCTGAATAGATGAGGCAGAAACTGCATGGATTGCCCAAGATCAGGTAGAAAAACATTAGCAGAGATCAGCAGAATTCGATGTGGATCTTTTTGTGTCGTCTTTCCTGTAAACGGGCTGGGCTGCAAAGGTTTACTTTAGCAAGGAAGTTTAACCTATAAAGCACAAAATTATGTCAGTAGTTTTGCAGTGAGGTTATCTATGTTCATGTTCAAACATGCCAAAGTTATTGAATCCCACATTGATTCTATATGTCAACATTTTACTTTTCATTGTTAAACCACAGTCATTCAAAAATGCTCAGATTTTGGGTGTTCAGGCAACCAAGTAACAAATACTTTTGGAATTAAAAGAAAATAGACATGTGGCTGGTATTTACAGCAAAGTTAGCTGATGACATCATTGAAATGTAATTTCTAGTCATAATCAAGTCCACACACAGAACCTTTTCAAGTGAGTGAGATAATGTGTTGAACTCAAGTTGATGAAGCCACCGGGGTAGAGATGCTGAAGTAGCGTAGTCCACACTTGGTACTTACGCAGCCACCAGGCAGTCAGAACCAGACCAGCTCTATTCATCCAGGTCATTCTCACAAATCCTCTGTGAGCCCAAAAAAAGAAAAGTTTTTCCATTTTCACCAGGAATGAAGTTGCTGAGCAGGTCAGCTTTTACCAGTGGTGAATTATAAAACTCAGCTTTGTCAGACAAATGAATAAATGTGGAACAATACGGACGCAATTTGAAAGTTAGTTCACCCTGTAATTTAATTCAAGTGAAGCTAGCTCAAAAACAAAGAAACCTAAAGGAAAATAAATTGTGTTACCTCTCTAGTGATGACACTACTAAGACTAAATTAATTCTTAGCGGTTATGGACATTGACCCCTCCTAGTATCAGACAGTAGTTGGCAAATTGTGCAATTTTCTGTCATCCAGAAGGGCTAGAATGTTCATGTTTAATGTTTGAGCATTGAAACTGGATGAACTCATTTAGCTATCCAAATTTTGCGTCATTCCTTTACAGTTAGTAGTCATCTTGTGCAGATAAAAAAATACCAAAACTTGTCACGTTATTTATCTTATGCAATTAGTTTCTATGACAAGGTGACAAATATAGTTTTGGAGGCACCATTTAATATAATACCACCAAAATGTCTCACCATTGAAGATTTTATCGAGATATGTCCTTAAAGCAGGAATTTGGATATTTTTGTACTACAGAAGGTTGTAGGTGACTACAGTAAATTTTCTGAAAATTTACAAATGCATTTTTTGAACAGCTTATACAACATAGGAAAATCAACATTGTTCTTTTGGGGGGTTCATTGTATTTCTCTTTATTAGTACTAGTAATATGAGGTTATGATTGTGTTTACCCTGAACTGAGGCCTTCTGATGAAAGGCAGTATTAAAGGTGAAAAAATACAACTTTTCAGAAATTTACTGCTGTGAAATCTGGCTACCAGACTGTAGCAAAATGAAGAAAGTACATTCCAGTTGTAAGAATTTGCCTATGTAGCATCTCTTATTCCTTGGATTTACTGTTCCCTTTTCTTTTTAATTTGCTCATGGCAATAGCAGTATACTATTTTTAAATTTTGGCAGTTCCAAAATCTTATAATTTTGGGAAAAGATTGAAAGTTGGTTCAGTAATGAGTTTTTGTGCCTTGCCTCTGCAATCTGCAGATCATCATGTGGAGGTTGTCACTTAATGTTTCACTGATGATTGTTTTAGAAGAAACATTGTCTAATGTGACAAATGGATCTGGTCACAAATGGACTTAAAATTTGGAGGATAAGTGGATTTGATGACAAGTACTTAAAAGGCAGCCCAGCACTTAGGTTTGCACGGACATTTGCATTTAAAATAGGAATGGAATTATTTTCTAATATATGAATAATAAGATGTCTCTGTCCCAAACTCTTAGTCATAGGAAACCAAACCATTAGCTGAAAATGTTAGATAAAGCCATTACATTATGTTCTAACCATTTTTAAAGCAGTTCCTCTGGAAAATTTTATTGGCAAATAAAATTCTTCTTTGGATCTGTCTAACAATAGTTTCTAAAGTCTGTAGGTTGAAAAACGACCCATTTGTAGATTATTCTAAAATCTAGGACATGGACTATTTTAAGATTTACTAATGTGTAGATGTTGGCTTTAATAGAGTCACCACAGTTTTACATTCCAGAGCTTGCCATATAGCACTCTTCCCAAAATGTCTGTTGTAAATTACTTTCCAAATCAGTTTGTCATAAAGTTTTTTTCATGGCAAATGTTGCGTCATAGAATTGATTTTGTATTAATTACTTCTGCTGAAGAATAAGCTATGCACTCTGTTTCTCGAGGAGAAGTCACGCAGAGAAAAGCAGAGGTAACGTATTTTATCAGAGGAGTAACTTCAGCTTTGCCAGTTGAGTGATTCAGCATTTCGCTGAGCTATAAATTCGTCTCCTGCAGAGTGAGAGCTTCTTGGCCAAAGCAGCCCCTCATTCAGGCCCCATCGCCACAGTCTGACCCCCAGACTTGCACTTGTTTTGTCTCCCTGCCATTCTGCCAGCTCCTAGAGCAGGTGGCTCTGTGGGAGTCCCAGCTTTCAAAGTTACAGCTCCTACGGCTCTAGAGGAAAGCTTGAAATGCAAATCAACCAAGGATAATCATAAGCTAGCAATCAGAAGCACTCGACTATGGATTTTGTTATCATTTTTAAGCCATGCAAGGTCTTGCAAGAGATCTTTCAGACTGACCCAGTTTGATGTCTTCTCGTGTGTGAGGGAATCTCCCACAGCGATTTGAACCATCGTTGCTGCTTCAGTGAGCCAACCTGATATAGCAGCTCCGGGGCCATGGGGAAGATGCTTCAAACCTTCCCCAGGTTTGAAGGCCAGAGCACCATACGAAATGGATCTGACCCCATGTAACTAAACCCAAGAAAATATACCAGTGACCCCGCAGCAGTCCCACATGTTCCCATGAACAGTCACTTACTCCATGGTACTGGGAGGCTGTACCAGAAGTGAACACAGTCACACAGTGATTTCTCCCAGGTAAGCCATTTTAGATGTATATGATCTCTGACTGTTGTACAAATCATTCTGAGGATGTAGGCATTAGAGTAACAGGTGTTACCGTGCACGCATAGAGAGAAAAAAATGAGGAAATGGGATGAAACAGCCTGAATATGGTCCAGGAATTACCCCTTTACAGGACAAAGATTACCTGAATATTTTTTCTTTTAAATTGGGCTTGTATCCTTTTTTGCTTCTTCATGACATTCAAGGAAGGCCTGAAATCTGTTGCACTTACGCAGTCTGGGCTTCACAAGAAATGTGTTTAGGGTATGCTTTTATTTCTTTTTTTAGACTTCATCAGCCAGCTCCTGGCTGGACCAGAAATCCGCGGTGCCTTGCAACTGGTGAGTCAGAACATCACGAGAGACCGGAGACTGACAGCTGTGGAGATGATCAGTCAGATGGCTTCCACAGGACTTCCAGCTGGTTTTGGTTTTAATGGTTATTTCATTTCAGTTGCTGACATTTGGGATATAAGACATCAGCTCTCTCTTTTGGAGACAGAATACTCCCACCTTGACATGTGTGACCAGGGAAATCACAGCACGCACCTTCCAAGTTACCCAGCCCCACCTAGGAAAAACAGGAATGACCAAGATACAAAAACTTTGCTAATTTTAAAGTAATAATGAAGTAGAATAAACCTTTTATTTAAGAAACAGGACAAACTCTTCAGGTGTTCTTTATAAAGGCCTATAGAAAGACACAATCTGTTCTTAGGAGTCATTTTCACATAGTTTTTAAAGCACAAGATGGAGCAATTGGGTGTTCAGAAAGAAAGGAAATAGTTAAAGAAATTATAGAGGTCAATTTAACAGCCAAATCAGTTATGATTAATACTCCATACTTTTATACTTCCTAATTCACATAGAGGAAACTTCAATTGATACAAATGTCTGATGAAAGATGGCCATCAGCTAGAGTTTCCTCCTCCTCACCCACATGATTTTACATGGAGAAGATTAAATTGGCTGGCTTCACAGCCCTATTTCCTCTTAAGCTCATTGCTCCATTCACTCGGTCACTGCCCACCATTTGCTAACGTTATAGCTAGGAAATTCCTTGCAGAAGCAAACATGAATGACATATGAGAAAGCCCACAAAACCCTTTCCTCAAAAAAAAAAAAGCTTATAAAATCCTTTTTAGAAGCATTAAATGTATTCCTCTGTGATTAGAAAACAACAGTATGGTACTGGTATTCATGCATAGCCCTCTGCCACCCTAGTGCTGACCCACAGGACTGGATTTACACTGCATCAATGCACTTGCTTTCCAGTCAATACCTGCACGCACAACACCTACATCATGAAGCGACAAAATGCAGGGCTTTTACCAGTGTGAGGAGGAGCTGTTCCGTCCTCAGATGTCCACAAGCTGAGAAACCCTCTGTTCTCCAAGGGACATGTCTGTCCCCATCATCTGTATTCTCACTCCCCAAGATGGCAACACGTATCTTTAAAAACACATATGGCTAATCTGCACCCACAATTGCCCTGGATTTACTGAGAGAAACCTGTGCTAAGAGCTGTGGCCTTCCACTCCTCATTTGCTTCTGCCTTGCCAGTACCTCTCTCCAAAATGCTACAGAACTCAATTGCTCCCAGTGTTATCCTTGGGATCATGGGAAGATGTAAGGAGGCAAAAGGAATGATGTTGCTCATGCTGGTTTCTGATCCTTCTGGCAGTTTTCTAGATGTTTTGCATTCCTTTAAGCAATTTTGTACTAAAACACAGGTTTTCAGCTTTGCAGACTCCTAATTTAAAGCAACAGAGCCAATTACTATGTAATACTGTCAAATATAATAATGCCGGATAAGGTTTACAATATCTGAAATCATGGTTACAGTGCCATGGTGGTCTGGATTTATTTTCTCAATTTCTTTTAGATCACATCTGGTACAGTTTCGACATTTTTTCATCTGCAAACTACATATGGAATGAGAACGATAATAAAGTTGCATCTACAGAACTTGGGCTGATAATGAATAAACCAGAGGAGAATCCAAAGATCTGGGATGGAAAGCATTGTGACTTTGTTAGCTGAGTTTCTATACTGAGTTAGTTCCCAAAAGTTTAGAAGTTGGGCCTCAGCTTAATCCAGCAGGATTTCAGTCTTTTATTATTTTTACTTCATTCTTTTTTAGGTTTTTACAACATGAAGCTGCCACTCGAGTTTCTCAGCAGTTTGGATAACTCACACAGGAAGGGTGAGCTGTATTTTGTCAGCCAGAAAACATCCCCAATTCCCCTGACTTTGGAGAAGGCACGGCTGGATCCTCATGATCTGCTTTGCTTCTTTGCCAGAAAACTCTGCTTTTTCACAAGGTTAAAGTACTACTTTACAAATCCTGTTTGTACATGATGATAGTAGAAGAGGCTTGGGTTCTCCGGTCAAACTGAGCTATGTTGAGCCTGGAGAAGACGCAAGGAGAAAGGAAACATGGACACAGCCATCCTAATCCTGGGACCACTAGGCTGTTCTTCGTTAATCCCAGCTGCCCGTGGCCCCCAGGATTTATGGTTCACCATAATGATGGGATTTTGGCTATATCCCTTTCCCTAGGAATGCATACAACTGTCAGGGTAAAGCTGACTTCCAGGGTCCTTGCAATGTTGAATTGCTAGCAAATAATTACATGAAGTATAAAGTAGAATTAAACGTCTCCTCTCCTTACAATCCCCATTTGCTTTGATGCTTGATGAAGACTTGTCAATACTTCTGATACTCTGGAACTAGTGTGTAGTGTGGTGTTTCTCTTCTTTTTTTTTTTTTAATGCTTTCCTACCTATCCCTATTCTTGTTCACCTCTCGGACTTAGTACTGTTTTATGTACACCCAGCACATCAGGACTCAACACACACAATAAATAGCATTACAACAATAGTCAAAATTAAAGGGTAGTGTCCAGTACTGCCAGGGAAAAACATCAGGTTTTCCTATTCAAGGCATTCCTGAGAGAAAGCAAAAGCAAGATCCCTTTCCTTTCTTGGCACTGAGTCGCTGATGTGACTATCAATTAGACATTTTAGGAGCAACAAAGACTATGATATGAATGCAGTTTAATCAGTCATTTTACAGCAGCAACAGTGGCAATTAGAAGTGTTTTAGTAGTTTTAGGTCAAGAATGAAAATTATGGAATTTATTGCTGCTGATTTAGAGATTAACATTGTGCCAATTAATCAATTACTCAGTATAAAGAATTGACAATTCATT
>Ga0181612_126604_pt1 | contig 11110 bp, 6 predicted proteins | sample HoacroProtozoa21_FD_119630 | JGI IMG/M metagenome (GOLD analysis project Ga0181612, IMG submission 119630) | Hoatzin crop microbial communities from Cojedes, Venezuel. Combined Assembly of Gp0051906, Gp0051904, Gp0051908 | reverse complement strand
TCTCTGGAGATATTCAAGACCCGCCTGGACAAGGTACTGTGCAGCCTGCTGTAGGTGACCCTGCTTCGGCAGGGGGATTGGACTAGATGACCCACAGAGGTCCCTTCCAACCCCAAACATTCTGTGATTCTGTGAACGCTAGCAGAAGGCAGTGCAGCTTATATCATCTGTGGGTTCTTTTTTTGCTTCTAGTCTGTAGTAGCCATCTTACTGCAGTTGTAGGTATGAAGGTGTGGCATCCCTTTAGATGCTTCTCAGAATGTAGCCCTGAGTGGAAGGGAGGAAAAGCTTTTTGAAAAATGGTTAAAACTAATGACACAACAATCTGTCCACAATGGATGATTAGTTATTTTGTCCTCTTCCTCTCATTGTTATAGGTCTCTTCCTCCATTCTACAGCTGACCAGAACATCACAGTCATGTTCTCTTCTGGGGCTGGAGTGGAAATAAGGGGAAGCGGAGGATTTCTGACACTGACAGTTCTGCTCCCAGAGAAGTTTATGAATCACACACAGGGTCTCTTTGGAGTAATGAATGGCAATACAGAGGATGAGTATACTTTCAAGAATAAAACCACCATGTCAGTTCACGCAAGTCCCCAGCAGTTGTTTGAGTTCGGAGCTAACTGTAAGTCATTTCTCTGGTCTATTACATTTTCTTTACAAATTCAGAACAGCTTGTGATAGCTGTACACAGCTAGTCTGTGTACAGACTAGCAAATGAAGTCTGTGCTAAGCAACCTGTACTGGGGGAAGAGATGAGATTAGGAGAGCTATGTGCTCCTCTACCCAAGTGGGTAACATACCTAGCTGAATGACTGAGGACAAAACCACGACCGAGTCTCCTGCACTTTGTTCCATCAAGGGTCAGAGCTCATATTTCACAGCTTACACTTCCAGAATTCCATCTACTGTGATCAACAGAATGCAGCATCACCAGACTGAAGTGTTATAGAAGTATAGCAATAGCCAGGGTCAGCTATTTTTTTCAAGAATATTAGCAATGTTTCCATCAAGAACCATGCTGACAATTTAAAAAATCATTTATTAAATCACAATTTAATAATTGCCCCTTTAAAAAGGGGGTGAGTGTGCTGGTGGGGTGGGTGTATATGTGTAAAAGAATGGCTAGTTTCACTTAATGAAAATGACTAGGCTGCTGTATCTAGCCTGCAGCATTAGACTGGTCGGCATTCCTCCTGACATCAGGTTAGAAGATGGGCCAGAAACCTGATGGAAAATACCCTCTGGCTACCAACTGATCTCGGTATCAAGCACAGTGTAGCCATACTCCAGCATTCAGAGTGTACTGAAAAGTCTCACTTCTCCTACTTCAGGAAGTTTCCTGTTTAGCAGAGTGAAAACAAAAAGCAGGGTCACGGCAGACATGATAAATTTAGGGACATACAGGATCAGGATTTGTGTTACTTTTAATGTTTGGTTTAGCTAGCTCTGTCTGAGCTGCTTCTTTATCACCATTTTGCCAACAGGCATCTAAAACCACAATTATTTGGATCTAATTTTAAGTAATTGATCAAACACCAGGTTAACCAAACACCAACTTCAGTGCTAAGTTAAGATGCTGCATATGAAAAGCAAAATAATCTTGAGTAGAAGGAAGCTGTAGGGTTTTGTAGATCTCTTCCAGCTCTAGCTGCATTTACGTAAATAAGCACTTGGATTTGTAGCATAAGGTGATATAGGTGTGTAGGCAATGTTACATATTAATATCTCTCACTTTCTTTCTCTGTCTCCCAAGGGGCTGTTGAAAATGGAACTTCTCTTTTTACTTATGACACACAGTTCTTACTGAACAGTTTCTTTTATGGGGAAAAGCACAATGCTTCCTTTTTGCCCGTGTTCTTTCCTCATGAAGACCCTGATGATCCCCTGGTGAAAGAGATGGTCTTGCTCTGTGACTCTGACGCGTTCTGCAGATTTGATGTCCTGACAACAAGAAGCCTTCAAGTGGGAAGTTCCACAAGACTATCTCATCAGAATCACAAGCTGCTGGTAGAAAATCTAGAGCCAGGTGATATAACATTCCACAAACCATCCATCATAGTTCTTTCTGCAGGGCATCTCAACAGTTAACACTGTTCAAGGACGCTTTGCTCAACCGTACGTTCACACACCTGTAAACACTCTTATTGGGAAGAATTGTCCTTGTACCAGGAAAACTCTGCACTGGTAGGATACTTAGACAAACACAAAAGAAGTCTCTTTCCGTTTCTTTCACTACTGTGGAACAACCCTTATCTTCATTTTCTATGCTTGTACCTGTCTTCCTCAGACTTAAAAAATCAAATAAAAAAAAATCAGGAAGTATTGTCTTCCAGTTAGCATAAAAATCTTTGTCTTTCCATGAATTGCCACTAAAATGCCATTGGAATCATTATGATGGAGATTTGCTAGTCCAAATCCAAAATATGTTAACCAGATCTGTGTTTTTTACTAGTGATCTCTTGTGGCTGGCTGGATCATCCAACCAACGGAAGAAAGAATGGAACTAACTACCTGCTGGGATCAACCATCAGTTTCATCTGCAATCAGGGCTATGAACTCACTGGTTCAAAGGAAAGAATTTGCCAGGTGACGGGGGCCTGGTCTGGAGATACACCCAGTTGCATCCTGACAACAGGTCTGTTTCCTTTTAAATGTTACAAATTGACATTAAATATCATTCTCACGAACAAGGCAATCTCAATATACGATGATGGCCCTTGACAAAAGCAACTTCTCTTACTTGGGAAGACATTGGACATGAGTTTCTGGAAAGATTAACATTCAGATCTAAATAACAGGTGTTTTATGGTGTTGAGGGTTTTTTTATTATTTCATGCATCTACTCTTTCTAAGGGTTTAGAGCTACATACTTCCCTTTCTCTAGGTTTGGCTGAAAGGAACTGGTAGTCATGCTTCTTGAGTGGATGACCTAAAATAAATTTCAAACTCAGCCTCAGAAAAACAGGAAAGCATAGTACTTAGGTAAAAATGATTCCGTAATACAAAAATACAAAGGCTACAGAGAGAATCCTATTTACAGCCTTATTTTCATGTAATTTTCTTATGTAAATGTAATGTTCTTTTAGCAGCTTTAGAGATACGCAATCTAAGCATACACGCATACACATAGAGAACTAGAGATTATTTAAAACCTTTCATTTCCACATAATTTGAGCAATTTTTCAAGTACAAATGATGGCACAACCCCCAATCATTTATTGTCATCCTTTGTTCTGTCATCACTAATACAGTTTTAACTTCCCTTGCAATTAATGGGGGCAAACGTATATCCAGTCTAAGCCATCTGAGGGCTGAGTTATGAAGTCACACACTATAAAAGGGGTGCCTTAAGAGAAACTTTGCAGGAAAGGACCTGAGGGCCCTGTGGACGCCTAGCTGAACATGGGCCAACAGTGTGCCTTTGTGGCAAAGAAGGTTCATGGTGTCCCAGTCTGCACGAGGCAAAGTATTTCCGGCAGGTTGCGGGAGGTGATCCTTCCCTTCTGCTCAGCACTAGTGAGGCCACACCTGCAGTACTGTGTCCAGTGCTGTGTTCCTTAGCACAAGAGAGACATGGACGTGCTGGAGAGAGTCCAGTGAAGGGCCACAAAGATGATTAGGGGACTGATGCATCTCTCCAATAAGCAAAGGCTGAGAGAGCTGGGAGCTGTTCAGCCTAGAGAAGAGAAGGCTTGGGGTACAGGGTGGGGGAGGATCTTATCGATGTATACAAATACAGTACCTGAAAGGAGGGTGCAAAGAGGATGGAGCCAGGCTGTTTTAAGTGGTGCCCAGGGATAGGACCAGAGGCAATGGGCACTGACTGAAACACAGGTGGTTGCCTCTAAACATCAGGAAACACCTTTTTACTGTGAGTGTGATACCGCACTGGCACAGGTTGCCCGGAGAGGCTGTGGAGTTGCCCTCCCTGGAGATATTCAAAAGCCAACAGGACATGGACCTGAGCAACTGACAGAGTAGCCCTGCTTGAGCAGGGGAGTTGGACAAGATGACCTCTAGAGGTCACTTCCTACCTCAACCATTCTACAATTCTGTGATTCGAGAGCGGACACAGCCCACATTTGTTGGAGGCTTCCACTCTTTTGTTCTAAGGGATTATGTTATCTCAAAACATAAGGTATTATTGCATGCCAGTAAAATTCTTGTTAATGCTGTAATAGCATTTAGTATAAATAACAAAATTTATTACCCCTTTTGTGCACTACTATTAGATTTTCAATTAGCCTGGGATTGTTGGATATAGTAGCAGTTAGGCTGTATCTACAACTTACAGGAAACTTCCCAGTATTTCCTAACAGTTTCAACTTTGTTTTATTCCTATGCCCATTTACACTTCAGATGTCCTCAAGATGGCAATGTTTCAAAGTACCAGGGTGATGCAAGGCCACATTGCATGTTGAAGTACTTTTAATGCTGAGTTAATTGTTCCCAAAAGTACTCTTTAAATAATTCATATCAACCGATTCTCCATTCTGAGCACCTTCCAAAGCAATGTGGAAAGTGTATAACACATCAGTAGTGAATTCTTGGCCAGCTGACACCTTTCATCAGCCTCTGCAGGCCTGCACCAATTGCTCATTCATTTCCAACATGGTTCTGCATGTTTGGTGATATTTGTGAGATGAACCACAGTGAGTTTGGGCAGCAGACTGTGGACTTCAGCATAAAAATTATTTATTGAACATTTGCACATACAAAACAGGAAACATTGCTCAATTTTAAATAGATGAGTGGACATTTATGGAGTGTTTTCTTGGACCAGGCGTTGTTAGTAATTGATATGCAACTGATTGTGTTCACAGGGGCCAGTCTCAGTAGTGATACTATTTCGAAAAGAGTGAAACTAGAGATATTTCAAAACATTTCTGTTTAACGTGACAGGCCAGAGCATACAGAGTACTTTAGTTAACTGCTGAAAATATGAGAGATTAAAAAGTTTAGCAGATAATTTTGCATGCTTCGTAGTTCACAGTAATAACAGATTGTCTGTCAAAAGTCTTAGAAGCATGAAATCTTTAGAAAGTAAGGCCAGATCTTAAAAAGTCAGTGGCAAAACATTTTGCCCAGCTGAAAGCTAAGAACATTTTTCCATTGCTGCCATCAACCGCATACGTAATGTATAGGAGCCAGTCAGTCTCACTAAGCAAACTGGATGCTGACGTTTACACTAGAGAAAAGGGGGCAAAAAAGTCATCTGTGAGAGACTGGAGGGAAGGAGCTGGAAGATACGCAGAGATTAACTTCATTCAGAATGATGGAGATGTGCCACAGCTCTATGGATATCAAACAAAAACCGCAATGTTTTCCAGGACATGGTATCCTGAAAGACGACAAAGAACAACAAGGTGTGGAAGAATTTTGTTGATCTGATTGCAACAAAGACCTTCCTTACTATTTGATGTTTGGCGTTGTAGTTCATTTGCAATGTGAGCCACAAATGATGATTTTTGTCAGCCTCGGGAAGCTGGAGTATGGCAATGCTGCCCATAGCAGCAGGACGCTGACAATACTGACAACTGATCGAGACAATATAAAATACAAATTGCATAGCGAGTTCTTCATTCATTTTTTTTACTGCTGTTCCCTAATCATGGCATTCATATCTAGGCTTGTTCCTCGTTTTGCATCATAAGATATGCTGCTGGACATCAGTGTCTGTCTGAGAAGGTTGTTTTATCGACAGGTCCAAGTGTCTCCAGAGAAGACAGGCAAAACAGTCCAAAGTTCCTCCCATTTATATCTAAAACCCTAGCATTGTCATAGCATGGACAGCTAGTACTTGCTTTTCACTAAACACATTTCCATCTCCAGTTTAAGACACCACTGGAATCCAGTGCCAGTTTTCCTTACGTTGATTCTGAATTCAGTGTAAGTACAGAAAAGGTCTTCATGTTGTCTAAATCTGTTGTTAGTGAGAGAGATCAGTTTTCTTCACTGTTTTCCTCTTCACACAGCAGAGTGCTGCTGTTTCACCAACACCCATTTTATCAAGTCCTGTGACAGAGGGCCTTCTTGATGCCACAAAAATGCTGACAAAATTAATGGACAGCCCTTCCAAATTTCTGGGCACCTGAATGGGTGACCACTGACCTATCCACTGTGATTAGTGGTCACATTTTTACTTCTAGCATGAACTATTAAAACACACTTTTTCAAATTATTCCTTTCATGCTGGTCAAGAACACAGGGCCCAGCCCTCTATCATTCTCAGCTTCTAGGAATACTTCTTTATAGTGCTGTGCTGATTACACTTGCTGCAGTTTTGTAGCACATCAGATTCAAGCTCTGTATTGCAAATCACCAAGGGTTTTTAGTTGCTATATGCTTCTGTTTTTCAAAAGCTAGAACGGTTCAAATAAAGGCATGAGGATTATGAAAACTGGATAGGAAGAGAGACGGAAACAAGAAAATTGAACGCCAGTTGTTTTGCAAAATCCATTTCTGTATTTGAAATTTCAAATGCCAACTATGCTGTTGGGCCTGCGTATTGTTGCCTTTGAGTTTTGCTTCCTTGAATTAAAGTTTCCATGGAAATCCTCTGCTAATAATTATTTTGCTATGCTGCTAATTACAATCCCACTGCAAGTCTTGCCAGTACCAGAGCAACCTCCCTTCACAGAATATCACAGAGGAAGAAAAAGAAACCATCCAGCAAAAGCAAAAGAGGAGAATCTAGTAAAATCAGAAGTAAAACACAGCTAAAAATTATAAAATCTTAGCAATATATATACTTATAGTCTGTTTGTGACGGACAATAATTTGGTGTTGTTAAATGCAAGCTGGTTTTGTCTGTCTTTAGTTTTTTCTTTTATTTTCTTTTTTCCCCCCTCCTCTTCTTACTTTTAGATTCCATTTTCCAGGCTCAGGCTCCGTGTAAATACAGTTTGTTTTGGAAAGTTGTCAGAAATCTCATTAGTCATCTGCACTTTTTTTCAGTTGAGGATGCCAAAAAACATTAGGTCTTCTTATAATGGAACTGTTGTCCGTCTCTATAATTTCCAGCAAACCACGTTAAAATCAAGATATATAACCTGAGATTATAAAATAAATACAAAAGATTTCACAATAGAGGCAAATAATCATTGGACCAAACTAACGAGGCCAATGGTAGGTTCTCATCACTTGGCAGACACGGGGTACCTGCTTATAAGATGTGTATAAGCCAAAGAGAAGGTTTTGAGCCTTGTACAGAAGTTCCTGGATGAAGGACCAATGCCTGTGAAACAGTCTGTGTATCCAACTTCTTTTCTTAAACTTCAGCATGAACCAAATTAGAAATGAAATTATCCATTCTAGGATCACGGAAGTGTCTGCTATATCACCCTGCCATCACTGTGTGCTAGGCTGTAGTTTGGGCAGTTCTTCCTGCAGGCATGACAAAGCGATGGAAGGAAGGGCTGGCAAAAACACAGCCCAGATGCATTAAAGCTCAGATGCACCACTATTCACCTGTCTCTAAGTAGGCTATAGTGCTCTCACTAGGTGCTGAAAAAGGGCAGAGCATTGAATCTACTTTGACATTAAGATACCACAGTGTCTCAACTGTGAGGAAATACACTTCTGTTTGACTCTCTGACACTGAACCTGCGACAAAGATTGCTTACACTAGGACTTGCAGTTTTTCAGCAGTGGTACTCCAGCATGCATTTTCCTTAAAAGACACAGTATTCAGTAAGCATTTTTTGTCCCAGATGATTGACTCTAGATATTGCATCTCCTAAACTTTTACCACTCCTCTTATGTGTCATTGAAAATTTACCTATGTGATATCTTTAGATTTTGTTGCTCACCACAGCTGTACAGCAACTGGCTAGCCCTGTCCTACATCAGTAGCAAAGTGACAGAACTGGTAACCCACAACTGTTCAGCAGAATAAGAAAACAAGAGGAGATTTGTTATCCAAAATTTGTTTCATATCTGGTTTCTTTCTGTCTTTTTGTGTGTCCTTATTATGCAGTTGCAGAATTAAATTGACACTTTTAGTGTGTTCATACTGTCTGACACAGTTCCCCATAACCACATCAGAACAGTCACTTTTGCTCTCTTTTAAATAGAGCATTAAGCAGCAGAGGCAGTTTCAAAATTTTAATCCCAAAATAGGGGCAATTTTTAAAGCAATCAAACCCGATGGAAAAAGGATTGAAAAATTGTCAGTTGTTGGGATTTGCAGTTCTGCATAAATATAACACATTCATGATGTTGACTACATATTAACCACTAGCCATCCTTTCTTTGTGTTAGAACAGCTTTTGCGGACAGCTGCCCTAACTGTCAAATGTAGGAATTATGTGAGTTCCTACTCTTTATCAGTTTGTTCCACAAAGAACAGTAAAATTAACAGTATATGTACAGTTTTAAAAATTGTCACGTGACTACGTTCAAATAGATATGAAGAAATGTATCAATATCTTCCTGTTCTGTTGTGGCTGGTCTCTGTTTTTCAGATATCAAACAAATAATTCTTCTTGGCTGTGTATTTGGAATAGTCGGTCTTGCAGTCCTGGCACGTCTAACTTTCTTGTGCAGAAAGGAGAGGTAAGACTCAATTGAACTGAAAACACAAATGAACCTGCTAAAGAAACAGCAAGTGTTATGACCTTTTTAATAATTTTTCTCAATGACAAAGAAATCAAACATGATATTTTTCCTGCTACTATCTTCTACAAAAAACATGAAGTCTGAATAGTCCTTGTGTCCTGGTGGAAGACTATGAAGCTAAGATGGAATTGTGCTATCAGGACATGCAAATATATGATTGATTGATTGAATGATTAGGAACAGGACTTTTTGGTCAAAGCAATTTATTTGTTGAGTTGATTAAAAGTGTTCTGTTTCAGAACAGGTGTGCTCATGATAGCAATAGGTAAATTTGATGTATCGTCTAAGGAACGCATTGCAGGACACTATAACTTTCCACATATCTTTGAACATATTCCCACTTTTAGGCATGCATGAATTTGCCTAGAGAATGCTTATGTGCCTCTTGTGCCAAAGAGGTGAATAGAATTTTAAAGATATATCCGTTTGCTCCCCATTCTTGGAATCTTTCTACCACACATAAATAAACTCACTACAAAAGCTATTAAATTTTTAAAAGAAATCTCTACAAAATGTTATGTGGCCAGTAAATTACTTCTTTGAGGTTTTAGTCCTTTGTTTTAAAAGGTTGTTATGATTTCATATATTCTGTGTATTATTCATTCTGTTAGCCAGTGCTAACAAGACACTTAAAAAAATACTTTTGGCTCCGTGCCTTTCTAAGAGGTTCATCATTGCAGAGATTGTTGAAACAGAACCCAGTATGATAGCCATGTCCGTCACTGAAAATACAGCCTATTGAATCTGAGCTAAATCATCAATTAACTGTGTCTATCAGAGGGGCCAGAGACACTGCTAAATTTTCCCACTTCCCTTTAAATCACATAAGCATTGTTTTCTACACTTCACAGAGAACACTCATACGCATACCACTTTTTCTTCCTCCCTTCTACAAAAAAAAATGGATACTCAACAAACGGTAGATAACTGCAGCAATTAATGTTTTTTGTATACCTAAAAATGCATGGACAAAGGACACCACCTGTATTTGCCAATTTTTTCACACACCAGATTCCCACAGACAAAACCAGCTGGTTTAAAACACTACTATTACAACTGCATAGACTTCTCACACTGGGGAGCAGCTTACAGAACTGCTACTCTAAACTCACCATTGTACATCAAAAACTAATGAAAAAATTAGAATGAAGCCATCAACCCTTCTAAACTCTTGTATATTTTGCAAATCTGTAGGTAATTTTCATATTTTACCAAAAGCTTATCATTTATGAAAAAAACTTTGAGATAGTTTAATAAAGTCCATAGCACTCAGCAGGTCTGTATATTTGGACAGCAATAGAGGATACAGTCCTTTGTAGAGCAGTAACAAATTTTTAACAGATAAATTTTAACTAAGGAAGGCTTATTAAACAATTATTGAATCATGAAAGTCTGTCATCTACTGTGTACTGTTCTGGATGTCATGGTAAATACAACTCTGTGACAAGTCATATGTTTTATATAAGCAGGGGAAGAAGCAGTCCTACATCTTGTAGGTCTTTGAAAACTTCTGCCTCTGCACCCAACTCTGACAATCATCCAGAAAAGGAGCTGCGCTTGGTGTTCACTGCTAGGACCATACTTGCATAGTGAGAGAGAGTGAAGAATCTTAAAAAGGAGCAAAGCCAATAGAAATATACAAAAATCCTAATCATTGAACGCTATGTGCTTTTAGATTTCTTTCTCCTTTAACAAACAAACAGAAAAACAAGTAGGGGCTATATTTTCAAGATTTCCACAGCCACCTTTCTATCCTAGAAGTGAAAGAAAAGTTTCTCAGATAATAGCATCACAGTACTTAGAATAAAAACTGCAGGAAATCAAAATACCAAGGTGCCCAGTAAATGGGTTTATGCTTTTCTCTCTCAGTTAGTGGTGAGGGTTGCTAGGTAGTCGCATATGTATCTATTAATATTCGGGTGATATATTTCTCTGAGAAAAAAAAAAAAGCCAATGTAAGGTCCAGAATTTACCATTAAATCCCAAGTTCCCTGCTCATTCAGAATTTACTCCTTGATCTTTTTTGTACTCAGAAAACAACCTTCTTTCTAGACTCTTCATTATCAGTGTTTTCAAACCAGTGACATTTGCCCAGTTTCTCCTTTTGCTCCTAGAATTTAGACCATCATACTAGAAAAGAGAAATTGATTGTTGCACAGGGGTAACAGCAAACCTTCAGTATTTTCTAATTTCATCAAATCTTGCTCAACTAGAAGGAGTGCTACATATCCTTCAGACACTACTTTTGGCAATTTAAATAGGGTGAATCTTCGGTAGTGTATGAAAGAGGAGGGATGTTGTTCCTTGGGGGAGGTACGCACTGGAATTACACAGAATTGGTACTTTAAAAATCGGAGCCACATTACTCTTCCACCTAGCCCAATATAATTCTCACCTTGGTCTAAGCAATGACATTATGGTAACTACTTTGACAGTCATCTCTAGCCTTACTTATTTATTTGTTTGTTTATTTATTTATTATTTGTC